>JAABUN010008183.1_pt1 | contig 10836 bp, 10 predicted proteins | sample 5559311 | NCBI WGS metagenome assembly JAABUN01 (sample SAMN10711877, study PRJNA513370) | rock metagenome | isolation source: Antarctica rocks | place: Antarctica: Victoria Land, Siegfried Peak sud
GTCGCTGGCCGCGTCGGGCCACCTCCTCGCGCGCGACACCGACCACCTCGCCTCGCGCGGGGGGAAGCCGACGCGGGACCGCGTCGTCGCGCCGGGCGGGGCGGTGTCGCCGCCGCTCGACCTGGGCTATTACGACCTGTTCAACCACTACCTGCGCATCGACGGCGCGCCGCACCTCTATTTCCTCCAGGGGACGCCCGCCCGCCGCTTCGACCGGGCGGGCGACGCGGCGCGGCCCCACGAGCGCAAGTGGGTCTGCCGCCTCGCGCCCGCGACGCTGGCGGTCGAGCGCCTCTTCCCCCTGGAGTGGGACGCCCGGCGCGCCGGGCAGCTGTGGCACGCCTGCGGGGCCTACCTGCGGGACGGCGGCGGGGAGGGGCTCGCCCTGGCGACGGTGCTCTTCGCCCAGCGCTCGTGGCCCGGCTTCGTGGCGCGCCGCGCCCTCCCCGACGGGCGGCCGACCTGGGTGACCGCCGTGCCGGCCCAGGTGACCGCCATGCTGCCGCTGCCCGACGCCGGGGCGCTCCTCTGCGCCCTCGCCGACGGCGGGCTGCTCGCCCTCGACGCGCGCGACGGGCGGGTGCGCGGGCGGCGGGCGCTCGCGGCCCGGGGCGCGCCGACCGTCGCGCTCGCGCTGGCCGCGCGCGGCGACCGGGTGGCGGCGGGGACCATCGACGGGCGCATCCTGCTCCTCGACCCCGCCTGACCGCCGCCGCGCCGCGCTCGTCGGCACTAGCCGTCGCGGCGCTCGGCCAGCCCCAGGAGGTCCGCGAGCCCGTCGAGCGTGCGGTCGGGCGGCGGGCGGTGCCCTGCAGGCCAGGGCCTTCCCCGATGGAGCCGCGCGGCCCGCATCCCCACGCGCGCCGCGTCCCCGATGTCGGCCTCGGGGTGGTCGCCGACGAAGTGGATGGCACGCGGCTGCGCGCCGAGGGTTCCTCTGCGCTACAAAGGCCGGAGCGGAAAATCCCCGGCAATCGCGCTGGGCTGAATTGTTGAAACGGATGCGGGTCAGCGTCGCGCGCTTAGTAGTCTATTTCACAAGAGCGTGTGGGGTTATACGGGGTCGGGATGACCCCTCCCCGCCGCTGCGGCGGCGACCCTCCCCTGCAAGGGAGGGCAGGGTGTCCCAAGCCGACCCAACACGCTCTTGTGAAACGCAGCACTTAGCTGTGCTGACCGTTTACTCCATCCGAGCTTAGATTCTGGCACTCTTCCAACCAGACCGCCAGAAAATCAGGCCGGATGGAGTAAACGGCCAGCACAGGTTCGACAGGTGCATAAATCTAAGAGCCAAGGCGATTAAGGCCTAGGCGGGTTGGATGTCAATGTGTCGTAGTTGGTAGAATTCGGTGCCGGAGGACCCGCCTACTGAGCTTGCCTCACTCACGTACCTACTGGCGAATGCTATCGTGCTTAGAGCCTGTTATGCACCTTCTCTGTCAGTCAAGAAGACAGGTGTAATCGGAGTGCGCTTATTTGAGGCCTGTGAGGTGTGAAAACCTCTGTTCTGGCTCGTATATTGGTGGTGTTCCGCGATGGCGGTGAGGGCGCTGTGCTGGCAGCGGCCTCGACCGCGGAAGGTAGATGGCCCCCCGCCATCGTGGGACGGCCGGAGCCTGGACCGTATCGAGTGGCAGGGACCACGTATCACGAGCGCAGGCCAGGGCCGTCCCAGGGAACGGTCGGAGCGTGACCCTATGGTGAGGGAGGACCGATGGAAGATGGAGGCGTGGCCTATCAGGTGTATGTCGGCATCGACGTCGCGGCCGAGACCTTCGTGGCCGCGTGGCTCGCGCCGGGCGGGAAGCCGGGCACGCCGGTCACCGGGGAGCAGACGCCGACGGGCTTCGCCGCCCTGGCGCACCGGCTCCGGGCCACCGGCGTCCCGTCGGCCGCCACGCTGGTGGTGCTCGAGGCGACCGGGAATTACCGGGTGGCCCTCGCAGTGGCCCTGCACGAGGCGGGCTATCGGGTCGCCGTGGTCAACCCGCGCCAGGCGCACCACTTCGCCAAGGCGCAGCTGCGCCGGGCGAAGACCGACGCGCTGGATGCGCGCGATCTGGCGCAACTCGCCGCAGCGCTGCGGCCTGCGCCCTGGACCCCGCCTCCGGCGGTCTACCACGAGGTCCGGCAGCGCCTCGTCGCTCGCGACGGTCTCCTCACGATGCGCACCCAGGCGCGCAACCAGCGCCACGCCCTGCTGCAATGGCCCGTGGTCGTCGCGACCGTGCACCAGCACCTCGATGAGTTGATCGCCGACCTCGACCGGCGGGTCGCCGCCCTGGAGGCCGCGATCGCGGTCGTGCTCCAGGAGGGCGCGTGGGCCGAGTCGCTGGCCTGCCTGACCAGCGCGCCCGGCATCGGCCTCGTCACCGCCTCCTGGCTGCTGGTGAGCACGCTGAACTTCGCGCTGTGCGCCGGGCCGGAGTCGCTCACCGCCTACGTCGGCCTGGCCCCCGTGCCCCGCGAGTCGGGGCGCACCATCCGGGGCCGGCGGGCGATCGGCCACGACGGCAACGGGCGGCTGCGCACCGCGTTGTACATGGCCACGCTCAGCGCGGCGCGCTACAACCCGGCCATCAAGGCCTTCTATCAGCGGTTGCGCGCGGCCGGCAAGCCCATGAAGGTGGCGCGCTGCGCCGCCGCGCGCAAGCTGCTGCACCAGGCCTGGGCGCTCGGCAGCAAGCAGCAGCGCTTCGACCCGGACCACAAGCAACAACAACACGAGGTCTCGCCCGACCTCGCCGCATGACCGGGGCCGCGTGGACTTCACCGACCAGGGGCTTGACAATCAATACCGTATCTACCTTGCTCATCCGCCCGGCGTCGAGCGTGGTTTGCGCGTGTTTCGTCGTGCTCCGGGCGTCGTGCAGGAAGGCGCGCTACACCAGCGACGCGCGAACCGAGACGCGCGGCGGCACGGGACGTCCCACCCCAGCGCACCCGCGACCGCCGCCCCGCTGGTCGTGCATGATCAGGACGCTGCGCCAAGCATCCAGGTCGCGGCGGCGCGCTTCGTGCCAGCTTCGCTGCCGCTCAGGCGACCGACCGGGCGTGCGACCGCCGACTGCCTGTGCTGGCCGAGAAGTCTCGCCCTGCGGCGTTACGCGGCTCGCGCGTAGGCGTGATGGAGGCCACCGAGGATCGGGACCGCGCGCACATCGCCGCGCAACTCCACGCGCGAGGTCACCGCTCCTGGCACATCGGGGACCCGTTGCGCCAAGCCTTGATGCGGCCGGTCGCCGTTGAAGAAGCGGGCGTACTCGTGGAGGACGCGCCGCAGGTGGCGCTCACCCAGGATCAGGAGGTGGTCGAGGCACTCCCGACGGACGCTGCCGAGGAAGCGCTCGCACGTGGCGTTCTGTCTCGGTGCCCGGTATGCCGTCCGCAGCTCCGTGATGCCGCTGGCCGCCGCGACGCGGGTGAACGCGGCCCCGAACTTGCCATCGTTGTCGCGGATCAGGTAGCGCGGGCGCTGGTCGAAGGGCGTGGCCTCGCGCAGTTGCTGGGCGACCCGGGCGTCGGTCGGGTGGCGCGTCACGCCGACATGGACCACGCGGCGCGCGCCGAGCGCCACGATGAAGAAGGCGTACAGCGGACGGAAGAGGAGGTCGGTGACGGGCAGGAAGTCGCAGGCCCAGACGCCACCGGCGTGGTTGCGCAGGAATGTCGCCCAGCGTTGCCCGTCTGGGCGCGGCCGTGGCACCTGCCGCGTGTACTTCTGGATGGTCCGCTTACTCACACGGATGCCGCGCTTGCGCAGCTCGCCGCGGATGCGCTCGGCACCCCACAGCGAATTGTCGCGCGCCATCTGCTTGATGAGCGCGATGGTCGCGGCCGCCAGCGGCGAGGGATTGACGCGCGGTGCCGACTTGCGCCGCCAGAAGAGCCGGAAGCCCTGCCGGTGCCAGCGCAGCACGGTCGCGGGCTGGATGATCAGGAGCGCGCTCGCCGAGGTGCGCAGGCGGCTGGCGAGCAGGACCAGCAGCCCGCGGCCCCAGGGGGTGAACGCCGGCCGCTTGCTCGTTCGGCTGAGGACGATGACCTGCTGCCGCAGGAAGGCGTTCTCCAGCAGGAGGTCGTGTCGGGGACGGACGCGATCCGCCGCCAGGCCGCCGGCGAGCGAGCGCGGGCGCGGCGTCGTCCACTGGCTGACCCGCGCACGAACCGTGGCGGCGCAGCGCCGAGCGAACCGGTGCAGGCGAGCAAGACCGTGGGTGAGCATGCGTACCTCCGGGGCAACAAGGTGGCAGCAAGGTCACGGCGGGCCGCGCGGCGGGCCGTCCGCCCCGGATTGTACCGCGCTGTCGGCCCGGCGACTATCCCATCATGTCACCTATTTGCTACGCGGATGGGATGGGTAGCCAGCACAGGGTTGGTCGATGGCCAGTCACCTCCGCGCCGAGTTGGTCACCGACGCCTTGGCGATGGCCCTCGCCAATCGCCAGCCGGGGGCGGGGCTCATCCACCATTCCGACCGCGGCTGTCAGTACACCTCACTCGCTGTCGGGGCGGCGCTCCGCGAGGCGGGCATCTTGCCCTCGATGGGCGCGGTCGGGGACTGCTACGACAACGCCGTCGCCGAGAGCTTCTTCGCCACCCTCAAAGTGGAACTGCTCCATCGCCAGCCCTGGCCCACGCGCGCAGCGGCGCAGCTGGCGATCTTCGAGTTCATCGAAGTGTGGTACAACCGTCGGCGACGCCATTCCACCCTCGGCTATCGCAGCCCGCTCGAGCATGAGGAGGTGTACCGCCAAACAGCCGCCGCCTAACGCTGACCTGTCCGGAAAACCGGAGCAAGTCCAGTCCGGCGTGGCTGTCTGATGTAGACTGCTCGGGTGCCGCTGCCGGCGGTGCGTCGCGTGCCTGGCGCACTGTGTGCCGCCGGGAGGCTAGTACAGCGCGGCGGGAATCCACCACCGGTTTAGGCGAGGAGCGGCTTGCCCTGGTAGGTCCACTTGAAGGGCTTGGCCATCGTCCGGTTATAGTAGGCGATGAAGGCCAGCACCTTGGCCTGCAAATCTGTGGTCGAGGTGAACGAGCCCCGGCGGAGCAGCTTGCGGGTGAGGATGCTGAGCCAGAGTTCGATCTGGTTGAGCCACGAGGCGTGCTTCGGGGTGTAGTGGAAGACAATCGTGTGGTCGGGGTCGCGCAGGAAGGCGGCGCGGCTGGCTTGGCTGGCCAGGACGCCCGACTTGCCCTTGTCGCCCAGGTCATCCGGCACCCCCGAGGCCGCCGCCACGTAGCGCACCAGCGCCTCCGACTGGTGGATGTTCAGATTGTCGACCACGAAGTGCCACTTGGTGGCGTCGGGGTCGGTGGCGAGCGTCCGCGCGATGTGGGCCACGAAATCGGCCTCGGTGCGCGTGGGGCCGCAGGACGGGGCGACAACCTGCCCGGTGGCGACATCGCGATTGAGGATGAAGGTCAGGGTGCCGTGGCGGGTGTACTCGAACTCGCGCCGCTCGACCTTGCCCGGTGCCAGGGGCAGGCCGGGGTGTTTGCGCTCCAGCGCCTGCACGCCGGTCAACTCGTCCGTGCTCATGATCCGCTCCCCCGCCGCCGTCAGCGTCGGGGCCGCCCGATAGAGCGCGCAGACGTCCCCCACTTTGGGCACCAACTCCGGGTCGGGCGCGGGCGTCAGCCAGTAGCGGATGCGGTGCGGCTGGAGCGCCCCCTTTTGCGCAGCCGCGCGGCATGGCGCGGCGAGATGGCCGTGACGATCCCGCGCTCGATGACCTCATCGGCGACCTCGCGCCCGGTCCACTGGCTGATCGGGCGCGCCGAGGCGGCGGGTGCCTCGCAGGCCAGCGCGGTGAGCCGGCAGACCTGCTCGGCGGTGATGCGACACGGGCCGCCGGGGCGCGGGGCGTCCTCCAGCCGCTCGGCGACGCTCAACTCCGCCAGCGGCACCACGCCCAAGCCGAGCCAGCGCCCGCGCCACAAGCGAGCGGTCGCCACATCCACGCCGAGGTGCCGGGCGAGCTGCGAATTGTTCTGCCCCGCAGCGGCGGCGAGGATGATGCGCGCCCGCAGTACGCGCTGCTGCCCCGTACCGTGCCGCCGCACCAGCACCTCCAACTGCGTCCGCTCCTCGGCGGTCAACGTGATCGCCGGTGGCTTCGGCCCGCGCATCGCCCCCCTCGCATCTCTTACCTGTCCTGCCGACGGCTTACGCTGCCGAGTATACTGCAGGCTTACTCACGCCGCGCTGTACTAGCGGATTGTGTGGCGTACCCTTGCATGGAGGTAATAATGGCCGATGGTGTCGACTTCGCCGCGCTCGAGCGCGACTTCGTCCGGGCGCGGATCAATCCCGACTTCACCTGGCGGGCGTATGACACCTTCTCGCCGCTCAACCCGCTCGCCGTGCCGCTCCGGTCGGCCAGGGTCGCGTTCGTCACCACGGCCGGCGCCCACCTGCCCGACCAGGCCCCCTTCGACCTCGCGGCGCCCGCAGGCGACCCGTCGTATCGCGCCTTCCCCGTCGCGACCCCGCTGGCCGAGCTGGCGCTGAGCCACCGCGGCTACGACACCCGGCGGGCGGGCGCGGACAAGAACGTCGTCCTCCCGCTCGACCACCTGCGCGCCGCCGCGGCGGCGGGGCGCATCGGCGGCCTCACCCCCACCGTCCACTCCTTCATGGGCTACGTCGCCGACACCGCGCCGCTGCTGGGGGAGAGCGCGCCCGCGGTCGCGGCGCGGCTCCGCGACGAGGGGGCCGACCTGGTGCTGCTGGCCCCGACCTGACCGGTCTGCCAGCAGTCCGTGGGGCTGCTCCAGCGGGTGTTCGACGAGGCGGGCCTCTGCACCCTGTCGCTCACCCAGGTCGCCGAGATCGCCGCCATCGTCAAGCCGTCGCGCGCGCTCTTCGTGGCCCACCCGTTCGGGCTGACGTTCGGCGCGGTCGGCGACGCGCCGACGCAGCGGGCGGTCGTGGAGGCGATGCTCGACGCGGCGGTCGCCATGGACGCGCCCGGGATCCGTGCCTCGGGCTTCGCCTGGACGCGCGACGACCTGCGCGCCCGGCAACTCCGCAAGCAGCGCCACTAGGACGGGGCCGCGCCGGAGGGGATGCGGCCGTTTCTGCGCATCCCTGAGCCACCGTCATGGTGGACGCGATCGGTGGAGGGGAATAGCACACCGCAGCGGTCGGAGCGACGGCACGGTCGACCGCCGCACCGATGTGCCCTGGAGGGTCGGCGTGCGCGTCGCGGTGGCCGACCGGCGTGGCGCCCCGCCCCGGCTGGTGCCGCGGCGACGCGTTGCCGATCGCCCCACCGACTGCCCGGGTGACGGCCTTGACCCGCACGTCAACTTGTCTCGACGAGACTGGAAGGAGGCGGAGTAATCGGTGACAGTCGCTCGGCGGCCCGGCCCGGGCGGGGGCACCGCCCGCCGGGGGCGGGCCGCAGTGCGCGGGGAAGGAGTGTGAGCAGGATTACAGACGGGGGAGCGGCTATCCCGTAGGCTTGGTAATGGAGGCGGCGCGGCCGGGGAGGATCCCGAGTCGCGAGCCGCCGCACGAAGGAGGTGTCCCATGGCAACAGTGGCAACGCGAGGGCACACCGACACCGGCTGGTGGCTGAAGCAGGGGGCGATCGGCGGGGTGATCGCCGGCGTCGCCTTCGCCATGTTCGAGATGCTCGCGACGGCCCTGCTGAACGGCGCGGCGGCGTTCTTCATGCCGCTGCGGATGATCGGCGCGATCGCCCTGGGCCCGGGGGCGCTCCAGGCGGGCTACTCGCTCCTGACGGCGGGCCTGGTCGGCATGGTCATCCACATGATGCTGGCGGTCGTCTTCGGCATCGTCTTCGCCCTGCTCGTGGCCTACGTCCCGGCGCTGGCGAGCTCGCCGATGGCCCTGCTCGCGGCGGCGAGCGCCTACGGCCTGCTGCTCTGGCTGGTCAACTTCTACCTGATCGCCCCGGCGATGGGCTGGGTCTGGTTCGGCGAGAGCAATCCGGTGGTGCAGTTCCTCGCCCACACCTTCATGTTCGGCGCGGCCCTCGGGCTCTACCTCGACCGCGTCCGGGCGCGTCGCGGGTCGATCTAGGCGTTCACGGGCGAGGATGCCCACGTAGGGCGCGGCCCGGGAGGTGCGCGGCGCGGGCGGCGAGGCGCTCGTCTGCCCGCTCGACGTGGCGGGGAGGTGTGGGCGGCATGGCGGTGATCGCGGACGGGCGACTGGAGAGAGGGAGGCGATCGACTATGGGGGAAACGGCTCCATCGCGATGGCACTGACACTGACGCCCATCCTGGCTGGCCTGCCAGTCCCGACGGGCGTCGGTCGTGGCAGGCCAGATCGTGGCGGAGGGTTCCGGGACACGAGAGACCATGTAGTGGGGGGGCTGATGGACACGAATCGACGTAGCCGTGACGACGATGGCGGGGCGCGCTACCTCCTGAAGGGGCAGGCCGGGGTGGCCTTCGCCCCGCGCCGGACGGCACTGCTGGTCATCGACCCGGTGAACGACTTCCTCTCCGAGGGCGGGGCCGGCTGGGAGATGACCAAGACGACCGTGCGGCTGCACGACACGGTCGGCAATCTCCGGCGCGCCATCGCGGGGGCGCGCGAGCGGGGGGTCCCGGTGTTGTTCGGCCCGATGGCCTACACCGAGGAGGACTACGCCGACCACGAGCTGCACCGGCGCAGCGGCATCAACCGGATCATGTTCGAGCGCGAGATGTTCCTCGCCGGGAGCTGGGGGGCCGATTTCCATCCCGAGTTGCGGCCCCGCGAGGAGGAGATCGTGCTCCTGCCGCACAAGGGGATCGACGTCTTCGAGACCGACCTGCCGGCACACCTCGAGCGTCTGGGCATCGCGCACCTCGTGATCGCGGGCATGACGGCCAACCTCTGCTGCGAGTCCACGGGGCGGCGGGCGATGGAGGAGGGCTACGATGTCACCTTCCTCGCCGACGCGATCGGCGCGGAGAGCGTGCCCGCCTACGAGGCGGCGATCCACGTGAACTACCCGCTCATCGCGAACGCGGTGCTGGAAGTCGACGAGTTCCTGGCGGCGATCGATGCGTCGGTCGCGCGGCTGGCGGCGCAAGTGGGCGACAGCGTGCGGGGGTCCGACCATGGCGAGATCGGCACGGTGGAACGGGTCGTCGAGGCGACGGCGGACACCGCGGCGCACCTGGTGGTGCCGCGGGGGCTGATCCTCAAGCGGGACACCTTCATCCCGCTGGACGCCGTGGTCAAGCGCGCCGGCGACACCGTGTTCATCAACGTCCCGAAGCTGGTCATCGGGACCATGCCCTGGGAGGTGGCGCCCTCCCTGGCGGCGCAGCGGCGGAAACGCGGCCCGGGGGCCGCGACCGTCGACAAGCTCTACGGCTCGCGATCCCCCTCGATCAGCTCGTCACCGACGCCATAGCCGAACCCCGCGGTGCCCGGTTGTTCGGACCATGAACCGGGGAGAATATTGAACGGAAAATCATCGCCGTAATTGGTCCGGAAGAAGTGAGGGCGCAGGATGCTCCGCGTCTATGTCTCGGCGCACTGCCCACCCCACGCCCTGGAGCGGACGTGGGGTGGGAGCGATCTCAAGAGCCTCGACTTCGCTACCGGGGCGATGAAGCCGCTGTTGCCGAGCGACACGAAGCTGGTCCGAACCTATACGGCACGGTCGGGTAATGCCGTTGATCTCTACCATAGCGCTGCGCTCGCAGCGCTTTTTCCGCCCGAGGAGTTTATGGGGGGTGAGCCGGGTGATTTCACCGTTATCTACCGCTTGGCGTCGGGTAAGGTGTCGTCATTTCTCATGGCGACCGGCAACAACCCATAGCCAACAGCAGGCGGCCGTGGGACGCACCCGTGCTGTACGAGGATCGTAGCGTCTCGGCTTTTCACGGACGACCTCGCCGCACGCCGCGCGCCCACCACTGCCGCAGACGCCCCCACCCGCCGGGGGCGTCGTGTCGTGCCACCGGGGACGGTTCCGGCGTTCCTGACCCTCCCTGCGCGCGCTCCTGTCCCGCTGCCCCCGCCCGCGTGGCGAGTATTGCCGCTATCGTTTGCGCCTGCGCGCTGATCGTTGCCGCCTGGGCCGCGATCACCTGATCTTTCGCCACCAGCGTCGCAGGCCTGGTCGAACCAGTGGTCGACCTTCTGTCCGGAGGTCGTCGCGTTGGCCTCGCGCGCGGCGATGGCGGCGGCGTGTCGGCGCACCTTGTCCCACCCTCACGGGGGGGCGCGATCGGCGGGTGGCGATCGCCTGAACGGCTCGTGGTCGGCGCAACTTGACAACGCTATCTGCTCGCTGTACAACGGCCTGCACCGACAGCTGGGGGGCCTGCGCGCGTGCAGGATCGCCTCGAGCACGTCCGACGGATGCGCCTCGGACGTCGGCTCGCCGAGCGGAGGGACTCCCTGCGGTTGCGCCGAAGCTTCGGCACGGGGGAGCACCGGCCTGGCGCGCGTAGTAGTGTCGCGTCCCCGCCGCGGGGAGGAGGGGCCGAGCGGCGGCGCAGCACGGAGAGAGTAGAGATCAGACGGAAAGGAGTCAGGGGTGAAGATTCGCGCTTCGATCATGCTGGCGCTGGCGCTCGTGCTCACCGTGGCCATCCCGGCGCTCGCGCAACCCGCCCCGTCCCCGGAGTTCCCGGTGATCGATCTGCCGCCCGGCTACCGGATCGAGAAGGTGGTGGGCGGGCTGACCTACGCGACCTCGCTGGCCTGGGACGACCAGGGGCGGCTCTACGTCCTCGAGGCCGGCGGCCAGTTCCTGGAGGAGCCGCCGCCGGCGCGCCTGCTGCGCGTCGAGGGCGGCCGGGCGACGGAGGTCGTCAACCTGGCCGACAAGGGGGTCGGCGACTCGGCGGTCG
>JAABUN010008184.1_pt1 | contig 10835 bp, 5 predicted proteins | sample 5559311 | NCBI WGS metagenome assembly JAABUN01 (sample SAMN10711877, study PRJNA513370) | rock metagenome | isolation source: Antarctica rocks | place: Antarctica: Victoria Land, Siegfried Peak sud
GGCTGCGCCACCTGCATATCCACGAGATCGCGGTGACGGGTACGGGCGGGCCCAAAGTACCCTTCCTCCCACCGCCAGGGGCGAACTACGTCCTGTACATCAGCCCTTCAAACCGGTGGCTGCCGTCCGATGAGCTGACGCAGCGGAACAATGGTGCGAAGCTGCAACCGGGAGGGCGGGAGACTCCGGCTCAGCGGCAGCGAGCCTGCTATGACGCGGTGGTGGCGGGCCTGCCCTTGTCCATGACGACGGACCGCGCGGCGGTTTGGCACGACCGCGTAGTGTCCGCCTGCGGCTTTCCGCCGTACGTGGCGCCTGAGGACACGACGGTCCTGTAGCGGAGGTCGATCCTTTCCCGGCAATGCATCTGCACCAAGGGTGGTGGTGGTCGATGCCTTGGTGGGCGTCTCGATGGTCGGGCGCGCGTGGCCCGGTGCGATGATGCGCACGTGAGCACCTGGCGCGGCACCGTTGGCGACACCATCCGGACCCAGCTGTGGCCTATTCCCACCGCCGCTGTGATAGCCGCGCTGCTGCTGGGCGTGGGGCTGCCAGCGTTCGACGCCGCGATGGGCGGGGAACTGTCGCCCGCGGCGAGTGCGTGGCTCTTCGGGGGTGATGCGGGCGCTGCGCGTACCTTGCTCGCCGCGATCTCCTCCTCACTGATCACGGTGACCGCGCTGACCTTCTCGCTGACCGTGGTGACCTTGCAGCTAGCCAGCAGCCAGTTCTCGCCCCGACTGTTGCGAAGCTTCGCCAGCGACCAGGTCGTCCAGGTCACGCTCGCACTCTTCCTGGCCACCTTCACCTTCGCGCTGACGGTGCTCCGCGCGGTGCGTAGCGCCGGCGCAGGTGATCAGAGCGAGTTCGTTCCCAAGTTCGCGGTCACCGTGGCCTTCCTGCTCGCGGTGGCCAGCGTGGTGGCGCTCGTGCTGTTCCTGGCCCACCTCACCGAGCTGATCCGGGTCGAGGCGATGGTGCGCAATGTGCATCGCGAAGCCTCGGGCACGATGCGGGCGGTGCTGCGCGAGCGGCACCCCACGGTCGGCGACCAGCCGCCCACCCTCCGGCCACCCGTTGACGCCGTACCGCTGCTGGCCCGCGGCGATGGTTTCCTGACCCGTCTCGATCAGCAGCGACTCCTGGCCGTGGCCGTGGACGAGGACGCGATAATCAGACTCGACGTCCACCCGGGCAGGTATGTGGTCCGCGGGACCCCCTTGGGCACCGCATGGCCGGTCGCGCTAGGAACGCTTAGCCAAGAGGTCGCTGATCGGATCGATGATCGGGTCGCCGGGTGCGTCCATCTGGGCTTCGAACGGACCAAGTCCCAAGACGTGGGCTTCGGGCTGCGCCAGCTGGCTGACGTCGCAAGCAAAGCACTCTCGCCCGGCATCAACGACCCCACGACCGCGATCCACACGTTGGGACATATCTCCTCGTTCCTGTGCGATCTGACCGACCGTGACCTCGGCCCGGTCCTGCTGCGCGACCAGGACGACCGGGCCCGGGTGGAGCTGGACCGGCCCGATCTGGCCAGCTACGTCGACCTCGGCCTCTCCCAGCCGCGACGCTACGGTGCCCAGGACCCCCAGCTTCTTGAGCGCATTGGCCAGGTCTTGCTCGATCTCAGTCACCGCGTGGCCCCCGACCAGCGGCCGGTCGTGCGGGACCACCTCGAACGGTTGCGCGCCACCATCAACGCACAACCGTTCGACTCCGCGGAGCAGACCTCGCTCGCCGCTCTGGCTCAGCGGATCGAGGAAAGGCTGGGCCCCCCATCCACGCAAACCCACAGCTGTTGAGTTGACCCAGCACGGAGCTCGCCGCGCCACCCGAGCACCATCGCTGTGACCCGTCAACCCCTGATAGTTGTGTTCGCCGGGGCCCTGGCCGCCTTCCCTCGCGATCTCCTACCTGGCTGCGCATCCGCGCTACCTGATGGCCGGCGTCCTGACCGCGCTCACCGTCCCGCCTGGCCAGAAACCCGGGGCTCGACCCGCCCCCGCCTGATCGCCCACGACATCAATCCACCCTGACAACCCCCAATCAGGCCGGGTGTCCTGACCACCATTGGCGAAGTTGTACCGCAACTGGATCGGCATTCGGTAGCTAAAGTGCTGCGCTTCATCGGTTCCCCCAGCGCGCGGGAGCGATCCTCGCACTCGTCGGTGGTCTGGACGATGAGCACCCTGATGTCCGGCTCGCGGTAACCCTGGCACTGCGCGAGATGGTGGTGCACCCTGCGGCGCGGCAAGCCCTGCGGACTGCCAGCCTCGGCAGCTCCGATCTGTGGCCCGGGCTAGCTTGTGACACCTCGCAGGCACCTATCCGGTGAGGCGGTGGTAGACCTCGTGAGCCTGTCTGTTCCCTACGTGTTGAGCGCCGCGTTCCAGGACGTTCCCTCTGTGGGGCAGCCTCACCTGGGCACTCCAGGTGTGTGTGTCGGGGTGCGCAACAGCGGGGGAGCCTCGTAGGGCTTTGCTGATAGGCCCACGTCGGAGCGGGTCGCGACGGCGATCTGGCGGGCCGTGGGCCCCTGCTCAGCAGCCTGTTGGAGCCGCATCTTCACGTCGCGCGCCTGGCTGAACTGTGAGACGACGATCGTTCGGGGGTCGGCATGCCACGTCTGCACGGCTTCGAGAATGGCTTGTCGCGCGTCCGGTTCGGGGACGTTCAGGGTCTGCGCGATGGTGCGCGCGGTGTCGTCCCAATCCTGGGGGTCCTTCGTCGCGGTGACGGTGGCAGCGCCGGTCAGGGCCGCGGGCCCGGCGAGGTTGGCCAACCGTTCCTGAAGGAGCACGTCGGCGAGGAGGTCGGTGTTGTTGAGCGCATCTGTCAGGGCTGTGCGTCCTCTGCGTGCCAGGAGGTCGCCAGGGTCGGACCCGTCGGGCAGTATCGCCATGAGGGGGTGGAGCCCGTGTTGGGACAGGAGCCAGTGGGCGCGTTCGGCGGCGATGCGTCCGGGCAGGTCCGCGTCGGTAGCGACAACCGGGGTGGTGCCGTACCCGGCAAGTTGGGCTGCTTGGGCCTCGGTGAGGGCGGTGCCCAACGGCGCGAGACCAACGTGGGTTCCGCGGGTGGCCAGGGTGACGGCGTGCGCGTCCATGGGTCCTTCGACCAGGACCGGGGTGGCCCCGGCGTCGAGCAGGTCGGGGATGGCCCCGTACAGCTGGTCGCCTTTGGTGAACAGGGCCGTTGTGGGGGTGTTCAGGTACTTGGGCCCGGCGTACGGGGTGTCGTCGGTGTGGTCGGGGTTGCGGCGGGCGACGAACCCGAGGACTTCGCCGTGGTGGACGATGGGGAACACGGCCCGGTCGCGGAACCGGTCGATGAGCCGCCCATTACGGGTCGTGGTGGCCAGGCCGGTCTCTACCAGTTCGGTGTCGCTGACCCCGACCGTGCGTAGGTGGTCGACGACGTGGGTCCACCCGGGTGGGGCGTGACCGGGGCGGACGTTGGCGTGGCCGGTCACGTCTTGGCAGAACCGGTCGATGAGGTACTCCCGGGCCCACCCGCCCCGGGCGAGCTGGGTTTCGTAGTAGGCAAGGGCCAGGTGGTTGACCTGGACCAACCGGTCCCGGGGCACGGGAGCGTGGTCCCATTCGGCGGCGCGGGTCACCATGTGTTCCACCTGCGCGTCGCTGGGGTCCAGCGGTCCCATCGACGACTGCACGAGGGCAGCTACCCGCAGACTGGTATCGACCTCCGGCGGCGACAGAGCAGAGACCGCGGACCGGTTGGTGGTCTCGCCACGCGCCTCGGCGTCGTCGGGGGCGGCAGCGTGCTCGGTGGGCGGGTGCGTGTCGTGGTGGGTGTCCCACTCGGCCTCCGTCGGTGCCGTGGGTGCGGGATCTTCTTGGCCGTGCCACAGGTCAACGGGTGGTTCGCCGTGTTCCTCCGGTGGTGCTTGGTCGTGTTCGGCTGGTGGTGGGTCTAGGAGCACGGTGATCCGCCAGACCATCGCTTGCGCGTCGTCCACGTCGATGTCGGCGCTGGCGGCGGGGGCGGTGTCCAGGAGGTGTTCCAGGGGCCACCCGTGCTGCGTCGCCCGGTCCATCGTGGTGACCAGGGGCGCCCACCAGGGACTGTCTTGCATGGCACGGGCCCGGTCGGTCCCGAGCACATCGGTCAGGGCGGGAGCCCAGTCCGTGGTCGGGGTGTGCGGGTGGTCGACCTGCGCGGTCACGGCGGGGGACAGGTGCGGGCTGATCCGCCACCACAACGCGGCGGCGGCGTGCTCGTCCGGCAACGGCCCAGTCCCCGCTGCCTGGGCCAGCAGGGCGCGGGCGTTGATGCCGGCCCGTGAGATGGCGGCGAGGCGTTGTGCCAGGATCGGCGCGAACGTGTCGGCCCGGGCGCTGGGGGAGATGTCTCGCAGGGTTTGTGCCCATTCGGCCAGGGCGGGGGACCGGTCCCCGCCCAGCCGGTCCTGCAGTTTGCGTTGGTACAGCGCGGGGGCCTTGTCCGGGCAGGGCGGCCCGGTGGGCCGCAAGTCGCTGTCGAGGATGCCGCGGGCGGCCCGCCACACCGCAACCCGCGCCAGCAGGTGGTCGGGGGGACGGGCGGTGCCCTGGGTGGCCCACGCCGGGGTGGGGCAGGTGGGTGCCTGCTCGGCGACCCGTTCGGCGAGGGTGGTGACGAGGTGGGCGCGGCGGGTCAGGTAGTCCCCCCAGTCCGGGTCAGCAGCAAGGGTCGCCGGGATGGCGGGGGTCCAGGGCAACGGTCCGGGCCCGGCGCTCCGCAGGCCGGTGTCGTCCAGGCGCCAGTCGATCACTGCGGCGGGGTCGGTGGCACTGTCTAGCTCCCAACTGGTGACGGCGTGCCGCAGGGCCTGGGCCGGGTTGACATCGGTGGCGGCGAGCAGCGCCAGGTGGGAGCGCAGGGTGGGCCAGGCGGGTGCGTCGCACAGCCCGGGCAGCAGGTGTTCGGCGGTGCCGTCCAACTCTGCGAGGGCTTCGTGGCCGAGTCGTGCCGCCGCGGCGGTGTGCAGGGCGTCGACGTACCGGGCGGTGGCCTGCCCCAACCGGACAGCCGGGGAGTGGTGTTCGGTGCGTTGGGTGGTGGCGGAGCGGGGGGAGCCGTCTCGGGCCAGGATGGCTTCGAGCAGCCCGGACGGGGTTTCCGGGAGGACGGTTTCGGGGCGGATGAGGGTGTGCGGGTCTCCGTCGCCGACGACCTGCAGGTACAGGTGGTTGCCGTGCCTGCCCCGGGTGGACATCGTGTACGCCTGTTGCCGGTTCTCGTCCCCGGTGAGGAGCCCGTGGGTGGTGTCGGCGGTGACGCCTTGGGCGGTGTGAATGGTCGTCGCATACCCGAGGTCCACGTGCGCGCTCACGTAGTCGGCGGGCAGCCGGATGGCGCGGCGGGTCCGGTGGTGGGTCACGGTCAGGTCACCGCCCCGGTGCGCGGTTTTGATGGTCCACCGGTCACCGTTCTTCACGAAGTCCGTCCGGGTGGTGCGTAGGTCGCGGCGGTTGACCCGGGTGATGACCACATCCCCGACGCTCGCGACGGTCCCGTCGCCGAGGGTGACGGTTCGCGCCGGTGCGGGTTGCCCTTGGAGGCGGTGCGCCCGGGCGCGTTCGTTCAACACCAGGACTGCCTCGCGGGTGGGGGCCAGCATCAGCGCGTCCTTGCCGTTCTTGCGGTCGGTGGCCCAGGCGGTGAACAGGTGCTCGGTGATGGTGGCCAGGTCACCGACGTGGACTCGGCCACGGTCCAGGTAGAACCCGAGCGCTTCAGGCTTCCCGTCGCGCAGGGCGAGGGTGGCGGCGGCTTCGGCGGGGTCGGTGAACCGCAACAGCTCGGACAGGTGGACCGCGCCGTGGGTGGTGGCGATGTCGCGCAGTACCCCACCGGCGCCGATCGCGGCCAGCTGTTGGTCGTCCCCGATCAGCCGGACACTGCCGCCCCGGTTCGTGATATAGGTGACGGCGGTGTCCAACGAGAGGGTGTCGGCCATCCCGGCCTCGTCGATGATCACCAGAGTCCGCGGCCCGACCTTGGCCAGGAGGGGGTGGGTGGGGTCGTGGGCCAGGGAGTGCGTGAGTTTGGCCAGGGTGTCGGTCCGGGCGCCGGTCTGCTCGCGTAGTTGGGCGGCGGCGGCCGCGGAGGGGGCCAACCCGAGGACGGTGCCACCCGAGCTCGTCCAGGCGGTGGTCAGGGCGGCCATGGCGGTGGTTTTGCCGGACCCTGCGGGAGCGATGCCCAGCTGCACGCGGGCACCGGACGTGGCCATCGCGGTGACCAACGCGGCCTGCCCGGGGTTCAACATGGTCCCGTTGGCGGTGGACTCCAGCAACGCCACGGCGACGACGTGCTCGGGGATTGTTCGCCCGTCGTGCCGGCCGGCGGCGGTGACCAGGCGGGCTTCGGCGTTTAACACGGCGGTGGAGGTGAACAGTTGTGCACCGGTCACCGTGTACACACTCTGTCCGTCCTCGCGGCGCAGCACCTCTGGTTCGATGAGGTCGTCGACGGGCGCCGTGACCGGGACGGACCTGCCGACCAGGACCTGGTCGACGAGTTGGTCCACCTCGACTTCGACCCGGTCGGCGGGCAGGTTGGCTCTGCGGAGGCGTCGGTGGGCTTCGGCGCGGACGTGCCAGGTCTGCCAGGTCGCCCGACGGGACTGCACCGCCTCCAACACCGTCTCGGGCAGGGTGGCCCACCAGTGGTCGTCGATCGGGTCCTGACTCCCGGGGGTGAACGCCGCGCGGACCATCTTCTGTAGTGCCTTTTCGCTGCCCAGGGCCTGCACGGCCTGGGCACGCCAGGTGGCGCGTTGCTGGCTCAGGGAGCGGGGTTCGTGCTTGGGGTCCCGGGTTTCCAGGGTGGCCTGCTGGGCCAGCTGGATCGACTCCACCGGCGACGGCGGACGCCCATGAGTCGCCTGGAAGTCCCTCGCGAGTTCGTTGCGGCGGGTCTCGATGCTGGCCCGCCGGGTGGACCACCTCGCGTTCAGCTGCGGGTCGACCCCGATCACCTCCCGCACCGGACGCTTGCGTGGGTCGTGGTTGGGGCGTTCGGTGAAGGCCAGGCCGAGGGTCCGTAGGTGGGTCTCCAGGGCTGTGTTGTAGGTCTCTGAGGCGGTGACGTTGGCCTTGAACAACACCCGCCCATCGATGGACAACCAGCGTCCGTCCAGGGTTTGCACCTTGTTGGCGACCGCGACGTGGGTGTGCAAATCAGGGTCCCCGGCGCGGGAGTCCCGCTGCGTGAACGCCGCCCCGACCAGGCCGGTCACGTCCACTTGTTGCACCCCGGCCTTGCCGGTGCGGGTGAACAACGCACGGGTTTCGATGAAGGTCAGGGCGTCGTCGACGGCGGCCTGGTGTGCCGCCTCGATCCTTGCGGCCGTGTCCAGGTCGGCGACGGCCCACAGGGTGGACACGGACTTCACGGGGGAGAACGTCAGGTCGTACCCGGCCACCGCGGTCGTCTTGGGCCGGGAGTGTTTGGCGACGGTGGCGGCCAGTTCGCGGTCGTCGACCGGTTCCCGTCCGTGCTCGCGGATGAAGTATCCGCGGGCGATGGTGGTGCGGATGGTTGCCCGGTCGGCCAGGGGGATCGCGCGGTCGGCGGGCAAACCTTGGGCACGGTTGTGCGCCTCGTACGCCCGGGCGACCTCGATCCGGAAACTGCTGACGTCCTCTCGCGGGGTGTACACCGGGTAGGGCTGTCCCAGGCGTTCGACCTTCTGGTAGTCGGCCGCGGTGGCGTGGGTGCCGTCCAGTTGGGCGGCCAGCTGGTCCCCGACCGGGTGCAGCCCGGCCCCGAACAGGCGCCCCATCTGTTCCGCGGTCACGACGTCACCGGCGGCCAGGCCGGTGATGCCGGTCATGCCCGAACCGACCCACACCCCGGGCGCTTCGCCCTTTGCTGCGTAGTAGGAGGCCAGGCCGGTGTGCCCGGTCTCGGTCGCGTCCTGCCGGGCGACCTGACGGGTCAGGTAGTTATACCCGGACCCGGCGGTCAGCTTGTGGATGGACATCGTCACACCCCCTAAGGCCCGGCGGGGCGCCCCTGACTGTCAACAGGTGACAGATCAACTATCCGGAGTGCATGAGGTGTGTGGCCCATGAACGAAGTGGGGGCGTTGGGGGGTGCGTTGGTCACGGGCTCGGCCGGTCGACGGTCGAGTCCGTCGCGATGACAGTCAGGGGTGGCCTGGCTGGCTTACGGGGGACGTCACGGTGACGATGCAGGGACGAAAGGTGGGTCTGGTGATGTCGGATCAGTCGGTCAGGCAAGCGGCACGGAAGGTCGCGTTGGCGGCGCAGAAGACCAGGCGCGGGGAACGGGTGGCGGCGGAGCGGCGACTGGACGCGTGGGCGGTGGACGTGACGGTCGCGTTGGCGCAACGCGACGCGTGGGTCGCCGAGTGTGAGCAGCGCGCGGGCCAAGGTTTGGTGGCGATGACGGGCACGGGAGGGTTGAGCGTGCGGGACGCGGCGCAACGGTGCGGGCCGGACTTGACCACCCGGGAGGTGAGCCGGCTGCGGCGCATGTGCCCCGATCTTGTGCCGGACCAGACGAGTGGCGACGCGGTCGGTGGCGTCCCCAGCGATCCGGGGCCGCCGGCCGGGGAGGACGCCATCGTCGACGATGAAGACGAGGCGGGCGGCACACGAGGCCAGCCGGACTGATCCCACCAGCTCGCTCTGTGACAGCGCGAGTCTCGGACGATGGTGGGCGCACAGGGTCCTGGTGCTGTCCTACCGGGGGTAGCTCTGACTGACTGGGCGGGTGCGGCGCGGGGTGCGTGGCAGCCGGTACCGTTCCGGCGGTGTGTCCATCTCCTGCCGTCGGGTGAGCAGGTTCGCCGCACGGGTGCGTATCTCGGTGGTGACCGCGGGCAGGGTGGCCGCGGTTCCCAGGTGGTCGGCCAGCACGGCCAACAGGTCGGGGCGGGACTGGTGCACCTGGGCCAGGCGGGACCCCAGGGGGCGCAGGTGGTGCGCCAGCACCGCCAACAGGTCGGGGCGGGACTGGTGCACCTGGGCCAGGCGGGACCCCAGGGGGCGCAGGTGGTGCGCCAGCACCGCGGCGGCGAAGTACGGCGAGTGAGTCTCCGCGTGGGTAGCGCGTACGGCCTTGCCGAGCGAACGGTTGACAGCGGTGACGATGCTCATGGTTCCTTTTCCTGATGACGGTGTGCAGGCCCCGGCGCGGGACGGTGGGTCACGCGCCGGGGCCTGGGTGCGGTCGGGGTGCGGTGCTCAGACGGTGGCGGTGGCGGCCAGCCAGGCGTCCTGCTTCAGCCGGGTCGGCTCGGTGGTGGTGAGCAGCCGGGTGGCGCGGGCGGCTGCCTGGTAGTCCTTGGTACGGACGGGGGCGTAGTGGTCGACGTACTCGGCCACGACCTGGTATCCGGCCCAGGCGGTGCCTCGAACGGCGGCTTGGGTGTCCGCGTCGGCCCACAACCGCATCAACACCTGGTCGCGGTCCCGTTGGGTGTTGCGGGCGCGGGTGCTGGCGTCCCGGTCGGTCACGCCGAACACGGCCCGGGTGAGCGTGTGGAAGCCGGCGTCGCTCATCGGGGTTTGGATGAGCTTGTTGGCTTCGGTCTCGAACTCGTCCACGTACGCGAACGTCAACCCCAGGGCGTCCCGCGCGGCGGCCACGGCGGACTTGGCGTGGGTGGTGTGCCGGATGGACACGTGCGCGACGTTGCGGGCCAACGCGGCGGCTTGGGTGTTGGCGCAGACCACCCGGATCGGGGTGACCAGCAGCCGGAAGGCGCTGGTGCCGTCGTGGCTGTTCAACGCGGCGATGTTGACGTGCACCTTGTCGGTCCCGCCGATCCGCAACGTGTGTGGCAGGCGCATGGTGACGAACACCTCCCGGCCGCCGCGCAGACTGCCGGCGGTGTCGAAGATCGCGCCGGACTCATCAGCGAGGCGGTTCAGGAACTCGGCGTGCTCCTCGTTCTGTAGCGGGGTGTACCCGGTCCCGACGACCCCGAGGGCTTCCGGCTCGCCGGTGAACGGGTGGGTGCGGATGGTGGCGTACCGGCCGGGGACCTCGATCGCGGACACCCCGTCGGGGGTGATCTCGGTCGTGGACAACGGGCTCAGGCGCACGTCCCACCCACCCAAGTGTCCTAGGGTCATCGCGTCTTGGGCGGTGAACGCCTTCCCGCGCACGGTGGTGCCCAACCGGTGCCAGGGGTCGGTGCGGGCGAAGATCGCCGCCGCTTGGGTGCCGTGGGTTTCGATGTGGTGAGCCATGATCAGCGCTTCCTTCCAGGGTGGGGGTGAACGGGATAACTCCAGTCTGTTCTTTTCGCCTCACCCGGATACGGGCTTGCCGGCCGGCTGTGGACAACCCCTGGCCACGGGCGGCCTGTGGACAACCGCAGCTGACAGCCGGTGCTGCACCAGGCGGCACCCGCGCCTCGCCATTCGTCCTCCTCGTCCAGGCGCGCTTAGGGGCACCCCGTCGTCCGGGGCGGCCTAAATCTGCTCTCGCCTAGCCGGACACCGGCAGGTGGGCCCAGGCGAAGCCCTGCTGCACCACGTCGCGACACCCACCGGGGGTGGCTGATGAACGGTTCCTGCTACGCCTACCTCGGTCCCAACCGCGGACTCACCTGCGTGTCGAGTTCCCGGCCCGCTACACCACATCATCCGTCCCTCATGGTTCTCGACTCTGTGCGTATCGGCAGGCCATTCGGGTGGCGGAGGGCGGGGACGGGCACCGGCTGTCGACGGCGGTTGAAAACTGGGCAGTGACGGCGCTCGAAAAGTGAGCACTCTTCGACGATTGGAGTGTGATCACTATGGAGGACTGGGCTTTGATCAGGAGGCTGGCCGCTGAGGGCGTGCCGA
>JAABUN010008185.1_pt1 | contig 10835 bp, 6 predicted proteins | sample 5559311 | NCBI WGS metagenome assembly JAABUN01 (sample SAMN10711877, study PRJNA513370) | rock metagenome | isolation source: Antarctica rocks | place: Antarctica: Victoria Land, Siegfried Peak sud
GCGCTGGGCACCGGACCGACGCGGCGTGGTGCTGGCGCTCGCGGCGGCGGCACCCGGTGCGTGGAGCGAGGCGCTCGCCGCCCACCTCGCCTTCAACGCGCCCGCCATTCTCGGCCGGCTGTTCGCGCCCCTGCCCTACAAGGTGCGCGTGCTCGTGCCGCCGGCCAGTCCGGTGCGTCTGGACACGCGCATTCAAGGCCCGGCCGGTCGGCCGCTGGTGGTGATCGATGCGGGCCATGGCGGCCACGATCCCGGCTCGATCAGCCCCCATGGCGGCGTGCGCGAAAAAGACGTGACGCTGGCGATCGCCACCCGGGTGCGCGATCGATTGCTCGCGACCGGGCGGATGCGCGTGGCGCTCACCCGCGACGACGACCGCTATCTGGTGCTCCAGGACCGCTTCGCCATCGCGCGCAAGCTGGGCGCTCAGCTGTTCGTCTCGATCCACGCCGACAGTGCGGCCAACGAGGAGGCGCGCGGGGCCACGGTGTACACCCTGTCGGAGGTCGCCTCCGACCGGGAGGCGGCGCGGCTGGCCTCGCGTGAGAACCGGGCGAACATCATCAACGGCATCGACCTGTCGGACCAGGGCAACGACGTCACCGACATCCTGATCGGCCTGACCCAGCGCGAGACGATGAACGTCTCGGCCCGCTTCGCCGACGTGTTGCACCGCGAGTCGGCCGGCGTGTTGTTCAAGCCCGGCTTTCACCGGTTTGCCAGCCTGATGGTCTTGAAGGCGCCCGACGTGGCGTCCGTGCTCTACGAGACCGGGTATATGTCGAACGCGGGCGACGTGGCGTGGTTGACGAGCGACGCGGGGCGGTCGGCGATCGCCGACGGGCTGGCGCGCGCCGCCTCCGCCCACTTCGCGCGCCAGGTCGTGTCGCGCTGAGGGCCTGCTCCGCCGGGACCGGCTCGGCGAGGGCTACGACGGAATAGAGCGCTGCGACATGAGCGGCAAAGGCGGCACCGCCCGCGCCGGTCAGCGCCACCAATGCCCGCTGCGGCCCTCGAACGCCGCCTTGCGCGGCCGGACATGGCCCGCCTCCGCCAAGTTGGTGCGGGTGTCCTGGACGGTGGAGAGCGCGTGGAGCGCATCGGTCCGGCTCGTCGTCATGGCGATCGTCTCGCCAGCCAGCCCGCACGCCGACTCGACTGTCCGAAGTGGAAAGCCCGGGTTTTGCTGATTGGAAAGTGGGATCCTGTCGACCGTCTCGACACCCTCTGGTCGGCACCGGCCGCTTCGCGCTAAAGGGTTCGATCATGAGCCCTGATAATGCCCTGATAGCCGCTCCCGCCCCACCCGCCTGGCGGCGACGGCTGACCACGGCGTGGTCGCGCCGATGGGTGCGCTGGCTGGTCGGACTGTTCATCCTGGGAGCCGTGGCCGCCGGCGGGCTCCTGTACGTCGTCACCCGCAACCTGCCGTCGGCCGCCAGCCTGCTCGAATACGAGCCGCCGCTGCCGTCCTACGTCCGCTCGATCAGCGGCGAGCCGGTGTCGTCCTTCGCGCGCGAGCGCCGGGTCGAGCTCAATTATCCCGAATATCCGCCGGTGCTGGTCAAGGCGTTTCTGGCGGCGGAGGACCGCACCTTCTTCCAGCATGGTGGCCTCGACTACGCCGGCATCGCCGCCGCCGTGCTCACCAACCTGCGCAACGACGGCCGCCCGATCGGGGCGTCGACGATCACTCAGCAGGTCGCCAAGAACCTGCTGCTGACCAACGAGGTCAGCTACATCCGCAAGGCGAAGGAAGCGGTGCTCGCCAGGCGGATCGAGGGCGTGCTGACCAAGCAGCAGATCCTGGAGCTGTACCTCAATTCCATCCCGCTCGGCCGGCAGGCGTTCGGCGTGCAGGCGGCGGCGCAGGCCTATTTCGGACGCGACGTCGGCGATCTGACGCTGTCGCAGGCCGCCTTCCTCGCCATCCTGCCCAAGGCGCCGGAGCGCTATGGCCGCGCCGCCAACGAGGAGGCCGCGATCCGACGGCGCAACTTCGTGCTCGACGAGATGGTGCGCAGCGAGTTCGTCACCCCGGCCGTCGCCGCCGCCGCGAAGGGTGAGCCGCTCGGCCTGATCGGCGAGCAGCCGCCCGCCTACCCGCCGATCGCCGGCTACTTCACCGAGGAGATCCGCCGCCAGCTGATCGACCGTTTCGGAGAGAACGCGGAGGCCGGGCCGCACAGCGTCTATGCCGGTGGCCTGTGGGTGCGCTCGTCGCTCAATCCGACGTATCAGGCGGCGGCCGAGCGGTCGCTTCGCCAGGCGCTCGACAACTATGGCCGGCGCTCGTGGGAGGGGCCGCTGGCGCAAGTGTCGGCCGGCGACGACTGGCTGAGCGCGCTGCGCCTGTCGGGCATGGGCACCAACGTGCCCGGCTGGACGGCCGGCGTCGTCCTGTCGAAGAGCGGATCGAGCGCGCGGGTCGGCCTGCTCGACGGCTCGACCGGCACGCTTCCCGCCTCGGGCGCCGGCCTGCCGGTGCGCGGCAAGGGCGGCACGGCGTTCGCGGCACTGATGCCGGGCGACGTCGTGCTGCTGGCCAAGAACGGAAGCGAGTGGGTGCTGCGCGCGCTGCCCAGCCTGTCGGGCGCGATGGTGGTCGAGAACCCGCACACGGGCCAGGTGCTGGCCATGCAGGGCGGCTACGACCAGCGCACCCAGAGCTTCAACCGGGCGACGCAGGCGCTTCGCCAGCCGGGCTCGACGATCAAGCCGTTCGTCTATGCGACCGCGCTCGACAACGGCATGACGCCCGCGACCCACATCGTGGACGGCCCCTTCTGCGTCTATCAGGGCGCCAATCTGGGCCAGAAGTGCTTCAAGAACTTCGGCGGCAGCAACGCCGGGGCGCAGACGATGCGCTGGGGTCTCGAGCAGTCGCGCAACCTGATGACCGTGCGCGCGGCGAGCCAGGCGGGCATGGAGAATGTCGTCAAGACGATCAGCCGCGTCGGCATCGGCGACTACAAGCCCTATCTGTCGGTGGCACTCGGCGCGGGCGAGACGACGGTCGCGCGCATGACCAACGCGTTTTCGATCCTGGCGAACAACGGCCGTCAGCTGACGCCGACGCTGTTCGACTTCGTCCAGGACCGCCGCGGCAAGGTCATCCCGGGCACGCGCGCCGACACCCGGCTGGACACGTGCGCGCGCTGCAACATGCCCGACTGGGACGGCAAGCCGATCCCGCGCTTGCCGGTGCGGGGCAAGCAGCTGCTGGACGCCGTCACCGCCTATCAGGTCGTCCACATGCTGGAGGGCGTGGTGACGCGCGGGACGGCCCAGCGGCTCGCCGATCTGGACCGCCCGCTGTTCGGCAAGACCGGCACCACCAACGGGCCGAAGGAGGTCTGGTTCGTGGGCGGGACGCCGGATGTCGTGAGCGGCGTCTACCTCGGCTACGACCAGCCGCAGGTGATGAGCGGGGCGCAGGGTGGCCGGCTTGCCGCGCCAGTGTTCAAGTCGTTTGCCGAGGCGGTGCTGAAGGACGCGCCCCGCACCCCGTTCCGCATCTCCGACGGCACGCGCATGGTGCGCATCGACCGCCGCTCCGGCCGCCGCGTCTTCACCGCTTGGCCGACGGACGAGCCCAAGGCGGCGGTCATCTGGGAGGCGTTCAAGCCGGAGACGGAGCCCACCCGCACCATCCGGCGCGAGGAGATCGTGCAGGTGGCGCGCCAAACCGCCCGCAGTCAGACCGCCTCGACGCGGCGCACCCAGGGCTCCTTCTCAACGAGCGCTGCGGCAGCACCGCCGCCCGTGCGCAGCCGCGACAGCGAGTTTCTGGAAAGTCAGGGCGGCATCTACTAGAGCGGGCCATCCCGCCCACCACCGGAGACCTCCGCCGATGCGCGCCGAAGCGCAAGCCGCCCACGACCAGATCATCGCCGCCATGGCGCTGGTTCGCCGCTTCCTCGACTGGGACCGCGCGACCCGCCGTCTCGCCGAGCTGAACGCGCGCGTCGAGGACCCGACGCTCTGGGACGATCCGAAGGCCGCGCAGGCCGTGATGAAGGAGCGCCAGCGCCTCGACAGCGCGGTCAACGCGGTCACCCAGATCGAGGGCGAGCTCGCCGATACGGTCGAGCTGATCGAGCTGGCCGACGCCGACGGCGACACCGCCATGGCGAACGAGCTGACCGCGTCCCTCGACGCCCTCGTGGCGCGCGCGGAACGCGACAAGGTCACGGCGTTGCTCGCGGGCGAGGCGGACGCCAACGACACCTTCATCGAGGTCCACGCGGGTGCGGGCGGCACCGAGAGCCAGGACTGGGCCGAAATGCTGTTGCGCATGTACCAGCGCTGGGCCGACGCGCGCGGCTACAAGGTCGAGCTGATCGAGGCATCGGCGGGCGAACAGGCGGGCATCAAGTCCGCCACGCTCCAGATCCGGGGCGAGAACGCCTATGGCTATGCCAAGTCCGAATCCGGCGTCCATCGGCTGGTCCGCATCAGTCCGTACGACAGCTCCGCGCGGCGGCACACCAGCTTCTCGTCGGTCTGGGTCTATCCGGTCATCGACGACGACATCGAGATCGAGGTCGTCGAGTCCGACCTCAAGATCGACACCTATCGGGCGAGTGGGGCGGGCGGACAGCACGTCAACACGACCGACTCGGCGGTCCGCATCACTCACCTGCCATCCGGTATCGTGGTCGCCAGCCAGAACGACCGCTCGCAGCACAAGAACCGGGCGACGGCGATGAGCATGCTGAAGGCGAGGATGTACGAGGCCGAGCTCGCCAAGCGCGAGGCGGAGGCGTCGGGCGAGTATCAGGCCAAGACGGAGATCGGCTGGGGCCACCAGATCCGCTCCTACGTCCTGCAGCCCTACCAGCTGGTCAAGGACCTGCGCACCGGCCACACCTCGACCGCGCCCGCCGACGTGCTGGACGGCGCGCTCGACCCCTTCATCGCGGCGGCTTTGTCGCAGAAGGTGACCGGCGAGACCGTCGACGTGGAGGATGTGGAATGACGCTGACGGGCACGCCGCGCGCTTCGGACCGTCATCTCCGCCCCGTGCGCGCTGCAGCTCGACGGCGACCCGGCCTGGCGCTCGCACTCGGCACCGCCGTCCTGGCGCTCGCGGGCTGTCGCAGCGCGGAGGTGCCGGCCGGCGGCTTCCCGGCCGCCGATCGCCCGGTCGCCAGCGTGGTGTCGACCCGCTGGTCGGACGAGGAGACGCGCGACCGACTGAACGAGGCCGAGGAGGTGATGGATCGCGCCGACCTGACGCCCGGCATGACCGTCGCCGACATCGGTGCCGGCGAGGGCTACTACACCGTTCGCCTCGCCAAACGCGTCGGCCCCAACGGCCGCGTGCTGGCGCAGGACATCCAGGCGTCCGCGCGCGACGCGCTCGCCCGGCGAGTCGCCAAGGAGCGGCTGGACAACGTGTCGGTGAAGCTCGGCCAGCCCGCCGACCCGGACCTGCCGCCCGCGAGCTTCGACCGCGTTCTGATGGTCCACATGTATCACGAGATCGCCAGCCCCTACGAGTTCCTCTGGCGGCTGCGCCCGGCGCTGGCGGCGCGCGGACGCGTGGTGGTGGTGGACGCCGACCGGCCGACCCAGAATCACGGCACCCCGCCCGCCCTCCTGCGCTGCGAGTTCGCCGCGGTCGGCTACGCCCAGGTCGATTTCCAGGTGATGCCGTCCGCCGGCGGCTATCTCGCGGCGTTCGAACCGGCGGGGGAGCGCCCGCCTCCAGGCTCGATCAAGAGCTGCTCACAGGGCTGAGCGCCCGCTACAGCAGTCCTTCGTCGCGCATCGACAGCCACGCGACACCCAGGATCAGGTGATCGATCAGCACGATGTCGACCGCGCGAAGCAGCCGCGCAAGTTCGCTCGTCAGCTTCAGGTCGGCCGCGCTTGGCCGGCTGACACCGCTCGGATGATTGTGCGCCAGGATCAGCCCCCGCGCGTCGCCGGCCAGCGCCAGTCCGAGCAGCCGGCGTGCGAACACGGGCGTTCCCTCGCGGTCCCCCTCGCCCACCTCGACGGTCCGGATCGGACGCATCTCCTCATCGAGCAGGACCGCCGCGACCTGCTCCCGATCGCCGCGCCAGTCGAGACGCGCCAGCAGGCCCGCCGCATCGCCGCTGCGGGCGAGCGGGGATTGGCAGGTTCGGGAGCGGACGGGTGCGGAGCGGGTCGCCATCGGAAGAGCTGGGACAATCGTAAGGAGCGGGCCGTCCACGCCAGCCGATGACGCGCGCGCGGGCCAGTCGAAGCGCCTCCGCTACGGACCCGGTCCGTTCACGGCCAAACGAAGGGCGGGCGACCTCGCAGCCGCCCGCCCCGGTTCCGCCGTCGGTCAGATCACTCCGGAGCGGGACCGACGCCGCCGCTGTCGGTGACCATCGCGGCCAGCGGATCGTCGAAGCCCATCGCCTCCACACCCTGCTTCAGCTCGGCCTCGTGCTCCGCCTCCGCCGAGTCCGGTGCGACCAGATCACGCTCGATCGCCGCGTCGCTCTCCGCCTGTGCCACGGCGAGCGCGTCGTCCAGCTTGCGCTGCTGGGCGCGCAACGCCGCGTCGCGCGAGGTGGCCGTCACCCGCATGCGGTTCATCGCCGCGCCCGTGCCCGCCGGGATCAGCCGGCCGACGATGACATTCTCCTTCAGCCCCATCAGCGTGTCGATCTTGCCCTGAACGGACGCCTCGGTCAGCACCCGGGTCGTCTCCTGAAAGGAGGCGGCCGAGATGAAGGAGCGAGTCTGGAGCGACGCCTTGGTGATACCGAGCAGCACCGGCTTGCCCACGGCCTTCTTCTTGGACCGGGTCAGCTTGGCGTTGATCTCGTTCATCTCCTCCTCGTCCAGCTGCTCGCCGGCCAGCAGCGTGGTGTCGCCGCCGTCCGTGATCTCGACCTTTTGCAGCATCTGACGGACGATCGTCTCGATGTGCTTGTCGTTGATCTTGACGCCCTGCAGTCGATAGACCTCCTGGATCTCGGCCACGAGGTACTCGGCCAGGGCCTCGACCCCCATGACCTCGAGGATGTCGTGCGGGTCGGGCGATCCGGAGACGAGATACTCGCCCTTGCGGATCAGGTCGCCGTCTTGGACGTCCAGCACCTTGGACTTGGGCACCAGATACTCGGCCGACGGCTGGTTCTCATCCTCCGGATGGATGATGATCTTGCGCTTGGCCTTGTAGTCGCGGGCGTACTCCACCTTGCCGGTGATCTTGGCGATGATGGCGTAGTCCTTGGGCTTGCGCGCCTCGAACAGCTCGGCGACGCGCGGCAGGCCGCCGGTGATGTCGCGCGTCTTGGCCGACTCGCGGCTGGCACGCGCCAGCACGTCGCCGGCCGCGACCTGCTGCCCATCCTCGACCGACAAGGTCGTGCCGACCGCCAGCGTGTAGCGGCCGACCTCCTCCGGCGGGTCCTGGGTCATGTCGAGCAGGCTGATGCGCGGGCGCAGATCCTCCTTCTTGCCGCGACCCGTCGCGCGGTATTCGATGACAACGCGCTGGGTGATGCCGGTGGCCTCGTCCGTCTGCTCGGCGATCGTCTTGCCCTCGGCCAAGTCCTGGAACTTCACCGTGCCCGGCTTGTCGGTGATGACCGGCAGGGTGAACGGATCCCAGTCGGCCAGCCGGTCGCCAAGCGACACGATCGCCCCATCGGTGTGCATCAGATGCGCGCCGTAGGGAATGCGGTGCATGGCCCGCTCGCGACCCTCGATGTCGATGATCGCAAGCTCGCCGCCGCGCGACAGCGACAGTCGCCGGCCACGGGAGTCGGTGATCGTCTCCATCGTACGATACTCGATCGTGCCGTCGGCCACCGCCTCGAGGCTCGACTGCTCGTTGAGCTGCGCCGCGCCACCGATGTGGAACGTCCGCATGGTGAGCTGCGTGCCGGGTTCGCCGATCGACTGGGCCGCGATCACGCCCACCGCCTCGCCGATGTTGACCGGCGTGCCGCGCGCCAGGTCGCGGCCGTAACACGCGCCGCACACGCCGACCTTGGACTCGCACACCAGCGGCGAGCGAATGCGAACCCCCTGGATGCCGATCTCCTCGATCAGCTTGATGTCCGCCTCGTCGAGCAGCGTGCCCTCCTTGAGCGCCACTTCACCTGTCTTCGGATCGATGATATCCTCGGCCATCGTGCGACCAAGGATGCGCTCGCCCAAGGATGCAATAGTGGAGCCGCCCTGCACAATCGCCTTCATCTCCAGTGCGCGGTCGGTCTTGCAGTCCTCCTCCACGATCGTGCAGTCCTGCGAAACGTCGACCAGACGCCGCGTCAGGTAGCCCGAGTTCGCCGTCTTCAGCGCCGTGTCCGCCAGCCCCTTGCGGGCACCGTGGGTGGAGTTGAAATATTCAAGGACGGTCAGGCCTTCCTTGAAGTTGGCGATGATCGGCGTCTCGATGATCTCGCCCGACGGCTTGGCCATCAGCCCGCGCATACCGGCCAACTGCTTCATCTGCGCCTGGCTGCCGCGCGCGCCGGAGTGCGCCATCATGTAGATGGAGTTGATCGGAGCCATTCGGCCGGTCTCGTCCTTCGGCTGGGCGCGGATCTCGTCCATCATCGCGCCCGCGACCTTGTCGCCGCAGGTCGACCAGGCGTCGATCACCTTGTTGTACTTCTCCTGCTGAGTGATCAGGCCGTCCTGATACTGCTGCTCGAAGTCCTTCACGAGGTTGCGCGTGTCCTCGACGGTCCCGTCCTTGGACGCCGGGATCACCATATCGTCCTTGCCGAAGCTGATGCCGGCCTTGAACGCATGACGGAAGCCGAGCGTCATGATCGCGTCGGCGAACAGCACCGTGTCCTTCTGCCCGGTATGGCGATAGACCTGGTCGATGACGTCGCCGATCTCCTTCTTCGTCAGCAGGCGGTTGACGATGTCGAACGGCACCTTGTGGCTCTTCGGCAGGCACTCACCGAGCAGCATCCGACCCGGCGTGGTCTCCACGCGGGTCATGATCTCCTGACCGCTTTCGTCCGACTGCGGCACGCGGCTGGTGATCTTGGAGTGCAGCGTGACGGCACCGACGAACAGGGCCTGGTGCACCTCGGCCATGTCGGCGAGCAGCATGCCCTCGCCGGGCTCGCCCTCGCGCTCCATCGAGAGGTAGTAGAGGCCCAGCACCATGTCCTGCGACGGCACGATGATCGGCTTGCCGTTGGCGGGCGACAGGATGTTGTTCGTGCTCATCATCAGCACGCGCGCCTCAAGCTGCGCTTCGAGCGAAAGTGGTACGTGCACGGCCATCTGATCGCCGTCGAAGTCCGCGTTGAAGGCGGAGCAGACGAGCGGGTGAAGCTGGATCGCCTTGCCCTCGATCAGCACCGGCTCGAACGCCTGGATGCCCAAACGGTGAAGCGTGGGCGCGCGGTTGAGCAGCACGGGATGCTCGCGGATGACCTCGTCCAGAATATCCCAGACTTCCTTGCGCTCCTTCTCGACCCATTTCTTCGCCTGCTTCAGCGTCATGGATAGACCACGGGCGTCGAGGCGCGCGTAGATGAACGGCTTGAACAGCTCCAGCGCCATCTTCTTGGGCAGGCCGCACTGGTGCAGCTTGAGCTCAGGCCCGGTCACGATCACCGAACGACCCGAATAGTCGACGCGCTTGCCGAGCAGGTTCTGGCGGAACCGGCCCTGCTTGCCCTTCAGCATATCGGACAGCGACTTCAGCGGCCGCTTGTTGGCGCCCGTGATGGTGCGCCCGCGCCGGCCGTTGTCGAACAGGGCGTCGACCGACTCCTGCAGCATCCGCTTTTCGTTGCGCACGATGATGTCGGGCGCGCGCAGCTCCATCAGTCGCTTCAGGCGGTTGTTGCGGTTGATGACGCGGCGGTAGAGGTCGTTCAGGTCAGACGTGGCGAACCGACCGCCGTCCAGCGGCACCAGCGGGCGCAGTTCCGGCGGGATAACCGGCACGACCTGCAGGATCATCCACTCCGGCCGGTTGCCGGAGTCCATGAAGGACTCGACGACCTTCAGCCGCTTGATGATCTTCTTCGGCTTCAGCTCGGACTTGGTCTCCTCCAGGTCCTTCAAGAGCTGGTCGCGCTCACCGGCGAGGTCCAGATTCTCCAGGATGCCGCGGATCGCCTCCGCCCCGATGCCGGCGGTGAAGGCGTCCTCGCCATACTCGTCCTGCGCGTCGAGAAGCTCGTCCTCGGTCAGCATCTGCCCGTTCTCGAGCGCGGTCAGGCCGGGTTCGGTGACGATGTAGCTCTCGAAATAGAGCACGCGCTCCAGCTGCTTCAACTGCATGTCGAGCAGCAGGCCGATGCGGCTGGGCAGCGACTTCAGGAACCAGATGTGGGCGACGGGGGCGGCGAGCTCGATGTGGCCCATGCGCTCACGCCGCACCTTGGAGACGGTGACCTCCACGCCGCACTTCTCGCACACGATGCCCTTGTATTTCATGCGCTTGTACTTGCCGCACAGGCACTCATAGTCCTTGATCGGCCCGAAGATGCGCGCGCAGAACAGGCCGTCACGCTCCGGCTTGAAGGTCCGGTAGTTGATGGTCTCCGGCTTCTTGATCTCGCCGAATGACCACGACCGGATCTTCTCCGGCGAGGCCAGACCGATCTGGATGGTGTCGAACGTCTCCGGCTTCGGCGCGGCGTTCTGGAAGGGGGTCATGTCGTTCATGGTCGTGGCTCCTACCAACTCCCCTCCCTTCTTCAGGGAGGGGCTGGGGTGGGTTTCTTCTTCTGGATGGGCGCCGCTTGACAGCGGCGCACCCACCCCTCGATCCCCTCCCTGAAAGGGAGGGGAGGCTAGATCGCTACTCCGCCGCCTTCGGCAGAGCGTCCTGCTCCGCCTCTTCGTCCTCGTGGCTGCGC
>JAABUN010008186.1_pt1 | contig 10834 bp, 8 predicted proteins | sample 5559311 | NCBI WGS metagenome assembly JAABUN01 (sample SAMN10711877, study PRJNA513370) | rock metagenome | isolation source: Antarctica rocks | place: Antarctica: Victoria Land, Siegfried Peak sud
TCGAGTCCGTGCTCGAGGGGATGGAGACCCGCCGTCCCGGCCACTTCGAGGACCTGTTCGACTGCGACGCCGAAGCGCGGCGGCGAGCCGCGGCGGACGTGGCCGGCCTCGGGGCGACCCTGAGCCCCGTCGCGGGCAACGGGAGCGCTCGCCCGTGAGCTGGGTTCTGGCCATCAGCGGCTTCGCCGCCCTCGTCGTCCTCCACGAGGGCGGCCACTTCGCGGCGGCCAAGCTCGTTGGGATGCGGGTCGAGCGCTTCTTCCTCTTCTTCCCGCCGAAGGTCTTCTCGGTCACGCGGGGAGAGACCGAGTACGGGATCGGCGCGATCCCCCTGGGCGGCTACGTGCGGATCACCGGCATGAACCCGGAGGAGGAGATCCCCGACGAGGTCGCCCACCGCGCCTACTACCGCCAGCCGGTCTGGAAGCGGATCGTCGTGATCGCCGCGGGGCCGCTGGTCAACATCGTGCTCGCGCTGATCATCTTCTTCTTCCTGGCGGTCGGGTTCGGGGTCGACACCGAGCCGACGAACCGCGTCGGATCGATCGACGAGAGCCTGCCCGCGGCGGGCGTGCTCGAGGCCGGCGACGAGCTGCGTGCGGTCGACGGAAAGTCGGTCCGTGGCCTCACGGGCCTGAAGCTGAGCGACGCGGTGCGCAAGCAGGTCGCCACGCACACGTGCGCGGGCAAGCCAACCGACGGCTGCGAGGCCACGACGCCGGTCAAGCTCGATGTCCTGCGTGACGGCGCGAGGGAGACGCTGTCGGTGAGGCCGGTCTTCAGCGCGCCGGAGTCCGTTCCCGGTCAGCCCGAGATCGAGCCGCGCATGGTCGTCGGGTTCAGCTACGAGTTCGCCCGCGACAGGCTCTCGGCGCTGGAGGGAGCGAAGTTCGCGGCCGATCGGATCTGGTTCGTCACCTCACAGACGGCGCAGGTCTTCGCCGGCATCTTCGACGCCGAGCAGCGGGAGCAGATCACGAGCGTCGTCGGGGCGACCGAGGTCACGCGTCAGAGCATCGAGTTCGATGCCCGCCAGGCGATCGGGGTGCTCGGGGTGATCAGCCTCTCGCTCGGCCTCATCAACCTGCTCCCGTTCCTGCCCCTCGACGGCGGCCACATCTTCTGGGCGCTCGTCGAGAAGCTGCGCGGCAAGCCGGTGCCACTGGTGGTGATGGAGCGCTCGGGGTTGGTCGGCTTCGCCCTCGTCATGGCCCTCTTCCTGATCGGGCTCCAGAACGACATCGGGCGCCTGACCGGCGAGGGCTTCAACGTCCGCTGAGGCGCGTCCGCTGCGGTAGGTTGCGCCGTAGCGGCGAACCCTGGAGGAGGGCGACAACGATGGAGACGACTACGGCCGAGCGCCACGCGAGCGGCGGCCCGGGCGGCGAACCCCCGGCGCCGAACCTCGCCAAGGCCTTCCATGCGACGGTTGAGCGGCTCGGCGACGACTCGGCGATCCGCTCCGGCGAGAGCTCGCTGAGCTGGAACGAGCTGCGCGAGCAGGCTCGCGCCGCCGCCGGGGGCCTGGCGAAGCTCGGGGTGTCCAAGCGCGACACCGTCGCGATGATGCTCAACAACCGGACCGAGTTCTTCCCCTGTGACCTCGGCGCCGTGACCCTCGGGGCGGTCCCGTTCTCGATCTACCAGACGGCGTCTCCCGAGCAGATCGCCTACGTCGTCGGCGACGCCGGCGCGAAGGTGGCGATCGTCGAGAGCGCGTTCCTCGAGGTCTTCGAGAAGGCGCGGGAGGAGCTCCCGGATCTCGAGCACCTGATCGTCCTGGACGGGGAGGGGGGGACGATGAGCTTCGAGGAGCTGATGGGCTCCGGACCGGACTTCGACGACGAGTCCGCTGCCGACGCGGTCGAGCTCGACGACCCGCTCACCCTGATCTACACCTCGGGCACGACCGGCCCGCCGAAGGGCGTCGAGCTGACCCACCGCAACCTGCTCAGCCTCGCCGCCGGGATCGACGACCTGATCGACTTCCCCGAGCGCGGCGCGAGGGTGATCTCGTGGCTGCCGGCCGCCCACATCGCCGAGCGGGGCGCGCATTACTACCTGCCCGTCGTCAAGGGGGTCGAGGTCTCGATCTGCGCCGACCCGCGCAAGATCATCGAGTTCCTGCCAAGCGTGCGGCCGACGTGGTTCTTCGCCGTGCCACGGGTGTGGGAGAAGCTCAAGTCCGGCCTCGAGACGATGCTCTCCGGCCTCCCCGAGGAGCAGCGTGAGCCGGCTCAGCAGGGCCTGCAGGCCGCGATCGCGAAGGTTCGCGCGCAGCAGAGGGGTGAAGAGGTCCCGGACGAGGTCGCTAAGGCAGCGGCCGCGGCCGAGGAGGGGATGTTCGCCGGGCTGCGCAAGCAACTCGGCCTCGACGAGGCGCTGGCGGTCAACGTCGGCGCCGCGCCGACCCCCGTGGAGGTGCTCGAGTTCTTCCACGCGATCGGGATCCCCGTCGGCGAGCTCTGGGGGATGTCGGAGACCTGCGGCGCGGCGACCGTCAACCCGCCCGAGAAGGTCAAGCTCGGGACCGTGGGCCCGCCCCTCCCGGGCGTCGAGCTCCGCCTCGCCGAGGATGGGGAGGTCCAGGTCAAGGGCGATCTGATCATGGCCGGCTACCGCAACCTTCCCGACAAGACCGCGGAGGCGCTCGACGAGGAGGGGTGGCTCTCGACGGGTGACATCGGCGAGCTGGACGAGGACGGCTACCTCAAGATCGTCGACCGCAAGAAGGAGCTGATCATCAACGCCGCCGGCAAGAACATGTCGCCGGCCGGGATCGAGGCGAACCTGAAGTCGGCGAGTCCCCTGATCGGTCAATGCATCGCGATCGGCGACGCCCGCTCCTACAACGTCGCCCTGATCGTCCTCGATCCCGACTACGCGCCCTCCTGGGCGAAGCAGAACGGGATCGACTCGAGCGGAGTGAGCGAGCTGGCCGAGAACGAGAAGGTCATCGCCGCGGTGCAGGAGGCGGTCGACGCAGCGAACGCGAAGATGTCCCGGGTCGAGCAGATCAAGAAGTTCAAGCTCCTGCCGGAGGACTGGGAGCCGGGCGGCGACGAGCTCACACCGACTATGAAGCTGAAGCGCAAGCCGATCAACGACAAGTACGGCGACGAGATCGAGAAGCTCTACGCCAAGTAGGGGTTTCCCGTAGGGCTACGGTGGCTGGTCCTGTCAAGCTGCGGCCGTGGGGAGGAGCGGGTACGCCATCGCCGCGCTGGCCGCAGCAGCCGGGGTCTGGGGCTGTGGGGGCAGCCTGGGCCCGGGCACCCAAGCCCCGTACACCTGCACGCAGGCCCCCGGCCCGCCGCGGGTGACCGTTACCTACCAAGCCTCCGCCCCGGTGGGTCACGCCGAGCTGACGGCGGACGACGTCGCCGACGCGGTCGAGCGCATCTGCGAGGGATTTGGCGGCGTGGGTGCGGTGCTGGTCGAGGCTGCGGAGGGCAACCGAATCCGAGTCGTGGTGTCCGGCCCCGTGGGGGACACCGAGCGGCTGCGGCGTGACGCGGAGCCGCCGGAGCCGAATGTGGTGCCACTCGAGCCGCGCGCCGGCGAGGTCACGCCGGCGACCCTCGCGCAGCAATCGACCGCGAGCCTTTACTCGGCCGTGGAGCTGGCCTCGCGGCAGGGCTCGAGCTGCGAGGGCGTCTGCACGGATCCGCGCGGGAGCCTTTACCTGTTCGAGCGGTCAAGTCGCCTCTTCGCGGCGGGTCCCGAGCCGACCAGGGCCGCCTTGCTCGCGACGGCGGCCTCTCGCAGGCTTCCCGAGGACGAGAGGAAGCTCTTCGTGGTCCCCTCGGGCACCATCGTCGTCCAGGATCAGGAGCCCCCCGACTATCCCGACTCGGCGCCCCGCTACCTGGTGCTTAGGGATCGTCCGGCGTTGAGCGGCGCCGACATCGTCGATCCGGAGCCGAGCACCGACGCGCAGACCGACCTGCCGACCGTCATCTTCGACTTCACGGAGGAGGGCAGACGCGCCTTCCAGGCGGTCACGCGGCGGATCGCCCAGCACGGCGCCGCCTCAGGCCCTGGCCAGCCCTACGGCTTCGCCATCGTCCTCGATGGCAGGATCCTCTCGCGGCCGGTGATCGATCCCCTCGAGAACCCGGATGGGATCGACGGCACCACAGGGGTGCAGATCTCCGGCGCCTTCACGCAGGCCGAGGCCGAGGATCTGGCCCGGGCCCTTGTGGATGCCTCGCTGCCCGTTCAGGTCGACGTGGTCGACGTCGAAGTCGAGGAGTGAGCTTCCGGGTGGCGCGCCGTCCAGCGGCGTCGACGGCGAGAGTCTGGCCGGTGCGTGGCTCGAGGCCTCCGGCGTCGCCTCCGTCGCCTCCGTCGGGAAGTGGCGCCGCGCCTCTCGCTCACGCCGCGCTAACAGTTTGCTAACCTGCCCCGCGACCTGCTGAATCCCCGCGCACCAAGGCGCGGGAAGCGGGGGACCCACATGTTGGGGTGAATCGCGGCCTCGGCCGCGTAGCGCCGGCTCTTTGGCGCGAACCCGTCAGCTAACCCCGTAAGCCACGAAAGAGCGGAGCCCATGAACAACCTTGCCGGTATCCCCGATGCCCGATTGCCCTCGAGACCCAGGCTGATCGCGCTCGCCCTCGCGGCGATCGCCACCCTCGCGGTCGCCTTCCTCGTCATGCCCGGCGCTGCCAGCGCCGGGTCCGGTGGAGTCACGGCCGGCGGCGACGCCAGGGGCGACGACGGCTCCAGGTCCCGGACGGCACCCCGCTACGAGCGGCTCTGGGACAACGTCTCACGGCGCAACCGGCGCTGGGCGCGGCGGACGAGCCGGTGTGAGTCCGGCGGCGATCCCAACGCGATCGGCGGCGGGGGCCTGTACCGCGGCGCCTTCCAGTTCAGCAAGGCGACCTGGAGAACTTCCCCGCACTCGCCCGGCGGCGATCCGATCGACTACAGGTACCGCACTCAGGCGGTGGTCGCCGTCGCCCTCAAGAAGCGCGACGGCCGCGGCCACTGGCCCGTCTGCGGGTAGCCCGGGCGGGGGAATCCCGCCGGCGAGGACGAATAGAGGCGGGAAGGCGGCGCTGGGCTGCCGGCTCGGGCCGCGCCCGATGGCCGGCCCGCGGCGTCGAGCATCTACGATTCCGCGCAGAACCCATGTCCGCCAGGATGCGAAATAGACGCCAGCGCTCGCGCGGCTCGGTCGGCAAGAAGATCCTGCTCGGCGTCCTCGGGCTGCTCTCCCTCGTGGGCCTCGCGGTCGGCGGCTTCGCGATCTGGGTGCTCGACGTGGCCTCGTCGGCCCCGGCGATCGACTCCCTCAAGGCCAAGGACGGGGGCGCGAACTCGAAGGTCTACGACGCCAACGGAAACAGCCTCGGTTTCGTCCAGAGCGACCTCCTGCGCACCCCGATCAAGCTCAAGAAGGCGCCCAAGCTCCTGCAGCAGGCGACGATCGCGATCGAGGACGAGAACTTCTACGAGCACGACGGGGTCGACTACAGCGCGATCGTGCGGGCCGCGGTCGAGAACGCGAAGGCGGGAGAGGTCGAGCAGGGCGCCTCGACGATCACCCAGCAGCTCGTCCGCAACCTCTACATCCGCGCTCCCGAGGACACGATCCAGCGCAAGATCCAAGAGGCGAAGATGGCGCGCGACTACGAGGACGAGCACACCAAGGCGCAGATCCTCACCGCGTACCTGAACACCGCCACCTACGGGACCAACCAAGGGCGCACGGCCGTCGGCGTGAAGGCGGCCTCCGAGGTCTTCTTCGCCAAGGACGTGGAGGACCTGGGGCTGAGGGAAGAGGCGCTGCTCGCGGGCCTGCCCCAGGCGCCCTCGGACTACAACCCCTTTCTCAGCCCCAAGCTGGCCCAGCAACGGCGCAACCAGGTCCTCGATGCGATGGCGGGGCAGGGCTACATCACTCCAGCCAAGGCGGCGAAGGTCAAGCAGGAGCCGCTCGGCCTCAAGCGCGGCTTCGGCTACGAGCAACGCGACGAGCAGTACTTCTTCGACTTCGTCCAGGACGAGCTGATCCAGCGCTACGGGCTGAAGACCGTCCAGCAGGGCGGCCTCAAGGTCTACACGACGCTCGATCCCAAGCTGCAGGCCGCCGCGCAGCAGGCCATCGCCGCCAATCCGACTTACAACGCCGCCAACGCTCTCGTCTCGACCGACACGGACACGGGGGCGATCCTCGCGATGGCGTCGTCGAGCACCTACGACACGAGCCAGTTCAACTACGCGGTCCAGGGGCAGCGGCAGCCGGGCTCGTCGTTCAAGACCTTCGTACTGACGGCGGCCGTCGAGCAGGGCATCGACCCGGAGACGACGTACTACCCGGCGCCGGCCACGGCCTACCTGACGCTCCCCGGCGCGACCGAGCCATGGTCGGTGGCCGGCGACGTCACCGCCAGCGCCCTGAACATCAGCGACGCCACCACCTACTCCGTCAACACCGTCTACGCCGAGCTCGGCATCGACGTCGGGCCGGAGAACTTCGACGCCACGGCTCAGAAGCTCGGGATCACCTCCGACCTCAACGGCTACTACGCGGAGGCGATCGGCGGGACGGAGACCTGCTGCACGGTGCTCGAGATGGCGAACGCCTACGCGACGATCGCCAACGGCGGCGTCCACCACGACCCCACGGCGATCAGGAAGGTCGTCTTCCCCAACGACAAGGTCGACAAGCCCGAGGACGTCAAGGGCAAGCGGGTGATCTCCGACGGGGTGGCCTACACCGTGGCGGACGTGCTCAAGGGCCCCCTCGATGCCCCCGGCGGGACCGCCTACGGCCAGGGGATCGGCTGCCCGGCGGCCGGAAAGACCGGCACCTCCGAGGAGCAGGTCGACGCCTGGTTCGTCGGCTTCACGCCGCACGTCTCGACCGCCGTATGGACCGGCAACGCCGAAAACCGCATCCCGCTTCCCGGCTACGGCGCGGACCTCTCCGCGCCGATCTGGCACGACTACATGGTGGTCGCGGCAAGCGAGCCCTGCGACGACTTCCCCGCCCCGAAGGACCCCGCCTCGCTGTCGGCCTCAACGGCCAGCGGGACGACCGCCACGAAGGATCGGGACCCCACCGACTCGACGACGTCGGAGCCACCGGCTCCGGACACCGACGGGGACGGCTACCCCGACACGGCCTACGCCCCCGGCGTCGACACCACGCCCTAGTCGCCTTAGCTGCGGACGAGCCTCTTGTAGGTGATGCGGTGGGGGCGGTCGGCCGCGGGGCCGAGCCGCTCGCGACGGTGCTCCTCGTAGGCCTCGAAGTTGCCCTCGAACCAGCGCACCTGCGAGTCCCCCTCGAAGGCGAGGACGTGCGTGGCGACGCGGTCGAGAAACCAGCGGTCGTGGGAGATGACGACCGCGCAGCCCGCGAAGGACAGCAGCGCCTCCTCCAGGGCGCGCAGGGTGTCGACGTCGAGGTCGTTGGTGGGCTCGTCGAGGAGCAGCAGGTTGCCGCCCGAGCGCAGCAGCTTCGCCAGGTGCACGCGGTTGCGCTCGCCGCCGGAGAGCGCATCGACCTTGCGCTGTTGGTCTGAGCCCTTGAAGTTGAAGCCGCCGACGTAGGCGCGCGAGTTCATCTCCCGCTCGCCGACCCGGATCGAGTCCTGGCCGCCGGAGATCTCCTCCCACACGTTCTTCGCCGGGTCCAGCGCGTCGCGGGACTGATCGACGTAGGCGAGCTTCACGCTCTCGCCGATCCGCAGGGCGCCGGCGTCCGGCTCCTCGTCCCCGACGATCATCCGAAAGAGCGTTGTCTTGCCGGCGCCGTTCGCCCCGATCACGCCGACGATGCCCGCGGGGGGCAGGGAGAAGGAGAGATCCTCGATCAGCAGCCGGTCGCCGAAGCCCTTGCGGAGATCCTCGGCCTCGACGACCACCGAGCCCAGGCGCGGGCCGGCGGGAATGTGGATCTGGACCTTGTCGAGCTTGACGTCGCGATCCTCGGCGAGGAGCGACTCGTAGCGGGCGAGGCGCGCCTTCGACTTCTTGCGGCGGCCCTTCGGGTTCTCCCGCACCCACTCCAGCTCGGCGGCGAGCGTGCGCGACCTCGCCGTGTCCTTGCGCTCCTCCTGGGCAAGCCGCTCCTGCTTCTGCTCGAGCCACGACGAGTAGTTGCCCTTGAACGGGATGCCGCGGCCGCGATCGAGCTCGAGGATCCAGCCGGCGACGTTGTCGAGGAAGTAGCGGTCGTGGGTGACCGCGACGATCGTCCCCTTGTAGTCCTCGAGGTGCTTCTCCAGCCAGGCGACGGACTCGGCGTCGAGGTGGTTCGTCGGCTCGTCGAGCAGCAGCAGGTCGGGCGCGCTCAGCAGCAGGCGGCAGAGGGCGACCCGCCGGCGCTCGCCGCCCGAGAGCTTCATCACCTCCGCGTCGGCGGGCGGCAGGCGCAGCGCATCCATCGCCTGATCGAGTGTGGTGTCGAGGCTCCAGGCGTCGGTGGCGTCGATCCTGTCCTGCAGGCGAGCGAACTCGTCGGCAGTCTCGTCGGAGTAATTCGCGGCGAGCTCGTTGAAGCGGTCGAGCATGTCGCGCAGCTCGCGGACCCCGTCCTCAACGTTGCCGCGCACGTCCTTGTCGGGGTCGAGCTGCGGCTCCTGCTCGAGCATCCCGACGGTCGCGTTGGGGTGGAGCTGGGCCTCGCCGCGGTAGTCCGTGTCGGTGCCGGCCATGATCCGCAGGAGCGTGGACTTGCCGGCGCCGTTGTAGCCGAGGACGCCGATCTTGGCCCCGGGGAAGAAGCTCAGCGAGACGTCGGAGAGCACCTGCTTGTCGGGCGGGTGCTTCCGCGACACCTTGTGCATCGAGTAGATGTACTCGGTCGACATCGACGCCACGATAGCCACCTCATGGGTGCGCTCGGCGGCAAGGCCCCTAAGATCGGGGCATGCGGCTCCCGTCCCCTGACGACGCGTTCTCGGCGGGCCGCCTGCTACTCGCCACGGCCGTCGCCGTCGTGCTGCTCGTCGCGTCGGGCTGCGGTGATGACGGAGGTTCCGGGACCGAGGCCGGCACCTCGTCGAGCGAGGCGGACGTCTCCAAGGCCGAGTACGTGGATCAGGTCAACGGCCTCTGCACGGAGCAGACCAAGGAGCTGCAGGGCGTCGTGACCCCCGCCGCCCAGAAGGCCCTCCAGAGCGGCGCCACCGAGGACGAGGCGAGGGCGGCCGGCCTCGAGGCCGGGCTCTCCATCACCGAGCGGACCTTGGAGCGTACCGCCGCGGTGCCGCGGCCTGCTGAGGACGCGGAGGCGCTCGACGACTTCTGGAGTACGCTGCAGGGGACGCCCCCGTTGCTGAGCGACCTCGTGGATGCGATCCGCGCGGGCGACACCGAACGGCTGCAGGAGTTGCAGACGCAGTTCGAGCAGATCGGCGCCGAGACGCGACCCTTCGCGATCGACTACGGCCTCACGGCCTGCGTGCCGGCGACGAGCGGCGGAGGGTGAGGGTCTCCTCGATCGCGCCTCGGCTGCCGGCGCGCGGCCGCTTCGGGCTCTGGACGATCCCGCTCGCCATTCTCCTGATCGCCATGCTCGCGGCGGCCCCGGCGCTCGCCGCGCCGGATTGCTCTAGGCAACCGCAGGTGCGGGTCCTCTATGCGGGCTCGGGCGCCCTCGAGTCCGTGGGCGTCGATCGTCGCGGACGGGTCTTCTTCACGAACTCCGGCACGGGCGAGCTGCTCAAGCTTCGCCGCGACGGGCAGCCCCCACGGGTCCTCGTCCGCGGCATCGATGGGCCCGGCGGGATCGTCTTCAAGCCGCTCGGCGACCTCCTCGTCGGCTTCGGCAACACCTTCCAGCAGGCAACCGACGGCACCGCCGATCCCGAGGCCGGGCTCCTCAGGGTCGATCCGCGAACGGGGATCAGCAGCGTCTTCGTCGCCGGCCTGCAGATGGCCAACGGCGTTGCTCGGGGGCCGGGGGGAGCGATCTACGCATCGACCGACGCGGGCACCGGAATCGACCGCATCGTCCATCGCCGCGTGGATCTGCAGTGGGCGACCCTGACCAGCCCGAACGGGTTGACCGCGGACACCACCGGCCGCTACCTGTTCGCCAACCAGACCTTCACGGCAGCCGCCATCCAGCGGATCCCGATCGCAAACCCGGACGCCGCCAAGCCCTATTTCATCGCGGCGCCCGCCGACGCGGCGGCCGGCTTCGACGGACTCACTCGCGACGCCGCCGACCGCCTCTACGTCGCCGCGAACGGGGCCGGGGAGGTCTGGCGGGTCGACGGTCCCGACCGGGCATGCGTGCTCCTGCGTCGCGACCCCTTCCCCTCGGGCCCGAGCGACCTCGCCTTCGGCCGCGGCCACGGCTTCATTGCGAGGAGCAGCCTGCTCGTCACCACCTTCGGGGGCGAGCTGCTCGAGCTGCGAGGCGCTCGCTAGCCCGCAGGCTGCGGAGCCGGGCCGGTCGCGCCGGTACCCTTGAAGTATGGCCTCCAAGCGGCAAATCTTCGTCGGCGGCGTCCCGATCGGCGGTGGGGCTCCCGTCGTCGTGCAGACGATGACGAAGACCGAGACGGCGAACCTGGCCGCCACCATGGACCAGATCCACACGGTCGCCGATGCGGGGGCCGATCTCGTCCGCGTCGCCGTCCCTCGCGAGCGCGATGCAGACGCCCTGCGGACGATCGTCAAGGAGTCGCCGATCCCGGTGATCGCCGACATCCACTTCAACCACACCCTGGCGCTCAAGGCAATCGATGCCGGGGCCCACTGCATCCGGCTGAACCCGGGAAACATCGGTGGCCGCGAGAAGGTCGCCGAGGTCGCGGTCAAGGCGACGGAGAGCAACGTGCCGATGCGAATCGGGGTCAACTCG
>JAABUN010008189.1_pt1 | contig 10827 bp, 11 predicted proteins | sample 5559311 | NCBI WGS metagenome assembly JAABUN01 (sample SAMN10711877, study PRJNA513370) | rock metagenome | isolation source: Antarctica rocks | place: Antarctica: Victoria Land, Siegfried Peak sud
CGGCGGGGTCGGGCGGGGCGGGGCCACTGGACTGTAAGGGGCGGCGGGCGCGCGGTCAAGCGCCGGCGGCCGGCAGCGGGCAGCGTTCCATCACCAGGTACGGCCCGAGTACCAGCCCGAGGGCGGCGTACACCTCCTGCGCCCGGGCGTTGTCCCGCTCGACGTACAGCCGAATCCCGACGACCGCCGGGTCGGCCGCGGCGGCCGCTTCGACGTGCCGGTACAGGGCGCGGAACACCCCGCTTTGCCGGGCGGCCGGGGCGACGTAGACGCTCTGAATCCACCAGAACCAGCCGTCCCGCCAGTCGCTCCACTCGGTCGTGACGAGCAGTTGGCCGACGACTTGGCCCCCCTGCTCCGCCACCCAGTACCGCCCCTTGGCCCCGTCGGCCAGGCACGCCGCGACGCCGGCGGCGAGCGTCGCCGGGTCGAGGGCCTTCGCCTCGGATTCGAGCGCGAGCGCCTGGTTGAACGCGGCGATGACGGCGGCGTCGGCCGGGGCGGCAGGGCGGACGGTCGGCATGGGGGAATTGCCTCGGGGGCGGCGGCGGCTAGCATAGCGGCACCCGGCCCGCCACCGAGAAGCGTATGGACCTGACGCCGTACATCCGCGACATTCCCGACTTCCCCAAGCCGGGCATCGTGTTCAAGGACATCACGCCCCTGCTCGCCGACCCCGGGGCGTTCGAGTACGTGATCGCACGCCTCGCGGCCCACTACTCCGCCACGCCGATCGACGCCATCGCCGCCGCCGAGGCCCGGGGCTTTTTGTTCGCCGCCCCCCTGGCCCTCGCCCTGCGCAAGCCGCTGGTGCCGCTCCGCAAGCCGGGCAAGCTGCCGTACCGGACGTACAGCCTCAAGTACGAACTCGAGTACGGCGAGGCCGAGCTGCACATGCACACCGACGGCATCGGCCCCGGTGCGAGGGTCTTGATGGTCGACGACTTGCTCGCCACCGGCGGGACGATGGCGGCCGGGTGCCAACTGATCGAGCGGGCCGGCGGGACGGTCGTGGGGTGCGCATTCCTGGTCGAACTCGCCTTCCTCAATGGCCGGGCCAAACTGGCCGGGCACAATATCTTCAGCCTGATGACGTATTAACTGCCGCCCCACCCTTGGCCCTCCGGGAACCGCATCATGGCCCGCGACCGCTCCGACGACTACGACGACCGCCGCGACGACCTCGACGACCGGGGCCGGGACCGCGACCGGGGCGAACGCGGGCGGGACGATTACGACGACCGGCCCCGGTCCGGTGACCGGGCCGGCCGCGGCCGGCCGGCGGCGTCCCGCGCCACGACCAGCGTCCCCGGCGTGCTGCTGATGATCTGCGGCGGCATCTGCGGGCTGCTCAGCGCGTACAACGTGTACAACGCCGTGACCAACCCGGAGCAGTTGGTCACGCAGTACGGCGACCAAATCCGCCAGATCGAGGCGACCCAGCCGGCCGGCCCCCAGCGGGACCAGCAGGTCAAGATGCTGAAGACGATCCAGGAGTACGCCCGGCTCGACAGCCCGGCCGTCCTCGCCCTGATCGGGGTCGGCGCGGTCTCCGCCGGGTTGATGCTCCTCGGCGGGTGGAAGCTGTACACCCGGAGCGGGTACGGGCTGGCCCTGACCGGGGCCATCGTCGCCCTGATCCCCTGCTCGAATGGCCTGGTCTGTCTCGCCATGCCGATCGGCCTGTACGCGCTGATCGTCCTGCTCGGCGGCGACGGGAAGGCCGCCTTCCGCCGGCCGGCCGCTGATCCGCTCGACCGCTTAGAGTAACTGCGACATGCTCGACTTCGACAAGGCCGGCGGCCTGGTGTGCGCCGTCGCCCAGGACGCGGCCACCAAACAAGTGCTGATGGTCGCATGGATGGACCGCGAGGCGTTCGCGGAGACCGTCCGCACCGGCCGGGCGGTCTACTTCTCGCGCAGCCGCAATCGGCTGTGGCGCAAGGGCGAGGAGAGCGGGAACGTCCAGCACGTCGAGGCGATCCATGTGGATTGCGACGCCGACGCAGTGCTACTGACGGTGCGCCAGGTCGGCGGGGCGGCCTGCCACACCGGGCACCCGTCGTGCTTCTTCCGGCGGCTCGACAACGGCGTGCTTGTGAGCGAAGGCACGCCGCTGTTCGACCCAGCGGCGGTATACGGGGCGAAGTGATCCGAGAAGTCCCGAGCCACCTCACCCCCCCGGCCCCCTCTCCGAAACGGAGAGGGGGAGCTAGCGGGGGCAAGCTTCCGACTGGGCTGTCACCCGAAGGCGACACCGGCCCCGTCCTTCTCCCCCTCTCCGTTTCGGAGAGGGGACCGGGGGGTGAGGTGGCTCCGGGCTTCACTCTGATACTGGCACCCCGCCCGCCGTCCGGGTATCATCGCCCCCATGCTCCGCACGCTCTTCATCGCCGGCGTCGTCTGCCTCGTCCTACTGGCGTTGCCCGGCGTCGGGGTGCTGGCGGCCGACCTACTCGGGTACGGGCCGGACCTCAACGCCTGGCTCGAACGCGCCGCCGGCGTCAGTCACCGCGTCGCCATCACCCTCCCCGCGGCCGTCGCGCTGTTCGGCGTGCCGCCGCTCATCATCCTCTTGTACTTCCTGCGGCTGAAGCGGAAGCCGCAGGCGGTGTCGTCGACGTTCCTGTGGAAGAAGTCGGTCGAGGACTTGCACGTCAACCGGCTGATGCAGTGGCTGCGGCGCAACTTCCTGCTTCTCTTGCAGGTGTTCGCGGCCCTGATGATGATCTACGGCGTCCTCGGCCCCCGACTGCACGGATCGGTCCTGGGCGGCCGGCATTACATCATTTTGATCGACAACTCGGCCAGCATGACCGCGACTGATGTGGCCCCGTCGCGCCTAGCGTGGGCCAGGGCCGAGGCGATCAAGGAGATCGACGCGGCCACCGACGCCGACATCGGCATGGTCATCGCCTTCAGCGACAAGGCCGAGATTCGGCAGTCGTACACGGCCAACCGGGGCGAGCTGCGGGCGGCGGTCAACGCCGTCCAGCCGACCCAGCGGCCGACCAAGATCGACGAGGCGCTGAACCTGGCGGCCAGCCTGGCCAACCCGGCCCGCAGCACCGACGACGCGGCCGCCGCCCCGGCCAACCCCGAACCCGGCAAGGAGCGGACTTACGTCGGCGTCGAGGGGATGCAGGCCGACGTACACCTGTATTCCGACGGCCAGTTCCCCCCGGTCCCCGATTTCGCCCTCGCCAACCTGAACCTGACGTACCACGTCCCGCCGGTCGCCGACCCGGCCAACCCGGACAACGTCGCCGTCCTCAAGTTCGACGCCGAGCGTGATACCGTCGACCCGACCAAGGTGATCGCCCGCGCGGTCCTGCGCAACTACCGCAACGCCCCGGCGGACGTGCGACCGCGGCTCGAAGTCCTGGCCGGCGGCACCCGCCTCATGGCCAGCTACGACGACGACGACACGGTGCGGGCGGGCAAACGCACCCCCCTGCCCGCCCGGGCCGAGAAGCCGGACCTGGTGTTCACCGTCCCGGACGTGGCCGAGAACGCCGACCTGGTGCTGCACCTGAAGCTCGAAAACGCGGCCGATGCTTTTCCCCTCGACGACGAGGCGTGGGTCACCCTCGGGGTGGTCCGCAAGGCCCGGGTGCTGGTCGTCGGGCCGGGCAACCCGCCGGTCCGCCACCTGCTCGACGGGGCCAGCATGAAGCGCCTGGCCGACGTGAGCTACCTGCCGGCGAGCGTGCTGAATAGTGCCGACCCCAAGGAGTACCTGGCCCCGGCACGCGACGGCAAGTTCGACCTGGTCATCTACGACCGCTGCGGCCCGGCCACGCCGGAACTGATGCCGGCGGCCAACACCCTGTTCGTCGGCCACCCGCCGCCGCCGATCGTCCTGGGGGCGACGCCCGGCCCGAACGTCGCCACCCCGGCCGTCGGCCCGACGGTCCGCGGCTGGTCGGGCAAGCATCCGGTCATGCGCAACCTGATGGCCCTCGACGAGATCGACGTGCGCGACGCCCTCCGCCTGCCGGAGTTGCCGCCGCGGTCGCAACGGCTGATCGAGGGGAGCGACAACCTGGTCCTGCTCGCGGCCATCCCCCGGTCGGCGTACACCGACCTGGTGCTGGCCTTCCCGATCTTCACCCCAGACGGCAAGTGGAACACCCTCTGGCCGCTGCAACTCAGCTTCCCGCTATTCCTGCGGAACGTCGTCCTGGCGATGGGCAACGTCCGCGACGCCTCGACCGAGGAAGCCACCCGGCCGGGGCAGGTGAAGCCGCTGCGGCTGGGGAACGTGGCCAAGGTGCGGGTGTCGCCGCCGGCCGGGGCGACGGTCCCCCTCGAGCGCGGCAGTCGGCCGGACTTCCTCGTGACCGGCACCGATAGCGTCGGCGTGTACACGGCCCGGTGGGACGAACCCTCGGGCGGTGAGGCGGTCCGGCGGTTCGCCGTCAACCTGTACGACCCGCTCGAAAGCGACCTGGCGGTCAAGTCGGAGGTCAAGATCGGCAACGCGACGGTGGCGGCCGGCCGGCCGCGCAAGCAGCCGCGCGACCTGTGGAAGCTGCCGGTGCTGCTGGGGTTTCTGGCGCTGGCGGCGGAGTGGTGGTTCTACAACCGGCGGGTGCAGATTTAGACCCGACACACCCGACAGCCCACCGACGACCGTCGGTGGGTCGTGCCCCCCAACTTGGCCTATCGCTCCCTCCCCGGCCTGCGTAATATCCGCCCGCAATCCACTGCTCCTTTGGACCGCGAAGGAACCGTCATGGCGTCCCCGCCCAGCCCGACGCACGACCTGACCCGGCACCAGCTCGACGAACTCGACGCGCTCCTCCAGCGGATGCTCAGCCTGCCGCTGTCCGCGGCGGGGCCGGCGTCGCCGGGGGCCGGCGCGCCGACGACGACCGTCCCCCTCCCCGCCAACTGGCGGGCCGACCCGGCCCCGGCCCCGCCGCGGGTGCCGCACCTGGCCGCCGACCTGGGCCGGGCCGTGGCCCGGCTGTCGCCGCTCCCGCCGCCGGTGGTCGAAGCCGAACACATTCCCGCGAGCCAGGAGGCCGTCCCGCTGTTCGGCCCGCCGGCCGCCGAGCCGCGGACCGTCCGGGGCGTCGACGCCAGCGCCTACACGCCGGTCGACCCGGTGACGCTGGCCCCGGTCACCTCGTCGCCGGCCCCGGCCCCGCTGCCCGCCCCGCCGCCGGCCGAGGACACCGTCCCGTTCTTCGCCTGGCCGGTGTACGCCGCCAATGCCTTGTGCGAGGCCGGGCTGGCGATGGCCGGCCCCCCCGGCCGGGTACTCGCCCGGCCGGCGGTCAAGCACCTGCTCGGCGTCGCCGGGTTGCTGCTCTGCGCCGGGGCGGTCGCGTGGGCGGCCCGCGGGCCGCTGGGCTGGTAGCCGATAGCCGCCGCCGGGGGCGTCCGTAGAATACCGGGACGCTCCCAAATCCGGGCCGCACGCGGGCGAATCCCCGGCGGCGACCGGACTCCGGCCGAGGCCCCGATGACCGCCCCACCCCGCCGGCTCGACTTCTTGGCCGCGTTCCTGAGCTACCTGCTGCCCGGTCTCGGCCAGGTGTTGCAGGGCCGCATCGGCAAGGGGCTGCTGTTCTTCGTCGGCCTGTACGCGCTCTTCTTCTACGGCATGGCGATGGGCCGGATGCGGAACGTCTGGCTGCCGGACGCCGAGCGCCACGCCGATGTCGGCCTGCCAGTCGTCGGCAAGCTCGACGGGGTGCTGAAGGGGCTGTACTACCGGCCGCAGTTCCTCGGCCAGTTCTGGATCGGCGTGGCCGCCTGGCCGGCCGTCGCCCAGTACGTCGCCACCGACACCCCGGCCGAGCCGGCCACTCTCCCGGCCCCGACGCGGTTGCTGGGCAAGTACATGCAAACGCCCGCGGAGGCCGAGCGGAACGCCCTCCAGCGGGACACGGACAACCGGGTTGACCTGGGGTGGGTGTACACGGTCATCGCCGGGGTGCTGAACCTGCTCGTCATCTACGACGCCCTGGCCGGCCCGGCCGTCCGCACCCCCGACCCGGTCCCGCCGCCCCCGGTCGGCCCGCCCGACGCGACGGCCCCGGTCCCCGCCCCCGTGCCGGACCCGGCCGGCTCCGCCTCCGCCGCGGCGCGGGTTCCCGTCACGTACCAGGAGCGCCCCTGATGCCGCTCCTGGCCGCCAGCATCTATTACGACCTGCCCGTGCTGCTCGTCGTGTTCAGCCTGGTCTACAGCGCGACCCGGCACGACCGCTGGGACTTGATCTGGCAGGAGGCGCTCGGCTGGGGCGTCCGCGTCGGCGGGTTCCTGGTCGTCGTCGGGGTGGTGCTGTACGCGCTGTCGACGTGGGTGTAGGGCCGGCGAGCGGGGGGCGTTAGCCCCCTGAGTCTTACACCCACGGCCAACTCGTCACGGCGCGGACACTCAGGGGGCTAACGCCCCCCGCTCGCCGCGACTCCTACCGCGGCACCAGATACATCCCCAGCAGCCGGTCCTGCGGCGGCCGGGCCGGGTACACGAGCGCCACCACCAGATAGACCGGCAGCAGCCCGACCGCCCCCAGCCACAGCCCGGTCCGGACGGCGACCCACTGCGGGTGCATCAGCTGCACCCACAACGCCGCCCACAGGGCCAGCGTCAGCGGCAGCCAAACCACTAGTTCGCGGACCGTGACCCGGAACCGTCCGGGCCGGCCGCCGTCGGCCCGGACGTGGGCGATGCCGGCCCCGGCCAGGGCGAACCCGCCGCGGAAGGCGAACGACAGGACCGCCCAGATGAGGAGCGGGACCGCCATCGCCGCCGCCAGCGTGCGCAGGAACTGGACCCGACGCGTGGCTTCGTCCGGCTCCGGCCGGCCGAGCCGCCGGAGGTCGATCCCGGGTGGGCCGGCCGCCAGCAGGCGGTCGAACGCCAACCGCTCGGGCCGGTTCAGCCAGCCGAGCAACTGGGCTTCGTAGTCGCGTTGCTCCACGATTTTCTTGTCGAGCAACTCGAGCGTCGCACCCAGCCGGTCCGGGGCGACGGCCGCGGCCTGATCGGGGTGCCGGTCGACGAACTCGGCCCGGGCCACCGGGTCGGTGACGACCACCTGCACCTCCGCCAGCTTGCGGGCGTGGCCGGCTGAGACGACGGCCCAGGCGAAGTTCCCCAGCCCGCTGAGCAGGACCATCAGCAAAAGCCCCGGGGCGACCAGCGGCACCCAGACGCCCAGGTGCGCCCGCCGCAGCCCGGAAGTGACCGCCGCCGGCTTGGTGGCATTCTCGGCCAGGTCTTCCCGCAGGTCTTCGAGCGACGTGTACGGGTCGGCCGCCGTGAACAGCCGGTCGGTGATCGTCGAGGCGTGCAGCGGCAGCGGGGCACGGATGCGGTCGCCGGCCGTCCGGGCCTCCCCTTCCAGGGCCAGAGTCGCCACCTGGCGGACCAGGTCCATCGCCGCGGCCGGGGGCGTCAGCCGGGCATTGGGACGCGATTTGGGGAGGGGGAAGTCGAGCAGTTGCGGCCGGCCGGTCGGCTCGACCCACACCTGGGCCACCCCGGCCGGGGCCGCCGACCCGTCGGACGCACCCGTCGCCAGTTCGTCGACCAACTGCTCCAAGATCGGCCGGGCGTCGGCCCACATGAGCGGCCGGTCCGGGCTGGTCAGGTCCACCAGGGGTGCCCCGGCCGGGGCGACGGTGGCCGTCCACCCGCGGGCCTCGACCTTACCCCCGCCGACCGGCCACGGGGCGTACCCGCGGCCGAGAACCCGCAGCCGGGTCGGCCGAGTGACCTCCCCGCCCGGCCGCTCGACCGCCGGGGTGCTGGCTGGCCGGACGTGCAGCAGCACCCGCCGTCCGAGGCCCCGGTCGTCGGCCAGCCAGACCTCGGACCCGTCGGCGAGTGTACTCAATCGGCCGACGACGGCGAACCCGCCGACGGCCGCCGGGGCGGGCAGTTTGCCCGGTTCGACCCGGTCGAGCGGGTTCGGATACCGGCTGACGAGCCGCGGCCGGTGGGGCGGCCGGTCCCGCTGGACGACCCGGCACCCCGACGCGAAGTCGTGGACCCCGCGCCAGCCGTGGGCCGACCGGCGGAGCTGGCGGGCGGCCACGACCAGCCCGACGGCCGTGGCGGTCGTCCCGATCGTGTACCCGCTCGGCCGGCCGGCGGCGTCCCAGTCCCAGATCACGAAGATCAGGCCCATCACCAAGGCGAAGACGGCGAACCGGCCGGCCCCCGCCGCCACCCCCGGCGGCCCGACGCCGCCGAGCTTGACCACCTGCAGCCGCAAGAGGCGCTTGCCGACCGTCGTCCCCGTCACCCCTTCGAGCACGACGAAGTACAGGGCCAGGACCGCCAGCCACGGCCACGACGGGTCGAACGCCTCGGCCCCGGTCGGGTCGACCGCCGCCTGCCGGGCGAGTTCGACCGGCAGGGCCAGAACCTGGGCGATCGCGTAGTCGCAGACGAACGCCAGCACGAGCGCCCCCGGCCGGGCCGGCCGCTGGGTGTCCGGCTGCAGCCCGACCAAGGCATCCCGGAGGGCGTCGAGGGTCGGCCAGCGGCGGGTCCGGTCCCGGTCCAGGCCGCGGCGGACGACCCGTTCGAGTTCCCGCGGCACGTCCGGCCGGCGGGACCGGATCGCCGGGGCCGGCTCCGACACGGCCTTGGCCAGCGACGCCGTCAGGCTCTCGTGCTGGAACGGGGCCTGGCCGGCGAGCAAGTAATAGAGCGTCCCGCAGACGGCGTACACGTCCGAGTCGTACCCGACCGGCTCGCCGCGGATTTGCTCCGGCGAGGCGTACATGACCGTCCCGAGGAACGCCCCGGACGTGGTCAGGTGGCGGGCGTCGGCCCCGGCTTCGTCCTCCGAATCGTCGTCGGCCGTCAGGGACTTAGACAGGCCGAAGTCGCCGATCTTGACCCGGTCGTCGGCCGTCAGGAAGCAGTTCGACGGCTTCACGTCCCGGTGGATGACCCCCTGCCGGTGGGCCTCGGCCAGCCCCTCGATCACGTCGAGAATCCGGGCGACCGCCTCGGGGACCGGCAGCGGGCCGCGCTGGTCGACCAGGTCCTTGAGCGTCCGGCCCGGCATCAGTTCCATGACGATGAACGGCCGGCCGGCGTCGGTGTCGGCCCCCAGCACGAACACGCACCGCGGGTGGGTGATCTGGCTGGCCACCCGGCCCTCCTGGCGGAACCGCTCGACCGACGCCGGGTTGGCCGTTAGCCGGTTCGACAGGAGTTTGACGGCCACCCGGCGGCCCGACCCGCTCGCCTCGGCCTCGTACACCGTCCCCATGCCGCCGGCCCCGAGGAATCGGACCAGCGTGTACCCGGCCACCCGGTCGGCGACCTGGGGGACGGCCCCGGCCGGGGGCGAGGCGAACGTCCGGGTGTCGAGCGAGGGGTCCGCCGACCCGGCCGGGTCGGGCAGGAACGCCTGCGTCTCGCCGGCCAGGCCGAGGACGCCGCCGGGGTCGGGGGACGGGTCGGCCGCCAGCCGCTGGCCGCAGTACATGCAGAACCGGGGGGCGTCGGCGGTGCCGGCCCCGAGGGTCCGGCGGCAGTTCGGGCAGACGAGGGGCATACGCGGGCGGAGTCCTGCGGGCCGGGGCCGCGGCCACGGGGGCCGTGGAGGGCGTTCGCTGGGCGGGCAGGAAGATTATCAGGAAGGGTGGACGAAACGCAAGCCGCGTTGCCGCCGCGGAGCCAACGGACCGTCGCAGCGAGCGGGGGGCGTCAGCCCCCTGAGTTCCGTACTTTCCGGCTGCCGGCGGCGGACGGAGGACTCAGGGGGCTGACGCCCCCCGCTCGCCGGGCAACTGCTTCCGGCGTCACGTCTTCGGCTCGGCCGCCGGGGCCGCGGCGGGGTCGGCGGCCTTGCGCGGGGTGTCGACCGGGGCGGTCAAACTCGGCCCCTTGGTCGCCTCGGTCTTCCACTCGTAGTCGTTCAATTCGAGGGCTAGCAGGACGACGCCGACGAGCATGGCCAGGCACGTCAGCCCGAGCATCCCGACGTACACGTCGTTCCGCCGCGAGGTGACTACCACCGGCGGGCGGGTCCGGGTCCGGGCCATGAATCACACCCTGGGGGGTCGAGGGGCGGGCAAATCACGGGAACGTCGTCACTGACCCGGCGCGGCCGGGGCTGCGCCGGCGGGCGTGACGATCATGGCCGGCACCTTCACATTCGGCATTGCTAGCGGCGCGGCCGTCGCCTGGGCGTAATCGGAGTAGAAGAGCGCGGCCGCCCCGAGGAAGCCCAGGGTAGCGATGACGAGCAGGCCGGTGTAGGCGTCGTTCCGGGACCGCACCTTGGCCGGGCGGTCGTCATCATCATCGTCGTCGAGGGCCGGCCGCTTGCGGGCCTTCGGCGCGTCGTCGTCGTCCTCGTCGGCGGGCTTGCGGCGCTTGCGGGCCATCGGGCGGCTCCCGGGTCGGGGGTAGTATTAGCGGAGCGGGACGACGGCGTCACCCGGCTTGGGCAGTCGCGACCCGGTCGCCGGCGGGCCGCCGGTGTTGGCCGGCTCGAACCGGCCGACGGCGTTCTTCGGGTTGGCCGTCGCGATCGTGATCTTGCCGAGGTAGATGCCGCTGGCACCGGACGTGCGTTGAACATCCAGGACGGCCCCCGGCTTCAGCCCCGCGTCCAGCCCCGGCGTGACCAGGACCAGCCCGTCGGGTTCGTACCGGACGACGCTGCCGCGGAACGCGACGGGGACCGCCGGGGTGAGTGCGCCGGGGGCGGCCGGCCCCCGATTACCGTTCCGCGCGGACTCTTGCAACTCGCCTTGGGCGCGGACCAGCCGGGCTTCTAGGTCGGTGGCCCGCTTGGTCGCGGACTCGGCGTCGAGGCGGGCCTGGCCCGCCTCGACC
>JAABUN010008190.1_pt1 | contig 10826 bp, 13 predicted proteins | sample 5559311 | NCBI WGS metagenome assembly JAABUN01 (sample SAMN10711877, study PRJNA513370) | rock metagenome | isolation source: Antarctica rocks | place: Antarctica: Victoria Land, Siegfried Peak sud
GAGGCCAACAACGCCGACCCCAAGCCCCTGGTCTGGACCGCCACCGCCGAGGACATCCTCACCAAAGTCGCCCGCGGACGCGTCGCCCTCCAAGTAGCAAACCAAAACTGAGACACACCACTAGCACATGCGCATCCTCGTTGCTAACGTCAACACCACCGCCTCCATGACGGACACCATTGCGGCATCCGCTCAGGCGGTGGCCTCCCCGGGGACCGAGATCGTCGGGATCACCCCATCGTTCGGGGCCGAGTCCGTGGAAGGCAACCACGAGTCGTACCTCGCCGCTGTCGCCGTTCAAGAAGCGATCCGCGCCTACGACGGGCCCTACGACGCGGTGGTTCAGGCTGGTTATGGCGAGCACGGTCGTGAGGGTCTGCAAGAGCTGTGCACCGTCCCCGTCGTGGACATCACGGAAGCAGCCGCTGCCACTGCCCAATTCCTGGGGCACAAGTATTCGGTGGTGACCACGTTGGACCGCACCGTGCCGCTGATCGAAGACCGGCTTCTGATCGCGGGGCTGTCCCAGCGTTGTGCGTCAGTGCGGGCGTCCGGGCTGTCGGTCCTCGAGCTCGAAGAAGACTCGCAACGCGCGGTGGAAGCGATCGTCGCCGAGTCCTTGATCGCCGTCGAGAAGGACCATGCCGAAGTCATCGTCCTCGGGTGTGGTGGTATGGCCGGCCTCAACGATGCTGTGCGCGAAGCGACTGGTGTGCCTGTCGTTGATGGCGTCGCAGCGGCGGTGACCATCGCTGAGAGCCTCGTGCGCCTTGGTTTGACGACGTCCAAAGTCCGCACGTATGCCGAGCCTCGCCCGAAGCGGATCGTGCACCCAGTCGCTCCGTAGCGGCGAGCAACAGCACCACAATGCACGGGTGCCCCACCACACGAATTGATGTGTGGTGGGGCACCCGTGCATTGTCGGCCCGCGTCCTGCCATTGGTCATCGTCGAAGTCTCTGCCACTGCTCGTAATCCTGCATGATGGCGGCGTCCCAGGTGTCCACATCCATCTGCGATGTGGAGTAGCGGCCTTCCTCAAGGCGCTGCTTGGCAAACGCGTCCCGCTGCTTGGTCTCCGCACTCTCCCGCGCAGCCTTCGTCGCAAGGTGCGGCGGGACGAACAGGACACCGGTCGGCGTGCCCACCACCACGTCCCCCGGCATAGCGGTCGCGGCACCGATGCGCACCGGGATGTTCAGCCCGGCGAGGGTGACGTTGCGGATCGGCGTCGGGTCGGTGCCGCGATAAAACACGTTGAGGGTGTCGAGCGCGGCAATGCCCTCCAGGTCGCGGATGCCGCCGTGGATCACCGCGCCGCACCCGGTGCGAGCGCCGACGGCGGTGCCGAGTTGGTCCCCGATCACGGTGCCTTCGTAGATCTTGCCGAAGATATCCACGACCATCACATCGCCATCGACCAGGGACTCCACGACCAGCCAATTCTGGTTTCCTGACCGGGTGGGCCGTCCCTCGGCGTTGGCGGTGGCGACCATGACCTCATCGAGATCTGGCCGCTGCGGCAGGAACTGGGCGGTGACTGCGCGACCGACGAGGGGCTTGCCGGGGTGGGTTTGGGTCCAGTCGCCCTCGAACTGACGCTTATATCCCGCGTCCCAGAGCACGAGCCAAATCTGCTCGGTGGTGAAGCCGCGCAGCTCCTCGAGCACCTCGTCCGACACCCGCGGCCGCCCGTCGTCGAAACGCGCGCCCTCCCACTGGGGCGTCATCGCGCGCAGGGTGTCCTCGGGCGGCTGAATATGCATCAGGGTCACGCTCCAGATCCGGTATGCGGGCTCGAAGGGGTTTGAGGTGCATCGACCGTGCGGAACGCGGCGTGTTGAAGACCGCGCAGGTAGCCGACGGCAAACAGGCGGCCGAGGGTCGCGTACCCGGCCTCCTGGTCTTCTTCGCCGATGAGAGTGGGCACGTGGTCGGGGCGCATCACGCCCTCGAATCCGATGTCCCGGTAAGCCTCGACACACGCGGCCAAATCGGTGGGGCCGTCGTCGTGCCAGGTCTCCACGAAGCTTTCCCGGGTGCCGCGAACGTCGCGCATGTGCACGAACGCCACCCGGTCGCCGAAGTGGTGGATGGTCGCCGGAAGGTCGTCGGTCATCAGGGCGAAGTTGCCCTGACAGAGCGTGATGGCGTTGGAGGGGCTGTCGCTCATCGCGAGCAGCCGGTCGAAGCCTTCGAGGCTGCTCATGATCCGCCCGACCCCTCGGATGGGGGAGATCGGCGGGTCGTCGGGGTGCATCGCCATGATGACCCCGGCACGCTCGGCGACCGGCAACACACGGTCGAAGAAGTAGGCCAGGCTCTCCCACAGTTGTTCTTCGCTGAGGCCGCCGTGCTCGGTCGGTGGCGCGCTGGCCATCAGCGCGTGGTCATAGCCGCTGACCGTGGATCCGCCGCGCGACGGGACGGAGGTCGACGTCCGCAGCCACTTGAAGTCGGCCATCCACTCGTAACACCACACCGGGATCCCCAGCGTGCCCATGTTTTCCAGCAGCGTGATGACCTGGTCGATCTCTTCGTCTCGGCCGGGGAGCCCGCGTTTGGCGAGGTTCAGCGGGGGGCGGTCCTCGATGACGTCGAGCTGGAATCCGTAGTCGATGTACCACTGCTTGAGCTTGAGCAGCGGCAGGTAGTCCCACGGCTGATCTGCGTCGTGCCTCGGGTCGCCGGCCGCCGCGAAGGTGCCGACGGCTCGGGTGATCCCGGCTTGGCGCATCTTGGGCCACAGGTCGGTCCCGGCTTGGCGCGGCGGCAGCATCTCGGCGATCTCAAACATCAGGCCCTCACTCCAGCGGTTGCGGCGACCAGGCGTTGGCCGACCTCCTCGATCCGACCCTGCATTCGGTATGCCGGCCCGGAGACGCTGATCCCGCCGGTGGACTGACCCGTTTCACCCCGGATGGCGGCCCCGATGCGGATGACGTCGTCGGCGGTGTAGATGGCGTACCCGCGCTCGGCGGTCACGGTGATCGAGGCCCGCAACTCCTCGGTGTCGACGGTTTCGAGCGTCGTACCGGCTGCCTCGGCGGACAGGCGTAGGGCGTCGGCTCGCTGGTCTGTCGGCATACTGGCCAAGGCGGCGTGCCCGATCGCCGTCAGGTGCAGGGGAGCGGGCACGGTAGGCAGGCGGATCTGCACGGCGAGCGAGGACTCCAGGTAGTCCACGAAGACGATCTCCCCGGCCTCGACCGACGCCACGTGCACGGCCTCGTCGAAGACCCGGTGCAGTTCAGAAGCCGCATCTCGGGCGACCCCGCGCACGTGCTCGGCCGGGATGAAGTTGCGGGTTAAGAACAACAACTTCGACGTCAGTCGATATCGGCGGTCCCGGTCTTGGCGCAGGTATCCGGCGGTGCGCAGCGAAGCCAGCAACCGCGACGCCGTGGACTTGTCCATGTCCAACACCTGTGCCACGTCCCCCACCGCAAACGGACCCGAGCGTGAAGCGACGAGCTCGAGCACCGTCAGCCCCTTCAGCATGGTCAGCGAGGTGCTGCCGGCAGGGGTACTGCTCGAGGAGGTGTCGAGCGGGGCACTCACTGGGGTAGGCATAGTGTTTTACATAGTAACTAAGTATTTCAACTATTGATACGCTCGACCATATGAAGGTTCTGGTTACGGGCGGGTGCGGTGGGGTCGGGCAGGTGACGGTCCGAGGGCTTCGGGACGCGGCCCACGACGTCGTCGTTTTGGATGCCGACGGCCATGACGCGCACAGCAGTCACGACGATAACGACCATCACGAAGGCGACCAGCAGGGCGACGTCCAGTACGTGCAGGGTGACGCCACGGATTACCACGCGTTCGCAGCGGCTGCCGAGGGCGTCTACGCGATCATTCATCTTGCTGGCATCCCCTCACCCGGTGGCGACGAGCCTCAGCAGGTACACCACAACAACGTCCTGGCGAGTTATAACGCGCTCTTCGCGGCGGCCCAACTCGGCATACCTCGCGTCATCATGGCCTCGAGTGTGAACGCGATTGGTATGTCGTGGAGTCGTGATCCGAGTTTCGATTACTTCCCGGTGGATCAGCACCACCCGACCCGTAACGAGGACCCCTACAGCCTGTCGAAGTGGTTGGGGGAGCAGCAGGCGGATTCGGTGGTGCGGCTGCATCCGGAGCTCAGCGTCGCGAGTCTGCGGCTGCACATGTTCAAGCCCGACCGTCTGGGCGGCATTCAGTACAGCAGCGGCGATTTCACGGCGGCGGCCCGTCGGGGGCTGTGGGGCTACACGACGCACCGGATGTGGGTCGAGGCCTGCCTTCGCGCTCTGACCGCAGACTTCACCGGGCACGAAGTGTTCTTCATCGTGGCCGACCAGACCGCACTGGAGGTCGACTCCGCCGAGTTGGCGGCGCAGCACTTTCCCGGAGTGCCGATCCGCACGCCGCTAACCGGCAATCAGGGCTTTTTCGACACTTCGAACGCGAAAACCATCCTGGGGTGGTCGGGCCGTGACTAGCGCTGCGGCCCCTCGCGTGACGGGCCCGGTCGCGGGTGGCGCACCCATCGTGCCGGTGGTGACCATCGATGACGCAACGCGCACCCAAAGATTGGTCGAGGCGTTGATCGCCGGTGGGATCGGATGTGTCGAGATTGCCCTGCGCACGCCCGATGCGATGCGGGCTATCGCAGCGGCCAGCGGGGTTCCCGACTTCGTGGTGGGGGCCGGCACCGTGCTGACCGCGGAAGATGTGGATCGGGTGGTGGACGCCGGTGCCACCTTCGTCGTCTCCCCGGGCCTGGACGATGAGGTTGTGGCGCGATGCCTGGACTTGGGGGTGCAGGTGATTCCCGGGGTGGCCACGGCCACCGAGATCCAGCGCGCGCTGCGCTGGGGTCTGAATCATCTGAAGCTCTTCCCCGCCAGCACCGTGGGCGGAGTCGCCGCCATCGAGCAGTTCGCCGGCCCGTTCCCCGTCGTGCGCTTTCTGCCCAGCGGGGGCGTCAACGCCAGCAACGCCAGCGAGTATGCCGAGTCGACGTCGGTCTTCGCGGTGAGCGGCAGCTGGATGGCCACCCGCGCGATGATTGCCGATTCTGACTTCGACGAGATCACCCGACTCAGCCGCGAAGCCGTCGATTTGGTGGCCCCGTGAAGTCCGGCGTGCTGACGATGGGCGAAGGGCTGGGCATCATCCGAGCCCGCGATGTCGGCTCATTGGCGACGGCTAACGAGATGGTGCTCGGCACCGGGGGAGCCGAGGCCAACGTTGCGATCGGCCTAGCCCGTCTCGGGACTGCAGCGACCTGGCTCGGCTGTGTGGGCGACGACCCGATCGGCGCTCGCGTCACCCGCGAACTCCGCGCCGAAGGTGTCGAGGTCGTAGCCCGGGTCGATCGCGACGCGAGCACCGGAGTCATCATCAAGTCGACACCGTCAGTGGGTCGCACACACGTGATGCCCTACCGCACCGGCAGCGCCGGGAGCCGTTTAGAGGTCGATGACCTCGACCTCGTTGACGTGTCGCGCTACGCAGTGGTGCACGTCACCGGGATCACGCCCGCCCTATCGCCCTCCGCTGCTGCGGCGGTGGCCGAGTTGATGTCTCGCGCCCGGGAGGCTGGCGTCTTGGTGTCCGTCGATGTCAACCACCGATCGCGTTTGTGGGCGACCGTGACGAAGCCGTGCTTTCGCACCTCTCCCTGGTCGCAGCCGCTGACATCGTCTTCGCCGGTCAGGACGAAGCCGCATTGCTGGTCGGATCGCCCGCCGACCCCGCTGACCTGGCCCATCGATTGAACGCGCACGGTCCAACCGAAGTCGTCATCACGATGGGGGACCGTGGAGCGTTGACGCTCTCGGATGTTGTCGTCACGCGACGCGAAGCCCATCCGGTCGCCGTTATCGACACGGTGGGTGCGGGTGATGCGTTCGTCGCGAGCTACCTGTCTGAGCTCCTGGCAGGGAAGTCCATTCAGCAGCGACTACTGACGGCAACCCGAGCGGGCGCTCTCGCCTGCACCCACCCCGGCGACTGGGAAGGCGCACCGACGCGCGCCGACCTGGCCGCGCTGCATAAAGACCCGGTGAGCCGATGAAGTACGAGGTTCGTGTGCTGATCGAGGCTGACGCCGAGGTGGGCGAAGGGCCGGTGATCGACCCGCGTACCGGAAACCTGTGTTGGGTCGACATCCCGGCTGGCCACCTCTTCCAAAGTGACCTCGCCACTGGGGCTACTGAACGCTGGGATCTCGGTATGTCGATCGGTGCCCTAGCCCCGCGCGCCAATCACGAAGGGTTCGGTGTGGCGGTCGCGCAGGGTTTCGGCTTCGGCATTGACGGCGAGCTGACCGTCGTCGACGAAGTGCTGCCGGACGCCGATATGCGGATGAACGATGCCAAGTGCGACCCCGCAGGCAGACTCTGGGCCGGAAGCACCGAAATGGACCTCACCCCCGGTAGAGGCTCGCTGCACCGCTGGGATGGTCGAGGCCCGAGCACAGTCATGCGCACTGGACTCGGGTTGCCCAACGGTCTGGGGTGGAATGCCAAAGGTGACGTCATGTATCTCGCTGACAGCGTGACGGGCCTCATCATGCGCACCGGGTTCGACGTAGTCCGAGGGGAGATCGGCGAGTTCACCCCTATCGCCAAGGTGTCGCAAGGTGTGCCCGACGGGTTAGCCGTCGATCAAGAAGGCTGCCTCTGGGTGGCGATCTGGGGAGCGTCAGCGGTGCACCGATACAGCCCTATTGGCCGCCTCATCGACACCATCTCAATGCCTGTCACTCAACCCTCAAGTTGCGCCTTCACCAGCGACGGCAAACTCATCGTCACCTCAGCCCGCGCGGGCCTGAGGGTCGCAGTGTTGAGGCAAGAGCCGCTTGCCGGGAGTGTGTTTGAGATGGCTACCCAGACTGAAGGGGTGCCGATCGCCCCGTTCGCCACCTAGCACTCAACCCTTCCGGTATGCGGGGACGAATCCGAACCAACAGCCGGTGGGGATAGCTGGCTTAGTGTTTTGGCGCTATCGGACTAGGCAAGGTCCATATGGGGGGACCGTAGCCGTGCATCACGCCAGGGTTGAGCACTTGCCGGCCGCGCATGGCGACGCGGTCGGCGGCGGTCAGCCGGCCAGCATCCGCTGCTTCGTTGAACTCGGCGTGGACGACGTCGATGATCTGGTCGATGACGTGGCGTGCACCTTTCTGGTCGAGTCCGTAGATCGGCGCGCAGGCGACCAGACTGGCGAAGTTGGACTCGCGTTCCCCGTTGCGGCCGTAGGCCATCGCTTGGCTGGCGCTCTCTCCGGCGCGGAGGCCAGGGGCGATGTCGTAGGCCGGGGTGAGCTCGAGGTCCTGTCCGTTCCAGAAGGCGGCGATGTTGCGGGCGTGGTCGTCGGTATCGCCGAGTGCGATCCGGACCGCGATCTGCTGGAACAGCCGTGGGCCGAGCTTTGAGTCGAAGGTGTGCCGGGGTCGCAGCGCGTCGAGCAGGTCGGGGTAGGTGGCATATCGGGCCCCCATCTCATTCAGGCCGAGCAGGGTCAGGCCGGAGACCATCTGCCTGCGGAAGGCACCCTCACGGTCGAAGCGGCGCACCACGAGCAGGTCCCGCCCGCCGCTCTCCAACAGGTGAGTGTGTGCCGTCGGTAGCCCGGCGCGGCGGGCCAACTCCATAGCCGTCTCCTCATAGCGCTCGACGGGGTAGGGGTCTGTGGACGTGGACATCTTGACGATAAAGTCGCCGTCCGCGCCGCAGAGGGTGACTTTGGGCCTGGCACCCCCGACGCTGGTGCCGTGGACGATCGCGGCTCCAAGCGTCGGATCTATGGGCAGGCCAGCCAGGACATCGCCAGCGGCTCGCAGCAGCACCTTCAGGTCTGACGGTCTCCCACGGGGGGTGTAGGTGACCGGGCTGGCTTGGAAGTCTAGAGCGCCTGTGCGGTTGGACTCCGAGGTGAGCATGTACGTCGGCCAATCCGGGTCGTTTGTCTCGGCGTGGCCGGTAAGCATGTAATGGATGACCCGCTGTCCCCAACCGTCGGGGCACGCATCGCGGATGGTGCCGGGCATGACCATTGACGGCGAGGTCGGCACGATGAGCCCGGCTTCAAGCGGCAGGTCAGGGCCGAGGGCAACGGCCTGCGGCAGACGCTGATAGCTCTGGCCATACACGAAACCGAAACGGCCGTCGGCGAGCTGCTGGAGTCGCCCGGCGACCACGGGGTGGGTGGCGCCGGGTGTCCAGGCCCATACGAACGGCGGTTTAGAAGTCATCGTCAACCTCGACGGTGCGGGGGTCGACGCGGCGGCTGAGGAGCCCCACGGTGTCGCGGTTGAGCGCCCTCAACCGGTGCAGCTCTTCGCCCTCGGCGTCGAATAGGCGCACCCCAGTCACATCGGCGGCGTTGAGCACCGTCCCGAGCGCGACGGTGGGGTTGCCGGCTTCGATGGAGTGCACGGTCTTGGCCGTGACGCCGATCCGCTCAGCAAGTTGGGCCTGGGTCCAGCCACGGCGGTGGCGGCCTCGGCGGATCAGGCCAGCGAGCACGTCAATGGCGTCAGCGGCTTGGCGAGTCGGGATAATGGGAACTCGGGCCATCGTGTCCTCCTTTCATGACATCTAAGCCCAGTTTATCGGTAATAAAACGGATACGTTACCCAGCCCACCCATTACCCTCCTCTGCGGTCGTGCAGGATATCGGTGTAGTCCTCGATCCGCGGGGCGGCGGTCTTTGAGGCGCGCAGGGAGTTGACGCCCAGAAGCTAGGCCAAGGCACGGTGGTGGACATTCGACAGCCGTGCCTAGACGCCGTGTCGGACGGGATCAGGCCCTCGATATGGGCGAATCTGAGGTGCCCGCAGGCGGCGCGCATCATTGAGACAACGAAAGAGCCCACAAACCCAAAGGCGCCAAGCAGCCGGACGCAGAAGGCTGATGTGCGCCTCCGGGTCTCTTCAGGGCGTCCAGTTCTATTGCTCTCCCACCAAGCGAACCACTGCCCCAGCTGGTAGGCCCACAGGCGGTGCGCTCAGCCCGAAGTGGCGGGCCAAGTAGAGCACCTCCGCCCGTTAGATGCGCGTCCCAGTTGCTGGCCGGAAGGATGGAAGGGTCGCGGAACTGAACCTAATGAGGCCACCTCACGCGGCGACCCGAACGATGGCCATGACCCCGCCCGCAGCCGACACGGGCAGGCACCCGGACCAAATTGACGCTAGACCCGATCGCTCCTCGCACATACGCCCGCTGGCGGCGCAAAGACGCACCTCTTTGGCTTGGCTGTGCGATCGCGGCTGTATGCCGCGCTCGTCGCGACAGGAGGGGACGTTGCCCGAGTCGCAGGTCCGGCAGTCCCTGCCGGAGTGGGTAGCTGAGTGGGATGGACGCCGCATAACGTCTCGCGTTATGCTTTGGGTGTGATCCAGTCGTTCCGAGACACTGCGACTCAACGCCTGTGGTCACGCCGGCGCGCGAAGGGCATCGACCCAAGGATCGAGCGTTCCGCCCTTCGCAAGTTGGTGATGTTGGATGCAGCGGAGACCCTGGATGACCTGAGGGTCCCTCCGGGCAACCGCTTGGAAGCCCTCAAGGGTGACCGGGTGGGTCAATACAGCATCAGGATCAACCAGCAGTGGCGGATCTGTTTCGTGTGGACGCAGGCAGGGCCAGAAGATATCGAGATCGTGGACTATCACTGAAGGAGGTGCAGAGCGTGAGGACCACCATTGCTCCCGTTCATCCAGGGGAGATCCTGTTCGAGGAGTTCTTGCAACCGTTGGGTGTTACCCAGCACCGGGTGGCTGTGTCGATTGGGGTGCCGCCGCGGCGGATCAACGAGATCGTGCACGGCAAACGGCGGATCACCGCGGACACCGCGCTGCGGCTGGCCCGATATTTTGGCACCAGTGACCGGTTCTGGCTTAATCTGCAGACCCGCTACGACTTGGAGACCGAGCGGGACAACATCGGCGAAACCCTCGACCAGATCAGCCCTCTTCGGACCGCGTAGCTTGCGGCTCAGAACGACTCGGGATCCGTAGACACGACGGAGGCATTCGCGGCAAAAAGACGCATGCTGCGGATAGCTTGAACAGCAAGCAAGTGGGACGGATGGCAGGACCGGATGCTTGGGCTCTGAGGGCCAGTTCAGGAGGGTTTCTCGAGACTTGCAGACGTTGTGGTGCAGTAAATCGTGTTCGCTAGCAGGGTCACCATGGACGTGACTTCGCTGTCCGAGGAGAGCTCCGAGATCTGACCTCCTGGGATTTTTTCTGCATCCGGTTCAGCGCCATGGTTTAACCACGTCGTGACGACTGTGTTATCGAATCTGAGCTGTATGACGTCGCCGAGCGTGAGACCGTCCGGGACCCAATCAGGGTGGTCGGAGACGAGGTCGATCACCAGGAACGGCGGGCCCCCGGGACGGTAGGTGATGGCTGTGCAGATGGCTCGTGGAGACGTACCCAGGTCCCCGTAAGGTCCTGAAACTCGTAGAGCCCGTTCGTCGCGGTGGGCGAATTCTCCGTCGCGAAGCCTTCGAGCCGACCCGGCCGCGGGTAGTCACGCATTCAGAGTACGCGAGTACTGGCAGCAGTGTTCGGTCCATAGTCTGTGTTCGACGGCGGCTCACGTGGGCGTTTCGGTGTGCGGTTCAGGCGGTCCGCTTCAGGCCGTGTTGCTCGGGGAGCCGTAGGCTTGGAGGGTGAGCGAAAGCCTTGAGAACCAGTGGGACAAGAATCGACAGACGTGGTCGGAACTGAACGAGATGGGCGTCCGTCCCGGCGACAAGATCGAGTTCGATGCCTTCTTTTTCGCGCCCGACGAGGAAGGCGCCAACCAACTGGCCGCTGCACTA
>JAABUN010008191.1_pt1 | contig 10823 bp, 12 predicted proteins | sample 5559311 | NCBI WGS metagenome assembly JAABUN01 (sample SAMN10711877, study PRJNA513370) | rock metagenome | isolation source: Antarctica rocks | place: Antarctica: Victoria Land, Siegfried Peak sud
CTGCGAATGCTGACAACTCAAGTATTTCCTTCGTAATTGCTCTTTTGTTAAGTGATTTTCTAAAGTTAATTTTTTGGGCATTTTTAACTTTTATCCTATATCATCCTATTAACGCAACTTGGTATTAAGACAAATTGTTTAGCGTTGCTATCATTCCGATATCGAATCTTTTTGTTCGTTGATTATTTTTCAAAGATGAAAAAAAGGGCTTCGCTTGATGTTAGGCGAAGCTCTTTTTTCCTATCTTAATTCTTGTTTTATTAATCTTTAAATAATGTTTAGACAGACAGTTAATTTTTCCAAAAATGAATAGGCTATCTATCAGCGCATATTCTGACTTTTACAACTAAGTGGCTTTGTTGCATAAATAGGAAAACAGCCAAATTTCCTTTTGAGTAACAATGATTAGATTGTTACTTTTTCACTTTGCGGCATTCCACAGAAGGTCATCAAGTTCAAGATTTGGCATTTTAACTTCATTTCATTGAACTGATTTTCTTCTTTGCGTGACGAAACCTCTGCGCCAAACGTCTGCTTAAAGCGGAAAACTCCAGTTTCTGCCAGACTTCTTTGATGATAGCCGGACTCTATTTTCCACCTCTTTCTCCCAACTTTTCTGATTCTCCGCAAATTCTCATCTCGAATATGTCGCTCTTTTTTCAAGTTTCCGTGTTGCCATATCTTCGCATTCCTGCGCGGTGGAATGATCGCTTTTGTCCCGTGTTTATTCAACGCATTATAGGTTTTCCGCTTATCTTATGCCCCATCCGCACTAACTTCTTCAACTTCAATTCCGTCCGCCACTTGACCCAGCAAATCTTCAACTTTTGCCGCATCATCCACCGCGTTTGAAGTCGCACAGTCTCCCACTATTTGCCGGGTTTCGACATCAATCGCCAAATGCAGTTTGCGCCACGTTCTTCGTTTGCTCCAACCGTGCGTGCGAACTTTCCATTCGCCTTCGCCAGACACTTTAACTCCCGTCGAATCTATACACAGGTGCAGCTTCTCGCCTACATTCCGTAACGGCAACTTCACCTTTAATGAGCTTAAGCGTCTTGAAAGAGTCGTGTAATCCGGCGCGGAAATCGCCAATCCCATCATCCCGAACAACGAATTAACAAAGCCTGCGGTCTGTCGAAGTGGCAATTTGAACAACATTTTGACCATCAAACACGCTTCTATCGCCAATTTTGAATAGGTCAAAGACGAACCGCGCTTGCCACTTCTCTCCAACTCATACCAAACAGCCAGAGCCTCATCAGAAATCCAAATCGTCAAATTTCCACGATTGACCAGAGATTTGTTATACTCTTTCCAGTTACGGACACGATAAGTCTGCGAAGACTTCGGAGTTTTCGGCTTCGATTTTTTTGTATTTTTCTTTTTCAAACATCAATTTTACAAAAAATATCGTTTCCGTGACTATTTATGCAACAAAGCCCAACTAAGTTATAAAAAATGTTCTGACTATTCCATCTCGCCTTGATCAATATCCAAATTCGCATACATGTTCTGTACGTCGTTGATTTGATGGCTTCGTAGAAGCATATATTTTCTCTAATGCACGCGCGGGCGGTCACGATGCCACGGCGTTTTGAAGCGGAAAAGGTTGGCGATGGTGCGCGTCGGGCTGAGAAGCATCCGGCTGAAGATGACGATGTAAAAATTATCTGTGCCGCGTTCGATGCGTTTCATCACGAAGCGGTCAATCGCGTCTTCGCTGATAAGAAGAGCCGTGCCGAGAGCCGGCGTTACTACAATATCTCCCCACGTCTGCTTGCCTTTCAAACCGACATTGCCGATTGATGCCTGGCTGAGCGGTCCAACTTCAAACTGTGTACTCCACGCCGCCGACCACGCCATTGCCTTCATCCGGCTGCGCCAGTAATCGCCCGACCCGCCAAACTGCTGTTTCATTCCTTTCGGGTCGTTCTGAACCTGGATAAATCCCACGAATGAACCCTGCATCGGATGCGCGATGTAATTGGTGAAAAACCTGCCGCCGTCATCCCAACCGTGCAAGGACTTAACCGATTTAACGTAATCTTCCCAAAATTTCCCTTTGAGAGCCTCGCGCGTTTTCGGCTGTGTAAGGGCGTAACCGTGCTGAATGGCGAGAAACATCAGCGACTGCCGAATCGCCGAACCCCAACGAAAGCCTTCCGCTTTTTTTTCCGCAAGGTCGTCGGGCGCGGGCGCGTTTTTCAAATTGTCAAATGAATCGGCGGGCGATGGGCGAGATGAAAATTGCTTTCCGTCAACCACTGTCGTATCGCTAATATCAATTTGCCTTTCCCGTTCGCCGGTCGAGCTAAAATTATTTTTGAAGCCGCTGATTTCCGTTTGACGATTGACATTTAACCATCCGTTTTTTTCTCCGGCAGTTTCGGCATTATTTTCGTCTTCGGGAATGTTTTTCTCACGGCTGTCGCTCTTTTGAAAGGCATCCGGCGCATTCATTGGCTTATCAATAAGAGATTTTTCCCGAGTCACATCAACTTCCGTTTTCGGTTTGAATTTCAAAGTTTCCGCCGGCGATTCGGTGAGAGAAATTGGCTTTCGTTGTTCGTCTTGAGCGGAAACATTAGGCGCGCAAAACGCCCACAAACAGCAAAGCAAAAGAAAAGTGGAAGATTTTCCGATACTTGAAAACATTTTTATTTAATCTCCTTGTCAAAAAGAATCGCGGACGGATTGAAAATTTATTCCATCTCGCTTTCATCAATATCAAAATTCGCATAGACGTTCTGCACGTCGTCATTGTCTTCGACAGCTTCGTAAAGTTTGAGCATTTTTTTCGCATCGTCGCCTTCGAGATGAATGTAATTTTGCGGAATCATCGCCACTTCCGCCGCCTGCACTTCTATTTTCGCTGCTTTGAGAGCTTCGCTGACGGCTTCGTAATTTTCCGGTGTCGTGAAAATTTCAAAAACGTCGCCTTCGTCCCGCATATCGTCCGCGCCGGCTTCGGTGACGATTTCAAAAAGCTCGTCTTCGGATTTCGTCCCTTTATCAACCACAATGTAGCCTTTTTTATCGAACATCCACGCGACCGAACCGGCTTCGCCTAAATTTCCGCCGTTTTTGGAAAACAAATGACGCAGTTCGGCGACTGTTCGATTGCGGTTATCAGTCAATGTTTCAACTAAAATCGCTACGCCGCCGATGCCGTAACCTTCGTAAGTAATATCTTCGTAATTAACACCTTCGAGTTCGCCCGTGCCGCGTTTTATCGCGCGGTCAATCGTATCGTTCGGCATATTTTGTGCCTTCGCATCCGTTACCGCTTTTCTCAACCTTGCGTTCGCTTCCACGTCGCCGCTTCCGCCGGTTCGCGCCGCGACGGTGATTTCTTTAATCAGCTTTGTAAAAATCTTTCCGCGTTTCGCATCCAACGCGCCTTTTTTGTGTTTAATTGTGTGCCACTTCGAGTGTCCTGACATTTTATAATTCCCTATTTTTTTGATTTGATGAAAAATGGAATATAGCACGCGCATTTTTAATCGCGCAACTCGATTCTTTTTACATTTTATTCATTCTTCCGTTACATTTTTTTCACTCGCGTCTGTTTTAATCAATCCCTGAAAAAGGAGATTTGATATGCAAAAGGAAGCAACGGTTTTTATCATCTGTATTTTAGCTTTGTTTGCCGACGCGCTCGGACTCTGGCAAATTTTAATTTTATGGCAAAACGAAAAATTCTATAACGAATCAATCGGCGGCGCAATTTTGACTTCGCTCATTATATTGGCGATGTGCCTTCTGTGGTTCAGTTGTGTTTTGCTGCGTAAAATTATTGACCGCTCGTTAAATTAAACGCCGATTAAATTTAAGAAATCCGCGTGATTTATTCCGCTGATGCGGATTTGCTTCTGCTTTGAAGTTTGCCCGCCGACTATCTCAACCGCATTTTTCGGAACGCCGAACTTTTTCGACAAAACCTTTATCAATTCCTCGTTTGCCGCGCCGTCCACTGGCGGCGAAGCGATTCTGATTTTCAACGCGCCGTCCAAATCGCCGACAATCTCGCTTTTTGACGCTCGCGGCACGACGCGCGCATTGAAAATTAGATTTCCGTCTTTTTCGGTAAATTGAATCACGAATATACAAAAATACGAAGCACGATTGATTGCAGAAAACTGAGCAGAAGCAAAACCAGCATCGCCGAAATATCGAACATCCCGATGGTCGGAATCAAACGCCGCGCGGGAATCAAAACAGGGTCGGTTACGCGCTGAACAAAGCCGAGAAAAGTGTTGCGCGAAAAGACAAACCAGGAGCCGACGAAGCGGATAAAAATAAACAAAATATAAACGCTGATTAAAGCATAAAGCACAAAACCGATTAACGCTTTGACGTTTCCCGACTTAATGCTCGAAATTAAACCGTCAATAATAAAAAGCGTATTGCCGACGACCTGCAACAAAAAGTAAGCCAACAAAACGGAAATAAAAATCGTCACGAGCGGCGCAAGCCGCGTGTCAACGCGAAATTGCGCCAAAAGTCTTGCCGCCGGATAAACAAAACGCTCCGTAGCTTTTCTTAACTTAAAGCCGAATCTGCCGACTGCGCCGAACGGATTCGGGTCTGAATAATTAAAAATAAGGCGAAGCAGCAAAAGCGCGACAAAAAACGCCGCCGCAAAAAAAACAATCGAACTTATTACCGGGTAAATTGTTGAAAGCATAAAATTAAATGTAAAATACAAAATTGAAATTTTTGAAATTTAAGAATTTTTCTTATCTGCGTCAATCTGTGTTTATCTGTGGTTAATAATCTTTCTTTCGCCAAAAATCGCCGTGCCGACGCGCACGATTGTCGCGCCTTCTTCGATTGCCAATTCAAAATCGTGGCTCATTCCCATCGAAAGCTCGCCGTTCGGTAAAATTTCATCGCGGATTTCGCGTAGTCTCTTAAAATACGGGCGCGCATTTTCCGCATCTTCAAAAAACGGCGGAATAATCATCAAACCGTCGAGTTTCAAATGTTCGCAAGTCTGCAAAAAACCAATCAACTTCGGCAAATCATTTTCACCAATGCCGCTTTTTGTCTTTTCGTTAGCTAAATCAACTTCAATCAAAACCGACAAACTTTCCCGATTTTCTTCAATACAAATACGCTCAAGTCGCCTCGCAAGTTCGACAGAATCGAGCGTGTGAATCACGTCAAAAAGTTTAACGGCTTTTCTGGCTTTGTTCGACTGCAAATGTCCGATAAGATGCCATTCCAGATTTTCGCGTCCGATTTGTTCAATCTTTCCTTTGGCTTCCTGCACTTTATTTTCGCCGAAAACATTTGCGCCTGCCGTGATTGCGTCTTGCAAAATATTGCTCGGATGCGTTTTGCTGACGGCGACGAGTTTTATGTCGTTTGGATTTCGCCCGCATTTCAGCGCGGCTCGCTCAATTCTTTTTTTGACTTCCGCCAGATTCTCGCGGAAAAGATTTTGCATAACTATAAATATAGCAAACTTGAACCGCGTTCTTGAACTTCTCGGATTAAATTCGTATCATTTGCTTTACCCGATTCTCGCGCGGACGTGGCGGAACTGGTAGACGCGCAGGTCTCAGAAGCCTGTGGGAGCAATCTCGTGGAAGTTCGATTCTTCTCGTCCGCATTCTTTTTTAATTGTAAAACGCAGGCAATTCTGATAAAAAATGATTGCTCAAAACGATAAAGAACGCGCGCCTCGCAACCGCACGATTGAACTCACAGAACGGGAAATTGAAATTTATCGAAAGCGTATCGTTTATTCGGAAAATAATCAGAAAGACTTTCAAAACAAAATCATTTGCGGCGATGCATTTGAAATTCTCAAACGATTACCCGAAAAAAGTTTTGATTTGCTGTTTGCCGACCCGCCGTATAATCTGACGAAAATTTTTGGAGAAAATTCTTTTCGGCAAATTTCGCTTGAAGAATATGAACTTTGGCTCGATTCGTGGCTCAAAGAAACGATTCGATTATTGAAACCGACGGCTTCCGTTTATATCTGCGGCGATTGGCGTTCTTCAAGCGCGATTCAGAGAATCGGGACAAAGTATTTTACGCTTCGTAACCGCATTACCTGGGAACGCGAAAAAGGGCGCGGCGCATCGAAGAATTGGAAAAACGCGGCGGAAGACATTTGGTTTTTTACCGTTTCCGATGATTATGTTTTCAATGCTGAAGCCGTAAAAATCAAGCGAAAAGTTCTCGCGCCTTATAAAGAAAACGGCAAACCGAAGGATTGGGAAAATTCCGATGACGGAAATTTTCGCCTGACTTCGGCATCGAATTTATGGACGGATTTAACCGTGCCGTTTTGGTCAATGCCCGAAAACACGGCGCATCCGACGCAAAAACCGGAAAAACTTCTGGCGAAAATTATTTTGGCAAGTTCAAACGAAAATAATTTAATTCTTGACCCGTTTGCCGGAAGCGGCACGACTGCCGTCTGCGCCAAGAAATTAAATCGAAGTTTTGTAGCGATTGAAGTCGATGAAAATTATTGTCTGCTGGCGGAAAAACGGCTTGATTTAGCCGAAAATGACGCAGCCATTCAAGGCTTTGCCGAAAGCGTTTTTTGGGAGCGAAATTCTCTAAGCATTATTTCCCGCAAAGGCGCAAAGCACGCTAAGAAATAAATCGAAAATTATTTTTCAGTCATTTACTGCTAACCATTTTTTGTTGTTTTTGTTTATAATTCAAACAAAACGCGGTTTCTTTGCTTGCTTTGCGCCTTTACGAGAATTTTTTTATCTTTATATATGAAAATCGCAACCTGGAACGTCAATTCAATCGCCATCCGACTTGAGCAAATGTTAAATTGGCTGGAATCTACGCAGACGGACGTTTTATGTTTGCAGGAAACAAAATGCGTTGACGAAAAATTTCCGCTTGAGGCGATAAATAACGCCGGTTATCACGCCGCTTTTATCGGGCAAAAATCCTACAACGGCGTGGCGATTTTATCGAAACACGAAATAAAAGACGTACAGAAAAATTTTTCTGATGACGACGAGGACGCGCCGAAACGTCTGATTGCCGCAACCGTCGGAAACATCCGAATTGTCAATACTTACATTCCGAATGGCACAGAGCTTTGGACGGATAAATTTACTTTTAAATTGGATTGGCTGCAAAGATTGAGAAGATTTTTCGATGCAACTTGTCCAATAGACTCCGACATTTTATTGTGCGGCGATTTTAATGTCGCGCCTGATGAACGCGATGTTTGGAACGCGGCATTTTGGGAAGGAAAGCTGCATTTTACGAAACCGGAACGCGCCGCGATTCATCACGTCAAACAATGGGGCTTGACTGACGTTTTCAGAAAAATCAACGGCGACGAGAAAAAGTTTTCTTGGTGGAATTACCGCGAAGGCGCGTTTTTCAAAAATCAAGGCTTGCGGATTGACCACATTTGGACTTCAAAGAGTTTGGCGGAGCGATGTGTCGGCTGTTGGATTGACCGCAAACCGCGCGGCGCGGAACGTCCATCAGATCACACGCCAGTTGTCGCGGAATTTAATGTTTAAGGAAATTCAAATAATCTGCATAATCTCGCTTAATTCTTTGCGTTTGATATTTGGCACTTTCGCATTTTCGGCTGGATAACCGACGGGAATCAAGACGAATGGAATTTCATTCTTCGGACGTTTTAGAATTTCCTGCAAAAACTTCATCGGACTCGGCGTGTGTGTTAGAGTTGCGAGTCCGGCGTTATGCAAAGCCGCTAAAAGCATTCCAACCGCGATGCCGACAGATTCCTGCGAATAATATGTCGGCTCGGTTTCGCCGTTTTCCGTGATTGAATTGATGCGGAAAACGACAATCAGGAAAGGCGCGATTTCGAGAAAAGGTTTGTGTTCGTCCGTGCCGAGCAGCGCGAGCCGACGCAGCCATTTCGTTGACATTCGCCCGTGATAACTTTCATACTCCTCTTTTTCGGCGGCTTCGCGGATTTTTCGTTTGATTTCCGCATCTTGCACGACGACAAAACGCCAAGGCTGGAGATTTGCTCCCGAAGGCGCAGTTCCGGCAGTCATAATCGCTTTTTCAATCAATTCAATCGGCACTTGCTCATTTGAAAAATCACGCACGGTTCTGCGCCGATTTAAGTTTTTAAGTAATTCATCGGCGTTTTCGTGTTGCTGTTCAATCGAAAGACGCTGAAACTCAAGTGGAACAAACTGCGGTTCGGGTAAATTGTCATTCATAAATTTTTGCGGCTTCGATGCGCGGAAAAATAAATTAAAGTTTAGCAATTCCGAAAAGTTTGTGAAGTGATTTTTTGAGCGAAAAACTGAATAAATGATTTTTCTTTTTTTGTTCGATAAAATTTAAAAAATAAATGGGCGACTAAATTTAATCGCTCATTTATTGCGGCTTGTTATTGACAAATTCACCGAATTGACGAAGATGACTGAACGGTGATTGGCGAGCCTTTTCTAAGTTTGAGGTCGTCTTTGCCTTGCAGAACCACCGAACCCGCGCCCGCGCTGCCACCGATTATCGCGCCGATTGCCGCGCCTTTACCGCCGCCGGCAATTACGCCGATTAATGCGCCGAGTCCCGCGCCGATGCCGCCGCGTTTGACGGTTTCCCTGGTCTGGTCTTTGCCTTTTGCCGTGCCTTCGGTGTCGACCTGGACGATTTTGCCGTTTTCGTCGGTGACGCTTTGCAAGAATCCGGCAAAATCGTAAGTCTGACCGTTTGATAATTTGATACGCTCGAAATTAAATGTGATTTGCGAGCGTCCCGAAACTTTGCCCGAACGATTGATGCCCGAAAGATAACCTTCGATGAGTGCGCCGCGATATTCGTTTGGTGCTTGAACGGTCATTCGGAAACGGTCATTGTTTTGCGAAACACCCGCGTCCACATCGTTTTCCAAGATTCCCGTCAAAATCGTTCCGTTCGGAACGACAAACGCGCCGGTTCGTCCCGTTGTCGCGGTTGGATGATTATTCGGATAATTATTTCGCGTGTCTTGTTGGTCGCTGCTTGAATAGTCGCCGCTTGTATCTCCGCTCGAACTCGCGTTATCGCCAAGCCGCGCTGCCGAATCGGTTTTTTGGTAAATACTTTCGGCAAAAATGGTCTGGCTTAAATAATCGGTTGTGATGCGGCGCGTAACCCGCATCGCGTCGCCGTTCTCAATCGAAGTAAAAACCACCGTAAAATCATCGTCGCCGCCGAGACTCGAAACGGTCAATTCCTGTCCGCGAAGCGTGGCGCGAACACGGGTTGATTTGCCGCCGGAGGTTTCGCTGCGGTCGCGCCCGTCAGCCGTAAAGCTAATCGGCGCGGCGCGGGAAGAAGCTAAAGTTACCTGATTGCCGCGAATGTCAATCGTAATTTGTTCGGGTGATTCGAGTTTGTTTTCCAAATCGCTTTGTGAATCTCTATTATTTCGGACGCTGCCGCTGCCGATTGCGCGGTCGGCAATCTCGCGCGTGTTTTCGCTTCTCGAAGTGTCTAGCTTGTAAGTTCCGGTCAAACTAAAACTGTTGGAATTTGCGCGCGTCGAAGGATAATTGTTTGAAGAGCGATTGTCGTTCGGAAAACGATTGTCGTTTGAATTGTAATTCGGGTCGCGCCCGCTTTGATTGTCCCAATCCGAGCGAATACCGTAATTTGAAGCCAGACGGTCGAGAAGTCCGCGAATTTCCGTCCAATTGTTTTGAATTTTGCCGCCGTTTATGCGATTGAGATTTAAAAAATCGTTGATATATTTTGCCGACCGCAAAACGTCCGTTACGTCGTCGGCGTTTTCGCGCCGCCTTTGAAATTTGTTGTCAAAATTCTTGAGACTGTCTTCGAGATTTTTTAAACCATCGCTTATTTCATCTTCCATATCACGACCGGCAGAGCCGCGGCTCAATTCGCCGTCAAAATTGTAACGAAAATCGTCAATTTTAGAATTGACACTGCGCAAAATGTCGCGCGCTTCACGCTCATTTCTGGTCGTCTGTCCGTCTGCCTGCGCGAAAGAGGCGAAAATCATCAAGCCAATCGTCAAATAAATCGAAAACGCGCTTCTAAACTTTTTCATCTTTTTTCCTTCCTTTGAAACTCAAACTGAATCGTTCTAAAGGCTAAGAAGCACTTTTAATGCCAAAAGGTTTGTCGGATGGAAAAATTTAATGAACAATTTATCAAACTTGTGCTAGAATTCCGCCAAAGTTATTACCGCCGGACGTTCTGCAAAGGAAATTTTCGATGTCAGATAACATTTATAAAGCCGTAATTCAATATGCCGGCGACGAGTTTTTTATCGGGACGACTCCAAGCGGACACGCGCAAACTATTGACATGAAAGGCGATAGAAAATCCGCGCCGACTCCGATGGAAATGCTGCTCGTTTCGGTTGCGGCTTGCACGGCGGCAGACGTGATTTCGATTTTGGAAAAGAAGCGGCAAATCGTAACCGATTATAAAGTTGAAATTTCCGGCGAGCGGCGCGAAGAACATCCGCGGGCATTTACAAAGTTTCACATTCACCATATCGTATGCGGGCGCGACGTTTCCGAGCAATCAGTCGCGCAAGCCGTCGGACTTTCCGACACCAAGTATTGCAGCGTCGCTGCCACCGTTCGACCGGCGGCGGAAATCACGACGAGTTTTGAAATTATCGAAGCTGAAACTATCGAGGGTTGAATCGTTGATTATTCAAAACGTGAGGAGAAATCCATATAAAAAAAGACTGGTAAGCACCCCAACAAAATTAGTTTAGACTATCATTTGGCTGAATGCGATTTTGTATTCTGCTCCGATGCCGGTAAAAATGGCTTTAATCTTCTTCTTAAATTTGGCAAACGAGCCGTAATCAGTTG
>JAABUN010008192.1_pt1 | contig 10823 bp, 9 predicted proteins | sample 5559311 | NCBI WGS metagenome assembly JAABUN01 (sample SAMN10711877, study PRJNA513370) | rock metagenome | isolation source: Antarctica rocks | place: Antarctica: Victoria Land, Siegfried Peak sud
CCGCCCTCGGCGCGGACACTGGCCGATGAGGCGCTGCTGGTCGAGATTCGCCGCGTCCACGCCGATCGCAAGTTGGGCCGGGGCCTCTACGGGGCGCGCAAGGTGTGGAACCAGCTGCGCCGTGAGGGCCGCACCGTGCCCCGCTGCCAGGTGGAACGCCTGATGAAAGCCAACGGCCTGCGCGGCGTGCGCCGTGGCCTCCATCGGCACCGTTGGGGACAGCTACGACAACGCCCTGGCCGAGTCCGTGATCGGTCTCTACAAGACCGAATGCGTCCGACCCGAAGGTCCCTGGCGGGGCGTCGACGACCTCGAGCTCGGCACCCTCGACTGGGTCCACTGGTTCAACGAGACCCGCCTCCACAGCAGCATCGGCTACCTACCGCCCACCGAGTTCGAGGCCGAGCACTACCGTCACATCAACACCCAGCAGCAGCCGCTTCTGGGAGAACCGAGCCTCCACTGAACCCGGGGCGCTTCATACCGGTACGACGACGACGATCGAATGCCGATGCCTGCGACCTACCGCCCGTTTCATCGACGGTGGGCGGAGGCGGGATCTCGTCTGAACAACCGCACTTACCGAATTCCCGCGAGTCCTCCCGAGCGCCGACGCTGAGAACCTTCTGATCTGTCTTCCGCCGCCCGGGTCTTCGGCTCCCCCCTTCGCCAGCTTGATGGAGACAACTCTTCCAGACAACGGGCTGTGGGCTGCGAGTGCAACGGCCATCTTCGCCCGCTTCGTCTATGAGCCCGAGACGACACCTGAGGATCCGGATGCGCTGCCAGGAATGTCCGGTGGGTCGGCACCGGCCAGCCAGGGTCGCCATCACAACATCACCGACTACGCCGTTGCTGCGTATCGCGTCCTTGATCCCGCTATCGACCGGGACGACATCTTCTTCTACGCGTACGGGATCCTGCATTCGCCGGATTACCGAACCGCCTTCGCCGCCGACCTGAAGAAGTCGCTGCCCCGCAGGTGGACACATCTGAGGACTTCTGGGCGTTCTCGAAGGCGGGCCGTGACCTCGCCCACCTCCACACCGAGTACGAGTCCGTCGAACCGTGGCCGGCTCTGACCTACACCCACGCCGACGCCTTCGACGCGACCCATCCGGACGCCTACCGCGTGCTCAAGATGAAGCACCCGAAGGTCGCAGCCCCGCACGATCCCAAGGGCGCCAAGGTCGAGGACCGGACGCGGATCATCTACAACGACTGGATCACCATCGAGGGCATCCCCAGGCGGGCCTACGGCTACGAGCTCGGGTCAAGGTCGGCGATCGCCTGGGTGATCGAATCGAACCGGGTCCGCACCGACAAGGCCTCGGGAATCGTCAACGACCCGAACGACTGGGCGACCGAACACGACGACCCCACCTACATCCTCGACCTCGTCGGCCGAGTGGTGACGGTGTCCATGCGCACCCTCGACATCGTCGAGTCCCTGCCGCCGCTCGACCTCTGACCGGCAGCCCAAAGCCGACCGCCGCTCGGGCCATCGAGGATGACGAGCCCGACGCAGGCGCAGCGCAGATCACCTGAAGCCAAGTTGCTTCCGGTTCCCTGCCCACCCTCCACGGCCCCTCCGCGATGAAACCGCCGGCCGACGGCCTAGGTAGGTCATGGAGGAACAGACGGGTGCATTGGTCCGGGCACGACCGGCGGCACGACCCCGAGGCGGGTGGGTCCGGTGATGCGGTGCACGACGCTGAAGGCGTCGGCCGGGGACCTTGATGGGCTGCTCACCTACTACGCCGGGCTGGCCGAAGACCGAGATCGGCCGGGGCCGTCGCGTGGTCCGGTGGACTACTACCTGGACCCTGACGAACCAGCCGGACGGTGGTGGGGTCGGGGCCTGCCTTCTGTCGGCCTCTCGGGTGAGGTGGCCGGCGAGGAGCTGCGGGCCTTGCTGGAAGCGCGCCATCCGATCGACGGGTCGACGCTTGGCCGTCGGTTCGGTGACTCGTCGGCGCGTGGGTTCGATGCCACGTTCTCGGCGCCGAAGTCGGTGTCGGCGCTGTGGGCGCTGAGCCCCGATCCGTTCGTTCGGGCCGAGGTCCTGGCCGCGCACGATCAGGCCGTCGAGGCCGCGATGGCGTGGTTCGAGAGCCATGGTGCGGTGACCCGACGGGGGCGAGACGGCGTCGACCAGGTCGACACGAACGGGATCACCGCTGCGCTGTTCCGCCAGCACACGTCGCGCACCGTCGACCCTCAGCTGCACACCCACGCAGTGATCGCCGCCAAGGTCCAGGACCCCACCGGTAGGTGGCTGTCGCTCGACGCCCGATTCCTCAAGAAGCAGCAGCGGACCATCGGCTGGCTCTACGACGCCGCCCTGCGAGGCGAGCTGACCCGACGCCTCGGCGTCACCTGGGAACGGCAAGCCGACCTCCCCGAGGACGGCCCGGCCGACATGACTTGCATCCCCGAAGCCGTGCGGGAGGTCCTGTCCCAGCGCAGCGCCCAGGTGAAGGTCAAGCACGACGAGCTGATCCGTCGTTGGAGCGCCGAGAACGATGGGGCCCAGCCCGACCGTGAGACGATCGCCCGTCTCGAACGGTCCGCTGCAGTCACCTCCCGGCCGTCCAAGCAGCACGGCACGGACGCGATGACACTGCACGACACCTGGCGGACCCAGGCGCGAGCGGCCGGCCTCGACCCCGACCGCCTCACCCCCACCAGGCTCGACCGCCGGCCACGGGCATCCGGCATCGGTGACCACATGCTCATCGCCGAAGCCCTCCACCACGTGGCCGAGGAGTCCTCGACCTGGTTGCGCGCCGACATCGCCCGACACCTCGCCATCCTGATCCCGGTCGGCAACGGGTCCTCGGCCACAGACGTCGTCGCCCGGATCGACCGCCTCGCCACCGAAGCCGACCAGCGTTGCCACGGTCTCGCCCCCGAACGACCCTCGACGATGCCGCGCCGGCGTGACGGCAGGCCCGTCGCCGAACACGTCACCGATCGTCGCCTCACCACCGGTGTGGTCCTCGAACAGGAGGCCCGTCTCCAGCGCTGGGCCGAGCGAAGTGCTCGTGCCGTGGTTCCGTCACTGCTCGACCCGCAGACGTCAGCCGCGGCGGCCATCGCCGGCACCGCACCGCTCGTGATGGTCGTCGGCCCCGCCGGCACCGGCAAGACCACGACCACGGCCAGCGCAGTGCGCACGCTCGAGATGAGGGGCGACCGGTCGTCGGTTTGGCGCCATCGGGCAAGGCCGCCGATGTGCTCGGCGCCGAGGCCGGCTGCCCGACCGCCACCCTGGCGAGCTTCCTCGCCCAACACCGCGCAGGTCGTCCCACGCCGTGGCCGGCGGGCACGACGGTGATCCTCGACGAGGCCAGCATGACATCCACCGACGACCTCGCTCGACTGGTGGAACTGGTCCAACGCAACCAGTGGCGGCTGGTGGCCGTCGGCGATCCCGCCCAGCTCCCCTCCGTGGGGCGGGGCGGCGTCTTCGCCCACTGGTGCGCCACCCTCCCCCACCACGAGCTGGTGACACCGAGACGCTTCGACCAGCCGTGGGAGGCCGCAGCCAGCCTCGCCCTCCGACGGGGCGACCCGGGAGCCGCCGAGACCTACGTCGCCCACGACCGAACCCACGCCGCCCACCCCGCCCTCGTCGCCGGTGAAGTCGCCGACCTGCACGCAGCCCACTCAGGAGCCGGACGGTCGGTGGCCATCACCGTCAACACGGCCGAGACGGCACGGACCATCAACATCGAGATCCAACGCCGCCTCGACCCCGCCGGACACCGACCTGGAGTGCGTCTGGCCCACGGCACCCGCGCCTGCGTCGGCGACCGGATCGCCACCCGCCAGAACGACCGTGCCCTGCACGCGGAGTCCGGCGAACAGGTACGCAACCGCCACGTCTGGTCTGTCACCGCTGTCAGCCAGAACGGCGACCTCACCGCCACCCACCCGCAGCGGGGCGCGGTGACGCTGCCCGCCGCCTACACCAGGGACCACGTCGAGCTGGGATGGGCCGTCACCGGCTACGGCAATCAGGGCGACACCGTCGACATCGGACTCGCCGTCCTCGAACCCGGCACCAACCGCAACCACGCCTACGTCGCTCTCACCCGAGGACGATCGGCCAACCACGCCCTGATCCCCGACCCGACCGGCACCGACGACCCAGCCGAGCGACTCGCCACGATGATCGCCCACACCAGCGACCACGTCTCAGCCCTCGCCACCCAAGCCCAGCTCCACCACGACGCCGGCCTCCCCGTGCCGCCGCTCGACATGGACATCGACACACCCGAACCGGAACGGGCATCCACGGTCTCGCCGCAGCAGAACGAGCCGGCCGAGCCGACGCTCGACCAGCGGGTCCGTGCGATGCAGGACCGCCTCGACCGCCTCGAACGGACCTCCCGAGGCCGGTCGTTGGAACGATGACTCCTCGCCTCGACACCACCGGTTGGGTACCCTCGGACCTGTCGCCGGCTCGCTGCCTGACCGGCGGCGATGCAGTGATCCAGGCGGCCTCCCGATGACAGCACCAAGCGTGCTGCCCGTCCGAGGTGGTCGCCCCATGGCGCAGCACTACCGCAAACGTCCATTGGCCGTGTTCGAGCACGGCACCCGCATCTACGCCCCCAGCGGTGGTGAGCACCGACACCGCGTGGTGGCCCGGGACGCCGCCACCGGCGAGCGGATCTTCTTGAAGATCGCTTCCGAGGAAGAGGCCAGGCTCCGCGCTCGGGAGATCGAGGAGCGCCTGGCCGCCGCCGCCTCGCTTCGAGAGCCCGACCGCTGGTCCCGCACGGTCGAGGACCTCTCCCGCCGCTACGTCGACGACTACCTGTCCTCCAAGTCCAACCGGTACCGGGAGAAGCACGAGTACCTGCTCCGCTCATGGATCCTCCCGGCCATCGGCGATCGGCCGGTGATCGACTGGACCTCCGCCGAGAGCGAGAAGGTACTCGCCTCGGTTCGCAAGGCCGGGCGATCCGACGCTCTGGTGCAGGACGTCGGTAGCGCCATGCGCGCCCTTGTCACCTACGCCCGTCGTCTCCGCTGGCTGACCGCCCGAGACGACGACCCGATGTGGCTCGTCGCCTACTCGGCCAAGTCGAGCCACCAAGGTGAGACCGCCGTCTACGTCCCACGCTCGACGCTCCCCACCGATGACCAGTGCGACGCCCTGTTCTCCGCCATGGCCTCCCAGGGAAACGGGCAGTGGGCCTTGGCGATGCGGTTGGTCCACCGCGCCGGGCTCCGCTGGGGCGAATTGACCGGACTCCAGGCCAGCGACTTGGAGGTGACCCCGCACCGGGTAATCCACGTCCGGCGAGCCGTGGAGCAAACCTCTGCCGGGCCGCCCACGCTGAAGGCACCGAAGAATGGCAAGACCCGGACGGCGATCTTCCCGAAGAGCCTGGCCATCGAGCTCCAGGCCCTCGCCGAGGACATCACCGACTCGGTAGGACCAGAGGGCCTCCTGTTCCCGAACCGAAGCGGCGGCATCGTGCGTCGCTCATCGTTCCAGCAGGTCTGGATCAAGGCCGCCGACGCCGCCGGCTGGCCCATGACCACTCCCCTGCGACGCAGCGCAGGCTATGGCGAGGCCAACAAGGGGTGGCGCTGGACCGGCGCCGCCCAGTGGACAGTCCACGACCTCCGCCACGTCGCCGCCTGCTGGATGCTCTTCGACCTCAAGCTTGATCCCGCCGTCGTCGCCGAGAAGCTCGGCCACGCCGACCCCGCCTTCACCGTCAAGCGCTACGTCGGCATCCGCGGCAACCCCGACGAACAAGCGACACGCTTGACCGACGACTGGTGAGCGAATATCCACGATGATCCATATCGTTCCCCTGTGCATGACCGACATCACGGACCTCAGCGAACGCGTTCACGACCTTGCGGCGACGACGTCTGCAAGCAAGGGGCCGATGTTGGCACCCGACATCGACCTGTCGTCGCCCGCCCATCAGGACCTGAAGCACGACGCCACTCTCGGCCACGCGAGCACGCTCGAGCACCCAGTCTACGACGTGCTCGCGCACCTGGAGTTGTTGTTCTACGCAGCGAACGACCACATGCAGGCGTTCTCCACGCTCCTCGGCGGCGAGGAGCCGTCCTGGTTCGGGCACATCGCCCTCGCCCGCGCCGTGGTCGAAACATCGTCGCGCATCTGGTTGATCGCCGATCCGACGATTGACGTACTCGAACGAATCCGCCGGCACCTTCTTGAGCGCCAGTACGAGCTGGCCCACCAAGGGCACCTGTTCGGCGGACCGTTCAAGGCATTGCCACAGGCCGACTACGACGCTGGCAAGGCACACCTCGATGCCACCCGTACTTCGATTCTCGCGTGGGCCGCAGCAGCTGGCATCACCGTGGAGAACGGATGGGTCAAGGGACCGCGAGTTAGGCCCAGCGATCTGATCATCGACGTCTTCGAGGACGACGCCGCGGCCACGGGTACCGGCCAAGCGGCAATGCTTGCCGCATACCACTACAACCGGCTCTCCGCGGTAGCCCACGGCCTACCGAGCGGCGTGTCCATCTATCACCAGCATGCACCTGTCCCCGGCGAGCAGGCTCACAATGTCCTGACATCGGCAGATGTGGGGCACGTCGCTCTGGCAGCGGTCACGGCCTACAACGCCGGCTTCGATCGACTGGCGCGCTACTTCCGGTGGCCACATCCCGATCTACTCCCAATCCGATGGGCAGCGATTCACCAGATTCGAGTGCTCATCGACCAGACGCCCTGAGCTGGCGACCAGACGGCGAGGTCCGGAGCCCCAGTCCGAGCCGCGCGCATGGTGGGCGCGAGGCCCTCGCTGATCCCGAACCCTGGGAGTCCAGCACCGGGCACAATCCGGAGCAGCACGGATGAGAACGCCCGGGTACGAGCCTGGACTCGGCGTCATCGCTGCGCGACGAACCAGCTGCGAAATCGCGGATCAAAGAACGACGAGACCCCCTGCGTAGCAGTCCCTGTGACGGCTGCCCACCGCGATGGCAATGCGGCAGTGCGATGTGCCTGACCCAATCGCAACCCTCGAGCGTCGAACACCGCGCTCGCTGTCACCTCCCCGTGAGACAATGTTTCCGCTCCGTCCTCTGATGCTGGTTGGCCAATCGTGAAGCTCATCACTCTGCACGTCCGCTTCTACAAGGCGTTCAACTTCGACTACCTCCGCAAGTTTCATCGCGGCACGGAGCAACTGCCCTGGGAGGAACTCGCTGACGGGCCTTGGTACCCGTTTGTGAACGTCCCGATCGAGGAGGCCATCACGACGGTCGTAGGAGCGAACGAGGCGGGCAAGTCCCAGGTCCTCGATGCGATTGAAATGGCGCTCGGAACTAAGACACCGAAGCGAACCGACTTCTGCCGTTACTCGCGGTTCTTCCTTGTTGACGACATCAAGCGACTCCCGGACTTCGGTGGGACCTTCTCCGATCTCACAGATGCCGAATCGACAGAGCTGCGCAAGGCAACCGGACGAACGGCCGACGAGGCGCCAATCAAGGCATTCACGCTGATCCGCGGCGGGAACGGCCGCAACACGGTCTACCTCCGCGATGGCAACGACTGGAGCACTTACGTCCTCAAGGCGGCGGAACTGAAGATCATCAACGCGGTCGTCCCCAAGCCCTTCCGGTTGAAGCCGAACATTCCGCTGCCGAACGCTGTCCCGCTCACCTTCCTCAGCCAAGACGGCCAAGGCAAGAAGTCCATCGGATCCATCGCGTCACGCAAGAAGCGGATGACGATGCTCGCTGCCCTGAGCAAGCTCCCTCCCAAGGCGACGGAGTCCGAGTCGTCGCTGTCTGAGAACCTGTCAAAGGTCTTGGCGGTGTTCGCACCGCCGCCAGTGGCGGAGGTCGACGACAAGGACGCGCTGGACAAGTACCAGCTTGCCGATGACCTGCTAATCAAGATCGCCGGCATCGATCGCGAGCACTTCAGCGACCTCATCGACACGATCGGCGACGGCCGGGACGGCTACGTGGACGGCGTCGAGGAACTCATCAACCGGCGACTGGCCACGCGACTCAACTTCCGGCGCTGGTGGACCCAAGACAGCAGCTTCCAACTGGGGGTGACGGTGCGGGAGTCAGACGTCGCCTTCATCGTACGGGACAGGACCGGCACCCATTACTCCTTCAGCGAGCGGAGCGGCGGACTCGGGTACTACCTCAGCTACTTCGTCCAGTATCAGCGGCACGAACCGCTTCAGGGCCGCAGCGAGATCTTGCTGATGGATGAGCCCGACGCCTACCTCTCCAGCCAAGGCCAGAAGGACCTGCTGCGGATCTTCGACGCCTTCGCCGACCCAGACGACGGGAGTGATGGGTGCCAGGTCGTCTACGTGACCCACTCGCCATTCCTGGTCGACAAAAACCATGCCGAGCGCATCCGGGTCATTGAGAAAGGCGAGGGCGACGAGGGCACCCGAGTCGTGCGAGACGTCTCACGCAACCACTACGAACCCTTGCGATCTGCCTTCGGCGCGATGGTAGGCGAGACCACCTTCATGGGGAGCTGCAACCTCATGGTCGAAGGCATCGGTGACCAGATCCTGCTAGCCGGACTCAGCCGACGCCTCCAGCGCAAGGACCTGCCCCACACCGACTACCTCGATCTCAACGACCTCACCATTGTCCCCGCCGGCGGAGCATCCCAGATTCCCTACCTCGTCTATCTCGCTCGTGGGCGCGACGTCGAGAAGCCCGCCGTCATCGTCCTTCTCGATAGCGACAAGTCCGGCAACGACGCCCGCAGGACCATTCGACGGGGTGGCGCGTACAAGAAGGAACTCGTCGCCAAAGAACTTGTGGTGCAGATCGGAGACGATCGACTTGCGATCACCTCCGACCGGCCGGGCGGTGCCATCGACATCGAGGACCTCGTTCCGATCGAGGTCGCTGTTCGCGCCGCAGAGACCTATGCAGCAGAGTTTCTCGGCGCCGACCCGGCCGAGCTCCAACTTGATCCAGCGGAGGCCAGATTGGACGACGGGGTCTTGGCGGCTGCGCAGGCCCTGCTGAACGCGGCCCTCCCCGACGGAGAGAAGGTCGACAAGATCGAGAAGGTGGGCTTCGCCCGTGGGGTACTGACCCAGCTGTCCCTTCACGACGAGGGCAAGGCAACGTTCTCCTCGGCGGCGGTGGACCAGCTGGAGAGCAACTTCCAGGTGCTGTGCAAGACCCTCGGCGAGATGCAGCGCACCGCCATGCGCGAGCACTCCGACGTAAGGCTCTCCGACCGCATCGCCCGAATCCGCGACGGGTTCCTCGAGGACTACCAGACCCCTCCACAACGAGTGGACGTTCAAGTCCTCTTCGAGGAGATGACCCACGCCCTGGACAACTCAAGCGAGGCCGAGGACGTGCGTTCGGAACTGCGCCGACTCACAGACGTCCACCACCTCGAAATCGACGCCACCTCGGAGGTCGCCGACTTCGAGGCATTCCGCCGCGACCTGCAGGGTCTCCAGTACCGGAGCAGGTACCGGTCCCAGGAGCCCGCGGCTGATGCTCTCGAAGGCGCGGTCAACTCGTAATTAGGCGGGACACGACCAGCGCCTGAGCGACCGTGGTCCCAGCGCCCCTACGCTCCGCCGGTGGCACGCCGCAGCCTCCCTGAACGCACCGTCGACGCATGGGTCACGACAGCAATCAACGCGAAGTACCCCAACGCCCGCCTGTGGGCCCCCACCCAGAACGACAGGAGCAACTGGGACACCGGGCTCGGGGTCGCGGGCAAGGCGTTCATCTTCGAGGACAAGGCGACGACGCCTGGCACCCGCAAGCGTAAGCCGCCCAAGACGTTCCACCGGATTGACATCGACACCAACCAGCTCCACTGGTATTGCACCGACGTCGAAGTCAACCACGCAGTCCCCGCGTACTACGTGCTGCCTAACCCTCCGTGGGCCGGCGAGCCGACCGGATCCGACGTACTGCCCGACCAGGTGAGGCACCAGCAGACCTTCGCCACGTGGGCGTGGGTGATCCGGTGCACGGACCTGCGGATCATGCTCGCAAGTAGGAAGCACCTCGAGACCCACACGCTGCCCGGTAGCAGCGCCATTACCCTCGAAGACTTCCTGCAACGCCTCTGGGCGTGCCAGGTGGGGCGGAGGGTCACGGGGAAGCCCACGGCGAGCCAGCAGCGGGACGAGGTGAGGAGGCTCAATATCGGCACACCGGACGTCACCGACCAGATCCCCGAGCCCGACCACCACTTCACACGGTCGTCTCTCGCGGTGTTCGTACCAAGCAGGGACCTGTCGCCCCAGCCGTGGTTCGACTAGCCGCCGGGTGGCCACGGCCAGGTTCGGCTCGACCCGTGCAGAACGGTGCGTCTCGCGGTCCGAACCCGCGCCCGGCTCTCTCCGAGGCCGGCCTGGTCGAGATGTCCAGGCACAATCCGGGCACAATCTGGGCACAATTCGCAGCGACACTCGACGAAACGCCCAGGTACAGGGCGGGACCCGATGGCAGGGCCACCAAGCCGCCCGGGCCATGAAACTGCAGGTCAAAACGACGAAACCCCCTGCATGGCAGGGGGTTTCGCTCCGAGCGGACGACCGGATTCGAACCGGCGACCCTCACCTTGGCAAGGTGATGCTCTACCAACTGAGCCACGTCCGCGTGGGCCGTCATCCTAACTCAGGGACACTCGGTCGGGGAACCGGATCAGGCGCCGACCCGGTAGCGGATGCGCTGCGCCATCTCGATGGCGAGCGGGCGGTCGGGGATGCGGTCCACGACGAGATGGCGGCCGTTCACCAACAGGGTGAGGCTGGCGGTCCGCTCGTCCTGCCAGCCTTGGACCT
>JAABUN010008193.1_pt1 | contig 10822 bp, 9 predicted proteins | sample 5559311 | NCBI WGS metagenome assembly JAABUN01 (sample SAMN10711877, study PRJNA513370) | rock metagenome | isolation source: Antarctica rocks | place: Antarctica: Victoria Land, Siegfried Peak sud
GGTGCGCGGGCAGGTCTCGCACAGCAGGTTGCAGCGGTTCGTCACCTCCAGGTACAGGCACACCGGCATCGCCTCGGCCACGCTGTCCCTCGCGGACACAGCCTCGAAGTAGCGGCGGGGGTCGGGAGCGGCCGGCCGGCCGGACAGCGCGGCGTCAAGGGTGGCGGACATGGAGGGCCTCCTCAGGCAGGCAGCGCAGGGCGGGCCTGGCGGTGGAACAACTGGGCGGCGAGCAGGGCCGCAGCGGGCAGGAACAGCACGGCCGGGGCGGCGACCTGGCCCAGCCCGTGGTCAAGATACAGCACCGGCGCCGCAAGCGTCAGCCACAGCGCCGCCGGAACGGGTGCTACCACGCACGGCAGCGCCAGGGCGGTAAAATACCAGGGATAATGCGGCGACAATGCGAACATCGTCGCACCCGTCAGCCAAACGGCGTCCCGGCATATCGTGGCCGTGCGGTCCGCTGCGGCCTCCGGCAGCGGCGCCCGCAGCGCGACCCAGGCCGCCAGCGCCAGCAGCCCGGCGCCGGCCAGGGCGGCATAGGCCGGCACCGCCCAGCCCGGCACCTCCCCGAGCAGCGCCCAGAGCCGCAGCAGGAAGAAGCCGCCTCCGCTGCCAAGCCCCTCCTCCGACGCATAGCCCGGCAGGTAGCCCAGCACCCGCCACCCCGCGCCCCAACCGCCCAGGGCATACGCGGCATAGCCCACGGCGATCAGCCCGCCGAGCGCCAGCGGCAGGCGCAAGTCCCAGCGCCGCCACAACGCCGGGACCAGCGCCGCCGGCAGCAGCTTGCACAGCACCGCCGCTCCCAGCGCCAGGCCCGCGGCGGCCGGATGGCGCCGGGCCGCCGCCAGCAGCGCCAGGCCGGACAGCCCGAGCGCCGCGGCGTCTATGTGCCCGCCGCCGGCGAACTCCCACACGACCAGTGGGTTCCAGGCCAGGATCAGCACCCGCCCCTGCGGCAGGCCGGCCGAGCGCAGCAGCAGCAGGGCGGCGCCGATCCCCAACAGGTCGAAGGCCAGCATCGCCGCCTTCATGCCCCAGATGGTCGGCCACAGCAGCCCGGCGGCGGCGAACACTGCCTGGGCAGCAGGCGGGTAGATGGTCGGCGCGAAGCCGGCGCGGTTGATGTTGGGATAGATTGCTTCCGCCCCCGCGCCCTCGTCCCGCAGGTGCGCCAGCTCCGGGGCGGCGGGGACGTGCAGATAGGGGTTGATGCCGGCCGCCTGCACCCGGCCGTCCCAGACGTAGCGATAGAGGTCCGTGGACAGCAGCGGCGGGCTGCCGAGCGTCAGCGCCCGCATGGCCAGGCCCAGCAGCAGCACGGCAGGCAAGACGCCCCGCCCGGCAGGCCAGCGCAGCACCTGCCAGACTGCGGCGGCATACAGCGCACCCGCGACGGCGGCGAAAGCCACATACAGGACGGCCCGGTGCCGATCCATGCTGCCTGCGTCAACCGGGCTGCGCTGCGCCAGCCCGGCCGCGACCGCCAGCAGGATGCCGACGCCCAGCGCGCACAGGGCCAGGTCGCGCGGGGCCATGCCGGGCCATGCCGCGCCGCGCCGGGTCATGCCGACATGGCGCCCAGCCGCGCCCGCAGCGCCAGGGCGTCCACGCAGGCCGCGGTCGCCGGGGCATGGTAGGGCTGCGTTGCAGCGGCATGATAAGGCTGCGTTGCCGAAGCGCTGCCCAGTTCGTCCAGCAGGCGTTGCAGCCCCGCCTGGTCGTCCACGTCATACCAGGCGCCCAGCACGTCCATCGGCAGCCCGGCTTCCGCCGCGCGCTGCCGTGTGGCGTCGGCGACCCCGTCCGTGCTCCAGGCGATGCGGGCGAACAGCCCGGCCTCCACCGCCTGCATCCCTAGCAGCCAGTATCCCCCGTCCTCCGCAGGCCCGAGCACGGCCCGGCGGCCCGGCCGCAGCAGCCGGGTGGCTGCGTCCGCCAGCAGCGCGGTCGGCAGGGTCGGGCTGTCGGCGTTCAGCACGCAGGCCGCGCCGTAGCCGCGGGCCAGCAGCGTCCGTGCCGCGTGCAGCAGGCAGCGCCCGAAGCCCTCCACCCCGTCCGCGTCGCCGCCGGTCCCATCGGCCAGCACCAGCCCGGTCCCTGCCGCGAGCAGCCCGTCGAACCGCGCCTCCTCCCCGGCAGGCGCATAGGCGACGAAGGCATGGATCGGCGCGTGCGCGGCGGCGGCGCGCAGGTTCCCGGTCACGTCGCGCAGGAAGGCGCCGCCGAGACGCGCGGCCTCGTCCGGCGTCAGCACGGCTTGCAGCCGCGTCTTGACGTGGCCGGGCCGTGGCGCCTTGGCCATGACGGCGATGGCGCACACGCCGGCCAGCGCCGGGTCGGGAGGGGCGGTCATGCGGCGGCCCCGGCTAGGCTCGGCGCCTGGCCGTGCCGCTGCCTGGATGCACGGGTGCTGCGCTCATCCTATTGAGAGAAACGGATCAGCCCGGCGCGGATAACCTGGTCCGGGTGCAGCGGGGCCGTTCCAGCAATGTCGAAGGCCAGCGGGGCAGCAGCATCGTGCCTGGTGGCAGGTGCGGTGCGCCGGGCCGCAGGCAGGGACGGGGCGGGCAAGAGCGAGACGGAGCTGCATCGAGGTTCCCGGGCCTGGAACGGCGGCGCCCCTATCGCATTCGGCCCGGCACGCCGCAACTAGTTTCCAGCCCGCGACACATCCGGCCATACGTTGCAAGGCTGGTCACCACGGCGCATATGCCCGTGATGCCCAAGTTCACACCCCAGTTGCCGCCGCACACTTCCCCTCTTGAGGACAGCGAAGCGGTGCGCGTCGTGTCCGACGTGGACATACTCGGCGGCATGCCGGTCGTCCTTGGCACCCGGGTTCCCGCTGCCACGCTGGTGGCCTATTTGCGTACTGGATACTCTGCGGCCGATATCGCCGAGGACTATCCAACGCTGCCGGCTGCGTGGGCTGCGGCGGTTCAGGACTGGGCGGCAGGCGAATACGGCCCCGATTGGCGGACCGCATCCCTACGCATCTAGGCGTTGCAACGCCTTCTGATTGACGAGTGTCTGTCCAGCGCACTCGTGCAAGTCGCGATCCAGCGTGGCTATCAGGCTGACTTCGTGCCCCACGTCGGCAAGGCCGGCATGAAGGACTGGCACTTGGTGGCGGTGATCGAGCAAGGGTCCTACTTGTTTGTCACCAACAACAGGAAGGATTTTCTCGATTTGCATGGTGCCATGCCGATCCATGAGGGATTGATGGTCATCGTCCCCAGCGTGAACCGGGCAGAACAGGTGCGGCTGTTCAGCCTGGCCTTGGACCGTTTGGAAACGCTTGCGGACTTGGTCAATCAAGTCATGGAGGTTGACGCCAAGGGCGGAATCACCGTTCGGCCGCTCGCATCCGCAGAAGGCTGACAAAAGCCGGGCAGGCAGGCGCGTAGGCGGCGGAGTTCGCAGCGCCCTATCCCGACGCAGCGGCGACCGTCTTGCCGCCCAGGTAGGCCGCCCGCACGTCCGGGTTGCTCCAAAGCTCCCCCGGCGCCCCGGACACCAGCAAGGTGCCGGTCTCCAGCACATACCCCCGGTCTGCGACCGACAGCGCCATGTGCGCGTTCTGCTCCACCAGCAGCACCGTTGTGCCCCGCCGCCTGATCTCGGAGATGATGCGGAACACCTGCTGCACGACCAGCGGCGCCAGGCCCAGCGAAGGCTCGTCCAGCAGCAGCAGCCGGGGCTTCGCCATCAGGCCGCGGGCGACGGCCACCATCTGCAACTGCCCGCCGGACAGGGTCCAGCCCAGGGCGTCCTCCAGCGGCTGCAAGCCGGGAAAGAAGGCCAGCATCTCGTCGGCCTCCGTCTCCAGGGTGCGGCGCGGGACGCCGCGGCGGTTGCTGCCGCCCAGCAGGATGTTCTCCCGCACCGTCAGGCCCGGGAACACCCGTCGCCCCTCCGGCACATGGGCGATGCCCAGCCGCACGATAGCCTCCGGCTTCATGCCCAGCAGGGACGCCCCGGCGAACGCCAGCCGGCCCGACACGTTCGGCACGAGGCCGCTGATGGTCCGCAGCGTCGTGCTCTTGCCGGCGCCGTTGCTGCCCAGCAAGGTGACGATCTCCCCTTCCTCGACGACGAGGGACAGGTCCTTCAGCACCGGCGCCGCGCCGTAGCGGGCGGTCAGGTGGTCGAGTTCAAGCAGCGGCATCGCGCGGCTCCCCCAGGTAGGCGGCGATCACGTCGGGGTGGGACAGCACCTCGCGCGGGGTGCCGTCGGCGATGCGGCGGCCGAAGTTCAGCACGGTAATGTGGTCGGCCACCTGCTCGACCAGGTTCATGTCGTGGTCCACGATCAGGATCGTCAGGCCGTGGCCCTTGAGGCGGCGCAGCAGGACGCCTAGCTCGCCCTTCTCGGTCAGGTTCAGCCCGGCGGCAGGCTCGTCCAGCAGCACCACCGCGGGGTTGCCGGCCAGGGCGCGGGCGATCTCGACGTAGCGCTGCATCCCGTAGGACAGCGTGCCGACCATGCGCCCGGCGTCGGCGCGCAGGCCCACGAAGTCCAGCGCGGCCAGGGCGCGCTCCACGACGGCTGCGGGCTGCTCGGCGATGTCGTTGCCGGGGCGCTCGGCGCCGACCATGACGTTCTCCAACACTGTCATGCCGCGGAACACGCGGATGTTCTGGAACGTGCGGGCCAGCCCGGCGCGGGTGCGCTGGTGCGGGGCGGTGCCGGTCACGTCCCGGCCTCCCAGCGCGATGCGCCCAGCGGTGGGGCGATACAGGCCGGTGACGACGTTGATGAACGTGGTCTTGCCCGACCCGTTCGGGCCGATCAGCGCATGAACGGTGCCGCGGCGCACCGCCATGCTCACGCCGTCCAGCGCCTTCAAGCCGCCGAAGTGCTTGGCCAAATCCTCGATGCCCAGCACCACCTCGTCCGTCGCCGCGCCGCGCCGGCCCAGCAGCGGCAGGGGCGGCACGTCGCCCAGGATGGCGGGCGCGGCCCGGCGCAGGCGGTTCGTGAACCCCCACAGCCCCTCGGGCAGGAACACCATGATGAGGATGACGGCAGCGCCGTAAACCGCCAGGTAGATGTTCCGCAGGAAGCGCAGCCACTCCGGCAGGATCACCAGCAGCCCGGTGCCCAGCAGCGCCCCGAACGGCGAGCCGACGCCGCCCAGCAGCGCCATCGTCAGCATGACGATGCTCTCGCCGAAGCTGAACTCGTCCGGGCTGATGTAGGCCCGCGCCCCGGCATACAGCCCGCCGCCGATGCCGCCCAGCACGGCGCTGATGGCGAACGCCAGGACCTTGGTGCGGAACACGTCAATCCCGCAGGTGCTGGCGGCGATCTCGTTGTCCCGCACGGACTGCATGGCGCGGCCCAGCCGCGTGGTCTTCAGGCGCCAGACGAACCAGGTGATGCAGGCCAGCGCCACCAGGCACAACGTCAGGTACTGGTCGCCGTTCTGCAGCCGCAGGCCGGGGACCGCCGGGCGGCCGATGCCGCGCACCCCGTCCGGCCCGTGCGTGAGGCCGATCCAGTTGGTCAGCACGAGGGTCAGTATCTGCTGGAAGCTGATCGTGACCATGGCCAGGTAGTGCCCGCCCAGCCGCAGGCTCGCGAGGCCCAGCAGCACGCCGAACAGCAGCGCCGCCACGACGCCGAGCGGCAGCGCCAGGAAGAAGTGCAGGCCGTAGTCGGTGGTGCCCAGCGCGACGCCGTAGGCGCCGAGGCCGAAGAACGCCGCCTGCGCCAGCGAGATCTGGCCGCAGTAGCCCAGCACCACGACCAAGCCGGTAACGGCGACCGCCTGGGTCGCGGCCTGCATGAGGATGTTGAGGATGTAGCCCTGGGACGGCAGGGCCAGGGACAGCGCCAGCACGCCCAGGATGGCCAGGGCCAGTTGCGGCAGGCCGCGCCAAGCGCGGGCGTGCGCGACGCGGGGCGGGGCGGCTAGGACGGTTGCGCTCATGCTGGAGTCCTGGTGGCCGATTCTGGACTGCCGCGCCGCAAGTGGCCTGCAGCGACGGCAGGGCGGCTGCATGTGGACGAGGGCCGGCAGGCGAGCAGCCTTCTGCTCCCTCTCCCTCTGGGAGAGGGCCGGGGTGAGGGGGTTTCCAGGCGCAGTTCCCGGCCAAGGAGGGGTTGTGTCCGTGCGGCTCCGGCGGTGCCCCGCTCCGCAGCCAAGACCCCCTCACCCCGGCCCTCTCCCGGAGGGAGAGGGAGCAGGAGCAGGAAGCCGGTTGCTTTCGTGTGCGGCGGCTCTGCAAGGGCAGAGGGCGCCGGGACCCGGCCAAAGCGCACCCCCATCACGCCTTCTCCGCGATCTTCTCGCCGAACAGCCCTTGGGGCCGCACCAGCAGGAACAGCAGCAGCACCCCGAACGCCAGCGCGTCCTTGTAGGGCACCGAGACGTAGGCCGATCCGAACGTCTCCACGAGGCCCAGTCCCAGCCCGCCCAGGATCGCGCCGGGGATGCTGCCGAAGCCGCCGATGATGTTGGCCGCGAACGCCTTGAGCGAGATCAGCGCCCCCATCCCCACCGACACGAACAGCACCGGCGCCACCAGGATGCCGGCCAGGCCGCCCAGCGCCGCGCTGTAGCCGAAGGTTATCAGCACCATCAGCGCCACTGGGATGCCCAGCAGGCTCGCCATCTCCTTGTCCTGGCTGGTCGCCTGCAGCTTCTTGCCCAGCAGGGTCTTCTCGAAGATCAGGTATTGCAGCAGCACCAGCCCGGCGGCGGCGGCGATGATCGCGAGGAACTGGCTGTCCATATAGACGCCGCCGACCTCGAAGCCCGGCGTGTCGAACAGGCCGGGCAGCACCTCCGGGCTGGGGCCGTAGGCGACCAGCACCATGTTGGACAGGAAGATGCTGGCGCCGATGGTGCTGATGATGACCGGCAACTGCCCGCGGTGCCGCAGCGGCCAGTAGGTCGCGCCTGCGAACAGCACGCCGAACCCGGCCATCCCCGCCACCGCGATCACCAGCGCCAGCAGATAAGGCACGCCCAGCGCGCCGGCCAGGATCACCATGAGGTAGGCGCCCAGCATGGAGAACTCACCCTGCGCGAAGTTCACCACGCTCGCCGCCCGGATCAGCAGCACGAAGCCCAGCGCCACCAGCGCGTATATCGCGCCGTAGCCCAGGCCGGTGAACAAGAGCTGCGGGACGAGGCTCATGGATGGAGGCTCCCTCTCCCTCCGGGAGAGGGTTGGGGTGAGGGAAGCCGCGCGCACCGGGGTAGATTGCGCGCGCGCGGGCCGGTTCTGTAGCTGGATGGCTCGTGCGTGCGGCTTCCCTCACCCCGGCCCTCTCCCGGAGGGAGAGGGAGCAGGGTGTGCCCTGTCATCCCCCTCAGTCCTTCACCTCGATGCGCCGGTCGAACACGACCTTGCCGTTCTCGTTCCTGACGATGTTGTAGCCGCGCAGGCCGTCGCCCTTGTCGTCGAAGTTGTACTCGCCCTCCGCCCCGGCATAGCCCTTGATGGCCACCAGCGCCGCCCGCAGCTTGTCCGGCTCGGTCCCGCCGGCGTCCGCCATGGCGCGGGCCAGCAGGTTCACGGCGTCGAAGGCATAGGAGGACTGGTTGTCCGGCAGCGCCTTGTGCAGCGCCTGGTACTTGTCCGCGAACGCCTTGGACGCGGGCGTCGCGTCCACCGCGTAGTCCGCGACGCCATAAGTGCCGAACAGCGCCCGGCCCGCGAGGTTCAGCGCCGTCGTGTTGACGATGCTGGGCGAGCCGACCCAGGGAACGGTGACGCCGAGCTGGCGGAGCTGCCGGGCGAAGATGCCGAGGTCGCCCTCGAAGGTGAAATAGCTGCTGATAACGTCCGCGCCGGACTGCCGCACCGCCAGCACGACGGCGGTGTAGTCGCTGGCCTGGTTGGTGTAGCCCTGCATCAGCACGGGGGTGATGCCGCGGTCCTTGAGCGCGGCCTCCAGCGCCTTGGAGCCGTTGGTGCCGAAGGCATCGGTTGAGAACACGACGGCCCATTTCTGCTTCTTCAGCTCGCCCACGCCGAACTCGGCGATGACCTTGGCGGAGTAGGTGTCGTTGGGGCGGCAGCGGAACAGCCAGGGGTTGCCCTGCCGGGTCAGGGTGGGGTCGGTGCCGCCGAACAGCATGGGCTTGGCGGTCTTCAGCACGTCGGGGGCGACGGCGTTGACCTGGGTGCTGCGGATCGGGCCGATGAAGGCGGCGATGTCCGGGCGGGAGGCCAGGCGACTGAAGGCGAGGACGGCGCCGGGGTTGGTGGTCTGGTCGTCCTCGGTGACGATCTCGACCTTGCGGCCCAGGACGCCACGCTCGTTCACGGCGTCCACGGCGATCTTGATGCCGTTCTGCTGCAGCTTGCCGGCCTCGGCCGCCGGGCCGGTGAGGGGGGTCATGACGCCGATCTTGATGGTGTCATCGGCTGCACGGGCGGCGCGCGGCAGGGCGGCAAGGGCTGCCGCGCTCAGCGCAAGGCCGCGGCGGGTGATCGGTGGGGTCATGGTGGGTCCTCCCGGGGAGCCGGGCCTTGTGGCCCGCGTTGCCGAGGAGGCTGGATGAAACGGTGCCGGACCGCAAGGGCCTGCCACTGTTCCTGCTCCCTCTCCCTCCGGGAGAGGGCCGGGGTGAGGGAAGCGGCACGCGCGGTCCCGTCCCGTGCGGGGCGTGGCGACGGAGGACCGTTCTTGCGGCCTCCCTCACCCTGGCCCTCTCCCGGAGGGAGAGGGAGAAGGCTACTCCAGGAAGCCCTCCAAGTGCGCCAGCACCTCCGCGGGCGCTTCCTCCGCCAGGTAGTGCCCGCTGTCCACCGCGGCGCCCGACACCTCCGCGTCGCAGTACTCCCGCCACAGCGCCACCGGGTCGTACCAGCCGCCCACCTTGCCCTTCGCGCCCCACAGCGCCAGCACCGGGCACTGCACCCGGCGCCCCTCCGAGCGGCTGATGCGGTCGTGCTGCAAATCTATGGTCGCGGCGGCGCGGTAGTCCTCGCACATGCCGGTGATCGCCTCGGGATCGCGCGCGGCGGCCAGGTAGTCCTGCAGCGCCTCTTCCCGGAAGAAGCCCGGCGCCTTCGACTCGCGCGACGTGTGCGCGCGGAACCAGGTCTCGGGCGCCGCATTGATCAGCTCCTCCGGGAACGGATGCGGCTGCGCGAACCAGAACCAGTGGTAGTAGCCGAGCGCGAACAACATATCCGTGCGCTCGAAGTGCTCGATGGTGGGCACGATGTCCATGACCGCCAGGCGCTGCACCCGCCCGGGGTTGTCCAGCGCCAGGCGGTGCGCCACCCGCGCGCCGCGGTCATGCGACACGACCTGGAAGCGGTCGTGGCCCATCACGGTCATCAGTTCCGCCATGTCCCGCGCCATGCTGCTCTTGGCGTAGGGCGCGTGGTCCTCGGTGGCGGCGGGCTTGAGGCTGCCGCCATAGCCGCGCAGGTCCGGGCAGATCACGGTATGGCGCCGGGCCAGGTCCGGCGCGACGGCGTGCCACATGGCATGGGTCTGCGGGTTGCCGTGCAGCAGCAGCAGCGGCGGGCCGCTGCCGCCGTGGCGCAGCCGCAACTCCCCGTCCCGCACCCGCATCGTGGTCAGCGTGAACCCGTCGAAGAACCCGGCCATGCCTACCTCAACGCCTGTTGCCGTCCCAGGTTGTTGGCGGCCCGTGGCGGGAGCATGGCAGCGCCGCTGTCGTGAGCATGGAAACAGGCCGTGCTATGGCAGGGTGCAACAGGGCATGGAGGACGGGTGAAGGACGGCGCCGAAGCTTCAACCATATGACGGCGCTGCTGGAGGGCGGGGTCGTCGTCGTCGGCGCGGGGGCCGCAGGGCTTTCGGCTGCGGCGCACCTTCGGGCGCAGGGTGTGGCCGTGACGCTGCTGGAAGCCGGCCCGCGCATCGGGGGCCGCGCGCATACCGTGCGCCCCGCCGCGCTGGGCGGGGAGGTGCTGGACCTCGGCGCCTCCTGGCTGCACGCGGCGGATTGCAACCCGCTGGTCCGGCTGGCAGGGCCGGAGGACGAGCTGATCAACTCCGACGTGCTAGGGACCGAGCGGCTGTTCGTCGCCGGCCGGAACGCCACCGCGGCGGAGCAGGGCGGCTACGATGCCTGCTGGGAAGCGGTCGAACATCTGGCGCCGGGCGATGCGGACAACAGCTTGGCGGCGCTGATGGCGGGGCTGCCGGGGCCGTGGGCACCCACCGTCGCGCTGTGGGAAGGGGCGATCATCGCCGCCGCCGACGCCGACGCGCTGAGCGCGCAGGACTGGCGCCGCAACCTGCTGCCGCCGCCGAACCTGCTGGTGCGCGATGGCCTGGGCAGCTTCGTCGCGCGGCGGCTGGCGACGCCGGCCTGGCTGGACACCCCGGCGACGCGCATCGGCTGGGACGGCGTCGGCGTCGTGCCTGGCGTGGTGCCCGGCGTGGTGGTGGAGACGCCGCGCGGCACCCTGCGCGCGGCGGCCTGCATCGTCACGGTCTCGACCGGGGTGCTGGCGGGCGGCGCGATCCGCTTCGACCCGCCGCTGCCGCAAGCGGTGCAGGCGGCGGTGGACGGGCTGCCGATGGGACTGCTGACCAAGGTGGCGCTGCCGGCTGACGGGGACGGGCGGCTGGGCGTTGCCGACAACTCGACCCTGGCGCGGCAGGTGACGGTGGGGGAGGCGGGCATGACGTTCAACGCTTGGCCGCTGGGCCGCGCGCACCTGGTCGGCTTCGTGGGCGGACGCGCGGCTTGGGCGGTCGCCGGGGACGACGCGGCGGCGGAGGACTTCGCGCGGGAGCAGGTGCAGGCGATGCTCGGCGCGGTGCGGCTGGGCGCGGGCGCGGTGGTGACGGGCTGGGGCACGGACCCGG
>JAABUN010008194.1_pt1 | contig 10816 bp, 15 predicted proteins | sample 5559311 | NCBI WGS metagenome assembly JAABUN01 (sample SAMN10711877, study PRJNA513370) | rock metagenome | isolation source: Antarctica rocks | place: Antarctica: Victoria Land, Siegfried Peak sud
GTCGCGTTCTTGCCGAAGCGGATCACGTTCTGGCTGGCGCAGTTCTCAGCCGGGCAGGTGACGATGACGATGTGCTTGACCATGACGCCAAGCAGGCTACCATAACAACTAAACGCGAGCCACTACCTGATTATAAACCAAAACCAGGCCAGAACGCGCCCGATCAAAGTGCTGCACGACGCTTGGATTGCTCTATAATAGACGCGCGCCCGCCGATTGGCTGCCCGGCGCCTACTTTTCGTCAGGGGAGTTTTTCATGCGCCAAACCCGCCGCCTTGCCCTGCTCGTGACCGCGCCGTGGCCGAACCAGCCACAAGACGCGGCCATGCACAACGACCATCTGGCTATGTACGCCGCGCTGCGGGCGCGCGGCTTCACGCCCGATGAGGTTACTTCGCTCGACGGTGTCCGGAATCGGCCGCGTCTGCTTGCCTTTTTGCGCGACGTGGGCCGGCGCTTGGCTGGCTGGCGCGCTGGCGGGGGCAATGTGTTCCTGTTTTACAGCGGTCACGGGGTGTTCACAGGCGATACGGTAAAAACGGCCCGCCCCGGCCTGTGGCTCGCCCCGCCTGCACCGGAGCGCCCTGGCGACGATCCGGGCGAACGGTTGTTTTGGGATGAGGCGTTCGCCGCCCTGTCCCTGCCGGCCAGCGTCCGCCTGACGCTTTTGCCCGACTGCTGACACGCCAATCTTCTGGCAGGCCGTGTGCCCGCGAATGCCGCTGCCCTGATCCCGCGATCGAAGCCGGGCCAGGAGTTGACCTGCAAGGCGTACAGCACCCGGTTTGCCGGGGCGGGTGGGTCGGCGGAGCAGGGCGTGATCTCTCACTACGCCGCCAAAACTCTGCTTCGCGCCACCACCGCCGAAACGTGGGTCGCGGCGATGAACGCAGCTGTGGCCGCCGACGTGCGGAGCGGCCGGCTCCGTTCCCCCTTCGCTCTCACGCTCCAGGTCCAGGGACCCCGCTCGTTCCTGGTGCCGGGTCAGCCCGCCAAATAACGGGTGTCCGCACCGGTTTCCTCGAACGAGGCGCGGCGGCGTGCGTGCCTGCGGCGCTCATCGAATGATGACGGCGATGGGAAAGTCCTGGATGGTTTGCGGCTTGGTGGTCGTCGGACTTTGCCTGCCGGCGGTGAGTTCCTTGACGCGCTCGCTCAGATACAGGTCCAGCATGTTGATCGTGATGCGACCCTTGCCGTTATAATCGGCCTTGCCCGTCAGCCCTTCGACGAGGGCCTTGGTGAACGCGCCGTTGTTCCACGTCTCGTTTTCGAGCGAGACCTGCTTGCCGGTCGAGGAGGCGAAGACGACCACGCCGTTTTCCGCGCTCGATAGTTCGTTCACCAGACCGGTGATGTCGGGCAGGCTGCCGCGCGCTTTGGTGCCTGCGCCCGCGCCGAGCACGTTGCCGCTGTGGCAGGTGTCCACGAAAAACAGCGCCTTGCCCGCGATGGCTTCGAGCGTGGTCTTGATGTCCGAAAAGGGCAGGCCCCGGCTCTTGATCCGCTCCGGCGTGAAGTTGACCGGCAGATAGTAGTAAATGCCGTTCGTGTCGTTCAGGCCGTGGCCGGACAGGAAAACGACGGCCACGTCCTTGCTCGTGGTCTGCTTCTGCACCCAGTCCAGGCCGTCCAGGATGTTGTCCTTGGTCGCGTCCGCGTCGGTCAGCAGTTTGATCTCCACATCGCGGTACAGGCCGCCCTTCTGGACCAGCAGCGCGGCCACGAAGTCGCGGGCGTCCTTGGCCGGGTAGGTGAGCCGGTTGTCCGGGTCGTCGTACTTGCTGACCCCGACGGCGAGGATGTACAGTTTCGGCTTGATGGTGAACGTGTCCGTGCCGGCGACAGCGGGCTTCGCGCCGCGCCAGCGCAAACGGACGGTGGCCGGAACGCTCGCGGCGTTTTTGTTTTCGGCGATGATCGCCACCTCGCAGTCACGCTCCGGGAGGGGCACGCTGACCTGCTGCTCGGCCTCGCCCGTGCTGCCCACCGCCGCTGATGTCGTGACCCACGCGCGTGCCGCGCCGACGGGCCTTCCATCCACAAATGCCTTGAACGACGTGACCGGCGCGTCCGCCGGCGAGCGCACCGAAAAACGAACCGTGACGGCGGGCTGCGAAACCTGCGCACTGTCGGTTTATCGCGGGTCAGGTCATGGGCCACATCTGAGAGCAACACTTGTCCCCCATGCCCTGCCCCAAGCAGACGCGCTACTCGATTGAGCGGCTGTCCAAAGTAGTCGTTGTCGCGGTGTTCTACGGCTCCTGTGTGCAGGGCCATGCGGACGCGCAGGGAAAGGTCATCAGGCCAGGGTTCGGAGTGGAAGGCGCATTGGGAGGTAAGGGCAGCGTTTAAGGCGTCGGGAGCGGTGGCAAAGGCGGTGCAGAAGGCATCGCCGATAGTCTTGAACACCACGCCGTTGTTGCTCTCGATGGCTTGTCGCAGCAGTTCGTCGTGACGAGCCAGAGCCTGCCGCATCGCCTGCGGGTGTGCTTCCCAAAGTCTGGTGCTGCCTTCGATGTCGGTGAACAAGAACGTGACGGTGCCGCTCGGCACGGGCATCGCGGGCCTCCCAATTGCGCACGTTGGTCGCCACGAAGTTCGTCGGGATGACGTGCTTCTCCTGCCACATGGGATGGAGGTATTTGTGTGCCAACTCCAACGACCGATTTGACTGACGAGCAGTGGGCCAATATTGCGCCCTTGCTGCCGCCTTTGCCCGTGCGCCCCGACCGCCGAGGCCGTCCCTGGAATAACCCGCGCCGTGTTCTCGATGGCATCCTCTGGATATTACGCCATGGAACATTACGCCACGGAACAGGCTGGCCTGCCCTGCCCGCGCAGTATCCGCCATTCCAGACCTGTCACCGCGGGTTCCAACGCTGGGTCATGGATGGAACCCTTGAAACATTGGTCAAGGCACTGGCCGAGGAAGCCGCGCTCGACCTGTCCGAATGCTTCATTGACGGCACGTTCGTTCCTGCTAAAAAAGGGGCGTCTGCATCGGAAAGACCAAGCGCGGCAAAGGCACAAAACTCATGCTTATCGCCGACCGAAACGGCTTGCCCCTCTCGGCCTGGATTGAGAGTGCCTCGCCCCACGAAGTGACGCTGGTTCAGGAAACGCTCGCCTCTCGCTTCCTACGCGCCTTGCCCCAACGGCTTGTTGGCGACAAAGCCTATGACAGTGACCCACTCGATGCAGAACTCAGGGGCCAGGGCATTGAAATGATTGCGCCGCATCGGCACGGACGGGTGCGAGAAAGAACTCAAGACGGTCGCCCGCTGCGCCGTTACCGTCGCCGCTGGAAAGTGGAGCGTCTCATTGCCTGGCTGCAAAACTTCCGCCGCCTGACCGTCCGCTACGAATGGCACGCTGACAACTTCCTCGGCTTCGTTCATCTGGCCTGCGCTCTCATCCTTCTCAGGCAGTTATAGGTACAAGCATTTATGAGAAAGGTTCTATTCCCGTTGCTCCTTCAGAGGAAGTTTGTGGTTCGGGGCGACGATGCAACCTACTCCCGACCGGCCTGGCGATGAGGTCCTTCGACCTCAACACGAAGGCGCTCGGCAATGTTCGCCAGCGTTTCCGCGTAACCAGTTCCCCGACTTTCGCCGGGTAGCAGCGGTATCCCTTCGGGCAGTACGTTGCCACGCTCGCTGTCTACCGCTTCCGCGCAAGTCATGGCTTCGCGCAGGGCGAGAAGTAAGTGCTGCGTGGCCGGTGTGTCAGCGAGGGCGAGAGCGCGCAACGGATCGCCGGCAGCCGGGGCAGGTACACCGCCAGCGCCTTCTGTGGGTACGGCCCCTGCGTCCAGCAGGGCGCGGTACGTTGCCCAACTTGTTTCGCGCGCTCGCGTGACGTGTTCCAAAACTCGCCCGTCGCCGCCGGTTTGCAGCAGCAGCACCTCGGCCTGTTCGCACTCGGCGCAGGCACGTTCTGAAGCCGCCGCCCAGCGCGTCAGGGTCGCCGGCGACACGGGCACGGCGGCAGTACCGTCCGCGCTCACAGGGTTCCCGCCTTTTGCCGGCGGCGAATGGCTTGCCCCCGCGGGCACGTCGTTTTATGATCCAGGCCCGACCCGCCGCAGGTACAGGCAAACTCTTCGAGCGGTCGGGCAGGACGGCCTGGTCCTGGTGGCGCCTTGCGCCCGTTCGCGCGTGCGGCGGCAATCTTGGCCGGCGTGCGTGCGCGCCCCATCGCGGCAGCTCCGGCGCGGCGCTCTTCTTCGGTGCTCGCCCCTGAACTGAGCGCGCCGCCCGCCGTGGTCGGTGGCGTCTCCTTGCGTTTGGTCGCCATCGTCGTTTTCCCTCAACGCAGTATACCCGAACGATGGCCTTTCGGCTGGGTAGCCTCGCACTGTAAAAAAAGCCGAACGTTTTCTGTTCAGCCGTATAATCATACCTTAACGTTGGGGTATAATTACAACAGAACACGAGAGGGAGAAGAGACAATGAAAGCAACGACGAAGATTCAGGCGGAGCGAGTGGCGGCGGCAGGCGCTGCCAAGATGAGCGGGCAAGGCTACACCTTCCGGCTCTACGCCGGGCACGATGGCGCGGGCCACGTCATCAACCCGCAGGGCGACCGCTACCGGGTGAACACGCAGGCCGGCGTCTGCAACTGCCCCTTCTACCGCGAGAACTGGCAGTTCGGAACGTGCAAACATCTCGTCTGGTTGAAAGCCGAATTTGATTGGCAAGCCCGCGCGGACGCGGAAGCCGCCGACTGTGCCGAGTGGGAGGAGTACGGAAAGCATGACCTCGTGGCGAGCAAATCCTGAAACCGTTTGGGGAGCGGGTCTGCGCGTAAGTCCCACAAACCCGCGCTATCACGACGTGCCGATTCAGGTTTGGCGTGGAGGCCGTTGCCGGAAAAGGCAACCGCGGCCGTGGCAGAAAGTTGGTGGCGAGGTGTCTTCTGGCTGAATTCAAGTACCGTTTGGGGCCTCGATCTGCCGAACTAACGAAACGCGGACCGAATTCGCATATCGTTTCATCTACCCCCGCGTGCGTCGGCGCGTCGATATTGGTTGGTTCCTGATGCCGCGTGCCTTTGTTTCACTGCCTCTAAACCTCGATTTCCACTACCAACCAGTGACGCGCTGGTATGGAATACGCCTGGGGAAAGTCTTGTACATCAGGGTCGTCGAACGACTCCCGCGACAGCCAATCATACGCGGGTTCTTGGTCCATGACATAGCAGCGAAGCAGAGATTCTATAGATCCTTTTTCGCCAGGTGAGCTCGGAGGCCCGGTTTGGCAGCGCAGCCACGATTCAATCCATGGCTGGCTGTCTTTCCAGTAAATGGTGTCGTCGGTGTCAAATGTCTGTTGCTGGTCTTTGTGAACGACTGGACGGGTCTTGAAGGAATTGATAAGTTTCGGTGCAGAGGCTATGCGCGCACTCGTATGTTGTGGATCGACCACGAATACGAAGGCACGTTGAGCTACGATTGGTATTTTGGCTATGGATCGGAGCGCGTTGTTCGAGTCAGACGCCTGCTTGCTTCCGGGTTCGTTTCCGAGCACAGGTTTTCAGATTCGGAAGCAGGCAACCTTTGCTGGTAACAACGCGCTCCGATCCATAGCCGAGAGGAGGTAGGCGAATAGCCATCTCTTTCAGAGTGCCAATCGCAATCCGCACCTGATTGGCGGAACCGCGTGCACGCGAAACAATAAAGTCCCGGAAATACGGTGATTGCCCGACGAATGCGAGAAATTCCTGATCTATAGCAGAACATTTTGGAGCAAGACGTACTGCGTTCTGGTTGAGCAACGCTCCATCTGCGGACGCTGGCACCCTTACGGGACGACCAACTACTGAGTTAGGTTGATTCGGATGAGAGCCTACTGTGGCGAGCACAAGGTCTCCTTTGTGTAACCTATGCTTGCTATATTTGGCGAGGCTGCTTTTGGGAAGATATTTGCAGATGGAGAGATCAATAGTGTTGCCAACGAAGTCAGATACGCGCGCGACTGGAACGCCATGAGCAGAGTATTCATTCTCGCTCCACGCACCACCATTGGTGAAATCGACGATGTCACCGAGCGATACCGGTATCCAGTTTTGCAACTCTAAGATGCCTCCATAAGGATCGCCACATTCTGCGCGATGCGCTCTTCCAACTCCCGAGCATCAGCGTTCAGCGTCTCCAGTTCCTCGTTTAACTCCTCCAACTTATCCAGAAAGACGAAGTCATCGGCGGCGCGCTCGGATACGCCCACGTAGCGGCCCGGATTCAGGCTCCACCCCTGCGACGCGATCTCCGCCCGCGTCGCCACCTTACACTGCCCCGGCACATCCCGGTACACGCCTTCGGGGAACTTCTCGGCCAGCATTTCTGAGGAGCAATTCGGCGTCTCCGGCTCCTCGCCCCGATACAGCCGCACCACGTTCGCCAGGAACTCCAACTGCTGCGGCGTGAAGTCCCGGTGCGCCCGGTCAATCTGCCGGTACAGGTGGCGCGCGTCCAGGAACAGCACCGTGTCCTCGCGCGGCGTGTTCTTCTTGCCCCGGTCGAGGAACCAGAGCGTGCAAGGCAGCGTCACCGTGTAGAAGAAGTTCGAGCCGATGGCGACCATCACGTCCACCAACCCGTCCTCGATCATTTTCTGCCGGATCTCCGCCTCCGAACCGCGCGCGTCGCTGGCTGAGTTCGCCATGACGAAACCGGCCCGGCCGTTCGCGTTCAGCGCGCTCGCGAAGATCTGAATCCACAGATAGTTGCCGTTGTCGGTACGCGGCAGGCCGTAGGGGAAGCGTGGATCGTCCTTGAGCCGGTCCTTGTCCACCTTGTCCACGTTGAACGGCGGATTGGCCATCACGAAGTCGAACTTGCCGACGCTGCCGTGCCGGTCCTCGTAGTACGTGTTGCCCTGACGGATGTCGCCGGACAGCCCGTGGACGGCCAGGTTCATCCGGCACAGGCGCACCGTCTCGTTCGTCTTCTCCTCGCCGTACACGCTGATCTCGCGGTTCGGGTTCTGCTTATGCTCTTCAACGAACCGGGCGCTCTGCACGAACATACCGCCCGAGCCGCAGGCCGGGTCGAAGATACGCCCGTGGAACGGCTCGATAATCTCCACGATCAGTTTCACGAGCGAGGTCGGCGTGAAGAACTCGCCGCCCTTCTGCCCCTCGCTCATCGCGAACTTGCCCAGGAAATACTCGTAGATCTTGCCGAAGGCGTCACCCTCCATGTCCATCGGGACCGAGTTGAAGTTCTTCAGCAGGTTGATCAGGATGTCGTTGTCGAGCCGGTTGTACGTCTTGGGAAAAACGTCCTTGAGTTCCTCGTTCTCCGCCTCGATGGCGCGCATCGCGTCGTTGATCGCCTTGCCGACATCCGCGCCCTCCGGCAGCGCCAGCAGGTTCGAGAAGCGCGCCTCGGCCGGCAGGAACATCACCCCGCGCGCCTGATAGTCCGCCTTGCCGATGGTACGCCGACCCGTCGCATGACCCGCTAACTCCTGCTCTGCCGCCGCAAACTTCTGGTCCGCGAAGCGCAAAAAGATGAGGCCGAGTACGGGCACCGAATACTCGGATGCGCGTAACCTGGAGTTCGCGCGCAGTTCATCGGCTGCGTCCCAGAGACGCTTTTCGACCTCGGTCGTGCTGGCAGGCATGAAGGCTCCTTGCGGGGGTAATCGGGCGAAACGAAGCCCGGAGTAGCGTTTTCATTCGCTACCGGCTCGGATGTTTCCTCTCAGGCAAGCGAGCCTACCTCTACCCAGTTCCGCGCAGGTGCCGCGACGATACTCAAAAGCGAGGGCACCCACAGCCTGGGGAGGTTGCGTGGGTGCCCTAATCGCCGAACTGTGGGAAACATGTGGGAAACAAGTCGGCGCGCGCCCATTTTACCGCGTCGGCTCGGAAGGAGCTGCCGTGGAAGAAAGTAACGTGCCGTGCTCGTGCCGTCGTCTGCTCGAACCACTTACCGAGAAGGAAATGAGCCTCGAAACCCTCGATCACGTTTGCTTCGAGACGCGGATTCTATCCTGGTTGTCTTGGGCGGGGGCACAAATGCCAAATCCGAATGGTTCGGCGAAGATGCTGGCCGCTGCTCACGAAGCGGGCCGTCTCGTGCGCAGCCTCGCCTCCGGCACGTCCGTCGCCGAAGACCTCATTGCGGCGTGCGAGGCGGCGACCGAGTCCGTCTACGTTACTCTGCCCGACGGCCGCATCGCTTATTGCCGTGGTCCACTACTTTGGCCGGTGCGCGTCGGGTTCTTTCGCAGTTTGGTCATGGTGCTTCGTGAGTGGGTGGAAGGGGAACCAAGCGCAGAACTCGCGGACGTGATCCGGTTGGATGTTGAAGCGTTGCGACCAGAGGCGGAGCGTCGCCACACCGATACACTACCGTCACTTGACCTCGTGCGTGGCCTGTGGAACGACTGCTACGGCCTTCCCCCGACGCCCGGTATGGCGCGATGGGTTCGCTGGGTTTTGTACGGCCTGCACGACACGCCGGAGCCTCCCACGGGACCGACTCACGGCGTACTCGTCACCTCCTTCATGCTCACGGCGCACCGCGATTGTGGAGGCGTCGGCCCGATGACGCGAATAGACGCCGGCGATGATATCGCCCACAGCCTCGCCTACTCGTCCCCGTGGACTACGGACGAACTGAACGTCCCCCAAAAGGAAGACAGCGCCAGTGAGTGAGACAAGAAGCGGGGAAGCCCTTCCCGAACCGATCAAGGACGCTTTGGCCGAGCGCCGCTCGGTTGACGAGGCGCAAATAGAGAGGCTGAAGGCGGGGCTGGCAAGCGTTGACGAGATCAACCTTCAAGCCAAACGGTGCGACTGCTGGCGTCTGGGCGACATCCTCGACGGCTACGACGAACTGCCCAAGCGCGTTTGCCCCGAAGGTCTTATACTCTCACGCCAGGGCTGGTTCAACGCCTTCTTCGCGAATAGTTCACTCCTGTTCGTTGACCTCATCCGAGAGGGCAGTCAGCCGGCGAACCAGCGCACGGAGATTCCGCTGGGAGATGGCCGCTGGATACGGCGCGAATCCGAAACCGATTTCCGCGTCCGGCCAACCGACCGGCGTGTTCTGGGCGTCATCCGTCAGTGGGTTGAGGAGGAAGCGCCGCCCGCCCTGCAAGAGATTCTGGAAAAGAAGTTGCCCGATCTTGCGCGGCAACTCGCCAGTTCGCTTCAGGACCCCGAAGAACGCTTCCGCTACTTTAACGAAAGTCTCGCCGGGTATGGTTTGCCGATGACGCCATCCACCAAAGCGTGGATCGGCAACAAACTGCGCCCAGAACCAACAAAATACGATAAGTGCGTGAGCGTCCCGGCCGTCGGCAGCCTCCCGAAGTGGCTGCCCTTCCGCCTTACCTGCGGAGCGCTGGTCGTTTCGGTCGCAATCTCACCTGGTACCAATCACGCCTCAACCGAGGTGTTCCACCAGATGAACTTTTCATCACCGTGGAGCACGCCGTCCGTCAAGACGAGGGCTATTGATCTGGCCGAAGCACACAGCCAGTGGTTTGAGCAGCGCCTTGACTTCGCGCTGCCCTTTAAGAATTGGCGTGTTGGGAACAAAAGAGGCCCCCGGCAGGGCTACCAGCGAACCCGCCAAGCCGTAAACGACTACTTGGCCCGGCGCATCACTCTGTCCGAAGTTCACAATATCGCCGTCGAGGAGCGCACAGATTTGAAGGGTGACGAACTCACCTTAGCCGAACGAAAAACGGCTGCGGCACACATTCGGCGGCTCATCTCAAACAAACGCGCTTAGCGTTAACGTTGTGTGACGTTAATTCCCGCGTATTTAATCCGCGGCCTACCATGCCTTCAGTCCATCGGACGGGAGGCATTTTTTATGGTTCTGGACATTGAAGACGTACTGATCCGCGCGCGTCGGATGCCGATCAACGGCGAGCGAGTGCGCCTGACCATCGAGTACCCGCGCACGCCGGAATACCGCGACAAGATCAACTGCGCCCTCGCGGACCTGCTCCGCCCCGTTTCGACCGCCCCCGCAGACGCGCTTGCGCGTCCCGGTGCCGAACCGCGGACCGCACCGACCACGACGGAGGAAGAGGCGCCGTGCCGCGACCCCCACGCTGCCTCGCTCTGACGGCTCGGCCCGCGTCCGGCATCACCGAAGACGAATGCGTCCGGCGGGTCGCCCGCGCCACGGCCGTCCTTCTCCGCGTCTCTGCCCGTGTGGAGGCCCGACGTACTGTACAGACAACGAATGGTGGACGGAACGAACGCCCGGCCACGCAGCAACGCCATGAGGGAAGCGAGGCAACCACGCAATGAGTAACACGCCGACACTGCTACCGCAGCACGCGGCAGCCCTGACCGCCTCCGGCATCGCCCCCGACGTGATAGCGGCGCGCGGCTACCGCAGCCTCCACACGCAGGCCGACCTGGAATGCCTCGGCTTCGGTCGCACGCAGCGCAGCGTTCCCACGCTCCTTGTGCCGATTTGGGGCGTCACGGGCGAAGTCGTCCTGTACCATCACCGACCGGACGAAGCCCGCATCAAGGACGGCAAGCCCGTCAAGTACGAGTTCCCCAGCGGCGCGAACATGGCGCTGGACGTTCACCCTTTCCTCAAGGAAAAGGTGCGCGATCCTTCCGTGCCGCTCGTGGTCACCGAAGGCTGCAAAAAAGCCGACGCCGCTATCAGTCATGACCTGTGCTGCATCGCCGTGGTCGGAACGTGGGCATTGGATTTAAGCGCGTTTCTGTTGTAAGTTGTGGTCGTGATTACTCAAACCTGCCCGCACTGCAAGAGCGCCCGTTGCAAACGCTTCGGCACCAATCGCAGCGGCTCGGTGCGCTGTCGCTG
>JAABUN010008195.1_pt1 | contig 10814 bp, 12 predicted proteins | sample 5559311 | NCBI WGS metagenome assembly JAABUN01 (sample SAMN10711877, study PRJNA513370) | rock metagenome | isolation source: Antarctica rocks | place: Antarctica: Victoria Land, Siegfried Peak sud
ACAGGGGTGCAGTTCGGCCCCGGCCTCCGCTTTTTCCGGGCGGGCTGGGCGGCGCTGCGGCACGGCAGCCCCGACATGAACTCGCTGGTGATGTTAGGCACCTCAGCTGCTTACGGCTACTCGGTGGTCGCCACCTTCTTTCCTCAGCTCTTGCCCGCAGATACGGTCCACGTCTACTTTGAAGCGTCCGCCGCCATTATCACGCTGATCTTGGTGGGCAAGTATCTCGAGGCTATCGCCAAAGGTCGCACGAGTGAAGCCATCAAAAAGCTGATGGGTTTGCAGGCCAAAACCGCCCGCATCGAACGGAACGGTCAGGAGCTCGAGCTGCCCATCGACGAAGTGGTGCCGGGTGACGTGATTTTAGTACGCCCAGGCGAAAAGATACCCGTAGACGGACGCGTGGTCTTCGGCTCCTCATTTATCGACGAGGCCATGATCACAGGTGAGCCCGTACCGGTTCAAAAGAGTGAGGGTAACGAGGTGGTGGGCGGCACCCTCAACAAGACCGGCTCTTTCCGCTTTTCGGCAACTAAGGTGGGCGCGGAAACGGTGCTCGCGCAGATCATCAAGATGGTCGAGGATGCCCAGGGGTCCAAGGTGCCGATTCAGGCCTTGGCCGACAAGGTGGTGAGCGTGTTCGTTCCGGTTGTAATCGGTATTGCCCTCGTCACCTTCGGGTTCTGGATGGTGTTCGGGCCGCACCCTGCTCTAACCTTCGCGCTGGTGAACGCCGTGGCGGTGCTGATCATCGCCTGCCCCTGCGCGATGGGACTGGCGACCCCGACCTCGATCATGGTCGGCACGGGGAAAGCTGCTGAGATGGGCGTCTTGTTCCGTAACGGGGGCGCACTGCAAAGCCTCCAGGAAACCAAAGTGATCGCGCTCGACAAGACGGGCACCCTGACCAAAGGCAAGCCCGAACTGACCGACTTCGCCGTTCAACCTGGTTTCAACAAGCGTGAGCTGCTGACGCTCGTTGCTGCTGTGGAGCAGAACTCGGAGCACCCCATAGCCGAGGCCATCGTGCAGGCTGCGAAGGCCGACGGGCTCACTCTGCCGTCTCCCGAAGCTTTCGACGCGGTTCCCGGGTACGGGGTGGAGGCGCGGGTAAACGACAAACTCGTGCAGGTAGGCGCGGACCGCTATATGACCCGCCTGGGGCTCGACACCTCGCTCTTTGCGGACGAAGCCGGGCGCTTGGCCGATGAGGGCAAGTCTCCCCTATACGCCGCCGTAGACGGACGGCTCGCGGCGGTCGTGGCGGTCGCCGATCCTATCAAGGATTCCACCCCGGCGGCCATCGAAGCGCTCCACAAACTCGGCCTGCGCGTCGCCATGATCACCGGCGACAACAGGCGCACCGCGAACGCTATCGCCAAGCAGCTCGGCATCGACGAGGTCTTGGCCGAAGTCCTCCCCGACGGCAAAGTAGACGCCGTAAAGGGGCTCCAGGGCGAAGGCCGCAAGGTCGCCTTCGTCGGCGACGGCATCAACGACGCGCCCGCCTTGGCGCAAGCTGACGTGGGGCTCGCCATCGGCACAGGTACGGACATCGCTATCGAGTCTGCCGACGTGGTGCTGATGGCGGGCGACCTGCGCGGCATCCCGAACGCGCTGGCCCTCTCGAAACGCACCATCACCAACATCAAGCAGAACCTCTTCTGGGCGTTTTTCTACAACATCATCCTGATCCCCGTGGCGGCGGGCGTGCTCTTCCCGGCGTTCGGTATCCTCCTCTCCCCTATCTTCGCCGCCGCTGCAATGGCGGTCTCGAGCGTCTTTGTGCTCACCAACGCCCTGCGGCTGCGTGGCTTTACGCCGCCGATGCAGGCAGAAGCCGAAGCGCCCCGTTCCACCCGTCCCACAGCTGTAACCGCTTAAAACCTATTCAGCCCCGGGTCGTAAGGCATAAGGCTCCTAGCTTCTACTCTCCAAGGACCCACCGCATGACCAATCCCGACATCACCCTCTACACCACCCCCGGTTGCAGCGCCTGCGCGACCGTCAAGCGCTACCTCGACACAAAGGCCCTCGCCTACACCGAAAAGGATGTCAGCCAGAACGAGGCCTGGGCCGACGAGATGAAGCGCCTCTCAGGAGTTCGCATTGCCCCTGTGATGGTGATAAACGACAAAGCTTTCTACGGTACCTTCAACCAGCAGCGCCCACAACTCGATGCGGCCTTAGCCACAAGTTCGAAAGGAAGTTTATGAGTAACGTCATCACAAGAAGTCTGGTGCTGCTTGCCGTGAGCACCGCCATCGTGCTCGTGTCGGCCTTCGTGGCACCACCTGCCAGCCCCTCACACACCACCGCCGCCAGTACGGAGCAAGGTGAAACGGCAGGACACGACATGAGCGGTATGACCATGACCGTCGACAGCGAAGAAGCGTTTGTCACCCGCATGATCCCCCACCATCAGGAGGCGGTCAAGAGCGCCCGCGCGATCTTGAAGACGACCGAACGCCCCGAAGTACGCGAACTCGCCCAGAACGTCATCGCTACTCAGACCGAGGAGATAGCTACGCTCGAGGGCTGGCGTGACCAGTGGTATCCGGACGCCACTGAAGCAGCCTATACCCCGATGATGGCAGACCCTACAGGACTAAACCCCGATAAAGCCGACCGCACTTTCCTGAAAGGGATGGTCGAACACCACCAGGGAGCCATCGACATGGCGCAGTCCTACCTGGACGCGAACTACGAAAAGCGAGGCGAGGTCGTCCAGATGGCCGAAGCTATCGTGAACGCCCAAACCAGCGAAATCACGCAGATGCAGGGCTGGCTGAACGAGTGGTACGGCGGAGCCGGGGACGACTCAGGCGCGCACTAATTTGGTTCACCAGGTAAGGAGACCCGCATGACCAACCCACAGGTATCCCTCGGGCAGTATGGTGCCAGCCTTAAAGCCTCACGCTATCAGCTCCGGGACCGTGAGGCGTTCGCTGCACGGTCCCGGAGCAGCTATGACGCGCCTTCGGTCGCCGGGTCGCCGATGGTTGGGCTCGGCGGGAGCTGCGGCAAGCCAGGCTTCTTGCTGCCCTTTGTCGTCCGCTTCGACCTCGAAAAAGTGGGGCGGCTCGAGGTGGCCACCGAGCAGTTCGGCAGGTTTGTCGAGTATGGTGCCTACCCGCATCTCAAGGAGCCCGGTGATAAGGAGACCACTGTAGTGCAGGACTGGACGAACGCCACTCTATAGGGGCTTAACCTGGCGAAGGCCGAAAATTCGGCCAAGTCGTGTGAGTACTTTGTGTGTTTCGAGGTTGGCCGTCACGCGGCAAGAGACCGCCCCAGCACGCACCGAGATCATGGACTATTCTCGGCTAAAAGTTTGCAAAGAGCCGACTTCAGGGTAGGAAACGTGAAAACTCTTCCAGTTCAAGCGCACGCGCTGGCAGAGACCAGTGCTGGGCTACACAACACCCGCAGAGGTCGCCGCCGTCCTGCACGGCGTCATCACCTGGCTCAAAACCTGGCTCAAAGCATTCAGAGACACGTCCCAGCGGGATGGGGGTGTCGGTGGACCTCCGACAGTGTTTGGAGCGCGGTTCCGGATGTGCATAGAGAACGCCCCGACCGGTGTTCCGCTTGGGCTGACAACGATTACGGTCGGCGCAGTCCTGCGATGAGCAGTTCGACCAGGCGACGTGCGCTGTAGTGGGGGTCGTTGTCGGCACCGATGCAGAGGTTGCCGACGCCGCGCATCAGTTCGTAGGCCTCTATGTCGGGGCGGATTTCGCCAGCCTCAGCTGCGGCGTCGAGCAGCTGTGTACCCACTGGTAAGAGGCGGTCGAGTAAGTAGGCGTGCAGGGTGTCGAAGCCGGTTTTGTCGGACTGCAACACCGCAGCGAGGCCGTGCTTGGTCGTCAGGAAATCAACGAAGAGGTCCATCCATTGCCTAAGCGCGGCGTGAGGTGTTGCGCTGCTCGCCAGCAGCGCTGGACCGGCCTCGGCGCAAGCCTCAACCTGGTGCCGGTAGACGGCAATGATGAGGTCCGCCCTGGTCGGGAAGTGCCGGTAGATCGTGCCTGTCCCGACACCAGCCCTAGCCGCGATGTCACGTACCGGCACCTCGACGCCGGACGTGACAAAGAGTGCGGCGGCGGCGTCGAGCAGCGTCTGCTCGTTCCGCCGGGCGTCGGCCCGCTTAGGCTGGACTGCTTTCCCTGCTCGCTCGTCAATGTCTGTCACTGCACCGTTCCTTCCGCCACTCAGCTTGACAAACGGAACACTGTGCCGTATGCTATGGGAACGGCGTTCCGCTTAAGCATGATACCTGAACGGACGCCCGGCGACAAGCCACCTATGGCAATCGCGAACTCAGCACGCAATGGAGGAACACGATGCAAGACAAACCCGTCGCCCTGGTCACCGGGGCCAACAAAGGAATCGGACTTCAAATCGCCAAGGATCTCACGGAGCACGGCTTCACCGTGCTCGTCGGGTCGCGCAACCTCGAGCGTGGGGAGACGGCCGCAAAGAGCATCGGAGCGGACGCCCACGCCCTTCAGCTCGACGTCACGAATCAAGACTCCATCGCCGCCGCGGCAGAGCGTGTCCAGAACGAGTTCGGCCGTCTCGACGTGCTGGTGAACAACGCGGGCATTTCGCACGCCGGCAGACCCGACAGGAAATTCGAGAACCTCAGCGACATAAATTCGCTCACCACCGCTCCGCTCGACGATGTGCGCACGGTGTTCGAGACGAACGTGTTCGGCGTGATCGCTGTGACGCAAGCAATGCTGCCGCTCCTGCGGGAAGCGCCAGCGGGACGCATCGTTATCGTCGCAAGCTCGGGCGGCTCGCTCACGCTGAATTCTGACCCCGCGAACCCCCATCGCACCATGTTTGGCAACTACTCGGTGTCGAAAGCGGCGGCTCACGCCGTGATGCTCGCCTTTGCCATTGCTCTTGAATCGACACAGATCAAGGTCAACGCGGCTTGCCCCGGTTTTACCTCTACCGCGCTCAACAATTTCAACGGCACGCGCAGCGTGGAAGAAGGCGCGCGCGAGCCCGTCCGCTTGGCGCTCATCGGTGCGGACGGACCAACCGGCACGTTCTCGGACGAGGACGGCCCGGTCGCGTGGTAGCTCGCAGCCCGATCCCAGCACCCCAGAACAGCCAGTTGCGACTTGAACGCGGAGGAAGAATGAAAGCAATCGTAATCAACCGATACGGCGACGAGAGCGTGCTCGAACTCGCCGAGGCCGAGCGGCCCGAACCGAAGGAAGACCAGATTCTGGTGCGCGTCCAGTCTGCCGGAGTCAATCCGGCGGACTGGAAGATCCGCGATGGCGGGGGCGAAAGGTTTGGGCTGAAGCTCCCGATCATCCCCGGCATGGACATCGCCGGAACCGTCGAAGCCGTGGGGTCCCGCGCCCAGAACGTCAAGGTGGGCGACGCGGTCTACGGCATGACCGTCTCCGGCTTCACCGGTGGCTATGCCGAATACGCCCTCGCGGGTGTGGACACCATCGCCCCCAAGCCGCCGAGCCTCGATTTCCAAAACGCCGCGTCCATTCCCGGTGTCACGTTGACGGCGTATCAGGCGATGTTCGATGTGGCGAGTCTCCACAGCGGGCAAAGAATCCTGATTACCGGCGCGTCGGGCGGGGTCGGCTCGATGGCGGTTCAGTTGGCCCACGCCAGAGGCGCGTTCGTGATCGGCACGGCTTCTGGCAGAAACGAAGGCTTCGTGCGCGATCTGGGCGCGGATGAGTTCGTCGATTATACCGCCCGGCCGTTTGAGGAAGCCGTTAAGGACGTGGATGTCGTGTTCGACACGGTCGGCGGCGACACCCACGGGCGAGCGTTCCAGACCTTGAAGAAAGGTGGGTTCCTGGTCTCGGCGGCACAGCCTGCCGACGAAGAGAAAGCCCGCGAATTCGGCGTCCGGGCCTCGTGGCTCATCTGTAAGGCGAACGCGAAGCAGTTGGGCGAAATCAGCCGACTGATCGAAGAAGGCCGCTTGAAAACGCACGTCGAGACGGTTCTGCCGCTCGCTGAGGTGAAGCAGGCGCACCGGCTTTCGCAGAGCGGGCGCACGCGCGGCAAGATCGTTTTGCAGGTCGCGGCGTAAGCTCCGCGGGCTTGGGAACTGGAGCCTCGTCGCGCGGCAGCAGAGACCTATCAGCCGCCGCGCAACGAGGCTCGTAGCCGACAATCACGACTCACGCGGTCAGGAGCCGCCTCAACATCATGGAAGTTGGAAAACCCTCTCGACCGCGTCGATGGACGCGCCCAATCCGCAGCACCGTCCAGAAGCGGACGCCATGTGCGCCCGCGTCAATAGCCGATGGTCGGCCAAGACCAGAGGCGGACCAAAAGAAAAGGGAGAACAGACCATGAGCACAATGATCGATAACACCGGAACCATTCCCGTCAGCGCGCCCACTCCTGTCATCTCTGTCAGTCCGGTAGTGCTGTCAGTTCCCGGCCGCGCCATGGATCTGCAGATGCGAGTTTCCGCGCCCGTGACCGGAGGCGAACTACCCATCATACTTCTCTCGCACGGCCATGGAAACTCGAACAATCTTTCCTCATTGAACGGCTACAGCCCGCTCGCCAATTTCTGGGCTGCTCACGGCTTCGTCGTGGTCCAGCCACCCATCTAGATTCAAAGACGCTCAGCCTCGATCCAAACGGTCCCGAGGGACCCTTGTTCTGGCGGTCCCGAGCTAAGGACATGACGCGCATCCTCGACCAGCTCGACTTCATCGAGGCTTCCGTTCCGGAAGTCAGCGGGCGTCTGGACCGAAGCCGGATCGCCGTAGCCGGGCATTCACTGGGCGGGCTTGCGGCAGGTATGTTGTTGGGCGAGCGGCTTACCGATGAAGATGGATCGGGAGTCGACATGGCCGATTCCCGGATCAAGGCGGGTGTGGTGCTTGCCGCGCCTGGCAACGGTGCTGATCTCAGCGCGTTCGCGGCTGAGCATTATCCGATCTTGCGGAACCTCAGCTTCGCTGAGATGACGACGCCAGCCCTCGTGGTCGCGGGCGATAAAGACCTCAACCCCAATTTCTCGGATCGTGTGGACTATCGTGCCGATGCGTACTTCCTGAGCACCGGCCCCAAGTGCTTGCTTACGTTATTTGGCGCAGAACACATTCTCGGCGGGATCTCCGGGTACGACGCGGCCGAGACGACGGACGAGAACCCCGAGCGAGTGGCCGCGGTCCAGCGGCTTACCTGGGCTTACCTCCGCACCGCGCTCTACCCCGAAGACCCCGCCTGGCCCGCAGCGTGTGCCGTGTTGATGGACGCGCCCAATCCGCTGGGCCGGGTTGAATGCAAATGACGTTTTGAGAGCGCAGGGTCGGGGGGGCTCTGTCAACTTGGGTTCCTCCGTGTAGCTTCGGCCGTTTCGCCCCCTGAGCCGAGGTCCCATGCCTGACCGAGGCTATCGACACCACCACCCCGGCGGGCCGGATGATGATGCAGGTCCTTGCGGAACTGGAGTGGCAGGGCCGATTGACCGAGGCGGACTTGCGGGCCTTGACACCGCTCAAGTGGCAGCACATCAATCCGTATGGCACCTTCACCCTGAACATGCACGAGCGGCTACCGCTTGAAGGCCAACTGCGCAACCCATAAAGCACTCATACGAATTGGCCGAAATTTCGGCCTTCGCTAGGTTAAGCCCTATAGCGTATAGCGCCTTCTTGTGACGGCCAGGAAGGTCGCCAGTTCCGGGCTGCACCCACACGCTAGAGACGGAATCACGTGGTGGGCGAGGACCTGCCGGTAGAACCAGTTCCTTGGACAGTGCTCGAGCGACTTGTTGGCGCTGAATGACCACCCCACCCCAGCGTGCTTTCCAGCGATGTGAGCCAGGTAACCTCTTGAGCGTAGGCGTCGCTCACACGCTTTGCTAGATATTAGGTCGTTTATGTTCTTGAACGGCCACGCCTAAAGAGCCGCCAGCCAGCTTGTTGCTTAAACGCTGACGAATCGTTAAGCCGAGGGAAGGGTTTGTCTGGAATTGGCATCTCTAAAAAGTCGCAGAGTGGTTCCCAACCTTCTTTGACCTCGTAGATTAGCAGCTTCTCGGGTGGCACCGTCTGTTTGACCTCGGCAATATGGTCGTTGAAAACCGAGAGCGCATAGGCTTTGTCCTCGAAGCGGTTATGGAAGGTGTTCTGCCAGATGATGGTGCTCACCATCCGGACGAAGCGCCTCAGCCTGGGGACGAGAAGAGGCACCAGAGATATGGGGAAGCCACGTCGGCTCATGCTGTAGATCGTCTCGGTAGCGCTTTTGTACCACGCCTCGGGGTTCCGAACGCTCAGGATTACCTTGGCGTCGGGATAGTGCTGCATCAGCTCTCTGTAGAAAGTGCATCCCGGCCAATCTACCGTCGCCTGGTAGCCTTTGAATAGCCCGTCCCAGTCGACCGCCTTGCCTTCAGCAGCAGCTTGCCAGACGGGGACATGCTCGGGCCGGGAAAAGACCTCCGTCATGTGGTAGCAGCTGTCGAGACCGAGTTCTTCCAATGCTGCTTTGAGAGAAGCTGTACCCGTACGGCCAAAGCCAGCACCTATCACCTTGAGAGCCATAACAGCATTTTGTCACAGAGTTGCTCGGACAATGCCACCATGACCCGCGACTCGCACCGCTGTCTATGCCAAACGGTACGGGGGCTAGAAAACCGGGGTAGGATTACTCTATCTAGAGGAGGTCAGCATGTACCGAACCCTTAGTCCGGGCGCTATCGACGTTTCTGTGAGTTTCGAGGAGGGCGCGCGGCTCGCGGCGCGCTACGACTTCCAGGGCCTGGCGCTCGACGCCGGACACCTGCTAAAGAAGGGTGCCGAAGCCGTTCGTAATACCCTCACCGAGCACGACCTAAAACCCGGCTCATTTGGCCTGCCCGTCGACATCCGGGGCGATGACGACGCGTTTGAAGCGTCGCTGGCACGCCTTGCACCTGTAGCCAAGGCCGCACAGCAGGCAGGCTGTAGCCGCGCCTCGACCTACATCTTCTCGTGGAGTGACGACAAGGACTACCGGGCTAACTTCAGGTTTCACCGCGAGCGCTTGGCGCGTCCGGCAGCCATCTTAGCCGAACACGGTATCGCTTTGGGTCTCGAGTTCCTCGGTCCCAAAACCCTTCGTGACGGACACCCCTATACGTTCGTTTACACGGTCGAGGGAATGCTCGAGCTCTGCGACGCGGTCGGCACGAATGTGGGGCTGCTGCTCGACGCCTGGCACTGGTACACCTCGGGCAACGACCAGGCGGACCTGAAGCTCCTGAACGCCAAAAACGTGGTGGACGTTCACGTCAACGACGCTCCCGCGAGTGTTCCTATTGATGAACAGGTAGACAGCGTTCGCTGCCTTCCAGGAAGTACCGGGGTCATCGACCTGAACACCTTCTTAAGCACCTTGGAGCGCGTCGGGTACGACGGCCCCGTCGTCGTTGAGCCGTTTAACGCGCGCCTGCGGGCGATGACTGCCGAGGACGCCGTGCGGACAACGGCGGAGGCGCTCGACAAGGTGTGGCGTGAGGCTGGACTCGCGCGCGCTTAACCGAGGACCCAATCAAGGTGGGGTTTGGGCAGCGCTGCTATAGCACCCGAACGTTTAGTAGCTACGTTTCTCCGCAGGTATCATCACCTAAGCTGCGTCTTGGACACTGTTTCTCAAACTGAGCGTGTAGTCCACCAGATGATGCCTGCTGTAGCTATCGTTTCAAGCGCTTGGGGTTGCTCGAGAAATCCACCTCGCTTTACTACAGCGTTAGCGAAAGAATGCATCATAACGCTCGCCTTGACATTCGACCTTGAGCAAATCCACGGCCAGGTAAGCGGCGTGTCAGGGCATATTGGTGAGGCGTAGAATCCTGTGCCAAGAGTTTACAGGCGTACTGCTTACCGAAGGGCAATAACCTACGCTCAGCCATGTCAGTCACACTTCTGCTGCCTGACAGCAATCCTGAAAGGTAATGCTCTTGTAAACTTTCTCTTGCGGTCGTAGACATTCCGCAGATTACCCGTGGTGTGTACGAAGTTTGAGCGAAGCGTACCGGGCTTTCTTAGCTTGAGCACTGCGGGTATTCGTCTATCACGCTATTCCTGGGTTTGGCGACAGCCTTGATAACGTGCGATACCAAAGTAGGCGTAGAACTTATCGAACGCGGCGGCGGCGTTTACGTTCTTGATCGGGTCGGCGAGCAGCACTACCCTTTCCCAAGCGATCTGCTCGAGGAAGGCAGGCACTACGGCTTCTCCAGACGCATACCCGGAACCCTCGATCTGTCACGGTTGACCGCAGAGAGTCGCATCCTTATCGTCCACGCCAAAGGGCTGGTCGTGAACAACGAGGCGCTGCGGCCATTCATGCCCGAGCGTTACAACGCCCCTTATAACGAACAGGGCAGGAGAAAACCCGCTCACAAGCACCACTGCGGCTACCTGGAGCGGACCGCCAGCCCCGACCACTACCAACCCGATCTCCACACGCACAGCTGCACCAGGGACCTGTGGGCTGCTCCCCCGGCCTCCCGAGTAGAGGACGGCGCACCCCCACGCTACATTAGAGAGTTCGCCTCCATCAGTTACGAGGTTGCCCCGCTAGCGCCGGACGCCCCGGCTCCAGAATATGTTTCAGCACTTCTGGCGTTGCTACCCATCACCAACATCAGCGTGATCAAAGCCAAGGACAGCTCGCATCAGGAGACGTTGGGGAAAATCAGGGAGATGCTTACCTGGGAGAGTGGCCTCCGTATCAGCGTTACCGAGGCGAACGCCTAAGCACTCCCAGCAGATCAAAGTGGACGACGCTCAACGGCGAGCCGCCTCATT
>JAABUN010008196.1_pt1 | contig 10813 bp, 9 predicted proteins | sample 5559311 | NCBI WGS metagenome assembly JAABUN01 (sample SAMN10711877, study PRJNA513370) | rock metagenome | isolation source: Antarctica rocks | place: Antarctica: Victoria Land, Siegfried Peak sud
TCGTCACGATGCTCACGGCCTGGATCCCGGGCAGCGCGCTGAGTGCGTCCTCGAGGTCGGGGAGTAGGCGCAAGGCAGCCATACAGGTCTCCTGGGTCGAAGGGTGTGGCACGACCGTAGCGCGCAGCGAACACTCGGGACGACGGTCTCCCGAGGGTTGCCGCGAGTGTGGGGCCCGAGTGACACCCACTTGGCCCAACGTCACCATCAGTAACAGCACTCACGACGCACGTGTCCCGCGTCTCGTTCAGAAAAGTCACGTGAACGGTGCGATCTCACCCTCTGCAACCGCTAGCCTGCGTAGAGCAAGGATTCGACCGCGTTGGCGGTCACCCACAACTCCAGAGCGCGTGACGGGGACCGGCGAAGTTCACGGGGACGAATGACCCCCTGTTTATTCGTCCCTCAGCACCACCGTTGTTCCTAGCGGAGCGGAGAGCGCATGAGCACTAGCGGGCTCATGACATCCCACAGCGAGGAGTGATGTCACGTGAGCATGATCGTCTCGGCAGTCGAGAAGTTCCTTGCCCCCAAGGCCGCCTGGTCCTGGGGCAGGTGAGCATTATCTAGTCGCAGATCAGATCTGTTCGCCGGTCTCCGTCATGCGCCCTGGTGCCGGCGGACAGGAAGGGATGGCGGTGCCCGAAACGTCGCCACGGGTGGCTGTCTACATCACTGGCGTGTCCCTCCTCGGTCTGGCCGCCTTGATCGCAGCCGCGTCCGTGACCCCCGCGATCAACGGCCAAGTCGTTCTCGTCCTCTCCGGGCTCTGTATTCTGGGCACTCAAGCGAAGGTCAGACGTCTGGTCGACCACGCGGACCTTTCCTTCAACTCCATCGTTCAGTTGGCGGCACTGACGCTGACCGGACCCTTGGGCGCGATTCTTGTCGGAATCGTGCCTTGGGTGGTAGTCCGCAAAGTCGACGTGTTGTCGCGGGTTTTCAACGCGTCGATGACGTCCATGATGACGGCCGCAGCCGCCGTGGCTTACGCCCTCGCCGGCGGTAGTTGGTCGGCGCACCCCGTGTCTGACGCCTCGTCGATCCTGTTGGATGTTGCGATCCCGTTGATGGTCGCCAACGTGGTGCAGTGCATCGCCAATGCGGCCCTCTTGGCCGGTGTGATCTCGCTGGACCAGCAGGTGCCCTACCGCGAGGTCATCGTCGGCATCTTGCGCAGCGGCGGTGTCGCCTACGTCGGCTACGGCATCTTCGGGCTGTTGCTCGCCGTCCTCTGGGACGGGGCCGAGATCGGCCCGCTGTCGGCCGTTCTGGTGCTGGCGCCGTTGTTCGTGGCGCGCTGGGCCTTCGCGCAGTACGCCGAGGAGCACGCCGCGCACGAGCGCACGGTTGCGGCCCTGGTACGGGCCGTCGAGGCGAAGGACTTCTACACGCGTGGCCACAGTGAGCGGGTCGCCAAGGGCTCGGTGCTCATCGCCCGGGTCGTGGGTCTGTCCCAGCAGCGCACGTCGTTGTTGCACTTCGCCGGCATGCTGCACGACGTGGGCAAGCTCGGCGTACCGACCCGGGTGCTGCAGAAGTCCGGGCCACTCTCGGACTCGGAGTTCGCGGCGATCGCCCGTCACCCGGTGCGCGGGCTCGAGATGGTGCGGGAGATCTCGTTCCTCGGCGAGGCCTTCGAGGGGATCCTGCACCATCACGAACGCATGGACGGCCGCGGCTATCCCATGGGACTCTCGGGTGAGGCCATCCCCGAGTTCGCCCGCATCATCGCCGTTGCCGACGCCTTCGACTCGATGACCTCGACCCGCTCCTACCGGCAGGCCCGAGACGTGCCCGAGGCACTGGCCGAGCTGGAGCGTTGCGTCGGTATGCAGTTCGATCCGTTGTTCGTCACCGCCCTGCAGACCGCCCTCGAGCGGACGCAGTGGGAAACGACCCACTTGCCATCAACCGCACCCGGGACGAGGGACGAGGTCGACCACGACGACCCGAGACGGCCGTTGCAGGAGCAGTCGGCCACCCCCGAAGGGCACGTTCGGTGATCCGCCGCGCTCCGGCGTACCGGCTGACCCTGAGCGCCCTGGTCACGGCGATCGCGGTCCTGCTCGTCGTGACGGCCGTCGCCGCATCCGCCGCAGCGCTGGAGCGTGGGGCCGTCCCTCGGCACCTGATGGTCGTCGCGACCTTCTTCGTGGCCATCGCCCTCGGCGAGTGCCTGCGCGTGTGGTTGCCCGGCGACCGTGACGCGGCACCGATCGGCACGGCCGCGGCACTGGCCTTCGCGCTGCTGCCCGACCCAGTGGGCTCCAGCGCGGGCTACGGCGCCGAGACGGTCGTCGTCGTCGTCACAGCGGGCACGCTGGTCGGGGTCAGCCCGCATCTGCTGTCCGGCCGGTTCATCGACCGCGATGGTGTCGCGCACCGGCTCATCGCGACCGCGGTACTGGCGGTGCTCTTCCGCGAGGTCCCCGTCGGCGACCGGGGGACCCTGTCGCGCCTGGTGGAGACCTGGACCGGCCACCGCTGGGCCGCAGCCCTGGTCATGCTCACCCTGGTGGCGGTCGCGATGGTGCTCGACACGGTGCTGGCCGGCGCCTTGAAGGCCGCGCGCGACAACTCCCGGCTGTCACAGGTGCTGCGCGACGAGCTGCGCACCATGCTCGGCATGGGGAGCGCGGTCGGCGCGACAGGCATCCTGATCGCCCTTGCCGCTCGCCCCATGCACCTGCTGGCGCTGCCGGTGTTCCTGGCCCCGCTGCTCCTCACCCAGTTCGCGTTCCGCCGGTTCGCCACGGTACGCGAGACCTACAGCCAGACCATCCGCTCACTGTCGCGTGTCACCGAGCTGGGGGGTTACACCGAGACCGGCCACTCGGTGCGCGTTGCCGAGCTCGCGCTGGCGATGGGGCGCGACCTCGGGCTCGGCGAACGCGAGCTGCGCGACCTCGAGTACGCCGCGCTGCTGCACGACATCGGCCAGCTCTCGCTCAGCGAGCCCATCCCCGGTGGGGCGACGTTGATGGCCGCCCCGACCGAGCAGCGGCGGATCGCCGGCCTCGGCGCCGAGGTGGTGCGCCAGGCCGGGGTGCTCGACACTGTCGCGACGATCGTCGAACAGCAGACCGAGCCCTACCGTCGCCGGTTCGATCCGGTGGACTCGGGCGTCCCTCTGGCCAGCCGCGTGATCAAGGTCGCCAACGCCTACGACGACCTCGTCGGCGACAGCCTCGAGCGCGGACGTCGCACCGAGGGGCTCCAGCGCATCCACCTGGGCCTGGCCTACGAGTACGACCCCCGTGTCGTCGCGTCGCTCTCGCGGATCCTGGCACGAGGCTGACCCAGGACCTCGACGTCCGATGCTCGCGTCCCCGTCGACACTCAAGTCTTTGCCCCCGGGGTCCGATTCTGTGGTGGTGGAACAGACCCCTGTCAGCGTCGGCCCCTTCCTGCGCGCGCTCACCGAGCTGCGCGGATCCGACCTGCACATCAAGGTGGGGTCACCGGCGCGGGTGCGGATCGACGGACGGTTGCGCAAGCTGCAGGGCGACCCGCTGACACCCGAGGACACCGCGGCCATCGCCGAGGAGGTCATGCGACCCGACCTTCGTGAAGAGTTCCTGCGCATCCACGAGGCGGACTTCGCCTACTCGCTGTCAGGTGTGGGACGGTTCCGGGTGAACGCGTTCCACGCCCGTGGGTCGGTGGGTCTGGTGTTCCGGCGGGTGTCGGTGGGGGCGATCCCGCTGGTCGACCTCGGTGTTCCTGACGTGATCAGCGCGCTCGCGCTCGAGCCGCGGGGTCTGGTGCTGGTCACCGGACCCACAGGCTCGGGAAAGACCACCACCCTGGCGGGCATGGTCGACCACATCAACACCCATCGCGAGTGCCACATAGTCACCATCGAGGACCCGATCGAGGTGATGCACCGCGACGCGCTGTCGATGATCAACCAGCGTGAGGTGCGGCTGGACACGGCCGACTTCCCGGTGGCGATGCGGGCTGCGATGCGCCAGGACCCCGACGTGATCCTGGTCGGTGAGATGCGTGACCCCGAGACGGTCAAGGCGGCCCTGAGCGCCTCCGAGACGGGGCACTTCGTGATGTCGACGCTGCACACCACGGACGCCCAGGAGACCGTAGCCCGGATCATCGACTTCTTCCCACCCTACGAGCAGAAGCAGGTGCGCCTCGCGCTGGCCGGATCGCTGCGCGGCATCATCTGCCAGCGCCTGGTGCCCCGCGCCGATGGTCAGGGTCGCTGCGTCGTCATGGAGGTCCTGGTGAACACCGGCCGGGTGGCCGAGGCCATCGCCGACCCCGACAAGACCAACACCCTCGGTGAGCTGATCCACGAGGGAGGGTTCTACGGCATGCACACGTTCGACCAGCACCTCACCATCCTGATCCGGGATGGGGTGGTCTCGCTGGAGGACGCCATGAGCGCGTCCAGCAACCCGCACGACCTCACCGTCGAGCTGCGCCGCCTCGGCCTGGTTGCCTGAGCGGGCAGGCGTCGCGGCTCACAGGGTGAGCGCGTAGCCGATCAGGACGACGTCCGGTTCGGGCACCCAGTCCAGGTCGACGCGGCGAGCGAACCCGAGTCGCTCGTACAGTCGATGCGCCGCAAGCATCTCGGGCTGGGTCGAGAGCACGATGCGTGAGACCCCCTGACGCCTGGCGCGGGCGATGCAGTCGAGCACGAGCAGCTGCGCCACCCCGCGTCCCCGCGCTCCGGGTGCGACGCCGAGCATCCGCAGCTCGGCCTCACCTGCTGCGGCTCGCTGGGCCATCGGGGTGCCCCCGGTGACGTAGGTGATGCTGCCGAGCACGACGTCGCCCTCGGCGGCCACCAGCAGCACGGCCTGATCGGCGCGGCCGGCCGCATCACGCAACCGCTGGACATAGCCGGCGCTGACCTGCAGGTCGTGGAGGTAGGCGGCCGCCACGACGTCACCCGCGGCGGCGACGTCCGCTGTAGTGGCCACCCGGACCGCGAGCGGGGCTGGGGATGCGTTCACCTGTCGATCCTGCCAACCTCGGGCAGGTGACGTCACACGGGGTACGCCGAAGCCGACTGCGCGCCCTGCCACGGCGGACGTTTGCTGCGATGAGACGGCACGACGTCCTGCTCTACGGCGCCGGCGTCACCTTCTACGCCGCACTGGCGGTGGTGCCCGGCCTGCTCGTGGGGATCCGGCTGCTCAGCCTGGGCCTCGGGCCCGAACGGGTGCTGGGTCTGGCGGCCGACCTGGGTGCGGCGGTGCCCTCTGCGCTGGGCGCCAACGGGGTCGCCACCGAGATCGTCCGTGAGGGCGTGCGGATCAGCTGGGTCGGGGCCCTGGTCGCCGTGCTGCCCGCCAGCCTATACGGCGAGGGGCTGCGGCGTGCGTACGCCGCGCTCGCCGGTGCCGACGACACGCTCGTAGGCTGGCGCGGTCGCCTCGCCGTGCTCCCGCTGCTTGCCGCGGCGCCCGTCCTGCTGCTGGCGGTGCTCGCGATCACCCCGGTGCTGTCCGACCTGTTCGGCAAGGGGGTGGGGGGGATCGCGCTGGGCGTCTACATCGCCCTGAATGTCGACTGGGTCGTGGTGTCGCTGCCGCTCGCCTGGAGCTTTCGGGTGGTGGCCCCCGACCCCCCGCCGTGGCGGTTCGCCCTGGTAGGCGGCTTCACGACCGGCGCCTTCGTCGCCGGGTTCCTGCAGGGCTTCGTGCTGTTCCTGGCACTTCCGATCGATCTCGGCGCGCCCTTCGGTGGGCAGACCGCGGTGGGCGCGGTCTGTGCCGTGCTGCTGTGGTTGTGGGTACTGCACCTGGTGGTGCTCATCGGCTGGTCGGGCACCCGTGAGGCGGTGCGCCTGTGGGCTCAGCCGGTGACCACCGGCAGGTCCCGCACCCGAGGGTCACCGGCGTCGGCCCGGTAGTCCCCGGGCCTGGTCTCATCGGTGCCGTCGGGAACCTTGGCCGCCCGCAGCACGACGGTGAGTGCCGCGGCGACGACGACGTTGATGACGAAAGCCGTGAGGGCGATGTAGCCGCTGCGCCCGATCGAGGGGATGTCAGCGACCGAGCCCCCGAGGTGCTTGCCGGTCAGCGGGTTCAGCACGTTGTAGGCGGTGACGGTGCCGTAGACCATGGCCACGGCCCAGCCACCCAGCAGCGCCCACCGGTGGAACCACCGGGTGTACAGACCGAACACGATGGCGGGGAAGGTCTGCAGGATCCAGATGCCCCCGAGCAGCTGGAAGTTGATCGCGTTCTGCTTGTCGAGGAAGAACACGAACAGCAGCGCGCCGACCTTGACGACCAGTGAGACCAGCTTGCCCACCTTGGCCTCCTGCGCGGGAGTGGCGTCCGGCCGCAAGAAGTCACGATAAACGTTGCGGGTGAACAGGTTCGCGGCCGCGATCGACATGATCGCTGCCGGCACGAGGGCGCCGATCGCGATCGCCGAGAAGGCGATCCCGGCGAACCACGACGGGAACTGGTCCTCGAACAGCTGGGGGATGACCAGCTGGGCATTGGGCTTGCCGTCCAGCCCGATCGGCTTGGTGCCTGCGGCGATCGCCACGAAACCGAGCAGCGCCAACAGCCCCAGGACGAAGGAGTACGCCGGCAGGATCGAGGCGTTGCGGCGGATCACGTTGCGGTCCTTGCTCGACAGCACGGCCGTGATCGAGTGCGGGTACATGAACAGGGCCATCGCCGAGCCCAAGGCCAACGTCGCGTAGGGCCACAGGCTCAGGGTGGTCGGGATGTAGGAACCGGTGGGCTTGCCGGTGACCGGGTTTGGGGTGGCCATCTTCTCCTTTGCGGCTTCGAAGATGGTGTCGAAGCCCCCGACCTTGCTGGGTAGGTAGAGCACGGCGACGATGATCACCAGGTAGATCAGCCCGTCCTTGACGAAGGCGATCAACGCGGGCGCGCGCAGCCCGCTGGAGTAGGTGTACGCCGCGAGCACCGCGAAGGCCACCAGCAGCGGCAGGTCGCGCGCGAGGGCGTTGTCGCTGCCACCGATGCCCATCACCTCGAGCACCGCCTGGATACCCACGAGCTGCAACGCGATGTACGGCATCGTGGCCAGGATCCCGGTGAGCGCGATCGCCAGCGACAGACCCCGCGAGCCGTAGCGGCCCTTGACGAAGTCGGCCGGCGTGACGAAGCCGTGCGTGTGCGATACCGACCACAGTCGTGCCATGAACACGAAGACGATCGGGTAGACCACGATCGTGTAGGGCACCGCGAAGAAGCCGGTCACAGCACCGGTCGCGAACATCGCTGCCGGCACCGCCACGAAGGTGTAGGCGGTGTACAGGTCACCGCCGAGCAGGAACCAGGTGACGAATGTCCCGAAGCTGCGACCACCCAGGCCCCATTCGTCCAAGCTCGCCTCCGCGCCCTGATGCCGCCAACGCGCCGCCTTGAAACCCATGACCGTCACGACGAGGAACAGCACGATCACGATGCTCAGGGCGACGACGTTGACCCCGCTCGTGGTACCGGCGGTTGCAGCTGCGCTCATCGGTCGGCTCCGGCGTCCGGGGTGGTGGTGGCGTCCGCACGTCGGCGCCGTTCGTGCCGCACGACGATCTGGTAGGCGAGCGACGTGGTGGCCGCGGCGAGGAAGACCCAGGCGAACTGGTACCAGTAGAAGAACGGGAACCCGAACAGCCGCGGCTCATCCCTCGCATAGCTGGACACCCACAGCAGACCGACGAGAGGCGCCGCCAGCAGCATGGCCGTGAGGACCAACAACGGCGTCGGCAGTCGACGCGCGGCCACCCCTGACGTCGGGTCGGCAGGATTCGATGACGAGGGCACGACGACCTCCGGTGCTCGCGCGGACGACCTCGGTGTCCCCCGCCGCCGGGGACGATACTCCCGACCGGCCCGGAGGGCACGATGTCAGGCGGGGCGCCGGTTGAACCGCACGAGTAGCACACAGGCAAGGGCCGGCACGCCGACGCCGAGGATCGGGCCGGCCCCGAGCAGCAAGGGCAGCGTCGTGAGCACTGCGACATCCAGTCCCACCAGGTACGACGTCACCGCACCCACCGGCAGCGAACCGAGTGGCGAGGTGGCCTGCACTCCCCAGCTGATCGGCGAGCGTCCCGCTGCCGTTCGCAGCACCGCAGCCGTACCCACCAGGGCTGCGGCGAGGGCGGTCCAGGCCGGACGGCCGGTGAAGGCGGTGGCAGCGGAGGTCACCGCCAGGCAGACCAGTGCGGGCACCACCGCGTGGGCCGCGCGCAGGTCCGCGTCCGAGAACGGCAGGCTGCGTGCGACGGCGGCGGTGCGGCTGACCGTGCGAAGCCCCGCCGCGACCTGACCCGCGGCGCCCCAGGCCGCGAGCGACACCGCTGCCGCGGCGCCGAGGTTGCCGTACAGGTCGGCCAGCGCCCACGCCACCGGCGCCAGCGCGGCCGCACCCAGCAGGGCGCGAGGCGACCGGCTGACCCGGCGGGCGTCGGCCAGGGTCACGGCGCTCAACCCGTGGCCTGCGAGGCGTCGTGGGTGGACGACGGCCCGCTCCAGCAGCCGCCGCGTGCGCAGCGTCTCGGCGACGAACGACCCGTCCAGGGCGGTGACGGTGGCCCGCAGGCCCAGGGCCAGGCCGGCTCCAGCGACCAGCTCGGAGCGACGTAGCCGCGGCAGCGCTCGCGGCACGGCCAGCAGGGCCAGGACGGCGACCCCGGTGGCGCCCAGCGCGATCGGCCACGGCGTGGTGACCTGCCAGCGGCTGGTGCCTCCGCTCAGCCCGGCCACGAGCAGCAGCGCGGCCATACCGGCGGCGACATCGGCCGCCTGGCGTACCCGGCGGTGCCGACCGGCGCCGCGCTGCACGGCCACCGCGACCGCCCCGCCCGCCGCGAAGACCGACCCGCCGCCCAGGGCCCAGGCTCCGACGTCGGTGAGCCCGGCGCCGGCTACCACCCCGCAGGCGGCACCGACCACGGCACCGACAGCCCCGGTGACGGTGAGCAGCAAGGCTGCCCCGGGTGCGAGCAGGGCCGCCCGGCTCGCCGGCGAGGCCAGCAGCCAGGTGACGTCTGCGGGGTCGCGGACGACGGGACCGACCGTGGTGAGGGCGCGCAGTGCCGCCGCGGCCGCCGCCAGCAACGCGGCCACGGCCAGCGTCAGCGCCAGGCCAGGGCTCGTCGTCCGGCGCCCGGCGTCACCCAGCACCCGCGCGGCGGTGGGTGCGACGACGACCGAGACCATCAGCACGGCGAACCCGGCGACGTACAGGTCCTGCAGGGTGTCGCCGATGGGTCGGGCGGCACCGGATCGGCGCCGGGCCCGGCGCAGGCTGCGCCGCAGCTCCCGCGCGCGGGGAACCGTCTCGGTCACGTCAGCTCGAGCACGAGGTCGGCCGTGGTGTCGATGACGGCCTGGTCGTGGCTGGCCAGGACGACGGCCGTGCCCGCGTCGGCGGCGGCGCGCAGCCGCCCGGCGAGCCACAGCCGGCCCTCGGCGTCCAGCCGCTGCTCGGGCTCGTCCAGCACCAGGAGCGCGGCCGGCCGCACGAGCACCGACCCGAGCCCGAGGCGGTGCCGCTGGCCGCTGGACAAGGTGGCCGGCAGCTGGTCGCGCTGCCCGGCCAGCCCGACCTCGTCGAGCACGTGGTGGGCGGCCGCTGCGGGGTCGTCGACGCCGAAGGCCCGGGCGAGCAGCTCGAGGTGCTCGCCCACGGACAGGTCCGGGAACGCTCCTGCGTCGTCGAGGAGGATCGCCAGCTGCGCACGCACCCACGGATCGGACTCGTCCAGCGCCCGGCCCTGCCAGGTGACCTCCCCGGCGTCCGGTTCGAGCAGTCCGGCGAGCACGCGCAAGAGCGTCGTCTTGCCGCTGCCGTTACCGCCCACCAGGGCCAGTACCTGGCCGGCGGCGACGTGGATTTCGATCTGGTCGATGACCGCGCGCGGGCCGAACCGCTTGACCAGTCCCTGGGCGCGCAATCCGTCCTGGGAGGCCGTCATCGCAGTTGCTCCTGTGTGCTGGCGGACGGGGAAGCCGCGAGGGGCCGGCAGACATCTGCGCCGGCCCCTCGTCCTACTGCGGTCAGGCGGCCTCTTGGTCTCCTCGTAGGCCAGCGTAACGGTGGCAGTTGGCGACCGACGATATGTCCCTGCTGACCTGCGGAAACGCGTTGGGCGTCGTGGGTAGCGAGCTGCGGAGGTGGCCGAGGAAGCCGCCGACCCGACCCGCTCGCTCTCGTGGCCGCCACACTCGGCTCACCGCACGACTCCGAGTCCGCCTACGTCACCGGTGCCACCATCCGCGTCGCCGGCAGCCTCTGACTCTCTTCTCGATAGAGGAACCTCCTACGGCGACGTCGGGATGTCCGGTCCGCGCCGGCCGTGGGGCGTCGGCGACTGGCCTTGGCCGTCTCAAATGAGATCGCCGAGCGAACCTGCCAGCGGGGCTTCCCGAAATCCGCTGGTGTGCGCAGCGACCGTCACCGAGCATGGGCGGATGGACAACGGCGAGGATAGGCTGGCGCCGCTGATCGACGCGGTGCTGGTGCAGCGGTTGGTGGCCGCGCAGATGCCGCAGTGGGCTGGGCTGCCGATCAGAGCAGCTGATCCGCAGGGGTGGGACAACCGCACGTTCCGCCTCGGCAGCCAGCTGGGAGTGCGGCTATCGAGCGCTCCCGGCTACGCCTCTCAGGTCAACAAGGAGCAGCGGGTGCTGCCGCTGCTGGGTCCGCACCTGCCGCTGGCTATCCCCGCGCCGATGGCCCGGAGCGCCTGTCCCGGCGCTGCCGGTCCACGCGAAGCTGCCGACGGATCTGCTGCTGCCCAGCTCCCCGTGCCGGGAGCGCCTCTGGGTGGCACGGATCTCGTGACCTA
>JAABUN010008197.1_pt1 | contig 10812 bp, 11 predicted proteins | sample 5559311 | NCBI WGS metagenome assembly JAABUN01 (sample SAMN10711877, study PRJNA513370) | rock metagenome | isolation source: Antarctica rocks | place: Antarctica: Victoria Land, Siegfried Peak sud
GTTCGTGGACCTCTCGCCGGCCGAGGTCCACGCGATCCTGCTCGACGAGGGGCGCTACCTGTGCTCGGAGGCGACGATGTACCGGCTGCTGCGGGCCCGTCATGGGCAGGTCCGCGAACGCCGCCGACAGGCCACCCATCCGGCGAAGGTCAAGCCCGAGCTGGTGGCCGATGCCCCGAACCGGGTGTGGTCTTGGGACATCACGAAGTTGATCGGCCCGGTGAAGTGGACCTACTACCATCTGTACTCGATCATCGACATCTACTCCCGCTACACCGTCGGGTGGATGGTCGCCGCCCGAGAGTCCGCAGCGCTGGCCGAGCAGCTGCTCGAGCAGACCATCACCAAGCAAGGCATCGAGCGCGACCAGCTGATCATCCACGCCGACCGGGGCACCTCGATGGCTTCAAAACCGGTGGCGTTCCTGCTCGCCGACCTCGGTGTCACCAAGTCCCATTCCCGCCCGCACTGCTCCAATGACAACCCGTACAGCGAGGCCCAGTTCAAGACGTTGAAGTACCGCCCCGAGTTCCCCGAGACCTTCGCCTCCATCCAAGCCGCGCGGGCGTTCTGCGACACCTTCTACCGCTGGTATAACCACGATCATCGCCACTCCGGGATCGGGATGCATACTCCGTTCGATGTCCACCACGGCCGGGCCGAGCAGGTGCACCAAGCCCGAGCAGCTGTCCTGACCGCCGCCTACACCGCAACCCCGCAACGGTTCGTCCGCAAGCCACCGGTTCCACCAAAACTGCCCGACACGGCCTGGATCAACCGACCAGAGCTGGAAACCAGCCCGATTCAATAATCGAGCTCAGAACATGACCCAACAAGGTTGACAGGTTCCGCACGGGTCGCGCTCAGAGTGGGGAGGACTCTGAGTCCACACCAGCTCGGCCACAGTCTTGGCGCTTCAGAGAGGAGGCTCACTTCAATGGAAGCGATCTGCGTCGTTGGTCCGGCGCATGGTTCAGCGGGGATCCTTCCGCGAAGCTGCCTCGCGGTCCGGACCCGGTCGTGGGCAAGTTAGTATGCCGCCTCAAGCAGACGATGGTGGCGGATCACCTCCAGCGCAACGCGTTCGCCCGCAGCGGTGAGGCTGACGCCTCTGTAAGGAACGTGCTTCGCAAGTCCGCGCTTGGTGAGCTTCTTGATCATCGCCGAGGCGGATGCCGTGACCTGAAGTCGGTCCGCCAGGTCATTGGTGGCTACCGCTTGACCGCCGGAGTGGCCGCTGAGACCGTAGATCGCCCTTACGTAGTCTTCCTCGGCCGCGGTGGCGCCGGTGTGGGTGCTCTGCGAGGCGCTGTGGATGCTCACGGCCGTCATCCTCTGACTAGCAGTCCGGTGACATAGAGCGCCGTGCCGCCGGCGAGGAGGCCGGCAATACTTGCGGGGTAGAGTGCTCGGCCGGCACGGTCGCGCATCGCGGGGACAAGCTGCTGAATCACCTGGATGATGGCGCCGACGCCGACGCCGATCAACAGCGCGGCGAGCTCGGCGTTGAAGGCGGCGGCACCGATGACTGTGCCAAGGATGGCGGGCGCTCCGGCGATCACGCCCAGCAGGCCGAGCCTGCCGAGGCTGAGCCGCTGGTCGCTGAGCGGTGCGACGATCGCAAGGCCCTCGGTGGTGTTCTGGATCGCGAAGCCAATGATCAGGAAGGCCCCGAGCGCGAGGGCACCGATCGCGTAGGCCGACCCGATCGCCAGGCCCTCGCCGAGGTTGTGCAGCCCGATACCAATCGACACCATCAGCGCCAAGCGATGGCCAGACGCGCCCTCGGTTCGCTTGGCGTCACGGCGGGATAGCAGGTAGCGGTCGATGGCTGTTAGCGCGAAGTACGCGACCGTCGCGCCGATGATGACCAGCTCGACGCCCCCGAACGCCCCGGATCCCTTCTCGGCGATCTCGCGGCCTTCCAACGAGCCGTCGATGACCAGAAAGCCGAGTAAGCCGACAGTGACGGCCATTGCGATCCGGATCCACGACGGGTCCAGGCGGCGCAGCAACGGAAGGAAGAGCATGCCGAGGATGACCGGCAGCACTCCGATATAGACGCCGATCAACGCCATCAGTCCGAAGAACCCAGCACTGGCGGTGGGCGTCTCGACAGCGGCCTCGATCTTGTGCTCGATCGTCACGCCGGTGGCCGTCAACATCGTTACGACATACGGGGATCCTTCCTGCCAAGGGTAGTCGAGCGTAAGCTTCTGTGTACTCAGTCGCCCGACTGCCTGCTTGTCGGTGCTGTAGTCGACGTAGGCGTCGTTGACGAATGCCTGCTTGATCTGGACCGGGTCGGGGCCGATGTTGCGCACGGTGAGATCGATCTCGCCCGGTCGCAGCACGGTACGTTCGACGGCAAGCTTCTCGGCCGGTGGGCCGACCCGCTCGCCGAGCGTCGAGCCTCCAAAAGCCGCGAAGGCGCCAAGCGCCCCGGCGATGAGCACGAGTGGAACGATCGCCAGCACCCAGGCGGGCAAACGCTCTATGCCTCTGACTGGCCCTCCGGCGGTGACGGGACGGTCGTCGGCACTCATGCGCTGACCTCGAAGTGACCCATCCATCCGAGCTCGGCGAACTCGGTCTTGTGCGCGTGGAACATGAACCGGCCGGCGTGCGGGAAGCGCACCTCGCAGATGCCGCGCTGTCCCTGCACCTGGGCGATTGTGTCCGTGAACTCGACCGGTTGAAGGCTTGTTCCGGTTGGGAAGTAGTTGAAGAAGTTGCCGTGCAGGTGGAAGGAGTTGATCGGGTCGTACTCCAGTACGTTGACGAGGTAGATCCGCACCAACTCGCCGCGCTTGACCTGTACCGGCTCGTCGTTGTAGTGGAATGGGATGCCGTTGACCGCGTAGAGCTGGTTGCCCTGGGCGTCGAAGTTGGTGTTGTAACCGTGCATGACCATCACCATCTCGTCGGCGTCTGGGCGCCCCTTTCGCGGGTCGACGATGAACGTCCCGTACATGCCGCGGGCGATGTGCTCGGCCAACGGCCCTGCATGGCAGTGGAAAAGATGCAAGCCGAACGGCTCGGCATCGAACTCATAGACCGTGCTCTTCCCGGGCTGCACGAGCCCCGCCCCCTGCCCGGGAACCCCATCCATCTCTGATGGGTGGATGCCATGAAAGTGCATGGTGTGCGGATGCGCTGAATTGTTGACGAACCGCAGGCGCAGCAGCTCGCCCTCCTGACAACGCAGCGTCGGCCCAGGGATCCGGCCGTTGAAGGTCCACGCTGGGAACTTCACGCCCGGCGCAACCTCAATCTCCTTCTCGACGGCGACCACCTCCCATTCACGCAGGGTCCGGCCGCTCGCCAGTTGGCGTGTCTTGCCGTAGTCGAAATCTCGCAACAGCTCAGTCGGGTTGAAGCCGTTTGCTCTGTGATCCACGCGCTCGCCCTTGCGGAATGTCGGGCCGCTCGCCCCGCCGCTGTGTCCCATCGCGATTCCGCTGCCTTGGGCATGGCCCATCCCCCCTTGATCCGCTGTAGCTGCCGGTGCTGACCGAACACCCCGGCCGGCCAGCGCGGCACCTCCGGCCACTCCTAGCAGCGCGCCTCCACGTAGAAGATCTCGCCGTCCTAAAAAATTCATGTGGTCAGCCTAACACGATTCTGCCCCCAGACGAGTTTGAAATTTTGGCAGGGCTAAATCTGTCTCGCCATGACTCATCTGGGCTGGCGACGCGCCGAGGAATCAAGCTCCTGAGTGTCCTTGGGCTGCTGGTCGAGCCGGGAATGCGCAAGGCTGGCGGTGGCGCACGGACGTGCTCCGGCACGGACTGGCAGGGCCATCTCGGTGACCATCTCGGGCCGCCGACCAGACGAGCTCTCGAGCACTTCGCCCGGCACGAGCACGCCGTCCGGTCCAGGTCGGAGGTCTACGAGGTCGCGGAAGTAGCCGAGATACCGCTCGGAGGTCACGCTGCCCGGGTCCGACTGTTCGAGACCGGCCACAACCGCAAGACCGATGCCTCGACGCTCACTCGATCGCGATGGTGGCGGTGCGCACAACCTCGCTGCGGGTGTTGCAGGTCGACGGCGAGCTCGAGGCGCTGCGGATCCTCACCGACCGACGCGAAGCCCTCACTCGATGGCGGGTCCAGACCGTCGACCGACTAAAGGCGCTGCTGGTCGAACTTCTGCCTGGGCAGGCCAAAGCGATGCTGGCAGGTGTCCGCCCAAGAGACATCGCCGCGCCAACCCGCCGTCGCATCGCTGCCGAGGAACTGGCCGAACCGGTCGCGGTCGAGGCCGAGATCAAGAAGTCCACCGCCGAGCTCAAGGCGATCGTGCTTGCCCGCGGCTCACCCCTGATGGACCTTCACGGTGTCAGCCCCGTCATGGCCGCCCGCGTCCTAGCCGACGTCGGGGACGTCACCCGCTTCGCCGACCGCAACCGGTTCGCGTCCTGGACCGGCACCGCACCACTGGACGCCTCCTCCGGCGAGCGGAACCACCATCGCCTCTCGCGCGCCGGGAACCGACGGATGAATCACATGATCCACATCGCTGCGGTCACCCAGCTCCGTCTCGACACCGACGGCCCGGCCTACTACCGACGCAAGCGAACCGAGGGCAAGAAGCCCCAGGAGGCATGCGCTGTCTCAAGCGCAGGATCTCCGACGCGATCTATCGACAGCTGCTCGCCGACGCGCAACCCGACACCAGCGCGTGCCCGGGAGGGCACGGCGGGGCGTCTCAAAGATCCTGCGCGATCGACCTGCACCCGCTCATCGACTTCGGATCAGCCACTTCCCGGACCCGCGAACCAGACGCTACGCCGGGCAACGCCACCTCGGAAGACCAACCGCGGCAGGACCCTGGCAAGCGCCCCTTGACAACAGAAGGGAGCCGATGTAATACCCGCCGCTCGCGAATCGCGTCCGCAGCCTGGCTGGGCCGGACCAGGTTTGCCGGCTGTCAGCTGGTCGGGCGGTTTGCCTTAACGGTGAACGGCGACTCGGACCGCCGCTGGGTAACGTCATCGACGGTAATGTCGACAAATTCGTTGTAGAACGCCGTCATCCCCGCCACTTTCGCGACTGCTGGCAGCGGCGCGGAGTACGACCAGGCCACGTCCAGTGCATCCGGTTGTTCGGACACGCTCCAGTAGTGGTCGGCGATGCCCTTGTACGGACAGTGGCTACGGTTCGAAGTCGGCTCTAGGGCGGTGTGGTTCACGTGCTCGCAGGGGAAGTAATAGAGCCAGGGCTCCGACAGAGCCTGATCTACCTGCTCGGTCTGTGTGCCGTGCGTGGTGCGGTGTAGGCGCGCAGGCCCTGATTGGCGCGGTGGCGTAGGACGGTTCGACCGCTGACCCCCAACCGTTGGGCGATCTGCGCGTCCGGGTGTTGCCTGCGAGGCGCTGAAGTGCCACCTGCCGCTCGACGGGCCCGAGCGAGGCGACGTCGCCGCGGACGACACGATCGACGGCGACGAGGTCGAGGTCAAGGCCGTCCGATTGCGGTGTGCTCGGTTCCCAGCCGGCGCGTTCTGCGCGTAGACGGGATGGGATCGCGGCCGGACTGTCGCCGGGATCCTGCGAAGCACAGGTGTTCGTACACGCCGGCGATCGCCTCGATGGTGTGAGGGTGCGTTCTGGCCGTGCACCGTCCGGCCGATGGCGCGGCTGGTCAGGTCGGTCGCCGCCGCGAGCTGCCCGAGGGTCCACCCGTCAGCTCGGAGGGACCGCAGCGCCTCGGTGGCTGCGCCCGCGGGCTCGGTCTCGGCGGAATGGACGCCGAGGTTGGCGTCGGCGGCGGCCGTGCTGATCCGGGGGGCCTTGACCGCGCGGAGCAAGGTGGCGACGCTGACACCGCCGGCGCGGAGATCTGTTCCAGGGTCATCCCTGACGCGCGGAGGTCCTGAAGGTGCTCGCGGACGGGTCGGGCGTGGGTGACGGCGCGCCTCGGAGGCGGGGTTCAAGTCGGGGGACGACCATACTGCGACCCTGACGACTCAGGGAGCCGTCTGCTGTTGGCCCCGCTGGGCTCGCTCCAGTTGGCTGTCGGGGTGAGACAAATGCGTTGCCGCGCCAGTACACGGCGTACCTGCTGTGCAAGGATTCCCGGCGTGACCTCCGAGCACGGCCAGGCGCCGCTGGACACCTCGCAGTTCGACACGTTCCTCGAGGGCCTTGACTACCCGATGTTCGTGGTGACGACCTGCGCGCTGGAGCGGGCTGGCTGCCTCGTCGGCTTCACCACCCAGGCGAGCATCGACCCTCCGCGGCTGCTGGTCTGCCTGTCGGTGCAGAACCACACCTACCGGGTCGCCCGGGACACGTCGTTCCTGGCCGTCCACGTGCTGGGACCGGACGAGGACCGACTGGCGCGCCTCTTCGGGGAGCAGACGGGCGACCAGATCGACAAGTTCGCTCGGTGTTCCTGGCGCGCTGGGCCGGGCGGTGTCCCGCTTCTCGAGGACTGCCCGCGGTTCGTCCTAGGCCGGGTGCTGGAGCAGGTGCCCCTGGGGGACCACGTCGGCTTTCTGCTCCAGCCCGTTGCCGTCGAGTCGAGCAGCAGCGTCCAAGGCCTGACCTTCGAGGACGTCGAAGGCATGTCACCCGGGCACCCGGCCTGATCCGCCCGCAAAGCCGTCCCGCCTCTGGAGGTCGCTCATGCTGATCCTCAACCGACTGAGTCCCGCCCCCGTCGGAGAGGTCGAGGCGGCGCAGGTCTACGCCTACCCCTCAAGTGATGGCCGCTACCTGCGGGTCAACATGGTCTCGAGCCTTGACGGCGCCGCGGAGCTCGCCGGCCGGGTCGGCGCCCTGACCGGCCCCGCCGACCAGCAGCTGCTGCTTGAGCTGCGCTCGCTGTGTGACGTGCTGCTCGTGGGGGCCGGCACGGTGCGCGCCGAGGGGTACGGGCCGCTCCGGACCGTCGCTGAGCTGGCCGATCGGCGGCGTGACGAGGGACAGTTGGCTGCTCCCCGGCTGGCGGTGGTCAGCCGCACCATCGACGTGGACCTCGGCTCGTCGGCCTTCACCGAGGCGGTGGAGCGACCGTTGGTGATCACCACCGAGCTCGCTGATCCGGAGCGAGTGCGGCAGGCGCGGCATGTCGCCGAGGTGCTCGTCGCCGGGGAACGCACGGTTGACATGGGGCTGGCGGCCCAGCTGCTGCTCGAGCAGGGCCTGCGACGGATGCTCTGCGAGGGGGGGCCCCACCTCTTGGCCGAACTGTATGCCGCCGACCTCGTCGACGAGCTATGCCTGGCCCTCTCACCGCTGGTCGCCTGTGGTGAGGGGTCGCGGTTGACAGCCGGGGCGGCGCTGTCACAGCCGCTCAGGGTGCGCCTCGCCTCGGTGCTCGAGCGCGAGGAGTACCTCTTTCTGCGCTACACCAGCGGCTAGGGCGTGTCACGGTGACAGCCTTCCAGAAGGCGATCAGTTACTTGATCTGCGCCGCGGCCGAGGACGGGCTCTCGTCGTACCAGGCGGCGTCGCGGTTGACCCTCCTGTCGACCTCGAGGGTGTAGTACGAGGCTTGCCCCTTCCATGGGCAGGTCGTGTGCGCCTCGGATGGACGCAACACCTCCCGGTTGCCGATATGGCGGGGAAGTAATGGTTTCCCTCGACCATCACCGTGTCGTCGCTGTCGGCGATGACCTGTCCGTTCCAGAGAGCGTCAACGGTCGGAAGCGACGCCACGGCGGGAGCGCTCCAACTGGACGCAGCAGCGCAATGGAGCCGGGTCGAGAGAGGCAGACATGCCGGTCGTGCCAAGACCGGCCAGGACACCTTCGAGCAGGTGCAGGTTCATGCCGCAGACCAGTTCGGTGTGCTCCTGGGCCAGGGCGTGGAAGGGGCAGTTGCGCAGGGTGATATCGCCGCCCGCGACCTGCGGCTCGTAGCCGTGGTCCTCCAACAGGTCCACCAAAACGGCCAAGTCTCCTGGGCCGCGCTGTTCGCTGGCCAGCGCCTGGCCGAGGTCGTGTGCGCGCCGGCTAAGGACCTCTCGTGGAGGTCGACCGGTGTGTTCGGCCTCGGCGACGGCTCCGGCCAGGAGCCGTCCGGCCAGGTCGTAGTGGCGCGGAGGCAGCGAGATCAAAACCTCGCGGGCGGAGCGCTGGTAGAGCTTTGCGGGGCGACCCGCGCCCGGACCGCTGCGCCCGCTGCGACGGGCGAACGTGACCGAGACCAGGCCCTGTTCGGCCAGGCGGTCGAGATGGAACGCCGCGCTCTGCCGCGTGATCTGCAGCGCGTTAGCCACCTCGTCACGACTAAGTGGGACGGCGCGGGCACGCACGTGGTCGTAGATGCGCCGTCGAGTGGGCTCATCCAGAGCGGCCACCGCCGCCACATCCGATGCGGCCTCAGCGGCCGCCCCCTTCGTGGCCATGTGACTCAGCCCTGGCGCCATGATTCTCAACCCTACGACGATTCCTGTTGACGAACCTCACTCTAGCTTCTATTGTCTATTATAATTACTTTTAGAAGGAGTCAGGCATGAGCGTCGCCAAGCTCGAGCACGAGATCGCTTCACCGGGCGGCAGCGCAGCGGGTAGTCGACACCTGCGGGTCATCCACGCCCGCGAACAGGTCGACCTGCCGGCCGCCGAACGCGCCGTGCGCGACCTGCTGCTCGCTCTGGGCCGCGATCCCTGCTCACCGCATCTGGCGGACACCCCCCGCCGGGTCGCCACGTCCTTCAAGGAGATGCTGACGCCACGGGAGTTCGACCTGACGACCTTCCCCAACGACGAGCACTACGACGAGCTGGTGCTGGCCAAGAGCATCCCAGTGCATTCGCTGTGTGAGCACCACATGTTGCCATTCACCGGGGTCGCCCACGTCGGCTACCTGCCCGGCGAACGCATCCTCGGACTGTCCAAGCTGGCCCGCGTCGTCGAGCTGTTCGCCCGTGACCTCCAGGTCCAGGAACGGCTCACCGTCCAGGTCGCGAACTGGCTCCAGGAGCATCTGGACCCCAAGGGAGTCGGCGTGGTGATCGAGGCCGAGCACATGTGCATGTCCCTGCGCGGGGTCCAGGCCAGGGGAGCTCGGACGATCACCTCCTCCGTCCACGGTCTGTTGCGTGCGGACGCGCGCTCGCGCCAGGAGTTCTTCGCCCTCACCGGGGTGTGCTGAGCGTTCCCCAGCCGCCCGTCGCTCATCCACCCCAGAGTCCCCGCCAAGCCGCCCGAAGGAAGTGCCACATGGCCTCAGAACAGGCATTTGTCATCGTCGGCGCGAGCCTGGCAGGAGCCAAGGCGGCCGAGACGTTGCGCAGCGAGGGCTTTGACGGCCGGGTGGTGCTGATCGGCGAGGAGGCGGAACGCCCGTACGAACGCCCCATGCTGTCCAAGGAGTACCTGCGGGGAGACGAGCCGGCCGCGAAGCTCTACGTCCACGACGAGGGTTTCTACGCGGAGAACGACATCGAGCTGCTGACCGGGACGCGGGTCGCCTCCTTGGCCCCCAATGCGCACGAGGTCATCCTGGGCGGTGGCGGCAGCCGTATGCCGTACAGCCGGCTGCTGCTGGCCACTGGCGCTGCCCCGCGGCGCCTTCCACTGCCGGGCGCGGAGCTGGCGGGGGTGCGGTACCTGCGCGAGATGGGCGACTCGGACGCTCTGCGCGCCGCGATCACCGCAGCCAGTCGCGTCGTGGTCATCGGCGCCGGCTGGATCGGCTCCGAGGTTGCCGCGTCCGCGCGCCGGCTGGGCGCCGATGTCGCGATCGTCGCCCCCGAAGCTGTACCGGGTGAACGGGTCCTCGGACCAGAGGTTGGCGGCGTCTACCGCGACCTGCACGCCGAGCACGGTGTCGACCTGCACCTGTCCACACAGATCGAGGCGATCGTCGGGGACGGCGCCGCGCAAGGCGTCCGCAGCACCGAGGGCGCTGTCATCGAGGGCGACCTAGTGGTCGTGGGAGTCGGTGTATCGCCGCGTGACGAGCTCGCGCGAGAGGCCGGGTTGACCCTGGAGAACGGCATCGTCGTCGATGAGTTCCTGCGCACCAGCGCCGTCGATGTCTTCGCCGCCGGAGATGTCGCCGCGACGTGGAACCGCTTGTACAACGAGCGGATTCGCACCGAGCACTGGGCCAATGCTCTCAACCAGGGCCAGACCGCGGCGCTCAACATGCTTGGCCGGGACGCGGCATACACGAAGCTCCCGTACTTCTACTCCGACCAGTACGACCTGGGCATGGAGTACAACGGCTACGCCTCCGACTGGGACCGCGTCGTCCTGCGTGGTGATGTGGCCGGACGGGTGTTCCTCGCCTTCTGGGTCAAGGACGGTCGAGTGCTCGCGGGGATGAACGCCAACGTCTGGAGCCAGGGCGATCAGATCGAGGCGCTCGTGCGCTCCGGCGCCACCATCGACCCCGAGCGTCTGGCCGACCCCTCCACCCCCCTTGCCGACCTGATCTAGTTCGCCGCTGCGATTCCAAGCATCATGTTCATAGAAGGAGGACCCGATCACTGCCACCGCCGCTTCCGACACCACGCACGGAGTGAGCCAGCCCTCTGCAGCAGTGGGATGCTCTCCACGGGCTGCCCACCAGCTTGATCGGTGCGGCTCTCTATCGGTTTGCGTACCCGCACGGGCACCGCTGGTGAGGCGCGTGGCTCTAGAGGGGACTGCCCAGCTCGTAGCATCGAGTCGGTCAACACCAAGATCCGTGGTGGTCTGCGGGAGCCCTAGGTGGCTGGTGTCTCTTCGCCGCGTGGTGATCCCGGGTCTCAGTCGTCTCTTCGGGAGAATGTCCTTATGACGCAGTGGTCTTGCTTGCGGGGTGAGTCGTGACGTTGGGGTTGGCGCCGAGACAGGCGGATCTGTTCCGGT
>JAABUN010008198.1_pt1 | contig 10811 bp, 8 predicted proteins | sample 5559311 | NCBI WGS metagenome assembly JAABUN01 (sample SAMN10711877, study PRJNA513370) | rock metagenome | isolation source: Antarctica rocks | place: Antarctica: Victoria Land, Siegfried Peak sud
GTCACTCACTGGCTCGAAGATCGTCGAGAACGTGCCGTCAAGATCAACTGGCAGTTCACCACTTCCGACGCGCGCATCAAACTCAAGCGGCTTTACCCAGAAATGACCGGTTGACGATGCACTAGCAGCAGGGTCCACACGAGGCTAGTGGCGATTACGCTGGTTACAGGTGCTGGAAAAGCTGAAATGGAAACGCCGAAATTCCCGCGTACGGCGTTTGAAGCGTACTCGAAATACTGCTGAATAAGGGGCGCGTCGGTAAACCCGTACGCTTGCTTAAGCGCCTTGATCTCCCCGGGCCTTAACTGACCGCGAAAACGAGCGAAGATCGCCGAGGCGGGGTCGCCGGGCATCAACCTCGGAATAATAAAATTAAGCGTGAGCGCAGCCCACGCTGCGACGGCGTAAAAAGCCAACCGCCGTAACACGTAGCTCATAAGCGTCTCCTCTCTACGCTGATGTGTACTGACACCTGCCCGGGTCGGTTGCGAGTAGCAAGAGACCTGGTGAAGAATACGTCGGCGATTTTCATACGGAGGCCGTTTTTGGGGCGCTCCAAGGAGCGCCCCTTACGGCTACTTAGGTTTGATGGTGGTCATCACCAGAAGGGCTTCAGCAACACCGTTAAACGGTGAAGCGACCACGTAGGGGTCTTCTTCCGTAGGAAAGTCGGTAAAGTTGGTCGTATTGTACTCGTACCACTGCGGGCCGGGGAAAAGTGGTAAGGCAGGGGCGGTTTCGGCGAACACTGCTTGTAGCTCAGTAGCAAGTTCTTGCTGCTCAGTCAGGTCTGAAGTTGCGACAAACTGACTAAGGAGTTCGTCGGCCTCTTCGCTTACGAAGCGGTGCCAGTTCTCGCCCGCGTCTTCACCAACAGGTTGCAAAGAGAGTTCGGACATCTGACCCCGGTAGTAGTTAAAGGGGGTTGCGCCGCCACCACTCCAACCGATAGAGGCCGTAAACTCCCCCTTTTGTACGCGGTCGAACCAGGCGCTGAAATCGTAGGTTTTGACGCTCGCATCGATGCCGACGGCCTTTAAGTTTTGGGCGATAATGTTCACAGCCGAAACCCAGTCGCTCCAACCCGAAACGACGTTGATGTCGAAACTTAGAGGCGCGCCGTCCGCTGTGGTGCGGACGTTGCCGGAACCCATCGTCAGACCCGCTGCGTCCAACATTTCGTTGGCCTTCGCCACGTCGTACTGGGTCCAGTCCGCGTCCACCAAGCTGCTCGGCTCCTCTACCTTAAAGCTCGGGTAGGCCTAGCTGAGCCCCGTCACGTCGGCGGGTTTGGTGTAGTTGTACATAGCGACGCTGACGATCTGTTCGCGGTTGATCGCCATGCTGATGGCTTTGCGAACGTCGGCGCTGTCAAAGGGCGCTTTGGTGGTGTTCAGGTAGAGCATAACGGTCGCGCCCGTCGGCGGAAACCAGTAGCCGTAGTTTTCGGGGTCTTTGCTGACGTAGGTGCGCTCGATATCAGGGATAAAGTTGCCTGCCCAGTCGTTTTCGCCGTTGATGGTGGCGAGGTTGGCCGCGCCGTTACCGGGATAGGCCGGGAAACGCATTCCGGCAATGTAAGGTTTGCCCTCTTGCCAATAGCTCGAGTTCTTACCTACCGCATAAATCTGATTTTGGAACTGCGTCACTTCGGTAAAGGGGCCGGTTCCGACAGGGTTCTCGTTTAGAAACGTAGCGGGGTCCTCGACTGCTTGCCAGATGTGCTCGGGAACGATATTCTGGTGAACGATGTCGTAAAGGCTAGGCGTAAAGACGCGTCCGAAACTGAAGACGACCGTGGTGTCGTTCGGGGCTTCGACCGCCTCAACGTAGGCGTTGTCGCCAAACATAGAGCCGCTCGCGGGACCGGCCAGGCCAGCCGTATTTTTGAGCAAATTAAAGGTAAAGGCCACATCCTTGGCCGTAAAGGGTTCTCCGTCCGACCACTTCACACCCTCGCGGTAGGTGAGCGTCAGAGTTTCGTCATTATTGCTCCACGCGTAATCCGTAGCGAGCCAGGGGACGAGTTCACCTTTGACGGTGTTGTAGATCATCGACGGCTCAAAAACGCCGTTGTTGGTTGGAAAGCGGTTGTCGGCTACAAACGGGTTGAAGTTGCGGGTCCAGGTAGCCTGTTACTGAGACGATACGGTGAGGTAGTCCTCTTGGGCTTGAGCAGAGCAGGTCAGGGCAAAGGCAAAAAGGGTGACAAAGGGTAGTGTCCATCGTTTGACCATCGTTTTCACTTCTCAATACTAGGGTATGTAGGGTTGCAGGGTACCGGAGATGTAACCAGCCTCCTTCGGGACGCTTGGGTGGAGGTCGCGCTGCACAAACCGTACACCACAAGCAAAAATTTATAAACTCAGCCGCTGCTGAGAATATAGCACTTTTTTGGGGTAGGTTGGTCTTAAGCTCCCCATTTCAGACTCGCCTCGAGTGTCGCGCCACACCGACGCGGCCTGGTTAAAAACGCTCACTTTCCCGAGTCCAAAAACGCCGATACCCACACCAGCGGCGCGTTCCAGTTGATGGTGATTTCGTTGGTAGACCACGAGTCGATATCGTCTACAAAGCACTTTTGGGCGGCGCACCCTCTCAGCCTCGCTGAAGCTACCGGGTCTTCCAAGCCGGTATTCGGCCCACCCGAAACCGCGCCGGGAGGGGCGAGCGGAAAGCTGTTATTCGTTCCGAACGCCCAGAAACGGTGGTGCGGGTTCATCAGGGGTCGCTCTCCGTAGCCGGTAACGTACGACTGATCCACCGCGTTTCGCCCGAGCAGATAGTCCGCACCCTGAGAGACGGTTTGCAGGTACGTGTCGTTGCCGCTGAGGTCGTAAGCGACGCCCAGCACAACGCCGTTATTAAGCACCGACGCGTTCGAGCCCCACGGAAACTCCCCTTCGCCGTCAACGGTAAAGGGTAAGCCGTAGCCTTCGTCTTGGGAGAGCTGAACGTAGCGGTCAGCGGTCTCCAAAACGCTCTTTTTCAGGGTCGCTAGCGGCGCTTTGCCGAGTTTGTTAGGGGCGCTTAGAAGCGAGATATTACCCAGAGCTGAGGTGCTCCCCCAGAACATCGAACTCGGGTCGTCCGGGCTTACGGGTAGCTCGAGGTAATAGTCCGAACCCGCCAGATACCTTCCGTATTCCTTTTTCCCCGTCGTGATAAAAAGCTCGGCGGCCGCCCAGTAAAACTCGTCTGTGGCGTCACGGTCGCTGTAGGGGCCGCCGCCGCTATTGCAGCAGTCGCCGTAGTACATCCCCGGATGCGCCTCGGCTGCTTTCCAGGCGCGCCTGGCCGCTTTCATACATTCGGCCGAAAACTTGGGATCGATAGGCTTCCAGATGCGGGCGCACTGCGCCGCGCTCGCCGCGAGGTTGAGCGTCGCAGTCACGCTCGGCGGGACCAGGTAACGCGTCTGCGGGTCTCTGTGCGGGGCCAGCCCCAAACCTGTCCAGTTGAAATCGTGAACCTTATGATGCACCATGCCTGCGAGTTCCTGGCCCTGCGGTACCTGCATGGCGAGCATAAACTCGAGGTTCCAGCGAACTTCGTCGAGCAGGTCGGGGACGCCGTTACCGCTTTCAGGGATGTTTAGGGTTCCGTCGCCGAAACTGCGGTCGCCGACAGCTCGGCTGCGTTCAAACAGATTCATCAGCGTCCAGGTCGAGATACCGCTGTTGACCACGTATTTGCCGTGGTCGCCCGCGTCGTACCAGCCTTTGGTTACGTCGAGCGTATAGTTACAACCCCGGGGCGCACCCTCGGCTTCGGGCCAGCAGGGTACGTCGTAGTCGCCTTTGTTGACCCCTTCGGAGAGGTGTCCGGCAGGGCGCGCCCACTGCGCGTCCGGCGCGTAGCTGCCGCCGCCCCCGCCGGTGTACTGCGTTTCGATCTCGATACCGCTGCGGTTGTGATAAAAGTAGCGTAGCGCGTCGTATTTAAGGGTTTTGTAGGCGTCGGCGCAAACCTCGAACGGGTGGCTCGTTTCTCCGGCGACCTCGAGCACATACTCGCCCGCTTGTGTAAGGGACGAGAAATCGGCGTGATGAAGCGTATCTTGCGACGACGCGTCGAGGCCGAACACGGTGGTCATACCCGAAAGCAGCTCGTCACCGTCAACACTTTTGAGCGTCCAGGCAATAGGCTCGAGCGCGTCGCTGACGACGCTCGCCCGTTTTACAGCGTTCGGTAGATACGCGTGCTGATTGATCCGGATGTTCGGCTTCGTTTCGGTAACGGGTTCGGACGCCTGCCCGAGCAGCGAAACGTCGTCTAAGCAAACGGTCGTTTTAGCAGAACCGCCCAACTGAAACTGAAACGTTGCGCCTTCATCGGTAGCGTCGGCGGTAAATTCAAAGCTGTACTCAGTCGTTTCGGGGCTCAACGCAACGTCGGTGACGAAATACGGCGTGTAGTCTCCGCCGTTTTCTTGCAAAATCACCTTGACCGTGAGGGCGTCTTCGGCCCTGGCCTTGAAACTGAGCGTGTACGCGCCCCCCGCGACCACAGGAATTTCGTGCTGCCCCAAAATGGCGTCCCACTGATTCGCCCCGGCGTCTAAAATATCGAGGCAAGCTCCGCTCTCCCCTACTTCAGCGGCGACGGTAGCGGTCGTCCACCAGGGAGCCAAGTCACCGCCGAAACTACCGTTGGCGAGGAGTTCAGCCCGTTCGTCGACCTGTGCGGAGGCGGCCTGGGGCAGGGCCTGGCTACAGGCGACTAGAACGAGTGAAAAGGCTACAAACAGATGGCGTGGCATAGTCTCTCCAAACTGCTGAGCGGGTTTGTAATTGACCGGACTTCTTTCATGGTTCCCCCCTATAAAAATGAAAGCGATTTTGTAACGGGCCTTGGTTTCGCTGCGGCCGGCCTACATTTGCTCCGCGGCTAGCGGCTTACGCTGGCGACGGACGACCGGCGGATCAGGGTGGGTTCAAAACGCCGTTGCACCTCCCCTAAAGGGGCGCTCACACCGCCGCGAAGCGCGGCGAGGGCGAGTTCCGCAGCGGCGCGGCCCATCGCCCGGAGGGGCTGGCGGACGGTGGTCAGCTCGGGTTGTAAAAAGCGCGCAAAGATAATGTCGTCGTAGCCGATCAGCGAAACGTCGGCGGGTACCCGCACACCCCTTCCGCGTAGTGAGCGGAGCACTCCGGCAGCTGTTTGATCGTTCGCAGCGAAGATCGCGGTAACGCCCCCTTTGCCTGGGGGTGCGCGCAGCCACAGCCGGTCGGCGGCCTGCTGACCACCCTCCTCCTGAAAATCCCCTTCGACCACGAGCTGTTCGTCAAAAGCAATCCCGGCTTCGGAGAGTGCGCGGCGGTAGCCCGCCAAGCGGGCGCGGCTGTCTTGGTGCCAGAGTGGTCCGGTAATATGCGCTACGCGCCTGTGACCGTGCTCGAGCAGGTGCGTCGTCGCCATAAAACCGCCGAGTTCGTTGTCGAGATGCACCGAAACCTCCTCCAGCTCAGCAACGTAACGCCCCACCACGACGAGCGGCGGGGCCAGCTTCGCCCAACTTACGATCTCTTCGTCGGGCGTTTCCTCGAGGTAAACGATGAGCGCGTCCGAGTGGCGCTGCTGCAAAAATTCGACGGCGCGGCGCTCGCTGCCGCGGCGGGCGTGACCGCTGGAGACGTTCAGGTGCATTCCCGCCCCCTCTGCGGCCTCTTCAACGCCGCCTAGAAGCACTCCGAAATAAGGACTCGAGAGGTCGTTGACCACGACCCCGATACTGTGCGAACGGTTTGTAACCAGACCGCGCGCGAACATATTCGGTCGGTAGCCGAGGTCTTGTACCGCCGTCATCACGCGCAGTTTGGTGGCGCTGGTGACGGCAGCGTTCCCGGTCAACACGCGCGACACGGTTGCTGGCGATACCTTCGCACGATGAGACACCTCTTTAATCGTGGCCACCGAAACTCCCAAAATGAAAGCGATTTCATTTTCAATATAAACGCGATTTCAGATGCTGTCAAGCCGGGGTGCTCGAGCCTCGTTACGCCGTTCTGGAGCTGTGGTGCGCCCTTTTACGGTTTGGTGCGAGTTTATGGTTTGGTGCGAAGCCCTCAGTACCAAAAACGTTCGGGCCGGTTTTCTTTACTGCGCTCCGCCGCCGCTACGCCCTGTCAGGGCGTAAGCCGTCCCCTAAAATATGCCGTCTTCTGATACCTGCCCCCGTGGGTCGGCGCTGGGGTCGGCTATGCTGGCGGTTATGACGCCCGAAAAAGTTACGACCGCACCCTTGCCCTATCTGCTTCTCAAGCCGGATGCGGGAACGAACGTCCCGCTGGTACTTTTTTTGCACGGCTCCGGCGAACGCGGCGACGACTTGGTTCACGTCGGTGACGAAGGTTTGCCCGGAATTCTAGCGAACGCGCCCGAGGCTTTTATCGTCGCGCCACAATGCCCGAAAGACACGCGCTGGACAGATCACTTGGAAGCGTTGGAGAACATTCTAGACGAAATTATCGCCCGATATTCTATCGACAAAAGCCGCGTCTACCTCACCGGCCTCAGCTTGGGGGGTCAGGGCGCGTGGTTTTTGGCGGCCCGCGCCCCGGAACGCTTTGCCGCCCTCGTCCCGGTCTGTGGTCGTAGCAACCCCGAAGCCGCCGACCGGATAAAGTTGCCGACGTGGGTGTTTCACGGCGCGGACGACCCTACCGTTCCGCTGAAAGAATCCGAGAAGATGGTGCGGGCGGTTGGGGGAGCGGGTGGCAACGTCAAACTGACCGTCTATCCCCGGACAGGTCACGACAGCTGGACGAGGGCTTATGGCGAGCCGGAACTGTACACGTGGCTGTTCGCCCAGCGGCGGGCAGGTCAGGCCGGAACGTAACAGCGGAGCAGCGCGCCCTCACCCGAAAGGCGGTACGCGCCCAGCAGAGCGGGCAGCACGCACGACCCGCCTCGCGTAAGCACCGTTTCAGCGTCCCCGGCGCGTAAGGTCAGCTCACCCGACACCACGGTCAAAAGCTCGGCGCTGGTGGGCTCGGTGGTTTCTTGCAAGTCGCCCAGAACCTCCCAACGCTCGAAGGCGAAAAACTCGGTTTTCAGGAGTTCGGTCTTGCCCTCAGCCAGAGGTTTAGGGGTTACGAGGGCGTGTTCGCCGGGGGTCAGGTCGGCGACCTCCAGGGCTTTGCCGAGGTGCAGGTCTCGAGGGTTCCCCTGACTGTCTTTACGCCCATAATCGTAGAGCCGATAGGTCAAATCCGACGCCTGCTGAATCTCGAACAAAAATATCCCCGCGCCGATAGCGTGAACCGTTCCGGCGGGGTTGTAGACCACGTCTCCGGCTTTCACGGAAACAAAGTTGAGATGGGGCTCGAGCCGTTCGCTCGCCGCCGCCCCTCCCACCTCTTCAGGTGTGAGCGCGTCCTTAAAGCCCCAGATGATGCCCGCGTCCGCCCCCGCCTCGAGGATCAGCCACGCTTCGCTTTTGCCGTGAAACCCCGAAGCGGCCTCGTGTTCGTGCGCGTAGGCGTCGTCCGGATGAACCTGAATCGAGAGCTTGTCGGCGGCGTCGATAAATTTAGCGAGCAGTGGGAAGGTGTCGCCGTAACGTTCGGCGGCGACCGTCCCGATGAGCGCAGCGCCCAACTCGGCGCTCACCTCGTCCAGAGTTTTGCCCTGAAAGGAACCGCTCAGGACACGGTTGCCCCCGTAAATCTGCCAAGACTCACCGAGCGGTTCGTCGCCTGCGGGTTCTGGAAGCCCCAGAAAGGACACCAAACGGTCGCCCCCCCAGAGACGCGGGCTCAAGAAACGGCCCAGCTCGAGGGGATACAGGTCGGAAACGGGTTGGGAAGCCATGCGGTAGTTTATCGTTTCGGCGTCACCGGGTTGCGGTCACCGAGCCGTCAGATGTGTCGGCGGTTTCTGAAATTCACTCGACCCGAACACTCGCCGCCTCGCTACTTCGTGCTTTTTTCAGCACAGAACGCTTCTAGGCCGGATACCAAAATTAAGCTGTCACTACTCGGTCGTCGTACTCTCTTCGTCGGCAGCGACCCACGTCCGGGTCAGGGTCGGGGCCGCGACCACGTGACCGGGACGAAGCGGAGCCGGTATCGCCACGCCCCCCTCAAGCCTCAGCAGATAATCATCCACCGCATCACTACCCTCCAGCACAAAACCGTAACGTCCGTTCGCGTCGGTGGCGGTAGTCGCCACCACTCTGCCGCCCCGGAGCAGTTCGACCCTCTGAACGCCGCGCGACCCGTCCGCCTCGGCGCGGCCCCAAAGCGCGGTTACGGGGGGCGGTCTGCCGAACGCTGCGACGGGCTCGGCGAAGGGCGCGGCGGGCGCGGTCAGCCGCGCCGCCAGTTCGTCGCGGACGGTCTGCGGGTCGGAGCTGCCCGCCTCTACCGCGTCGCTCGGGGTGCGGTACGAGTAACCGACCCAGCCCGCCAGCGCCGTGTCCGCTACGACTGCCGCCGCTTGCGCTACGGTACCGTCGGGGTCGTTTAGATAGCTGCCGGTAGCGACCGCCGTCAGCCCGCCGCCCTGAAGCGTCGCCGCGTAACGGTTCCAGGGCTCGAACCAGGCTCCGGCCTCCGGGTCGGCGTGACGTTTATAGTTCATCAGCAAGTTGAGGTCTAGAAATCCCGCGTCCAGCCACCCCGCCCAGTCCTGCAACACCACCCGGTAGGCGTGCGCGTCGCTGAACGTTTCAGGCGGCGCGCCGTAAGCAATGGTCGCTGCGCCGACCCACACGGTGGGGTCGGCGCGTTTGGCCTCCAAATAGAGCCGTCGCAGCAGCAGCGTCAACTGCTCGCGTCGCCACGTCGTCCAGGTCTCGTCGGTCGGGTGCGGCAGACCCTCTACCCCCGTTTCCGCCGCGAAACGCGCCAGACTTTGAGCGTTATAACCCCAGCTCGGCGCGTCACCGTCGTTGAAGTCGGGATACCGCAGACGGTCGAAGGTCACGCCGTCCACGTCGTAATTCTCGACGATGCTCCCGACCGCCGCCGCCAAGTGATCAGCGACTGCCGGAACGCCGGGGTCTAGGTACACATCTCCCTGCGGGCGCGTCTCGCCGTCGTAACGCACGTTCAACCAGTCGGCTTCGGAGGCGTTCGGCCCGTGCTGGTTGTAGGCGTGCGCGGGGTCGGGCGGCGGCGCGTCACCGCCCCACAGCGCGAGCGTGACCACCCACGCGTGAACTTGCAGACCGGCGGCGTGGGCGCGTTCTAAAAGCGTCTCTAAGGGGTCGAAACCGGCCTCAAGCGCCGGGTCGCTGCTGAGGGGCAACGACGAGCGCGAGCAGTAGCAGTCGCCGCGCCGCACCACCTGCACGAACAGCGCGTTCAGGTTAAGCGCCTGCGCGTCCCGAATCAGCGTGTCGATTTCAGCGGGCGACTTAAACCCCGGCCCGTAAGCGTCGACCCAGATACCCCGGAGGGGTGCGAGAGGTTCCGGGGCGGCGGGAGCGTGGGCGGAAGCGTCGGTAAGACCCCCCGCAAGACCCCCGGCCTCCCACCACGGCGCAGCTGCCTGCACGTTTGCTGACAGAAGAAAAGACAAAAACAGGAGCGCGCGCATCAGAATGCAAAATAACACGCACTTCACGCATCTTTTAGGCGCGCGTCACGGTCGTCTGAGCGGTAGGGAGCCTTTCTAAAGGTAGGCTGAAGCGTGACGCCTACCTTTACCGACGAACCCCTCGAGCAGCTTGTCACCATCCTAAACGCGCAGCTCGGAACGCTCGCTGCGGGCGAACAGGTGACGTTTTACGCCCTCGACCCCGACCGGGGCGTGGGTCTTTTTGCGGGCGAAGTCACCGATATAGGCGGGGTTCGTTACCGCCACCGCCCGCTACGAGTCTGGCTCGAGCTTGCCGAACGCCTCGGCTGCCACCTGCACACGCCTCAACCCGAAGGGGTGATCGTCAGGTTTACGATGTCGAAACTCGAGCGAAATTGGCAAGGCAAAAACGCGAGTAAGGACGCAGGTAAAGACGCAATCAGCGAAACCTACGGCAACGCGTCGGACTTTGCGCGGCTGCAAAAGCTCGAGGAACCTACCTTTTGGTTCGACTATAAAGAGGCGATCGAACGGGTCGCCCTGAAACCACGGATCGCCTCAAAATCCAGGTGCCGGGTGCTGAGTCTGGGCGTGGGCCGGGGCGACGAACTCGGGCCGTTCAGCACGCCCTTCGCCGGTGACGACCTCAGTTTTACGGGTATCGACCATTCGGCGAGCGCCTTGCAGCGCGCACGCGAGCGGTTTCCGGGGGAGCACTACCGCTTTATTCAGGCCGACCTGGGCGACCTGGCAGGGCTCGAGCTGGGCCGCTTCGACCTTATCGTCAGTATCGCCACCTTTCAGAGCCCCGGCGTGCAGGGTCATACCCTCATCCGCGAAGTTGTGCAACGCTTTCTAACCGAAAACGGGAGCCTGATTCTGGCGTTGCCGAATTGCCGCTACCGGGACGGTGAGGTCAGGTACGGCGCGAAGCTGAAAAACTTTTCTCAGCCCGAGCTGTCGCTCGTCGTCAAAGACCTGGCCTTTTACCGAAAATATTTGCAGCAGCACCGCTTCCGGGTGTTTGTGACCGGGAAGTATTATCTGTTTTTAACAGCGGTTCGTCTTTGAACCTTAAGCTGTCATAAAGTTATTGCTGTATCGAGAGCAAAAAAACGTTTAGCTACTCACCTTCTTCTTTGCTAATCGGGATACCGGTAATGGTCCACCGAAGAATGTCATATTAAGGGATGGTTATACGAACACTCAAGTGTCATCACTGCGGTAGCGAGAACTTAAAGAAGAACGGTTTTGCTCCGAACGGCAAGCAGAAGTACCTGTGT
>JAABUN010008199.1_pt1 | contig 10811 bp, 7 predicted proteins | sample 5559311 | NCBI WGS metagenome assembly JAABUN01 (sample SAMN10711877, study PRJNA513370) | rock metagenome | isolation source: Antarctica rocks | place: Antarctica: Victoria Land, Siegfried Peak sud
CAGACCTCGCCGACCAGAGCGCCCCGCTTCACACCACGGTGACCATCCAGGAGGCCGATACGCTCGCGACCGTCAGCTGATTACCTGACCGCCACCGCGAACTTCCACGACGGCCGGGACAACCTCAGAGCAGGCGCCACGAAGTTGTTTACCGCGCCGCGTACGGGGAATACCTTCTAGCCCTGAATACCGACTTATGGTGCGTAAAGGAGGCGCAGAATGTCCGAGCACCCCACGGTCCTCCGCCCGAACTCCGATGCGCTCGCTGTCCTCGACGAGCTCGCCGAACCGCTCGAGCGCCGGATTCTCAAGCCGTATGTCGCTGCCACCCAGACGGCGCCGCCGCGACCGACCCTGACCCTGTATCCCGATGCGCCGCTCGAAGTGCGGTACTCGACACGCGGCACCACGCTGACGGCCGCGCACTGGGAGCACGACCCGCTCGTCGCTCACGAGCGGGGCACGATCCGGGCCCCTAAGTCCCAGAAGCGCCAGCTGAAGAAGCTCGGAGAGAGCGGTCTCAATCCCGACCTGGTCTGGGTTTTGCGCGAGATGCCGGGCACGTGGCGCCCGGGCGAGGAGCCGACGCGGATGATCGGGGTCGAGACCGCCGAGACCGCGCGCACCCGGCACATCCAGCACCTCCAGGCCAGCGCCGCCGCCTTCGTCGTCGGAAGGGCGCTGCTCTACACGGCTGGCGCGGCGTTCGCGCTCGCGACCGGCGCGGTGGTCGCGCTCGGCGCGGTCACCATCGGCGCCGTCGGGGCCGTCGCGATGGCGCCGCTCGCCGCCGGACTCGACCCGATCGTGCTTGCTGGGATCGTCCATCCCGAAACAGGGGCGGTCGCCTGGGTACCGATCGCCGCGTGGGACGAAATCCCGGACCGCCGTGGCTGGTGAACTCGTACCGGTTCGGGCTCCCGGCGGCGAGCTTGTCGCACCTCCTACTCCGACTCGAAGGCGTGGCGGTTACCCGTACGGCGACTTCCTGCGTGGGCTACGCGAGTACGTCGCGCCGCCACCGCCCGGCGAGCTCGGCTGGCAGGCAGCCGCCGGCGCGGGAATGACGATGGGGGCCGCCGGCCTTCTCGCCTTCTTGCCCGCTGGCCATTCCATCGCCACATCGGGGCTGTTTCGGTGGGTTGGGCGGTCGGGCCTCGCCTCGACACTCGACTCCGCAGGCGGTCTCGTCGAGCCGCTCGCGTGGTTCGCGATGGTGGTGCTGCTCGCGATCGCGGTGATCTACGGGTTGCGGTGGGGCGCTGCCCCGGCCCTGATGTTCCTCACCGCCCAGACATGGCTCGGCGTGGTCACGCTCGGACTGGCCGTTATCGCGTGGCTGTACCTGCTCTTGATGCTCGTGCTCAACCTTGGGATCTGGGCGGCGGTGATCGTCGGTCTAGGGGTTCTCGCCGTGGTCGCCTTGTGGTTCCTCGGGCTGCTCCTCGCGTCATGAACCGCCTGACCGAGGTCTGGAGTACGCAGGGCGCTGTCGCGCTTCGACGGTTCATCGGCCTGATGGGACGCGGGGCTGGACGCCTGCTTGGCATGCTCCTCTGGCAGCTGCGAGTGGTCTGGGCGCGGATTACTCCTCGTGCCCGCATCGTCCTCATCATCATCGGGCTCGCGTTGCTCTCGCGCACGACAAACTCGGTCGTACCCTCGATCGGCGCGACGCTGCAAGCTCTAGCCGTGATGTTGCTCGCGGCCGTCGGATTCTGGCTGATCCTCACGAGTCCATTTAGGCAACGGCGCTGGTGGGGGCGCCGATGACGAACGCGGTTGCAAATCGGCCGTTCTAGTCGGCGCCAGATGGCATCGGCGTAGGCGTGTACCTATGACGGCTGCCGCGATGAAAGTGCTCGTGTCAGGAACGCGTCAGCTTGCCTCGACGTCCGCCCCAGACGTACGCTAGACGTAATGACGAAGGACCAGACCAACGACGCCGCGGGCAATCACGACCTTCCGTTCGCGAAGGAGCTGTGGGCGGCGTGCGACGGGCTGCGCGGCAGCGTCGAGTCGGCCGAGTACAAGCACCTCGTCCTGGGCCTCGTTTTCTTGAAGTACATCTCGGACTCGTTCGAGCGCCGGCGAACGGAACTTGAAGCGGCCACCGCTGATCCCGCCTCGGAGCTCTTCACCGAGGACGACGAGGAGCGCGGCGAGATCCTCGAAGATCGCGACGAGTACGTGGCCGAGAACGTCTTTTGGGTGCCGGTCGAGGCGCGCTGGGATGCGCTGCTCGCGGCGGCGAACCAGCCTGACATCGGGCAACGGGTCGATTCCGCCCTCGAGGCGATCGAGCGCGAGAACGAGGAGCAGCTCCGGGGCGTGCTCCCGCGGATCTACGCGCGGGCCCCGATCGCGGCGCAGAAGCTCGGCGAACTGGTCACCACCATCGCGAAGGTCGGCTTTGGCGACGACGCGGACAAGGCGCGCGACATCCTCGGGCGCACCTACGAGTACTTCATCAAGCGGTTCGCCGCGTCAGAGGGCCACCGCGGTGGCGAGTTCTACACCCCCCGTTCGGTCACGCAGCTCCTCGTCGAGATGCTCGAGCCCTACGAAGGCCGCGTGCTCGACCCAGCGTGCGGCTCCTGCGGACTCTTCATCCAGTCGGCCGAGTTCATCAAGCAGCACGGCGGGGCGGCGCGCAAGATCTCGATCTACGGCCAGGAGAACAACCAGGCCACCTGGCGGATCGGGCGCATGAACCTCGCGATCCACGCGCTCTCCGGCGACATCCGCCTCGGCGACAGCCTCCTCAACGATCAGCACCCCGGCCTCAAGGCTGACTTCGTGCTCGCCAATCCGCCGTTCAACCAGGACAAGTGGGGCGCCGCTCAGGTGGCCGACGACGCCCGCTGGAAGTACGGCACGCCGCCGAACGGCAACGCCAACTACGCATGGATTCAGACCTTTATCCACCATCTCGCCCCGAATGGACGCGCAGGCTTCGTGATGGCGAACGGCTCGCTGACCTCCAGCCAGTCCGGGGAGGGCAAGATCCGCGAGGCGATGGTCCGCGAGGACCTAGTCGACTGCATCGTAGCCTGTCCGGGACAGCTCTTCTACACCACGCAGATCGCGGTCTGCCTCTGGTTCCTCGACCGCAACAAGCAGTCCGCCAGCGAGCGCGACCGCCGCGGCGAGGTGCTGTTCATCGACGCCCGCCATATGGGGCGGAAGATCAGCCGGACGCAGATCGAGTTCACCGAGGACGAGATCCATCGGATCACCGATACCTACCATGCCTGGCGCGGGACGGCGGACGGCACGTACGAAGACGTGAAGGGGTTCTGCGCATCAGCCACGCTCGACGACGACATCGAGAAGCACGGCTTTGCGCTCACACCGGGGCGCTACGTCGGAGCGCCGGAGTCCGAAGAGGACGAGATCGAGTTCGAGGAGCGCATGGCGGGACTCGTGGACCAGCTAGCGGATCAACTCCGCGAGTCCGAGCGGCTCACCGCCGAGGTGAAGAAGGCGCTGGGAGCGGTCGGCTATGACGTCTAGCGACCTCGGCTGGCAGAGGAGGAGCCTCGGCGAGATCTGCTCGTTCAAGGCCGGAGGAGCTTTCAAGCCTGACCTTCAGGGGCGCAGCAAGGGGGAGTACCCCTTCATCAAAGTGAGTGACATGTCGCGTCCGGAAAACGATCGCTTCATCGTGGATGCAGCAAACTGGGTAAGCGAAGCTGACTGTCAGATTCTGAGGTCGACGAAGTTCGAGCGCGGCACCATTGTCTTCGCAAAGATTGGCGAAGCGCTGAAAGCGAATCGCTTCCGCGTGCTTACGCGGCCTACCCTCATAGACAACAATATGATGGGCGCGTTCCCGCGGTCGGACGTCATAGAGCCAGAGTTTCTCTTGTATCTATTGCACGAGCTCGATTTCCCCGGGCAGGCGGCGGGATCTGCACTGCCTTATCTACGCGTTGCGGATCTGACCAAACTTGCCTGCGATGTGCCGGACCGGCGAGAGCAGAGGCGCATCGTTTGGCTGCTCAGCTCATTCGCTGACAAGATTGAGAACAACCGCCGAATCGCCGAGACGCTGGAACAGATCGTCGCGACGCTATTCAAGGCCCGCTTTGTGCACTTCGTGGACCAGGACGATCTCGTGGATAGCGAGATCGGTCAGATCCCGCGCGGATGGGCCGTCGCGGCAGTGGGAAACGTCCTGCCCGTCGTGGGCGGAGGCACGCCAAGTACCAAACAACAGCAGTACTGGGAGGGTGGTACGCACTGCTGGGCGACCCCGAAGGATCTCTCTGGCCTCGCGTTTCCCGTGCTACTCGACACGGGGCGGAAGATCACAGATACGGGTGTAGCGGAGATCAGCTCTAAGCTCTTGCCCAAGCGTACGGTCCTGCTCTCTTCACGAGCGCCCATCGGGTACACCGTGATGAGCATGGTCGAGGTGGCGGTGAATCAAGGGTTCATCGCCATCCCGCCGTCGGATCAGATACCCAGTGAATACATCCTCTTTTGGCTGCGCCAGAACATGGATCGCATCAAGTCGAACGCGGGCGGAACGACTTTTGCCGAGATCAGCAAGCGCGCTTTCAGACCGCTGCCGATGCTCGTGCCTCCGCACGCGGTGCTCTCGGAGTTTGGGAGTCTCACCCGCCCGTTGATTGACCGCATTGCTCAGTGCGCGGCGGAGGTTTGCCTGCTCTCGTCGATTCGAGGGTCGCTACTGCCGCGGTTGATTTCCGGCAAAGTACGCGTGCCTCCGGAGTACGCCTCGGCGTTGGGGGTGGCATGAATGCGTTGCCCAGACCGGTGATGTCGAATGAGGATGTCTACGCCGAGCAGCCGACGTTGCAGTGGCTGGAGGAGCTTGGCTGGACGATCGGGCACGGCCCGGACCTGAGCCCGGGCGGATCCGCTCCTGAGCGCGACAACTTTCGGGACGTGGTGCTCATCGGTCGGCTTCGGACCGCGGTCGGGGGCTTGAACCCGGAGCTTTCAGACGACGCCGTGGAGTACGTCATCCGACACGTCTTGACGACTACCTCACCGACCGTCATCGAGGATCACGCCGGGTTTCATCGTTTCCTGGTGGAGGGGGTGCCGGTCACCTACGAGGACGCTGGTGGCGTCGAACGAACCGCTCGTGCCAAGCTGGTCGACTTTGACGATCCGGACGCTAACGACTTCCTTGCCGTCAATCAGTTCACGCTGATCGTCGGTGGGAAGAACCGCCGGCCGGACGTCTTGCTGTTCGTCAACGGCCTCCCGCTCGGCCAGGTTGAACTGAAGAACCCGGCCGACGAGAAGGCCACCAACGAAGCGGCTGCGAACCAGGTCGCGCACTACGTGGACACGATCCCGCCGCTCTATCGCTTTGTCGAGATTGTCGGCGTCTCTGACTTGATCCAAGCGCGCGTGGGGACGATCTCGACGCCGGCCGAGCACTTCGCCGAGTGGAAGTCGATGGACCGTGAGGCGACCCAGGGGAAGTCCGAGCTGGAGGTCATGCTGCGCGGGGCGTTCGCCCCGGAGCGCTTGCTCGATCTCATCCACAACTTCGTGCTCTTCGAGGTGGACGCGGGCCGGACGACCAAGGTGCTGGCCAAGTACCACCAGGTCGACGCCGTCAACCGCGCGGTCGAGGCTACGGCGGAAGCGGTGACGGGGGATGGCCGTGCCGGGGTCGTCTGGCATACGCAGGGAGCCGGTAAGAGCTACTCGATGGTGTTCTACGCGCAGAAGCTGCGGCGTGACGCGCGGTTCGGCAACCCGACGTTGGTGTGCGTGACGGATCGGATCGACCTCGACGATCAGCTGATGCAGACGTTCGCCAAGCAGGAGGAACTCGCCCAGGCGGTCAAGCAGGCCGACGAGGTCGCTGGCGGGAGGGGCAGCCTGCACGCGCTGCTCGACGTGCCGGCCGGAGGCGTCGTCTTCACGACGATCCAGAAGTTCGCGCCGCCCGCGGGCGTAGCCGAGATGCCGGTATTGAGTGAGCGGCGCAACGTCATCGTGATCTCCGACGAGGCGCACCGTTCGCAGTACGCGGACTACGCCCGCAACCTCCGCAAAGCGCTGCCGAACGCGACGCGGATTGGCTTCACCGGGACACCGATCGAATCGGATCGACGCTCGACCAGCCTGACCTTCGGCGACTACATCTCCGTCTACGACATCGCGCGTGCCGTCGAGGACAAGGCCACGGTTCCGATCTACTACGAGAGCCGGATCGTGCCGCTCGACATCTCCGACGAAGAACTCGTTGCCGAAACCGAGAAGCTGCTCGCGCAGGAAGACGCCGAGGCGGTCACCAAGCTCGTCGGTGCCGAGACAAAGCTCGAGCGAGTCGTCGGCTCAGACGCTCGCCTCGACAAGGTCGCAGGCGACATCGCCGAGCACTTCGTCAAGCGTCAAGAGCTGCTCGAGGGCAAGGCGATGGTCGTCGGGATGTCCCGCGAGATCTGCGTCGGCCTGGCCGAGCGACTTGCCGAACGGCTGGGGAAGGACGCCGTGACCTGCGTGATTACCGCGCAGGCCACCGAGCCAAAGCTGAACAAGTACCGGCGTTCCAAGTCCGAGATGCGCCAGGTCGCCGACGACTTCAAGGATCCGGTGCATCCCCTGAAGCTCGTCGTCGTGCGGGACATGTGGCTGACCGGCTTCGACGTGCCGCCGCTGCACACCATGTACATCGACAAGCCGATGCACGACCACGGCCTGCTCCAGGCCATCGCGCGCGTCAACCGCGTCTTCCGCGACAAGCCCGCCGGTCTGGTGGTCGACTACATCGGCATCGGCGAGGACCTGCGGACAGCTCTGCCCGCCTACGCCGCGAAGGATGTCGAGGACGCGATGGTGCCTGTGGCGCGCGTGATCACCGCACTCCGGGAGAAGCATGAGGTGCTGGCCGAGTTCTTCCACGGCCTCCCCTGGCAGCATCGCGACGGGCTCGATCCGGCGGGCCTCGCCACCCTGCTCGTGCAAGCCCATTCGAAGATCGTCGAGGACGACGAGCAGACCAAGCGGTATCTCAACGAGCAGTCGGCCTTCTCGCGCCTCCTCGCGCTCGTGAACCCCGACCCCGTCGTGGAGGAGTTCCGCGGCGACGCCACCTTCTTCGCCGACATCGCCCGCGCCGTTCGCAAGTACACGCCACCGGAGGGAGAACCCAGCGAGGCGGCCCGGCAGGCGGTCAAGCAGGTGTTCTCCGAAGGACTCGCCGCCGGTGAGATCACCGACGTGTTCGGAATCGCCGACGATGATCGTCCAGAAGTCTCGATTCTCTCCGACGAGTTCCTCGACGACCTCCAGAAGAAGATGGGCGAACCGCCGCTCATCGTTGCCTTCCTCAAGAAGCTGCTCAACGACGAGATCCGCTCACGCGGCCGACGAAACCAGATGCAGGCGAAGCTCTTCGGCGACGAGCTGGACGCCGTGCTCGCCCGGTATCGCAACCGCCAGGTCACCGGCGCCGAGGTCGTCAAAGCGCTCGTGGACCTGGCGAAGAAGATGCGCGACTCCAAACGCCGTCATGAGGAGCTCGGCCTGACCGAAGAAGAGTCCGCCTTCTACGACGCGCTGATCGGCAATGCCGAGGACTTGGTCGACGACCCGGCGATCGCCGAGATCGCCCGCGACCTCGTCAAAGGCATCCGCGCCGACCTCACCGTGGACTGGACGAGCCACGAGAGCCGAGAGGCGGCAGTCAGGCGGAAGATCAAACGCCTCCTACGCAAGTACAAGTATCGACCGCCGGCGCCGAAGGGCGGGAACGGTGGCGGCCGCCTGACCCTTGAGCGCGCGACCAAGCTCATCCTGGACCAGGCCCGAGTCCTCTACTACAAGTGGCCCGAGGTCGAGAGCGAGGCGATGCTCTAGCGCTCTCTGCATGGGAGGATCTACACGAGAAGGGCGCGCTGCTCGACGCTGGCGGGACGCTGGTGCATACTGGTCGCATGAATAGCAGCCGACGAGTCGAACCAATCGCGGCTTCGGAACCCTTCAAGAGCTTCTCCCACCTCTCGGCGGGCGCTGAGTTCTGGCGGACTGATTTGCATATTCACAGCTTCGGTGTCTCGCGAGATGTCGCCGATAAAGCCATGACAGTCGAGGGCATCGTACAAGTCGCCACTGAGCGTTATCTCAAGGTCATCGCGATCACCGATCACAACGCGATCGACTCTGTCGCGACGCTGCTTGAAGCGGCCCCTAAGGCGGGACTTGTTGCGTTCCCTGGAGTGGAGATCACGACTGGCGAGGGACACGTCCTCGTATACTTCGATGCTGGCAAGTACCGAGAGTTTACGGACTGGTTCGGACGCCTCGTCTTTCAGGCAGATGCGAGCGGCGACCGGCACATCCTAGTTCCCATCTATGAACTACTGGAGTCAGTGGATAAGGCGGGTGGCGTAGCGATTCCGGCGCACGTTGGTCGGGACAAGACTGGGTTCTTGGGCCGCGTCTCGGCACAGATCGAGGCTGCGATCTTAGTCAGTCCGTTTCTTCGTGCCGTAGAGGTCGATGAACCGGCCGAAGGCGTCTGGTACTCGTCGCTTGACGCTGGTGATGGGGCATCCCGACGTACGGAAGTTCTCAAGAAACGCGAACAGGCGCTCGGACCGGTCGCTGGCCCTCGCATCGCCAAGCTGCTGTTCTCCGACGCGCACTCACTACAGGCCATTGGCCGCGACCGCGATGGGGGCGATCGCGTCACACGAATCAAGATGAGTGAGCCAGGCTTCGAAGCATTCCGCACAGCCCTGGCGGATCCGGATGCGCGGATTAGACTAGAAGCCGATCTCCCGAACGATTATCCTCGGATCGTGGGCGTCAGACTGCTGGGCGGCTTCCTCGATGGCCAAGAGATCTCGTTTAGCCCCAACCTCACCTGCCTGATCGGCGGACGTGGGACCGGGAAGTCCACCGCGATCGAGAGTGTCCGTTGCACCTGTCTAGGCGAGGCCGGTGAAATGGATGGGGAGTCAAACTGTCCGGACACCGTACAGCTCATTTACCAAGACGAGTTCGGCCAGCACCACTACATCAAACGCGACGCCGATCGCGCGACCTACGAGTTGACCGATGACGGGGCCGTTGAGATGCATGTGGCCATCGAGGGCTATGATCAGGACCGAATCGCAGCGATTATCAGGGGATACCGCGAGGAACCACGACTGCTACTCACGTTTCTCGATCAGTTCGCGAATCTGGACGCGGTCACCGTCGAGATGGAGTCGCTCCGAGCCCAGCTTGAGACCAACGGTGAAGAGATGCGTCCGTTGCGGGGCGCGTCGGCAAAGCTGGAGCGCGAGAAGAAGTCCCTGGAGGAGACGCAGCTCAAGCTCAAAGCGATTCAGGGCTCCAATCTCAAAGACGCGCTGGAGTGGCGCCGACGATTGCAGCGCGAACGGCGGGTGCGGCAAGAACTTGAACGGAGACTAGAGACGCTGGGGCAAGACGTGAACGCCCTCGATGTCAGGATCGATCTACGCGGTCTAGCGACGTCGGCGGAGATAGGCGACCTGAACGAGACGCCGAACGCTGAACTCTTGGTGGGTGCGGATGGAAAGTCCGGGTTGCTGGCCATCATCGAGTCTCTCGATCGCGAAATCGACGCGTGGAAGAAGCATGGAAAGAGTCGGATCGCGACAGCCAAGGTCGACATTACCGACCGTCTCACGAGGTGGCAAGAGCGCGAGCACCTCATCGAGGCGCGTGTGCAAACCGTGTTTGAGAACCTGCGAGCCAAGGGCGTCAACCCTAACGTCTCTGAGTTCAACCGTCTCACTGCCGCGGAAGAGACGTCCACTCGCGCAGCCCGCTCGCTGGAAACCGCCGTCAAGCGCGGCTCCGAACTTACAAAGAACCGACGTCGACTCCTGAAGAGCTACCGTGCGGCGCAGTCAAGGCGGTTTCAACTCCGCGCCCACGCGATGCAGATGCTTACCGATCAGCTGAATGCTGCATTCGATGAGTTCAAGGTCAAGCTCGCCTTCCGGGAGGGCGAGGTCGTGGACCGGTACGCGGAGTGGATGCGAGCTGCGATCGCTGGGCGATTCTTGCGCGGCCCGCGGATCGAGAACCTCTGTCGATCAGCGCACCCGCTTGAGCTCGCTGATCTCGTTCGTCGCGGCGACGTGAGCAGCCTCCGGGCACTCAAGACCGACGCTGGAAGTGGTTACTTCGCTGACGACAGCGAGGCTCGTGAGTTCGTCAGCGCACTGCGCCAGCACGACATCTCGACACTTGAGGTGGTTGCACCAGAGGATCGTCCCGAGATTAGTTTGACCACAGAGGTCAAGAGCAAACCACGGAAGGTGGACTTTGAGAATCTCTCGTTTGGTCAGAAGGCGTCGATACTGCTTGGAGCCCTGCTCTTCTCTTCAGAACATAGCCCGCTAATCATTGACCAGCCGGAGGACCATCTCGACAGCCAGTTCATCGCGCGTACTGTCGTTCGGGTACTCCGGCGAGTGAAGGAAACCCGACAGGTCATCATCGCCACCCACAATGCCAACATCACCGTGCTTGGCGATGCGGAACAGATCGTGCCGCTCCAAGGCTACGAAGGTCGTGGCCTAACGCGGGACGTCGGGTCGGTAGACGGCAATGCAACGCGAAGGCGTGCGTGCGAGATCCTTGAGGGCGGGGAAGCCGCGTACAAGCGCCGTGGCGAGATGTACGGGTTCGAGATCAAGACCTAGCCATCTTGTGCGTACCGGGTTCGCTCCATCCGGGGGTGGGCGTAGCTTCGCGGCGTGGCTCGCCCGGACTTTCCGCTGACGATCTTGGAGTTTCAGCAGCGGTTCGGGACCGAGGAGGCGTGCCGCGCCTAC
>JAABUN010008200.1_pt1 | contig 10809 bp, 8 predicted proteins | sample 5559311 | NCBI WGS metagenome assembly JAABUN01 (sample SAMN10711877, study PRJNA513370) | rock metagenome | isolation source: Antarctica rocks | place: Antarctica: Victoria Land, Siegfried Peak sud
CCCCGGCCGCCTGCGACCCTGCGAGAACGACACCTGCCGTCTGTTCCTGATCGACCATAGTCGCGCCGGTACCGCACGCTGGTGCTCGATGGCCGTCTGCGGGAACCGGATGAAGGCACGCCGCTACGCCAGCAGGCAAGCGGGCTGAACCGCCCGGGTCTGGCGGGGGGTCCGGGGTGCACGGTCCGACGGTGGCCTTCCACCCGGCGGGGTCGCCGCTTCGTCATCACCCGACCCGACAGCGCCGCTGCCCGAACGATCGGGCGACAGCAGCCGCTGCCGGGAGAACCGCCCTCACTCAGCCCGGGGCCCCGTCACGTGGCGGCGAGCAGTGCGTCGGCGATCACGTCGACGCCGGCGGCGTTGGGGTGGTCCCCGTCAGCCGCGAGCAGCCGGGTGTGGTCGGCGGCCTCGTCATCGAACCAGCGGGTCAGGTCGATGCAGCGACCTTGGTGGGTGTCCGCGGCGACGCAGATCGCCTGATCCGCCGCCTGCGTGACCTGCTCGCTCCAGTCGAGCTGCGGCTGTCCGCCTGCTGCCCGGGCCACCGCTCCGTCGGTGAACACGTTCCAGTAGGTGGTGACGAGAACAGTGCTGGGCGGGCCGGACCGCAGCGACCTGATCAACGCAAGAGCGTCGCTGAGCCTGGTCCCCATGGCTTGGCTGGCCGGGCCGTAGCACCGCGCTGGGCAGCTGTCGGCGTCGCGCTGCTGTTGCAGCGGCAGCAGGTCGTTAGCCCCTATGGTGACGACGACCACATCCGCAGCGGCTACTGCAGCCGACGTCCGGTGGTCCGTCCGCAGCTGATCCACCAGGTCGGCGGTGGTGTCGCCGGGAACACCGAGGTTGAGTGCGCTGACGCTGCGCCCGGCGGCAGCCCTGAGCCGGTCAGCGTAGGCGGCGACGACGCCTGGGCAGCTGCAGGCCGTACCAGCCATCACCGAATCCCCGAGCCCCACGACCGCGAGCGGGGCTGCGGCAGGCGGGTGCGCTTCTTGCTGGAGGATGGTGGGCACCACGCTGGCGCGCGGCTGAGGGCTGACGAAGCAGGCGGCTGCTACGAGCAGGAGTGCGATGAGGGTGCGCCGGGCGGCGGACCGCAGATGTCTGTTGCTCAGCCGAACCCTCCGGCAGCAGCCAGCCATCGCAGCGACGGGCTGAGATAGGCGCTGTAGTTGCGGTAGTTGTGGCCACCGACGGCAAAGGACAGCACGGCGACGTTCGTGTCGCCTCGGCTTACGGCGAGCATCTTCTGGGTGGATTTCCACGCGAAGCTGTCCTGTTCACCCGTGACCATCAGCAGCCGTCCCCCGGCGAGACCCTTGTTGTGGGTGTACAGCCAGCGCGGGGAGTTCTCGTTCCGCAGCTTGGTGCTGCCGCCGAACAGGTTACCGGTGGTCGCGTCGGTCAGCGGGTCGTAGTAGCCGCCGAAGCTGACCGCAGCCGCGAACTTCTGGGGGTGTCGCAGCAGCAGCTTGGCTGCGCAGAAGCCGCCGGTGCTCCAGCCCATCGCCGACCAGTGTCGCCCCGGGGGCTCGACGCGGTACCGGGCCGTGAGGGCAGCGGGGACGTCGACGGCCAACCAGGTTTCCGCCTGGGGGCCGGCCGGCACGTTCGTGCACTCGGTGTCGCGCGGCGAATCGATCATCAAGGGCGGGAAGACGGCGATGAACGGTTTGGTCTTGCCGGCCCTGATCTCCCGGGTGCTGATGGTGCCGAAGTCGTAGTGCTGAAAGGTCACCTCCGGGGTGGACGGCTGCCCTGGGAGGAACATCACGACCGGGAAGCGGGTGTTGGCGTAGCGGGGCTCGTGGTACTGCGGTGGCAGCCACACCAAGGCGTCGGCCGTGCCGTGGCCCGCCCCGGGGACGCGCAGCACCTCCACCGAGCCGGCACCGCTGCCGGCCTTGATCAGCCCGTTGGTCTGGATCTGGGCGGACTGGGCCTGCTGCCCGGCGAGGTCGGCCCAGCTGGTGTAGAAGCCGTACTGGTTGTTGACCCACAGGAACAGTGCGCACATCGCCAGGAGCTGGCTGAGCAGCACGAGTCCGACGCGACCAGCAACGCGCATCGTCGCGGTTCGCCAACCACTGGTCGGGGCCGGCCGGCGGCGGCTGAGGACGGCTACCGTGACGACGGGCACGGCCAGAGCCAGCACCACCATGAGGATGAACAGTGGCCGACCGGTCAGGCTCAGCATGGCGGTTCTCCCTTCGACGGTCTCGTCTGTGACAGTAGGCGTCAGCCGACTTGCGCGCACTCGCCGCTCAGGTGGCGCTTAGGTGGGCGACGAGAGCATCTTCCTCCAGACCGACTTTCCTCTACGAAGGGCCTTGTGTGAGCCAGGTCGACGCTCAGGTGCGGCGGCGGGAGCGCGCCGCCCAGGCCCTGACCTGGCTGTACGCGGCTGCTTGTGGTCTGGCTCTGCTGCTGTGGCTGTCCACTCGAGGGGAGGCGCCCGAACCAAATGTGCTGGAGCTCCTGTTCGGGGTGGCCAACATCCCCCTCTCCCACTCCTTGGTCTCGTTCGTGGTGCTGGCGCTCATGACCCGGGCGTTGATCGGGCGCAAACGCGTGGGCCTGGCGGCGGTAGCAGCCTTCCAGCTGCTCGGCATGTATCTGGGCGTGCTCGCGCTCGCCCGGCTGACCGCCGCCCCGACACCGACCGTCTGGGGCTCGCGGCGGCTGTTCACCCACGGGCTGGACGTCGTCTCGCTGCTGGTCGGAGCCCTCGTCCTGGTCGGGCTGTGGCGGCTGCGGCCGGCGTTCCCCGGTCACCTCCGGCGGGGCTCCTGGACCCGCCTGGTGGCTGCTACAGCCGTCGGTGGAGCCGTCACCACGACGGTGACGTGGCTACTGCTCAATGCCACCGACCGCGGCAGCGGCGTCGGCAGCGAGGAGTGGCGGCAGCTGATCTCCGTTCTCGGCCGCAGCCTCGGCGACGCCGACCCTGACACCCGACGTGAGCTCCTCGGGGTGCCCGGGTGGATCCCCCAGCTTGCCTCGGTCCTGATCAGCCTGACCCTGATCACTGCTGTCGTGCTGTTCCTGCGGTCCGCTGCCAGTTCCACCCGTTGGTCGGGGCCACGGGAGCTGGCCCTGCGCGGCCTGCTCGCCGACAACGGAGCCGGGGACTCGCTGGGCTACTTCGCCACCCGCCGCGACAAGTCCTCTGTCTTCGCACCCGACGGGCGGGCCGCGGTCACCTACCGAGTGGCGAACGGGGTCTCGTTGGCTTCCGGGGACCCGATCGGCCCCGCATCCGCGTGGCCGGCCGCGATCGCAGCCTGGAAAGCCGAGGCCCGGGTCTACGGCTGGCTCCCCGCCGTGCTCGCGGCGAGTGAGGACGGCGCCCGCGCCTACGCCGACACCGGCCTGGCAGTCATCAACCTCGGCGACGAGGCGATCCTGGCCGTCGACCAGTTCAGCCTCGCCAGCACCTCCTTGTCTCCGGTCCGCCACGCTGCTCGCCACGCGCAGCGTGCCGGCGTCACCGTCGCTGTCCGGCGACAGCATCAGCTGGACACCGAGGAGCTGGCCGAGCTGACCACGACCGCGGAGCGGTGGCGGGCCGGGAAGTCCGACCGGGGGTTCTCGATGGCGTTGAACCGGCCCGCCGACCCTGCTGACGCGCAGATGATCCTCGTCACCGCACGAGCCGGCGACGGCGGGCTGGTCGGGCTGCTGACCTTCGTCCCGTGGGGTCGTCGCGGCATCTCCCTCAACGTGATGCAGCGCAGCCCTGGTGCACCGAACGGGGTCACCGAGCTGATGGTGACCACGCTGATGGCGGCGGCAGCCCGGCTCGGAGTCACCCAGGTGTCGCTGAACTTCTGCATGTTCCGCGGCGTCTTCGCCGACGCGACCCGGCTGGGTGCCGGGTCGCTGACCAGGCTCAACTCCTCCCTGCTCGGCGTCCTCGACCGCTTCTGGCAGCTGGAGCGGCTGTACCGGGCCAACCAGAAGTACAACCCGCAATGGCGTCCCCGCTACCTGTGCTACGACAGCCGCATCTCCCTGCCCCAGGTGCTGCTGACGGCGGCCGCCGCCGAAGGGTTCCTGGTCCTGCCGCGGCTCCCCCGACGCCGGCACCCTCAACCCCAGCTGACGACGGCCGAGCTGGGACAGCTCCGCGCTCTCGAGACAGCGCCGGCCCCCAGCCCCGCAGCCTTCGGGCCGCAGCGCTCGGACCAGACCCGACACCGGCTCGACCATCTGCGCGGTCTGGCCGCGGCCGGACGCGACCCATACCCGATCAGCCTCGCCCCGCCCACCACCCCGATTGCCGAGCTGGCCGCAGGGTCTCAGCAGTCGGCCGGCGTCGTGCGGGTGGCGGGCCGGGTGAGCGCTGTGCGCGACCACGGTGGCGCCGTCTTCACCACCCTCACCGACACGGGCCACACCGTGCAGGCGCTGCTGGAAGCCGACCGACTCGGCCGGGACGCGGTCCGCGACTACGTCCGGCTGGTCGACACCGGCGACATCGTCGTCCTCGACGGCCACCGCGGCTGCTCACGCACCGGCACCCCCACCCTGCAGGTCACGTCCTGGGAGGTCGCGGCGAAGTCGCTCCACCCCATCCCCTTCAGGAGCTTCACCGACCCGCAGAGCCGGCTGCGGCAACGCTCCACCGACCTGTTGGTGCACCCCGAGTCCGCCGACCTCCTGCGCCGCCGCGCCACCGTCGTCCGCTCACTGCGTCACACGCTGGAGGAGGCGGAGTTCCTCGAGGTGGAGACCCCGATCCTGCACACCGTGCACGGCGGCGCCACCGCCCGCCCGTTCCGCACCCACATCAACGCCTACGGGGTCGACCTGTCGCTGCGCATCGCGCCCGAGCTCTACCTCAAGCGACTGCTCGTCGCCGGGCTGGGGGCGGTGTACGAGATCGGCCGCAACTTCCGCAACGAAGGTGCCGACGCCACCCACAACCCTGAGTTCACCTCTCTGGAGGCCTACCTCCCCTACGCCGACTACACCACGATGCGGCACCTGACCGAGCAGCTCATCACCGCGGCAGCGACCGCCGTCCACGGCCGGCCCGCCTTGGCGCTGCCCACCGGACCCGAATCCGACGCCCCGACCGGGCTGTTCGACCTGACCCCGCCCTGGCCGGTGGTGCCGATGATGGACGCCGTCTCCGCCGCCACGTCCACACCGGTGAGCCTCGACACCGACTTCGACGAGCTCCTCACCCTGGCCGGCCGGCACGGCGTCGAGGTCCACGACGGCATGGGGCCCGGCGCCTTGATCGAGGAGCTGTACGCCGAGCTGGTCGAGGCGGTGACCATCCGACCCACCTTCTACACCGACTTCCCCCGCGAGACCTCACCGCTGACCGGACCCCACCGCCACCAACCCGGACTCGTCGAACGCTGGGACCTCGTCATCAACCGGATGGAGATCGGCACCGCCTACTCCGAGCTCACCGACCCCCTCGAGCAGCGGCGCCGACTCACCGAACAGTCACTGAAAGCCGCCGCCGGCGACCCCGAAGCGATGCAGGTCGACGAGGACTTCCTGCACGCCCTCGAGCTGGGGATGCCACCGACCGGCGGACTCGGACTGGGCGTCGACCGGCTGGTCATGATCCTCACCCAGACGAACATCCGCTCAGTCCTGTCCTTCCCCTTCTCCCGGCCCCAACCAACGCTTCCAGTCACCCGTCCAGCAGCAGATTGACGCGGGACCGTCGACAGGAGCGAGGGCGTCGGGCTCCCCAACGGTGTGGGGTTCACCGTTCCGGCTGGGCGGGGCTGGTGGCGAGCACGACGCACCCGACGAGTGCGACGACCACGGCACAGCCCACGCTGAGCAACCAACCCGGTCGGATGACGTCGCCGAGCCCGAGCACGCCCACCACGCCCGGCAGCAGCACCTCGATCACCCACAGGACGGCGGCTACCAGTCCGACGGCACCGCCCTCCAAGCTTCGAGACAGCGCCACCGCGCCCAGCACCCCAAACCCCACCAGACACCACACGACCGGGTCGATGAGCACCTGGTACCAGGCCCCGGGGAGCTGCACCGCGCGGCCGCAGAGGGCAGCCCCGGAGAAGGCGACCCCGGCCAGCACCGCCATCGGCACCGATCTCGAGGCGCGGTACAGCACCGCCGTCAGAGTCGCCACGACGGCCAGTGACACCACCACCGTCGGAACGAACCAGCTGCCCGGTGGCCGGGAGGCCTGGACCCCTGAAGCGGCAGCCATCACGGCCAACGCCGCCGTCACGAACACGATCGCCACACCATCTCGGACACGCAGCGTGGCGCCCAGGAAGCCCCGGGCCAGCAGGACGGTGACGCACAACGACCCAGCAAGCAGCGCCTGTACCGTGAACAGCGGCAGCCGCTGCAGCGCCACCAACGACGCCGCCCACGCCACCGCGTCGCAGCCCAGCCCCGCGAGGTAGCGAGGGTCGCGCATCACCACCAGCCCCCGTGCGCGACGCGCACCGGCAGCCTGTAGCACCGTCCCGACGCCGTACCCGAAGGTTCCGACCAGCGCAGCAACCAGCCCCAAGATCATCCTGCCGGTCCCAACGGCGTCAGATCGGTCAACACCGAGAACAACCTCCCGTACCCGCTCATCGATCGACCTCTCCTCGTCCATCCTGGCGCCGGATCAAGCGCAGTGTCGGCTCGGACGGCCACCTCATGACTTGTCGATGGCCGACTGGACCGACTGCGCGTACCCGTCCGAGGTGTAGGTGGCACCCGAGACCGTGTCGATCTTCGCGGACTGGGACGCGATCACCTCGTCGTGCAGGGTCGGCACGGCGCGGTCGGCGATGGCACGGCTGCGGTCGTCACCGCTCGGGGTCTGCAGCGTCCTCACGTCGGTGATCCTGCTGTTGGTGAAGGTGACCGACACCTGGACGGGGCCGTACTGCGTCGAGACGACATCGCCGGTGAACGTGACCACCTTCGGCGCGGCCGGCGTGCTGGGAGCCGGCTTCCTCGGCGACGAGGACGGGCCGCTGGAGCCGGACCTCCTTCCCGGCGAGGCCGTGCTGCCGGTGGACGGGGTCGAGTGGACCACCGCCGGCTGGCTGGTCAGCTGCGGGGCGGTGTGGGTGCGCAGGCCGACCGCAGCCGACGTGGCCCCCATGATGGTGAGGTACAGCACCGCGCCGTGCCACCTTCTGCTCTTCACGACATGCTCAGCTCTTCGGAGTGGATGTGGCGGGCGGTGACGCCCAGGGACCTCAGCGACCTGGTGGCGGTTGCCGCCAGGCCCGGGGACCCGCAGATGAAGACCTCGCGGTGTGAGACGTCGGGTACGAGCCTCTCCACCGACCACGCTGCCAGCGGGTCGTAGCCGAGGTCGCGCCGTCGTCCCAGCACAGGGATGAAGCGTATTCCGTCGCGGCCGTCGAGCTCGTGGCTCAGCGGTAGCTGGTCTGGCGAGGGACCGCGATGGATCACCACCACATCACGGCCCTGGTCGCTCAGCTCGTGAGCCAGTGTGCGGATCGGACCGATCCCGACCCCACCGGCGATCAGCAGGACCTTCTGGCCTCGAGCACGGTCGGAGGTGAAGCGGCCGAAGGGTCCCTGCATGATCACCGGGGTCCCCGGCCTCAGGTCGTTCACGGCGGACGAGTGGTTGCCCAGCGCACCCACCGTGATCCGCAGCCGGTCGTCCCGCGGGAGTGCGGAGACGGAATAGGGATGTGCCGTGGCCAGGTGGCCCCAGGCGAGGAAGCGGAAGGTGAAGAACTGCCCCGCTCGGGTGTTGAGCTCCTCGAGGTGGGAACCACGCAGCCAGACGCTGGTCACGCCGCTGGCCTCAGGAACCACGCTCTCCACCCGGACCCGGTACCGCAGCACACCGGCAGCGGGCAACGCCAGCCGCCACACGACGACCGCGGCCGCGGTGCCCAGGTAGAGGATGCTCCACAAGGCCCGGTTGACCGGGTTGTCGACGAAGTGCGCCCCGGCGTGGATCTGGTGTCCGAAGGTGAGGAACACGGCGACGTAGGTGCTGGTGTGCAACCAGTACCAGGCCTCGTAGGACAAGTGTCGACGGGCGGTCCTGGCACTGGTGACCCCAGCCAGGACCAGGACCGCCGTCCCGATCAGGGCTGTGAGCACGTCGGGCTGCGGCAGCGTCGTCGTCCAGAACTCCGACCAGAGCGTCACCTGGTCGGTCTCCTTCCCGCCGATGACGATCAGCACGACGTGGGTGAGGGTCAGCAGCAGCACGCTGGTACCGAGAGTGCGATGCCACGACACCAGGCGGTCGAGTCCGATCGCCCGCTCCAGCCAGGGCAGCCGCGCGATGAGCATGATCTGGACACAGACCAGCACCCCGGCCACCATCCCCGTCAGCTCGCCCGCCGCGGTCATCGCCGGTCCCGGCGTCAGCGAGCCGATTGGAGGCGTCTCCAGCCACCACAGCCCGAACACGCCCACCGTCGACAGCACGAGGAGGAGTCGGACGACGAACCCGCTCGCAGCTCCCGGGTGGGGCCGTGGCACCTGGCGCGTCGGGGCGGGTGGCCTAATGGACACGAGGTGGGGCATGGAGTCAGGGTGCGCGCCCTAAGTCAGAGGATTCTTGGAAGCCGGCAACCGAACCGGCTCAGACCCTGCCCGCAGTGGCCCAGCACTGCGCAGCCGAACGTCGCCTTGCGCCGACGGGCTCGCTGCGTTCCAAGAATCCTCACATCTTGACGGCCGACCATCACCTTGTGGACAGGTCGTCGCCCCATCCCGGCTTCAGCGGGCGGGTGCGCCCGGTCGATCCAGGGAACGACCCGCCGGTGAGCTGCTGACGATGCGCTACCAGCAGATCGTCATGGGCACCTCCATCTCCGTCGACATCCGCGACCCCGGGCCTGGCGGTGGTGAGGTCCAGGCCGCGGTCCAGCGGGCCTTCGCAGTTCTGCGGGCCGACGACCGGCGGTTCAGCACCTACCGCGACGCCAGTGAGGTGAGCCGCATCAACGACGGCCGCTCGACGCTGCTGGAAGCCAGCCCGGAGCTGCTGGAGGTTCTCCGAATAGGAGCGGAGCTGGAGGTGGTGTCCCGCGGAGCCTTCTGCTGCCGCGACCCCGACGGCCGGCTGGATCCCAGCGGGATCGTGAAGGGCTGGTCAGTCCAGCGAGCAGCGGACGTGCTGACCCGAGCCGGTCTTCGGTCGTTCTGCCTCAACGCCGGCGGGGATGTGGTGGTCCGCGGCGAGCCGGAGCCCGGGCGGCGGTGGCAGGTCGCCGTACGGAACCCCGACGGGGCCGCCGCTGTCCCGCTCGCGGTGCTCGCGATCAGCGACCAGGCGGTGGCCACGTCCGCCACGAACGAGCGGGGCCAGCACCTGTGGGATGGACGGACCGGTCAGGCGGCAGTCGGTCTGACCTCGGTGACGGTGGTCGCCGCCGACCTCACCTGGGCCGACGGGCTCGCGACGGCGGTCTTCGCGCTCGGTCCCGACGGCGTCAGCTGGGCGGCAGACCAGTTCGACTGCCAGGTGCTGGCCAGGTCGACACCTGGCCAGCTGCTCACCGGCGGCGATGTGCGATCCCTGCTGGCCCGACCGGAGTCACGCTGACGTGCGCGCTCGGCCGGCGGCGAACCTCCCTCGATCTCGCCCCGTCGGGGCCGCCTCACCGACTAGCCGGGCAGCACCGAACGGACGGCCGACGCCACCAGATCAGGCCGGTCGACCATGACGAGGTGGCGAGAGTCGGCTGCCACGATGTGGTTCCCACCGAGCAGCTCGGCAAGCCTGGCCTGGTCCCGCAGCCAGTCCGATCCTTCCTCGGCAGCCGCGGTGACCACCGCCACGGCGATGTCGGGGAAGGGCGTGCGCCGACGCAGCAGGGACAGGTCCCACACCTGCTGGTCGTAGGCGCCCTGCTCAGCGACGACGCTCGCGGCCGCGTCTCGGTTCCGGTACACCGCCTTGGCGACGGCGGACGTCGGGTCGAGGAGTCTCCGGTGGCTCTGGGCGGTCACCAGCACCCGGTCAGCGAAGGACCCCGCCGGTCGCACCGCTGGCAACCCGAACAGCGCGTGCACACCTCGCGCCGCCCACAACCAGCGTTCGGGGAACGTGGGCGGCCGAGGGTCCCACTCCACACTCGCGTCGACGAGCACCATCCCCACCACCAGACCGGGATGTTCACGCGCCAGCGCCTCGACGTGCAGGCCGGCCATCGAGTGCGCCACCAACACCACCGGCCCGCCCAGGAGACGAATGAGGTCAGTCAGCGTCGCCACCTCGGCATGCAGCTGGGGCAGCACTCCCGGCCAGGGAGTTCCCACCAGTCCGGGCCGGTCCATCGTCACCAGCTCGAGCTCTGCCAGCTGGGCGACGACCTGGCCCCAGGTGTAGTAGGGCACCCCACACCCTCCCAGCAGCACGACGGTGGGGCGGGTGCCCGGTCGGTGCACCCAGTGCACCGCGCGGCCGCCGAGCACAGTGACGACGCCCGGAACCTGGGCAGCCGTCCGGTCGCCGTGACCGCGCATTCTCGGGGTCATGAGTTCCCCTCCTCCGACGTGTCGCCAGCCGCCACGCCCACCGATGCGGAGTCCAGCAACCAGAAGCCGACGGCCGCGAACCACACCGATGCCGCCACGACCATCACGACCTGGGGATAGCCGAACCCGGGCGACCCGGCGACGATCATGCTCAACATGATCATCAACGCGACGATCTCGGCGACACAGATCACGGACAGCGGAGCCCGGCCACGTGGGGCGGGACCCGCACTCTGCCCCACGGCCAAGCGGGCGGCGACCAGCGAGGTGACGATTCCCGCCTGAGCAGCAACGCTGGTGGCCGTGTGCAGGTAGTGCCCG
>JAABUN010008201.1_pt1 | contig 10808 bp, 11 predicted proteins | sample 5559311 | NCBI WGS metagenome assembly JAABUN01 (sample SAMN10711877, study PRJNA513370) | rock metagenome | isolation source: Antarctica rocks | place: Antarctica: Victoria Land, Siegfried Peak sud
ACGTCCTTGGCGAACGCTTTGGACCCCTCGATCCGGGCGGCGGCGGCGGACGGCCCGAAGGCTGCGATGCCGGCCTGCCGCAATCGATCGACAGCGCCGGCCACCAATGGCGACTCCGGACCGACGACCACCAGATCGGCGGCCAGGTCGCGGGCGAGACCGGTGATGGCTGCCATGTCGCCGATGTCCAGCGGATGGCACGTGGCCAGCGCGCTGGTGCCGGCATTGCCCGGGGCGACATGCAATTCGGTGATTGCCGGGTCGCGGTCCAGTGCGCGCAGCAGAGCATGTTCCCGGGCTCCGGAGCCGATCACGAGGATGCGCACCGGGTCAGGCTAACCACCGGCGCTCGGCCACCGGCCGGTCGCGTCGGCCGGAGCACGTCCCGGCATGTCAGAGTGAGTGCCATGGAGTCCGCCCGATCCACCGAGGTACCGATCCAGCTCGGGTTCGCCGACCATCTCACCGCAATCCAGGCGGCGGTCAGCGTACTGACCGACCGCCTCCGCGCAGTCGATCCGGCAACCGCTGTGCCGACCTGCCCCGACTGGACGGTCCGCGATCTGGCGTCACACGTCGGCATGGTGCACCGGTGGGCCACCCACATCATCGTCAACCAGGTCACCGAGAACCCGGACGTGGACATCGCATCGGCGCCGGACGGAGATCTGACCAGCTGGCTGACCGGCGGATCGCAAGCACTGGTGACCGCGCTGAGTTCAGCGCCGGACGATCTGCGCGCCCTCACCTTCCTGAAGGCCGCACCGTCGCCGAAGCGGTTCTGGGCCAGGCGTCAGGCCCACGAGACGACCATTCATTCGGTCGACGCGCTGGCCGCCGAACTGGGGCGGATCCCGACCACCAGGGAAACCGGAATCGAGACCGGACTGGCCGTCGACGGACTGGACGAGTTGCTCACCGGCTTCCTCCCGCGCCGGTCATCCGCGCTGCGCGCGCAGGCGCCGATGACGTTCGTGGTGGCTGCGACCGACGCGCCGGCGGCCTGGACGGTGCGGCTCTCGGACGGCCCGCCGGTGACGGTTCGCGGCAGTGACGACGAAGCAGCGGACGCGGTGATGACGGGCAGCGCCGCGTCCCTGTACCTGGGGCTGTCGAACCGGGGCGACGAGATCGCCGTCACCGGCGAGCCGGAACTGCTCGGGGTGTGGCGGGACAAGGTCAGGATCAGGTGGAGCTGAACGCCGCCGCTCGGCGACTGCTCAGGACGCCCTGCTGAATCGGGTGTCGGGTGCATCAGCGGTCAGCTCGGCCAGCTCGGTCAGCCGCTGCTGCGTTACTTGGTCCGCCGGCGTCATCACCGACATCCTGAGCCCTGCGGCGTCGTCGACCATCGACCAGACGAAATTCAGCTGCAGCAGGCCGACCAGCGCCTGGTTGATGCGTTTGACGTCGTACTGCTGGATCATCACGTCGTGCCGGCTCCAGAGCCGATCGAAGTCGGTGGACCGCTCCCGGAGCTCGGCCACCAGGGTGACGAACCGAGGATCGTCCAAGTGCGCCCCCATCGCCGCCCGTAGTTTCGCCGCCATCCGGGCGGCGACGATCTCGTCGTCCACATAGCAGGAACGCCAGCCGCCGTCGATGAAGAACAACCGAAGGCAGTTCCGGTCGGACTCGGCCATTGCGTCGAGATCACCGAACAGGAATCGATAGCCGCGGTTGTAGGCGAGCACGTCGAATCTGGCGTTCTGCATGCAGGCCGGGTAGGGATCCAGCTTGTCCAGGACAGGCTGGAAAGCTTCGGTGACCGTCGGTACCGCCATCGGTGTCATCGCCGGGGCCGGGAGGCCGGCCAACGCCCACAGGTGTACCTGCTCGGCCTCGGTGAGCCGCAGGGTGCGGGCGATTGACTGCATTACCTGGGCGCTGGCGTTGATCGGCCTGCCCTGCTCCAGCCAGGTGTACCAGGTGACGCCGACACCGGCGAGCGCCGCCACTTCTTCCCGCCGCAGACCGGGTGTGCGCCGGCGGCCGATTGCCGGGATGCCGGCGCGATCGGGGGTCAATCTCTCGCGTCGGCTGCGCAGGAATTCGCCGAGCTCGCGGCGGGTGCTGTCGGACATGATGCTGATCATGGCTCTTCCTGCACCGGATAACCAGGTGCCTCAAGTACCAGGATAACCAGGCTCCTGGTACCCGGATAGGACGCAGAGCAGAGTACTGGTCGTGACCACAACGACTCCGTCTACTACATCCACGTCAGCCACTGCGACGTCAGCCACTGCATCCTCTGCGCCCACGCTCACGAACGCCGGTTTGTTCACTGCCCTGTCGGCGCTGCTGATGTCGGTGCTGAGCTTCTCCGCGACCAGCGTGGCGCTGCACGACATCGGCCTGGCGCTGGGCGCGGGCCCATCCGCCCAGGCATTGGTGATGTCGGCGTACTCGGTCGGATTCGCCGTGCTGATGGTGATCGGCGGCCGGCTGGGCGATCTGCACGGCCGGCGCCGGATGTTCCTGGTCGGGATGGCCGGCTTCACCGTCACCTCGCTGGCGGCCACGCTGGCCCCGGGCGCCGGCTTCCTGATCGCAGCCAGGGCCGCCATGGGCTTCTCCGCCGCGATGATGGTGCCGCAAGTTCTGGCCACCATCACGGCAGCGACGCAGGGCCGATCCCGGGCAAGAGCCGTCGGGTTGTTCGGAGCGACCGCCGGCGGCGGAACTGCCATCGGACAGGTATTGGGGGGAGTATTGCTGAACGTCGACCTGTTTGGGATGGGCTGGCGCGCGGTCTTCGCCATCGGCGTGCCGGTCGGCGTGCTGGCGCTGCTGGCGGCGGTGCGCTGGATGCCGGAGACCAGGGCACCCGGCGCCCGGCATCTCGACCTGGTCGGAACGGCGCTGCTGGGCGCCGCCCTGGTCGCCATCCTGCTACCGCTGGCCGAGGGCAGCTCACTCGGCTGGCCGTGGTGGTGCGGGCTGCTGATCATCGCCTCGCCGGCGATCGCGGCGGTCTTCTGGCGAACCCAGAAGTCGTTGCACCACAAGGGGACGGCCCCGCTGATCCCACCTCCGTTGCTCCGGCTGAAGACGTTCCGGCTAGGCCTGGTGATGGCTGTGATCCTGATGGCCGGTTACGGCGCCTTCACCTTCGAGTACACCCTGCTCACCCAGACCGGACTCGGCTGGACTCCGTTGCACGCAGCGTTGGTGACCGTCCCGTTCGCACTGGTGTTCCTGGTGGTGTCGATCGTTGCCGGGAACCTGGTGCCGCGCTTCGGTTCTCGGCGGATTCTGACCGCCGGCGCGACAGTGCAGGGAGTCTCGCTGGCCGGAATCGCCGCGATCGTGTTTGCCGAGGGCGGTTCACTCGACTCGCTGTCGCTGGGCGGCTCGATGATCGCGATGGGGATCGGCCAGGCGATGATGCTCGGTCCGTTGGTGGGGGTGGTGCTCGCCGAGGTACCCGCGGCCACCGCCGGCGCCGGGTCGGGCGTGTTCACCACCGTGCAACAGGCGTCGCTCGCGCTGGGCGTTGCAGCCCTGGGTGCGGTGTTCACCTCAGTGGCGGGCAGCGGTCACACCGCGCCGAACCCGGACGACTTCGCCACCGCGTTCGGAGTGTGCCTGTTGATTCAAGCGGTCGCCGCCGGCATCTTCGTGTTCGCCGCCGCTCGACTGCCGCGACTCACCGCGTCATCGATTCCGGCCAGGCGGTACTGACGGGCTCAGATATCGGCGGGTTGCCGGGAGTCGGTCGGCTCGGCATCAGCTGGCGGTCCGAGCTGCCGGGTTGCCGACGACCACTACGCGCGTGGCGTCAGCCGGCTGCCTGTGCGGGGAACCGCTTGGCGCTGCGTTCCCTGGCCTTGGCAGCCTCCACCTCCCGGTCCTTCGGCGGCCCAGTGGTTGCCAGGTCTTGGAGCAGGTGCCCGGTGACGTGCGCGATCTCGGCCACGGCGTGCTGGAACGCCTCGGCATTGGCTGCGGACGGCTTGGTCATCCCGCTCACCTTGCGGACGAACTGCAGGGCGGCGGCCTGCACCTCGTCGTTGGTGGCGTGCGGCTCGAAGTTGTGCAGGGGGCGAATGTTTCGACACATGCCTCCACCCTGGCACGGCTTGCCGTCCGCGTCACTCGCTGGGTCGGACGCTTCACCGCTGCCGGTGATCGACCGCGAGCTGCCGATCAACCCATGCTCTTGGCGCCGTCCAGCGCCTCCCGGATGATGTCGGCGTGCCCAGCGTGCTGCGCGGTCTCGGCCACGATGTGCAGCAGCGACCGGCGGCCCGAACGCCGGGCGCCCGGCTCGAACCACGGGGCGTCCGGCAGCGGCTGTGTCGCGTCCAGGTCGATGGTCTCGACCAGTTCGTCGGTGCGGGCGCCCACCCGCTGGTACTCGGCCAGCACGCCGGCCAGCGTCTCGTCCGGCTGCAGCTGAAAGCTGGCTGCGCGTTCCGCCCAATCCTGCTCGCCCCACTCGGTCCAGTCCTTGCCGTTCTTCAGCATCGCGCTCGGGCCGTTGACGATGAAAGCCAGCCAGCCGGCTTCGGTTTCGGCGACGTGTTTGATCAGCCCGCCCAGGGTGAGTTCACTGACGGTGGTGCGCTGCCTGGCCTGGTCGTCGGTCAGGTCGCGTGTGGTGTTGCGCAGGAAGAAGCGGTGCGCCCGCAGGGTCTCCAGCAGATCGGCTCGCTCGCCCGTCATCGTGGTCTCCTTCGTCTCGGTGCCGGTCGTTGTGACGTCGGTCGTCTCGGTCATGATGGCAACGCTACGAGGCATTGGTGCCACTTTCTGACCTGAATCCGAGCAGAATCGAATTCATGGCCAACACCAGTTCCCGGATGCTGCGCTTGCTGTCGCTGTTGCAGACCCATCGATACTGGTCGGGCCGGGATCTATCGGACCGGCTCGAGGTGTCGATCCGAACACTGCGACGCGACATCGACCGGCTCCGTGACCTCGGGTATCCGGTGCGGGCCAGCCGCGGGGTGGACGGCGGCTATCAGCTGGCGCCCGGCGCCGCCCTCCCTCCATTGGTGCTGGATGACGAGGAGGCGGTGGCGCTGGCGGTCGGTCTGCAGAACGCCGCCCAGGCTGGGGTCGCCGGCCTGGCCGAGCCGTCGGTACGGGCGCTCACCAAGGTCGTTCAGGTGATGCCAGCACGGCTGCGGCGCCGGGTCGAGGCACTGCGGGCCGCGACCGTGACGCCGGACTGGACCGCAGCACAGGGGACCGGATCCGGCCCGAACCTTGACCCGGAACTACTGGTCATCGTGGCGCAGGCATGCCGGGACACCGAGCGGCTCGAGTTCGGCTACACCGCGGCCGACGGCGCCGGCACCGAGCGACTGGTCGAACCGCTACGACTGGTGCCGATCGGACGTCGCTGGTACCTGGTCGGCTACGACCTCCAGCGGCACGACTGGCGCAGCTTCCGGCTCGATCGGCTGACCGCGCCGCGCGGCACCGGCGTCCCGTTCCGACGGCGCGAGCTACCGGCGGCGGACGCCGCGACCTTCGTCCAGGCCCGGCTCGATCGCGGACAGACAGGCCTATCCGTGCAGGTTCTGGTACACGCCGACGCAGCGACGGTCCGTCGACACATCGGCCGTTGGGCGACCGTGCGAGAACAGGAGCCCGTTTCCAACGGCGACGACCGGTGCCTGATCAAGATGCAGACCGACTCGTGGGAGTGGCCGGCGATGGCGTTGGGATCGTTGAACTCGGAGTTCACCGTGATCTCGCCGCCGGAGTTCGGTGCGTACCTGCGGAACTGGGCGGAGCGGTTCGGCCGAGCGGCAGCCGGGGCGCCGGCGGGCAGTTGAGCTCCACTCCCCCTCCGGCGTGCTGGGGGCGCGCTGCGTCAGCTGGGCTCGCGAGTCGGCTGCCGACGGGCCGAATGGTAGATGTCGAGTCAGCGGATGCAACCAGATTCTGGAGACGGCCGGGACCCGGACGGTTTCCCCGGGCGGCCCGGACGCGTTCCACCCTCGGCTTACTGCTCCCTCACGGCTGGAGCCTGCAGCGGCTCCCGTCAATGCAGCAGGTCGTGCAGCACGATCGTCTGGTCGCGTCCAGGGCCGACGCCGATCGCCGAGATCCGGGAGCCGGAGAGTTCCTCTATACGGCGCACGTAGCTGCGAGCGTTGGCCGGCAGCTCATCGAAACTGCGGCAGCCGGTGATGTCCTCGAACCAGCCGGGCAGATACTCGTAGATCGGCTCCGCGTGGTGGAAATCAGTCTGCGTCAACGGCATCTCGTCGACCTCCGCTGCCGGTCCGGCGCCGCCGTTCACCCGGTAGCCGACGCAGATCGGCACCCGGTCCAGCGAGGACAGCACGTCCAGCTTGGTGAGGAAGTAGTCGGTGATGCCGTTGACCCTGGTCGCGTAGCGGGCGATCACCGCGTCGAACCAGCCACACCGCCGGTCCCGGCCGGTGTTGACGCCGACCTCGCCGCCGGTCTTGCGGAGGTACTCGCCCCACTGGTCGGTCAGCTCGGTGGGGAACGGGCCGGAACCCACCCGGGTGGTGTAGGCCTTCAGGATGCCCATGACCGCGGTGATCCGGGTGGCGCCGATGCCGGCGCCGACGGCGGCCCCACCCGAGGTGGGGTTCGACGAGGTGACGAACGGGTAGGTCCCGTGATCGACGTCGAGCAGGGTGCCCTGGGACCCTTCCATCAGCACGTGCTCACCGCGGGAGATGGCCCGGTCCAACAACAATCGGGTGTCGGCGATGCGGTGGGAGAACTGCGCCGCCTGGGCGAGCACGTCCTCGAGGGTCTGCTGTGGGTCGATGGCCTTTCGGTTGTAGACCTTGACCAGGATCTGGTTCTTGAGCTCCAGCGCCGATTCGATCTTCTGCTGCAGGATCGACGGGTCCAGCAAGTCTTGCGCCCTGATCCCCAACCGGGCCACCTTGTCCTGGTAGGCCGGCCCGATGCCGCGACCGGTGGTGCCGATCTTGGCCTTACCGAGGTAGCGTTCGGTGACCTTGTCCATGGCGATGTGGTAAGGCATCACCAGGTGGGCGTCGGCGCTGATCAGCAGCCGACTGGTGTCGATGTCGCGCCTCTCCAACTCGCCGAGCTCCTGCAGCAGCGCCTGCGGGTTCACCACCAATCCGTTGCCGATCACGTTGGTGACGCCCGGCGTCAGGATGCCCGACGGGATCAACCGGATGGCGAACTTCTGCCCGTCGGGCAACACCACGGTGTGACCGGCGTTGTTGCCGCCCTGGTAGCGCACCACCCATTGCACCCGCTCGCCATACAGATCGGTGGCTTTGCCCTTGCCCTCGTCGCCCCACTGGGCCCCGATCAGCACCATGACAGCCATGGCAAACTTCCCTCCTGGGGTGAACAGCCTCGACGTGCGCGCCCGGCCGGTGAGCGCGCTACGCGCCGGCGGCGCTAGAAGGGTAGCCGTGAGCAGATGATCCGACGGGACACGGCTGTGCCGCTGACGGTGATCTGCGCCAGGGCCGAAGCAGCACCAGATCCGGCCGGTCAGCAGCCCGGGCTGGCGTCGGTGCTGGCGGCGCTGGGCGATGAGCAGATCCACTGGGTCGGACGGCGTCCCGGCAAGGAGATCGACCACCTGTTGTCCGGCCGGATCCTGGTGATCGGCGACGACACCGACCTGGCAGCCGTGGCGTCCCGGCTGCAACGCCGGGAACTGCTCGCCGATGTCGTGGTGGCCTACGCACCGGTGCGGCGAACGGCAGTGGCCGATCTGTGGTCGCTGCCGGTGGGCGCCCGGGCTGTACCGCTGGCCCGGCACGGTGACCCCGACCTGGTCCCGCTCCTGCGCGACGACAACGGCGGCGTCCTGGTCGGGGAGGCCACCATCGGGCCGCTCCGCGGTCCGGTGTACATCGACGAGTTCCGATTACTGAACGGCCCGGCGCGTGGTCTGATCGTCCAGCCGGACGCGGCGAAGGGACTCACCGTGACGCTGATCCACCGACGATTCGGCATGCTCGGCCGGCGATCCGTCACCCAGCAGGGCCGGGCCGTGCAGATCGGCACGACACCGGCCACGCTGATCGCCGACGGTCGCGAGCGGGATCGCCAGGTCGAACGCTGGACGTACTACAAGCACACGGAGCCGATGCGGCTGGTCCGCGGCGTGGTCGACTGATGCTAGGGCAGCAATGCGGACGGAATGTCGGGGTCGGCGTCCAGCAGGAATGCCCGCACCCTGGCGACCTCGTCCGTCTCGTCGAACTGGACCGCCGCCTGCCCGAGCGCGGACAACGCCCGCAGGAATCCGCGGTTCTGCTCGTGCCAGTACGGCACCGGGCCGGCGCCCTTCCAGCCGTTGCGGCGCAACAGATCCAGGCCACGGTGATAGCCGACCCTGGCGTACGCGTAACCGGCGACGTCGTCCCCGGCATCCAGCGCCCGCTCCGCGAGTACCGCCCAGGCCAGACACGACGTCGGGTTGCGACGGGCCAACGATTCCGGCGAATCCCCGGCAGCAAGTTGGCCGGCCACCGGGTCGTCCGGCAGCAGGACGGGATCGGGGCCGAGCAGGTTGTGGGTCATGCCTTCATCCTGCCCGGCCCTCCCGCGCACTGCGGCCCTTCGGCACGCAGCGGCCCCGGCTCATTCCGCCCCGGTTCACTGCGGCCCTTCGGCGCTGCGCCCCCGCTTCACTGCGGCCCCCTCGGCACACTGGACCCCTCGGCGCCCCACTACCGTCGGCGCCCCTATCTATATGGAGTGTCAGGTGAACTGGGCGGCCAGCGCGGCGTCCACCGCCCGATATTGTTCACCTGCCTTCCCGACCAGCTCGGCCAGCGCCTTCAGCGCCAGCTGCCGGTCGTCGGCGGCAGCCGACCACCTGGCCTTGAGTGCCCGGTAGGCGACGAGCGCCTCCGCCGACATGTCCGCGGTGCCGCCGACCACTCGCTCGAGCTCGGCCAGGTGTCCTTCGATGCGGCCCCAGGTCGCCTGCAGCCCGTCCCGGCCGGACGAGAACGCCGAGTACCGCACGTTGATCGTCGTCATACCGCACCCGCCGGGATGGACTCGGCGAGCGATCCCTCCGCCTTCGCGTATTGGTGTCCGGTGCCGGTGAGCGTCGACCCGTGGCTGATCAGCGCATCCTTGATGCTGGCGGCGTGCTCCAGATGTCTCAGCATGGTCGACGCGAACCGAGGGGCGGCCTCGGACGATTGCCAGCCGGATTTGATCTGGTCGAGCATCTCGTGCATGGCAGCGATCTCCCGTGTCAACGACCCGGCCACCTCCGTCACCCCGCCGCCGGCCGCGACAATGCGCTCGGACGAGACGTTGAATCCGTCCATGGTTCCCCCTCTCAGGGCGCCGACGGCGCCCCGTTCGGCGGCCGATCGGCCACCCGCCGGCCCGGTGCCGGTCCCTCCCATGCTGGCAACCGGCGCCCAGGTGGGCGACGGATCAAGATCATTGTGTGGACGGATAGCTGTATGTGGACAGATGGTCCCGTGAGTTCGGCATACCCGGGCGCTGGTCTTCGAGATCTCGCCTGCGAAGGTTTCGGCCTTCAGCAGGGAACATTCAGCCAGACCGGTATCGGTTCCCGCGCTCAGCTCGGCAACCGGAGAGCCGACGCCGGGCCCAGGAACGCGGTCAGCGCGGCCGCATACATCGGTTGGTCCAGCGCGCCGGCCACTTCCCTGGCCGAATGCATCGACAGCATCGGCGCGCCGAAGTCGACGGTGCGGGCACCGGTGGCGGCCGCCGTGATCGGGCCGACGGTGGACCCGCAAGCCATATCGGAACGCGTGACGAACTGCTGCATCGGAACGCCGGCCTGCTCGCAGGCGAGCACGAACGCCGCTGCGCCGACCGCATCGGTGGCGTATTTCAGGTTGTTGTTGATCTTGAGCACCGGACCGCCGTTGATCGCGACCAGATGCTCCGGTTCTCCCCGCTCCGGATAGTTCGGGTGCACGGCGTGCGCCATGTCCCCGGACGCGATAACGCTGCCCGCCATCGCCCGCAGATAATCCTGCCGATCCCCGCCGGCGGCCAGCACGATGCGCTCCAGCACCGCCGGCAGCAGCGTGGATCCGGCGCCAGAGGCCGAGGTGCTGCCCACCTCTTCGTGGTCGAACAGCACGATCAGCCTGGTGCCTCGGGCGGCGGAAGGCACGGCGTCGGAGGCGATCAGGGCTCGCGCCGCGGCGAACGAGGTGGCGAGGTTGTCCAGCCGCCCCGAGGCGATCAGGTCCCGGTTCCGGCCGATCCGCCGCGCCGGCGTCAGATCGACCGTCATCAGGTCCCAGCCGAGCACGTCGTCACCGGCGGCGCCGATCCGGTCCCCCACGAAGCCGCGGAAATCGGCCGGCCCGCTACCGATGCCCCAGTGCGGCGCCAGGTGCTGCTGAGGATTGAGCCGCAGTCCGTCCTGGTTCACCTGACGGTCCAGATGGATCGCCAGCTGGGACACCCGCAGGATCGGATCGGTGATGTGCAGCAACTCCGTCCGCACGTCTCCGGCATCCCGCACCGCCACCCGGCCGGCCAGCCCCAGATCCCGGTCCAGCCACGAATTGACCAGCGGACCGCCGTACGTCTCCACACCCAGCAGCTGCCAACCCGCACTGGTGGAGTCCGGTCGCGGCTTGATCCGCAGATTCGGGCTGTCGGTATGCGCCCCGACGATCCGGAAGCGACCGCTGCCACCGGTGGAGTTCCAGGCGACCAGCGAACCGCCCCGGATCAGGAAGTGAAGGCCCGGGTCGCTCGGGAACCGGTCGGTCTCCAGGACCTGCACATAACCCGCCGCTGCCAGCAGCTTCGCCGCCTCCCGGCAAGCGTGGAACGGCGTCGGTGACGCGTCCAGGTAGCTG
>JAABUN010008202.1_pt1 | contig 10807 bp, 12 predicted proteins | sample 5559311 | NCBI WGS metagenome assembly JAABUN01 (sample SAMN10711877, study PRJNA513370) | rock metagenome | isolation source: Antarctica rocks | place: Antarctica: Victoria Land, Siegfried Peak sud
GCCGCTAGAGCTCCAGACGGTCGGGGTCGGGCTCCCGGCGTACGTCGGCGCCGAGGGACTGCAGCGCCTCGATGAGGTCCTGGTAGCCGCGGTCGACGTGGTGTACCTCACCGACCGTGGTCACACCCTCGGCGACCAGGCCGGCGAGCACGAGCCCGGCGCCGGCCCGGATGTCGGTGGCCCGGACCGGCGCCCCCGATAGGCACTCTCGACCACGGACGACCGCGTGATGGCCGTCGGTGCGGATGTCGGCGCCGAGGCGCACCAGCTCGTCGATGAACATGAAGCGGCTCTCGAACACGTTCTCGGTGATCATGGCCGCGCCGTCACTGACCGCGGCCAGCGCGATCATGCCGGGCTGCAGGTCGGTCGGGAAGCCGGGATAGGGCAGCGTCACGACGTCGACCGCCTTCGGTCGCTCGGTCATGGCCACCCGGAAGCCGTCCGGGCGCACGTCCACCGTGGCACCGGCCGTACAGAGCTTGTCCAGGGCGATCTCCAGGTGCCCGGCCGGCCCGTTGTGCACCGTCACGTCACCGCGGGTCATCACCGCCCCGATCGCGAAGGTGCCGGCCACGACCCGGTCCGGCATGGTGGCGTGGGTAGCCGGCTGCAGCGACTCGACGCCCTCGATCTCGAGTGTCGAGGTGCCGATCCCGCCGATCCCGGCGCCCATCTCGGTCAGCAGCACGGCCAGGTCCACGATCTCCGGCTCGCGGGCGGCGTTGTCGATGACCGTGCGTCCCTTGGCCAGGACCGCGGCCATCAGCAGGTTCTCGGTGGCTCCGACACTGGGGAAGTCCAGCCAGATCGTCGCACCCGCCAACCGCGGTGCCGAGGCGACCAGGAAGCCGTGCGAGCTCTCTACCGCGGCGCCCATCTTGGTCAGCCCGGCGATGTGCCAGTCGAGCGCGCGGGAACCGATGTTGTCGCCGCCCGGTAGCGCGACCCGAACCTCGCCGCAGCGGGCAAGCAGCGGACCGAGGACGCAGATCGACGCCCGCATCCGGCGTACCAGGTCGTAGTCCGCTTCCGTGCCCGGCCGCTCCGGCACGGTGATCCGCAGCTCCGGGGGGGTGCCCTCGACCGTGCAGCCGAGCCGGCGAAGCAGCTCGCTCATGATCGAGACGTCCAGGATCCGCGGTACGCCGGTCAGCGTCGTGGTGCCCTCGGCGAGCAGGCTCGCCGCCATCAGCTTCAGCACGCTGTTCTTGGCGCCCGGGATGGTCACCTCGCCGACCAGCCGGGTGCCGCCGACGACCCGGAACCGCTCCACCTCAGGATGGTAACGGCGGGATCCCGTCGAACCGGGCAGGCAACCTTCGGGCGAGGGCAGGCGTCCTTCCCGGCGTACCGCCCGAGAAGCGAAGGTGGCCGGCGTGGACAGCGAGCAGCGGGAGGCGTTCCGCGAGTACGTTGCGGCCCGTTCGGCTTCGCTGTTGCGTACGGCGTACCTGCTCACCGGCAACAGACCGGACGCCGAGGACCTGATGCAGACCGCGCTGGCGAAGACGTGCCTGGCATGGGGACGGATCCGTGAGCCGGCGGCGGTGGACGCCTACGTACGCCGCGTGATGGTCAACAGCCGCACCTCGCTGTGGCGCCGTCGTCGAGTCGAGGAGTACCCGACCGCCGACCTGCCCGAGCTCCCCGACCCCGACCGGACCGCCGACCTCGATCTGCACGAGGCGTTGTGGCAGGCGCTCGGCCGGCTGCCGAGGCGGCAGCGCGCCGCCGTCGTACTGCGCTACTACGAGGACCTCTCCGAGGCCTCGACCGCGGACGCCCTGGGCGTCGCCGTCGGCACCGTCAAGAGCACCGTGTCCCGCGCGCTGGCGCGGCTGCGCGAGGACGCCGGCCTGCGCGACGACCCTCGGGCCGACCTGCCCTCCTCATCCATCGCTGGAGCGAAGCCATGACCCCCATCGACGACGAGTTGCGCGTCTCCCTGCGCCGGCAGGCCGAGGGCGTGGCTCCCCTGGCGGACCCGCTGGCCGGCGTCGAGCGCCGGGCCGGCCGGATCCGTCGCCGCCGGGCGGCGACCGCGGTGGCGAGTACGGCCCTGGTTGTTGCGGTGGTGGCGGTTGCGGTGCCGGTGGGCATCGGCCAGCTCCGGGCCGGCTCCACTCGGGATGGCGGTTATTCCTCCGGCGGCGGACCCACAAGCCCCAGCACAACGGCGACACCTTCGCCCGGCGTGACCCTGAGCGACCCGCGGCAGCTCAGCAATTTCGTCGACTGGCCGGCACGGGGCGGTGGAGTGAACGACCCGCGGTTCGACACCGAAGTCGCTCGACTGTGGAGCAAGGCTCACCGCACCGAGCCGGGCCGCGCCGGCATCAACCGGCTCTGGAGCCAGCGACTGCCCGACGGCAGTTGGGCCGGCGTCTGGCAGTTGTGGCCGCTCGAGTCGCGCACGGCGTACACCGTCGTCGGGCAACGGCAATCGGATGGCATGACCTTCATCGTGATGGACCAGGTCACCCCGATGGGCGTCAAGCAGATCTCGTCCGTGCTGGCGGGCGGCGCGTTCCCGCACGTGGTCGTGCTGGGACCGCCGACGACGGGACAGATCAGCTACGCCGCGGACGGCCTGCGCTTCCGGCCGGTCGAGCGCCTGCAGGGCTTCGTGGGCGGCGATGGCTGGGCCGTGTTCGACCGCACCGGCCCGGGGGGCGGCCAGCAGCTGCCGGACCTCATCCAGGTGCTGGACGGCGACGGCCGGCGCATCTACCAGGGGCAGATCGACGTCGGGCCGAGCTCCCCCGACGTATAGCCTGCGGGACGTGACCGAAAGCGAGAAGCCGGCCGGCGGCGGCGTCGTCCTCAGCCGCATCTACACCAGAACAGGCGACGACGGCACGACCGCGCTGGGCGACATGAGCCGCACCCGCAAGACCGACCCCCGGATCGGGGCGTACGCCGACGTCGACGAGGCCAACGCCGCGATCGGCGTTGCCGTCGCGCTCGGCTCGCTGCCGGCAGACGTCACCGACCTGCTCACCGAGATCCAGAACGATCTCTTCGACGTCGGCGCCGACCTGTGTACGCCGGTGGTGCCGGACCCGGAATGGCCGCCACTTCGAGTGACCGGTGCGTACGTCGAGCGCCTCGAGGCCGCCTGCGACACCTACAACGCGCGGCTGGCCAAGCTGCGCAGCTTCGTGCTGCCGGGTGGTACGCCGGGCGCCGCCCTGCTGCACGTGGCCCGGACCGTCACGCGGCGGGCCGAGCGCAGCACCTGGGCACAGCAGGAGGCCGAGCCGACGAGCACGAACCCGCTGGCCGCGACGTACCTCAACCGGCTCTCGGATCTGCTGTTCATCCTGGCCCGGGTGGCCAATCCCGACGGCGACGTTCTCTGGAAGCCGGGCGCCAACCGCTAACGCGGCCCGGCCGGTGGCCGGGTGGGCGCCGCCTCCAGCCAGGCCCGGAAGCCGGTCAACGCCGACTCGCTCATGGCCAGCTCCACCTTCTCGCCGCCGTTCCGGCACTCCAGTACGACGGAGTCGGCCAGCATCGCAAGCCTCTCCGGCCCATGGGGCCGGCGCTCGCGCTCGACAGAGAGGGCGGCCCGGAGGAACGAGCGGCGCGGTCTCGGCGCGAAGCTGACGGCCCGGTACCAGGCCAGCGACTCGGCCTGGTAGCGACCCACGCCGAGCACCCAGCCGCGGCCGTGGCTGGACCGGCGCAGGCGCAGGCTGACGTCGACCGCGCCGCCACCACGCTGCAGCAGGTACCGACGCAGGGCCAGTCCAGCCAGTGGCAACGCCATCGTTCAGCACCAGGCCCGTCACGTCGAGGAGTACCGGCGGCAGGGCCCGCACCCGCGTCGGCCGCCGAGCTGGTCGCGACCAGGCTCAGCCGGACTCGCCGGCGGCGCGCAAGCGGGCCGTGGCCCGGCGGGCCGCCGCGGCCGCCTCCTCGTCTTCGGCTGGAGCGTTGCTCGCCCGGTCCAGCGCCGCCCGGGCCCTTGCCACGTCGATCTCCTCGGCCAGCTCGACGCTTTCCGCGAGGACCGAGACGCCCGCCTCCGTCACCGAGAGGAAACCGCCGTGGACAGCGGCCACCAGGTCGCCCTCGCCCGAGCGACGGATCATGACGGGTCCCGGGACCAGCTCACCCAGCAGCGGGGCATGCCTGGGCAGTATTCCGATCTCACCCTCGGTGGTGCGGGCGACGACCATCTCGGCCTCGCCCGACCAGACCTGTCGATCCGGCGACACCAACTCGACGTGCAGCTCCGCCACGTGTCCTCCGCCCGCATTTCCCGGCGGACCGCCGGATCTCGCCGAGGATACCGGCGCTCGGATCGCCGCCCGGGCCGGGCCACCGGGGGACGTGCGGCGAACCGCGGTTACGCCGGGCAGCGGCGGAAAGCCGCCGGAAAGTTGGGCCGATCAGCGCTGCGGCCCGGTCCGCGGCCGACCGATCACTTACTCAGACGCGGAGAGCAGGCATCGAGCCGCGGCAACCAAGCACCGGACGGAGGTGACGGAATGAAGTTCAACAAGCGGGTCGTCCTGGCCCTGATGCGGGCCACGGGCGCGCTGACGGCGCTGGTCGCGATCGTCGAGGCAGGTTCCAAGTGGAGCTAGGTTCTCCCGGACTCACCCAGCTGTCCAGATCTCCTTTCCAACGACCGACAAGTAATGGAGGAACCGATGCAGGCGTATCCGGTTAGGCGGCCGTTCCCGACCGCCGACACCGACCGCCGGCTCACCGACCCAGTGGGCCGCGGTCACAAGTGGGGCTGACTCTGGCGGCGGTGACGACGAATTGGCCTGTCGTCACCGCGGTCGGAGGACCGGCAAGGAAGGGCGACTCGTGCGCAGGTACGCGGCGGTCGACCTGTACGTCGCCGCCGTCATCGCTGCCGGGGGAAGTCTCCTCGCGATCCTCGCTGTAGAAGCCGCCAGGACCCGACCGGCCGTCGCCGGCGGTGCCGTTGGCGTGCTGGCCGCCATGCTGGTGCTCGGGGAACTGCGCCCCATCAAGATCTCGCACGGTGACGACAGCGTGGACGAGGTCACGATCTCGAGCTGTTTCGCGCTCGCCCTCGTCCTGCTCGGCCCGCTCATCGCGGCCGTCGGCGCGCAGGTGCTCGCGGTCCTGGTGGACGACCTCCGGCGCGGCAAGGAGCTCCGCAAGGTCGCCTTCAACGTGGCTCAGTACACGATCACACTCGTGGCTGCCCGCTGCGTCTACGCAGCGATCTCCGGCCGCGGCGTACTGCGGGGGGCCCAGGGTTTCCACGCGCGCGATCTGCTGGCGGCACTGGCGGCAGGGGTCGCCTTCTTCATCGTCAACGACGCCATCACGACCACCGTCGTGGCGCTGTCCCTGCGTACGCCGGTCCTTCACCGGATCCGGGCCGACCTGAACCACCATCTGTCCACCTCCGGCGTTCTGCTCGCCCTCGCGCCGGTCGTACTGGAGAGCGTCCAGTTCAGCCCCTGGCTGGTGCCGCTGCTGCTCATGCCGATCGCCGCCGTGCACAAGAGCGCGAGCCTGGCCATCGCCCGTGAGCGCCAGGCGTTGCACGACGCGCTCACCGGGCTGCCCAACCGGGCACTGCTCCGCGAGCGGGTACACCGCACGCTGGCCGAGGCGAAAACCGGTGACCAGCAGGTGGCGGTCATGTTCATCGACCTGGACCACTTCAAGGAGATCAACGACACGCTCGGCCACCATGTGGGCGACCGGCTGCTGTGTGCCGTCGCGAGCCGGCTCGCCGGCGTCGTACGCCAGCAAGACACCGTAGCCCGGCTCGGCGGCGACGAGTTCGCCGTGCTCGCGGTCGGGCTCGGCCGCGACGAGACCGAGGCGCTGGCGGAGCGGCTGACCTCGTCGCTGGACCAGCCGTTCACCCTCGACGGCGTTCGGCTCGACGCCGGCGCCAGCATCGGGATCGCCCTGGCGCCGGAACACGGCGACAACGTCGACGTCCTGCTCCAGCGGGCCGACGTTGCCTTGTACGCCGCGAAGAGCGCCCGTGGCACGTACCAGATCTACTCGGCGGCGACCGACGAGCACACGATCGAACGGCTGAGCCTGCTCGGCGACCTGCGCCGCGGGCTGGAGGAGGGTCAGGTGTGTCTCTACTTCCAGCCCAAGTGCGAGACCCGCAACGGCCGTCTCGTCGGAGTCGAGGGACTGGCCCGGTGGAGCCATCCCGAGCGTGGTCCCATCAGCCCGGACACCTTCGTTCCGATCGCGGAGAACACGGGGCTGATCCGGCCGTTGACACGCGAGACGCTCCGGATCGGCCTGCGGGAACTTCGCGGGTGGTCCGAGCTCGGCTACGACATCGGGCTCGCGCTGAACCTGTCCACCCGGCTACTGAGCGACCTCGACCTGCCCGGCCAGGTGCTCGCGGCCCTCGATGAGGCCGGTGTGGATCCGAACCGCCTTACCCTCGAGGTGACGGAAAGCAGCGTGATGTCCGACAGCGGTCGGGCCCGGACCGTGTTACGTCAGCTGCGGCACCTCGGCGTACGCCTGTCCATCGACGACTTCGGCACCGGCTACTCGTCGCTGTCCTACCTCAGCAGTCTGACGGTGGACGAGATCAAGATCGACAAGTCCTTTGTCCAGGCGATGCGCGACGGCAACAACGCGGCGATCGTGCGTTCCACCATCGAGCTCGGGCACAACCTCGGGCTACAGGTGGTGGCGGAGGGCGTCGAGGAGCTCGACGTGTGGCGCCGGCTGCTGCCGCTGGGCTGCGATTTCGTGCAGGGCTTCTATATCGGGCGCCCGATGTCGGCGGCGGAGTTCCTGCCCTGGCTGCAGGCGTACGACGCCGGCGCTCGGGTCGCGGCGGCGGTCGGTCCGCCGGCCGAGCTGGAAGAAAGCAGGACGTGGTGGTAGCGCCATGCTGATCATCGCAGGGGCCCTGCTGGCCATCGCGCTTGTCCCGGTGGCGGGTGGCCGGCTGCGCGGGCTGGCCGAGGTCCGTCTGGTCGGCGTGTGGTTGCTCGTGCTCGCCCTCGCCCTGCAGGTGCTGGTGATCTCCGTCCTGCCGGAGTGGCCGCGGCCGCTGCTCGAAGCGGTGCACATCTCGACGTACCTGCTGGCGGCCGTCTTCGCCTGGCGGAACCGTCGGGTACCCGGTGTCGCGATCATTGCGCTCGGCGGTGCTCTGAACGGGATCACGATCGTCGCGAACGGCGGAGTCCTGCCGGCGTCGGCGGCCGCGCTACGGCGAGCCGGGATCGCCCACTCCCCCACCGAGTTCATCAACGCCGGCGTGCTCCCGCATCCTCGGCTGCCCTGGCTGGGCGACATCTTCGCGGTGCCGGCTTCCTGGCCACTCGCCAACGCGTTCAGCGTCGGAGACCTGCTGGTCCTGCTCGGCGTCGCCTATGGCGCGCACCGGATCTGCGGGTCGGCGCTGGGCCGCTGGCCTCGAGGGCGGCCGGCCGGAGAGCACGGTGGCACTCCCGCGGACGAGGCAGCACCGATCGGGGCGAGCCAACTCGCCAACCGCTGACCGGCCCGGGCCCGGCTGTTACTGGTCGCCGAGCTCCTTGGCCTTGGCCTCGACGTCCTCGACTCCACCACAGAGGAAGAACGCCTGCTCGGGGAGGTGGTCGTAATCCCCGTTGGTCAAGGCCCGGAACGAGGAGATCGTCTCGTCCAACGGCACGAATTTGCCCGGCTGGCCGGTGAACTGTTCGGCGACGAACATCGGCTGAGACAGGAACCGCTCGATCCGGCGGGCCCGGCCGACGGTGACCTTGTCCTCCTCGGAGAGCTCGTCGATGCCCAGGATCGCGATGATGTCCTGCAGGTCCTTGTAGCGCTGCAGGATCCGCTGCACCTCGCGGGCAACGGCGTAGTGCTCGTCGCCCAGGAAGCGGGCGTCGAGGATCCGCGAGGTCGAGTCCAGGGGGTCCACCGCGGGGTAGATGCCCTTCTCCGAGATGCCGCGGGAGAGCACCGTGGTGGCGTCGAGGTGGGCGAAGGTCGTGTGCGGAGCCGGGTCGGTGATGTCGTCGGCCGGCACGTAGATCGCCTGCAGCGAGGTGATCGAGTGCCCCCGGGTCGAGGTGATCCGCTCCTGCAGCTCACCCATCTCGTCGGCGAGGTTGGGCTGGTAGCCCACCGCGCTCGGCATCCGTCCTAGCAGGGTGGAGACCTCGGAGCCCGCCTGGGTGAACCGGAAGATGTTGTCGATGAACAGCAGCACGTCCTGCTTCTGCACATCGCGGAAGTACTCGGCCATGGTCAGCGCCGCCAGCGCGACCCGCAGCCGGGTACCGGGCGGCTCGTCCATCTGCCCGAACACCAGCGCGGTCTTGTCGATGACACCGGTCTCGGTCATTTCGAGGAACAGGTCGTTGCCCTCGCGGGTGCGCTCCCCCACCCCGGCGAAGACCGAGACGCCGCCGAAGTTCTCCGCGACCCGGTAGATCATCTCCTGGATGACCACGGTCTTGCCGACGCCCGCGCCGCCGAACATGCCGATCTTGCCGCCCTGGACGTACGGCGCCAACAGGTCGATCACCTTGATGCCGGTCTCGAACATCTCGGTCTTGCTCTCAAGCTGGTCGTACGGCGGCGACGGGCGATGGATGGGCCAGTAGGTGTCCGCGTCGACGGACTCCACATCGAGCGGCTTGCCGAGGGTGTTGAAGACGTGGCCCTTGGTGGCGTCACCGACCGGCACCATGATCGGCGAACCGGTGTCGGTCACCTCGGCGCCGCGGACGACGCCGTCGGTCATCTGCATGGCGATGGCCCGGATCATGTTGTCCCCGATGTGCTGGGCCACCTCGAGGGTCAGCGTTGCCGTCTCGTCGCCCAGCGTGCGGTCGACATGCAGCGCGTTGTGGATCTCCGGCAGCTGGTCCGGCGCGAACTCGACGTCCATGACGGGTCCGATGACGCGGACGACCCGCCCCTTGCTTCCGCCGGTGTCGGTGCCCTGTCGATCCGAGAGCGTGCTGGTCATGTGTCCCCTCCGGTCTTCGACAGCGCCTCGGCGCCACCGACGATTTCCATGATCTCTTGGGTGATCTCGGCCTGCCGGGCGGCGTTGGCCGCCCGGGTCAGCGACTTGATCAGGTCATCGGCGTTGTCGCTGGCCGCCTTCATCGCCCGTCGGCGGGCCGCGGACTCCGAGGCCGCCGACTCCAGCAGCGCGCTGTAGATCCGGGCCTCGATGTAGCGGGGCAGGAGGTTCTCCAGCACCGCCTCCGCGGAGGGCTCGAACTCGTAGAGCGCGGTCGGGCCTTCGTACTCGGGCTCGTCGGTGTACTCGATCACCAACGGCAGGATCCGGCGAGCCACCGCCCGCTGGGTGAGCGCCGAGACGAACTCGGTGTGCACGAGGTGGATCTCATCCACGCCACCGTCGTCGGCGCCGCGGACAAACGCGTCGATGACGGCTCCGGCCACCTCCTTGGCGTTCTCGTACGCCGGCTGCTCGGAGAACCCGGTCCAGGCGTTCGACACGTCCCGGCCGCGGAACCGGTAGTAGGCCACCGCCTTGCGGCCGACCAGATAAGGCACCGGCTCCTTGCCCTCGTCGTGCACCAGGCCGCGGAGCTCCTCCGCCGTGCGCAGCGCGTTGGCGTTGTAGGCGCCGGCCAGACCGCGGTCACTGCTGATCACCAATACGGCGGCACGCGTCGGGTTCTCCCGCGGCGTCGTGAGCGGCGAAGTCACCGACGTCTGGCTGGCCACCGCGGAAACCACGCCGGTGATCGCCTCGGCATATGGCTTTGCGGCGACAACCCGCTGCTGCGCCTTGGCGATGCGGGATGCGGCGATGAGCTCCATCGCCCGAGTGATCTTCTTGGTCGACTGGACCGAGCGGATCCGGCGTCGATATACGCGCAGCTGGCCGGCCATCGACGCTAGCCCGCGGCCCGCGTGGAGCCGGCCTCCGGCGGCGGTCGCCGCCGCCTCGCCTGGATCGCCTCCTGGCCGACCTCGTCCTCGTCCATCGACTCCGCCTCGGCCTCGTTGAGCAGCGAACCGCCCTCGCTCGGTGCGAACTTCCCCTTGAACTCGTCGATCGCGCCCTGCATCGACGACACCAGGTCGTCGTCGAGCTTGCCGGTCTGCAGAATCGCGTCGTAGATCCCCTGGTGCGAGTGGGCGATGAAGTCGAGCAGCTCGGTCTCGAACCGGTGGATGTCAGGGACCGGTACGTCGTCGAGCTTGCCGGTGGTGCCGGCCCACAGCGAGACGACCTGGCGCTCCACCGGGAACGGTGAGTACTGCGGTTGCTTGAGCAGCTCGACCAGCCGGGCACCACGCTCCAGCTGCGCCTTGGACGCCTTGTCCAGGTCCGACCCGAAGGCGGCGAAGGCCTCCAGCTCGCGGAACTGGGCCAGGTCCAGCCGCAGCCGGCCGGCGACGGACTTCATCGCCTTGATCTGGGCGTTGCCGCCGACCCTCGAGACCGACACGCCGACGTTGATCGCCGGGCGCACGCCGGAGTTGAACAGGTCGGTCTCGAGGAAGATCTGCCCGTCGGTGATCGAGATGACGTTGGTGGGGATGTACGCCGAGATGTCGTTGCCCTTGGTCTCGATCAACGGCAGCCCGGTGAGCGACCCTCCACCGAGCTCGTCGGAGAGCTTGGCGCAGCGCTCGAGCAGCCGGGAGTGCAGGTAGAAGACGTCGCCGGGGTAGGCCTCCCGGCCGGCCGGGCGGCGCAGCAGCAGCGAGATGTTGCGGTAGGCCTCGGCCTGCTTGGACAGGTCGTCGAACACGATCAGTGCGTGCTGGCCGGCGTACATCCAGTGCTGGCCGATCGCGGAGCCGGAGTACGGCGCGATGTACTTGAACG
>JAABUN010008203.1_pt1 | contig 10805 bp, 13 predicted proteins | sample 5559311 | NCBI WGS metagenome assembly JAABUN01 (sample SAMN10711877, study PRJNA513370) | rock metagenome | isolation source: Antarctica rocks | place: Antarctica: Victoria Land, Siegfried Peak sud
ACGACGACTTCGACGACTACTGGCGCTACCACCTCGACCAGGAACAACGACGCGTCCACCGATCGCGCTACGCCGACAACGTCATACCGCAAGCAGCATGAACTCACTCCAGAAGAGCCGCACCCAAATCAAGAAGGGCGCGACCACCGACCTCAAGGTCACCCTCGACAAGAAGGTCACGACCGGCGCGTACTGGCCGATGCTGCACGTCGACGACCACACCCTCGGGACCTACGAGTTCCCCAAGACGGCCGGTGCCGACCTGCCCGTGAAGTCCGGAGCCGACATCGTCATGAAGAAGATCACGCTCACCGTCGCCTGACGCCTACCAGGACCGGACGACGCGTACGCCGATGGTCACGCTGAAGCGCAGCGAGAGGCCGTTCGTTCCGACCCGGCGTCCCGCTGCATGTGCGAGGCGACGGGCAGCATCGAGGGCGATCTGTTGGCCGCGGGTGCACAGCCCTCGGTACAGCTATGCGACGCCGATGGCGGCCAGCAGCGGGCCGCGGCTCGCTGCGCGGCCCGCCTCGCCTGGGTCGGTGATGGGCACCGGGTCACGATCGGGCTGACGGCGACCACGCGGTCGGCGGCCTCGGTCAGCGCCTGCCGCAACCCGGGTTGCTGGGGGCCAGCACGACGACGTCGGCCTTCGTCAGCGCGTCGAGGACCTCCGCGGCGGGAGCTGCGACCGGGTCGAGCCCGTCGTAGCGGACGGCGACGACCTGGGGGGCTGCCCGCTCGTGGACCAGGAACTCCTGGTAGTGGAGGTCACGGCCGTCCGCGGTCGTCACCCGGGTGGTGACCGGCTGCTTGAGACCTGGGAGCGGCACTCGGAGCTGCTCGCGGGTCGCCGGCCGCAAGAGGGACGCTCCCCGCAGCTGCCGTCGAGAGCTTCCTCATCCACAACGACGTCAACGTGTTCGGCGACATCGTCTGCATCGCCGGCCGGCCTGAAGACCTGGCGCTGCAGGGGCCGCAGTTCGCCACCGGGTCCGTGAGCCTCACGCCGTGACCGTCCTGCAGGCGACCCCTGTCTTGGACGGCTGCTGAGCCGGCCGACGAGCGGCGCCACTGGGGTAGAGCTGTCAGGCGCCGTCGGCTGACCAGGGGCCACAATGGGTCGCTGCTCCGGTCATCGCTCCGAGGGGTTCACCGTGGGATCCGCTGAACTGACCACCTTCGGGCAGTGGGGTAAGCGCAGCGACATGTTGGTGCACGAGCAGGAGCCCTTCAACGCCGAGCCTCCGACGGACGCGCTCGCCGGGCAGGCCGTCACGGCCGTCGACACCTTCTACAGCCGTAACCACGGGCCGATCCCGCAGCTGGACCCAGCCGCGTGGCGGTTGCGCGTAGCCGGCCTGGTCGACCGCGAGCTCGAGCTGTCCCTGACCGACCTGCAGGACCGGTTCGAGCAGCGGTCGCTCGTAGCAACGCTGCAGTGCGCCGGCAACCACCGCTCCGGCCTGCTTGAGGTCCGCGACATCCCCGGTGAGGACCCATGGGGCCCGGGCGCAACGTCGACGGCCCAGTGGACCGGCGTCGCGCTGGCCGACGTGCTGACCGCGGCCGGCGCGCGGGCAGCGGCGGCCCACGTCGCCTTCTCCGCACCGGACATCTCGACACTGGCTGACCCGGCGCAGCCGTACGGAAGCTCCATCCCCATGAGTAAGGCCCGCTCCGGTGAGGTGCTGCTGGTCTTGGCGATGAACGGGCAGCCGCTGCCAGCAGCGCACGGTGCGCCCGTCCGCGTCGTGGTTCCCGGCTACATCGGCGCCCGCAGCGTGAAGTGGGTCCAGGGCGTGACGGTCCAGGCCGAGCCGTCCGACAACTACTTCCAGGCGACCGCCTACCGGCTGCTGCCGGTCGACACCGACCCCGACACGGCCGGCCCCGGTGTCGGGCTGTCCCTCGGACCGGTTGCCCTCAACAGCGCCGTCCTGCGCCCCGCCGACGGCGCCGCGGTGCCGTCCGGTCCGGTGGAGGTATCCGGATACGCCTTCGCCGGGGACGACCGGACGGTCGCTCGCGTCGACATCTCTGCCGATGGCGGCAGCACCTGGGCGCAGGCGGATCTCGAGGAGCAGCAGAGCCCGTGGGCCTGGCGGCTCTGGCACAGCAGGCTGACGCTGCCCATCGGCCGGGCCGAGATCGTCGTGCGCGCCTGGGACAGCACCGGAGCGCTCCAGCCCGCCCTGCCCGAGCACGTCTGGAACCCCAAGGGCTACGTCAACAACTCCTGGCACCGCATCCACGTCACCGCCAGAAGCTGACCCGGGGGTGCGGCCACAGATCGGCGCTGCTCGGCGAGGACAGCGCGAACGGGCTGCGGCGCTGGGCCGAGGGCCTGCCGGCGGTCCTTCGACGACCTGACGCGGCGGTGGGGCGCTGCGGCTCGGCCGCCGTGCCACCAGGGCTTGGCGTGCTCCTGGGTCGCGCCCGCTGTCGAAGCGACAGGCTGTCAATGCCGCTCACCGTCGGCAGTTCTGGTGGGCCGCGAGGTCCGGACGCAATGATCGCTTGCCTGGATGCTCGTGAGGTCGTGGAGGCCCACGAGTGCAGGACCTGGCAGGACCCGCCGTCGACCCGCCACACCAGGCCGGACCCGAGCGGGCGCATACGGGCCAGCGGTTCCCCGGTTCTCCCGCGAGCGAACGCGAGCAGGAATGCACGCTCACGGGTCCGCTCGCCCGCTCGAGGGCGAACGTCCGCTGGCCATCGCCCCGATGCCCGCGGCGGCGAGAAGCAGTAGACCGCCGAGCAGGTACACGGCCCTGATGCCGTACGCGTCCGCGAGCAGGCCGCCGCCGAGCAGGCTCAAGAGACGGCCGGTCTGCCAGAGCACGTCGAACCCGGCGAACGCCCGGCCGCGCAGGTCCTCCGGGACCCTGGACTGCACGAGGCTGCTGAAGGTGACGTTCCCGGTCGAGGTGGACAGGCCGTAGAACAGCAGCGCGCCGGCGGCGAGCGGAACAGTGGTGACGACCGCCAGCGCCAGGTCGACCGCGCCGCGGACCGCGTACGGCCCGAACACGAACAGCGGCCGGCGCGGGTCGGTGATCCGGCGCAGGAGCAGCAGCGGCCCACAGGCGGCTCCGACGCCGATCGCCGCGACGAGCCAGCCGAAGCCCCCGCCGCCGCCCAGCCGGTCGGAGGCGAGGACCACGAGCAGCGCGCTCGTCGCGCCGGCGGACAGCGCGGCGAGGAACTGCCCGGCGGCGAGCGCCCTGAGCACCGGGATCTGCCCGAGCGCCCGGAGCCCGTCGCGGGCGTGCGAGAACGGGCTGGTGACCTTGACAGGTACCGCCCGGGACGGCTCGCGCAGCCCTCGGAGCACGGCGGCGCTGACCCCGAACGAGACGGCGTTGACCGCGAACGCCGGACCGAACCCGACGTTCACCGCGACCAGCGCCGCGACCGGCGCGACTGCGATCTGTGCGGTGACCGCGGCGGTCCAGATGCCGCTGTTCGCGGCGACGAGCTCATCGTCGTCGACGACCGAGGGCAGGAGCGACTGCGCCGCCGGGGAGAAGAACACCTGCCCGGCGGACAGCCCGAACGCCACGGCGTACGCGACCGCCGCGTGGTCGTGCCACACCGCCAGCACCGCCGCGAGCACCACCCGCACGAGGTCGGCCGCCACCATCACCCGCACCCTCGGGAGCCGGTCCACCAGGCTGCCCGCCAGCGGCGCGAGGAGCAGGACCGGGACGATCTCCGCGAGGACCGCGCCGGACACCCCGAGTCCGGAGCCGGTCAACGCGACGAGGAGCAGGGCGAGCGTCGTGAACTGGGCGACGTCCCCGACCTGGCTGACGGTGCGGGCGAGCCACAGCCGGCGGTAGGCGGGGCGGCCGAGGAGCCCGCGCAACCCCGGCCGTCCGGTCGTCGTCACCTGGCCACCGTGTTCGGCGGGCCGGACGCGACCGCGTGGTCCGCGGACCGGTCCCGTAGGGGTCGGGGTCGTCGGGGTGGGAGCCTGTGGCGAGCGAGGAGGCCGCCATGCCCGTCAGGACCGCCCGGGACGAGTCCGTACCCGTTTCGACCTGCGGCTGCTGTGGCCGTGAGCGCCGCCGGCTGGCCGAGCTGGGGTCGACGCCGGGGGTGTTCATCTGCCGGTTGTGCGCGTTGTGGGCGTGGCGACGGGCGTCCCGCCGCTGATCGCGTCACAGGGCCGGGATGACGTGGCACACGCCGTCCTCGCCACCGGCTGCGGGGTCGAGCATGACGGCGCGTTCCCGGAGCCGGCGGACCTCCGCGCGGGTCGCCTCGAGCTCCGCGATGCGCTCGTCGAGCGCGGCGGCGTGCCGGTCGAGCAGCGCGGTGACATGCCCGCACGGCGGGCCCTGGTCCTCGCGGACCGCGATGACCGTGCGGATCTCGGCGAGGGTCAGGCCGGCGGCCTGCGCGGCGCGGACAAACCGGAGCCGGGCGACCGCGGTGTCGTCGTAGTCGCGGTAGCCGGACGGGGTCCGGGCCGGGCCGGGCAGGACCCCGGCCTGCTCGTAGAACCGCAGGGCCTTCGTCGTCAGGCCGGCGCGCCCGGCCAGCTCCCCGATCCTCACCGGCCTCACGCTACGGCCTTAACCTTCCCGTGCGCTGGAACGTCTACGGTCCGGCGATGGGCGACGAGACGACATGGGACCTGGTCGTGGTGGGCAGCGGCGGCGCGGCGATGGCGGCCGGGATCGAGGCCCGCGGCCGCGGCCGGAGCGTGCTGCTGGTCGAGCACGGCGTCCTGGGCGGGACGTGCCTGAACGTCGGGTGTGTCCCGTCCAAGAATCTGCTGGCGGCCGCCGGCCGTCGGCACCGGGCGCTGGACAACCCGTTCCCGATGGTCCCGACCGGCGCTGATGGCGTGGATCTGCCGGCGCTGATGGCGCAGAAGCAGGAGCTGATCGACCGGCTCCGGCAGGCGAAGTACGCCGACGTCGCCGACGCGCACGGCTTTCCGGTCCGGTACGGCCACGCCCGCTTCGTCGACGAGCGGACGCTGGAGGTCGACGGCGAACGGCTCGCCGCCGGGGCATACCTGGTCGCGACGGGCTCCGCGCCACACGTCCCGGACCTGCCCGGCATGAGCACGGTCGACCCGCTGACGAGTACGACCGCCATGGAGCAGCAGGACCTGCCCGCCTCGATGGTGGTGATGGGCGGCGGCTACGTCGGCCTGGAGCAGGCCCAGCTGTGGGCGCACCTGGGGGTGCGGGTGACGCTCGTGGGCCGCCTCGCGCCGCACGCCGAGCCGGAGGTGGCAGACGTGCTCCGCGCCGTCTTCGCCGACGACGGCATCGCCGTGGTCGAGGAGCGCGCAGTCGCCGTGGAGCGAATCGCCGACGCCGGGGTGCTGGTGCGGACCGCGGGCGGCACCCAGGTGACCGGCGGCCGGCTGCTCGTCGCAACCGGCCGGCACGCGAACACCAGCGACCTCGGGCTGCAGGCGGCGGGCGTCGCCACCGACGATCGCGGCTTCGTCGTCGTCGACGCGCGCCAGCGGACCACCAACCCGAGGGTGTTCGCCGCCGGGGACGTGTCCGGCGCGGCCCAGCACGTGTACGTGGCGGCGCAGACCGGGCACGCCGCCGCCGCAGGGGCGCTCGGCGAGCCCACCACCGTCGACTACCGCGGCCTGCCGGCGGTGACCTTCACCAGCCCTCAGGTCGCGTCCGCCGGCCTCACCGAACAGCAGGCGCTGGCCGCCGGGCACGACTGCGACTGCCGGGTCCTGGGCGCGATTGACATCCCCCGGGCGCTTGCGAACCGCGACGCCAAGGGCGTCCTCAAGATCGTGGTCGACGCCGGCACCCGCAAGGTCCTCGGCGTCCACGCGGCGCTCGACGGCGCCGGCGACGTGATGCTCGCGGCGACGTACGCGATCAAGTACGGGCTGACGGTCGACGACCTCGCCGACACGTGGGCGCCGTACCTGACGATGAGCGAGGCGCTGCGGATCTGCGCCGGCCTGTTCCGCAGCGACAAGCCCACGAGCTGCTGCGCGTGACCGGGCGGCGTTCGGCCGGGCCCGACCGCGGCGGTTGGTGGCTCGTGCTCGCCGCCGTCCCCATCCTGTGCTGCGCCGGGCCACCTGTGCTCGTCGCCCTTGGCGCGGGGAGCCTCGGCGCCGCGGTCGGCGGCGTCACCAGCAACGCGGTCGTGGCAGTCGGCGGCGTGCTCCTGGCCGCCGGCGCAATGCTCGTGCTCCTGCAGCGGGGCGGACGCCGGTAAACCCGCCCACGCCTCCCGGCTGCAGCAAGGGCCGGGATGACCCGGGCAGCTGCCCCGACCGGCTGACCGGTACCGGCCCGGATCCAAGGCGCTCCCTCTGGCCCTGCCGCCTGCTGGTGCCCTGCGATGGGTGCCGCTGAATCGAAGCCGATCGCGCCGAACAAGCCCCTGCAGTCCACGCTGGGCCGACTGGTGACGGAATTGCTCGCGGAGGTAGACCCTCCGGCACGTGAGCGCACCAGCCGGACCTGCGAGCCGGACGAAGCAGCACGAGGTCAGCACGGACGGGCGGTCGAGCTCGGTTGATCATCAGTCCTCCAACCCGGTCGACTCGATATCAGCATCGCCCCGCACGACGACTCGATACGTCACTCGCTGGCGCGACGGCCAGACGGTGTTGCGTTGAACCGCGGCCGGGATGATCGACGCCGGATCGCCACCGAAGCTTTACGAACTTCGGACATCCGCCAGATTGGTCGCGGCGATAGATGGGTCGCTTGCCTGGGGTGCCTGCGAGCCATTGGACGGCAAGCGTCCCGACGATCGGGCTGCCGCGGCAGAGTTGCTCGAGCGTGGGCTAGCGGGTGTGAGTGGCCCGACGATCACCTGCTTTGACACCCGGACCGGGCGGTAGCCCTATGCTCAACGAACGTTCAGGACATTGTCGTCGCCGGGGGGGCGTCCTTCGGCCAGGTCGAGAAGGCGCCCGACGGCCTGGTCCAGCGGGCGCGTGACCCGGCTGACGAGCAGGTCGATGTCCAGGACACCGTTCGTCACGGTCGGCCCGAAGGGCGACCAGAAGGCACCGTCGGCGGTGACCGTCAGCTCGGGCTCGAAGGAGCGGTAGTCGGTGGGCACCCCGAGGTCTCCGGTCTCGGCGCGACCGCGGCGTACCACCGGCCGCACCACGTGGTGTTCGTCGGAGACGCCGAGGCTGCGGTGCAGGTCGCAGAGGCGGGCGAGCTCGTCGGCGTCTTCTTTCAGCAGCGTGGTCGCGATCCGTACCTCCAGGCCGCGCTCGACCAGGCGCGGAATCGCCTCCACGACCTTGCGGAAGTTGTCGGGGGCGCGCATGAGGTCGTTGTCGTCAGGGTCGGGACGATCGAGGCTGATCTGCAGCGCCACCGGCCGGCGTGCGAGCGGGGCCACCCGTTCCAGCAGCCGTCGGGTGAACAGGGTTCCGTTGGTCAGCACAATGACCGGCAGGTGATCGGCGAGCTCACTCAGCAGGTCGGGCAGGTCGGTGCGCAGGAACGGCTCGCCTCCTGTGACCCCCAGCCCGGTGAAGCCGAGTCGGGCGGCGTCCTGGGTGAGGCCGACCATGCGGGCGGCGTCGAGCTGGCGGGCCGGAACCTTCGGAGCGGACTCGGTGAGGCAGTAGGCGCAAGCCAGGTTGCAGTGGTAGTTGCTGTACAGCCACATGCGTCCCGACACGGTGTTCGACGAGATGGCGCCCGCGAGCCGCTGCGCCGTCGCGGTGCTCATGCCGGCAACCGCTCGTGAGCCAGGCGGGCGAGCGTCTCGTCGCTGATCGGCAGCGCCAGCGACGTGGCGTAGCGGTTGAGCATGAGGGTGGCCGTCGCACACACGGTCAGCTCCACCACTGCGCCGTCGTCGTGGTACCGGCCGATGAGCTCCCGTGCCTTCGCCAGGTCAGCCTCGCCGCCAGCATGCACGGCGTCGGACCACGCGACGACCGCGAGGTCCTGCGGGTCGGTGAGGACGTCGGTGTGCGGGACCTCCCCGCGGAGCCCACGCACCTGCTCGCGGGTCAGTCCGTTGTCCAGCGCCACCACGGTGTGGGCCGCAGTGCAGTAGCGGCAGCCGGCGAGCGCCGATACCCGCAGGATCACCAACTCTTTCGTCCGGACAGGTAACCACGCACCGCCGAGCGCACCGCCGAGGAACGACAGCGCCTGCGGCATGAGATCGGGGAGGTGGGCCAGCGAGGCCGCGATCGGCCCGGGGTCCCCCCGGGAGAAGTACGCGCGCACCGCCAGCGGGGCCTGGTCCTGGTGCAGCAGCCTGACCCGGGCGGGGGTCATCGTCGTGCTCGTGAGGAAGGGGGTCACGTGGGCCAGCGTCCTCTCAGGGCGCGCCGCACAAGGGGGGTGCCGTCGAGGCCCCACACCCGGCCCGAGGGCAGCCACAGCAAAATAAGCAATGGTACGACCTCGAGGGGCTGCTCGAATACCCACCGGTCATTACCGAGGTAGAGCGCGGCGAGAAACCCGGTCTGCAGGAGTCCGAGCAGTGCGCCGAGCCGGCTGGCCAGGCCCAGAACGAGCAGCAGGCCGATCCCGAGCTCCGCTGCGGTAAAGACCCACTGCCAGAAGCCGAAGTGCGCGAGGAACACGTCGTTGACAACTGTGCGAATGCCCGGCAGCGAGTGCTGGGCGTTGTTGTTGGCCTCGGCGTCAAGGATGAAGCGGGTGTCGCCTCGATCGATGAGATTGGCGACGTACGGCCCGAGGCGCACGGAGTGAAACTCGAAGAGCTTGGCCAGGCCGTTGAGCAGGAAGACCAGCCCCATGAAGCCTCGTAGCAGCGCGAGTCCCTGCGCACATCGGCGGGCCGGCGGCAGGGATACCGGGGCCGCCGGCTCGCCGCGCCGCCGGGGCAGGTCCTCGGTCCTGCTCATGGCTGATCACTCACCGCGTCCCGGCGGCCAAGCCGGTCTACCGGTGCATCCTTCCGGAGCCTTCGGCCACCGACGTGGCACCAGCGCTGCGACACGATCTCTCCTGACAGCAGGCGCCGCACACAGCACCCGCCGGGTGACAGTGGACCACCACCACGGTGGCCACGCACCTGATTCGCGCCGACCCAAGGCACGTGTCTGCCGCGGCCGCCGCCACGGCCAACAGGAGAATCCACATAGGTCCGGGCCCCGTCCCGACGTTCCGCACATCTGCCGACTGATATCTCGGCGAACACAGGCAAGATCGAGATCAGCCCTCTGCGTCCAGGAACGCGCGTAGGGAGCTGGCTTGGAGTTCGGTGAGCAGCTCGCACAGGCGTTGGGCGTGGTCGAACCACGGCTGGTAGCAGCGGGCCTGTTCTGCGGTGAGGCTGCGGGTCACGGTCTTGCCGGCGACGGTGCGGGTCCAGTGCAGGTAGGGGCCGTGCAGGCTCGGTGGGTCGGCCTTGCACCGGCAGTTCGCCTTGCCGCAGCGCATGAAGTCACCCGCCTGGAGGGCGAGGCGCCGCTGGTCGAACTCGAGCGTGTTCACCACCTCGGGTAGGTCGAGCAGGACGCCCCTCGGCGGCGGGCACCGCGTCCAGCACCGCCCGCAGGAAGGTGGCCTCGCCCTCCGCCGATGTCAGCGATCTTGCGGAAGCGGCTGAAGTCGTAGGAGGCGTGGACCGCGGCGATGTCTGCGCCGGCCTTGGCGGTCATGGGCTGGCCGAAGACCTGGGCCTGGTCGGGGCGGCCTTGCAGGTAAGTCCAGCAGCCTCCTGGCTCCAGCGTCTCCGTCGCCGGCCGGCCGGTGCGCACGGCGTGCTCGAGCGCGGTCAGGCTGTCCCAGATCGCCGGTAGGCCCACCGTGCTGACGAAGGCGCGCATCGACACGTGAAGTCATCGGCCCTGACAGCATCCTCTCGCAACGCACCCGCAACACGCGCGGGACCGGGAGGTGCGCCCCCATGTCCGCAGTATCGTCGGGTGTGAAGTCCGCCACTGTGCCAGTACGGCACAGTGGCGGACAACGTGTCGCGAGCCTGCCCGGCCCGAGAGCCGGGAGTGACGCGGTGGCCGCAGTCGAGGCAGGAGACGGTCAGGCGGTGCTGGTGGCGTTCCAGCCGGCGGCGATCATGAGCGCCTCCCCGGTCACGTACCGACCGGACTCTGAGGCGAGGTACAGCATGCCCTCGGAGATGTCCCTGGGCTCGACCCACGGGATCGGCAGCGCATTGACCTCAGTCAACGGCGAGACGACGTCCTCGCGAGACGGATTCTCGAGGTCGGGCCTGAACAGGTGGTGCATCGCCGGGTTCTGAATCATCGGCGTGTCGACGTTGGTCGGGCACACCGCGTTCACGGTGATGTTGTACTGGCCGAGGTCGAGCGCCAGGGACTTGACCAGGCCGATCACGCCCCACTTCGCTGCGGCGTAGTGCGGCAGGTTCGCGGAGCCGATCCGGCCGAGAATGGAGCTCGTGGCGATGATCCGGCCGGAACCCTGCTTGATCATGTGGGGAGCGACCGCGCGGATGCTCTTGAACACGCCGGTCAGATTGGTCTCGATCATCTCCGACCATGCTTGGTCGGAGATGTCGACCAGCACCGCAGGCGAGCAGATGCCGGCATTGGCAATCAGGATGTCGATCTTGCCGAACTCGGCGACCGCGGCATCGACCACGGCCTGAACTTGGGCTGTGTCTCGCATGTCGGCTTGCATTGCCAAGCAGCGCTGGTCCTTCTCGTTGACGAGATTGACCGTCTGCTCCAGGTCGTCAGACCCAGATCCGCGAGTAGTACCTGATCTTTGGGTGTGTCGGAAGCAGCAGATGCCCTGGCCAGGGGCAAGAATCGGGTTTCTGGGACGGGATGCATGCCGCACGGGAAGGGCACCTGC
>JAABUN010008204.1_pt1 | contig 10802 bp, 9 predicted proteins | sample 5559311 | NCBI WGS metagenome assembly JAABUN01 (sample SAMN10711877, study PRJNA513370) | rock metagenome | isolation source: Antarctica rocks | place: Antarctica: Victoria Land, Siegfried Peak sud
AGGGAGATATAGAAATAGAAGAAAACGATTTGGATTAAGGTTTAATTTAATAGCTTCTATTTATAATTATGAGCTAAACTTAAACGCAAATCAATCTTAAAGCTTATTTTTGCAAGAGGTCTATTGTGAAACAAAATTAACACTGGGGTACTGATACTGGTAAAGAGACGATCCCCATGACCAAAATCATAATCCATCAGGTTATCGGGATCGACGGTACTACCCTAATAGTCTTCTACACCCAAGCTCACTGCTGGCAGTTCCGGTTAATCAGCCCCGGCGGGGTGGTCTTTGGAGAGCGCAAAATCTACTACAGTGCTGAAGCTGCACTCAAAGCGGGGCTGGAGTGGCTTGCTCAGGGGAGTTAGCAATATCTTGTCAGTTATCGATGTTTGTATATACAGAAAAGAATCTCCTATGGCAAGCTTGAAGTAGTTGACGAATGAGATTTACAAAACTGATGCAAGACTGGTGGCAAAAGACATTTCCTCAAGGGCGGCAGACCCTAACAATTATTGACGCTAATGGCTATCCTGCCCAAATTGCTTATGGCGAAAAAGGAGTAGGAACACCGCTATTTTTAGTTCATGGGCTTGGTAGTTGGAGCTACAACTGGCGGCACTGTGTTGAGCCATTATCACAATACTTTCGAGTAATTTGTTTTGATGCTAAAGGCTATGGATTCTCCACTAAGCCGATGTACCGAGAAAGACCTGACCATCAAATCATTGAACTCCAACGAATTATTAGCTTCTTGTGCGATGAACCGCCTGTGATTGTTGCTGAATCGTTAGGAGCATTAGTTAGCCTAGCAGTTGCTCAGGCATATCCAGAGTTAATTGGACACTTAGTAGCGATCAACGTACCGATTTATCCCGAACGCTTGCCTCATTGGGGAATGTCAATACTCGCACAAATACCGTTAGAACTAGCGCAAACGATTGATTACTTGCGATTGAGTTACTTGTTTGCACCCTTGTTTAGAGAAGTTATGGGTATAGAAAGGCGTAGCGTCCTGTACGACCGATCAATCCTGACTGCGGAAGATTTGCACTGGATCTGCTACCCATTTATTGAGTTGCCTGGTACTTTTGCTAAAGTCGCTGAAGAAGTTCAAATCGCAGCGCGGGAAATTGAGCATTTACAAGAAAATAAACCAAACCTGATTAGTAAAATTCAAAACGCTTTGGGTATGATTAAGTGTCCAACCCTAATTTTGTGGGGCGAACAAGATAGTTGGTATCCATCTAGCGATGGAGAAAAATTATGCGCTCGAATTCCTAACTCTAAATTAGAAATCATCCCTAATTGTGGTCATGATGCCTCATCTGGGGCTGCAAATGCAGTTACCACATCCGTTCTGAAGTTTCTGCAAGAAACGCTGCCAATCAGTTAAATTAATTGCTTGAGGTTAAATTACTTTGCACCAGCAGTGAGTGACAACTTTTGCCAACGGATTTACCAGTGGCGAAAACTCCGCAACAATCACTTTAATGAAATCACTTCAGCAAGTGATCTAGAGGAAAAAGATTGAGCCAGGAACACCTACCAACGTAGCTATCGTAAATCTTTACAGAATAACTATCAAATTTTATTACTTTATCTAGACAGATGCAAAGCCAACGCTTTTTTATTTAGTCGGTGTTAAGAGAAAACGATCTTGGCGATCGCCATAATTATCCTTTGATTTTAGTTTACATTTTTTGTCAGTTGTCTCCCCTTTAACAACAAACCGTGCATTGCTAAAACCACCGTTATTCCATGCTACTTGATCTCCTGGATTAAATCGACCCCAGGTAAAATACGATGCTCCCGGAAGGTCTGAATTGTTGTTTGGCATTAAACCACTTCCGTCTGCACCAAATAGACCACTACCGAAGATAAGTGCATAATTGCCTGGAGCAAGCTCAACAGGTAGAGACATTGTAAAGTCACTGCTGGGGGAACCAGGGTTAAAGGTGGTAGAAGCTAAAACCTCCTCTGGTAAAAATGGCATTCCTCGTGGGAGCGCATCAGGGCTGCTCAACGAGATAATAACTCCAAAGATTTTTCCGCTACCACTTGAATCAAGATGGCCGCCAATACCTGTAATTTGGACTGGGCAATTAAGCTGAAATCTCCACCCTAGGTAACTAGGTTGTCTGACAGAAAAATCTCCAGCACCAGGATCTATCGCAAATCCGCTATCCTGCCCGGTAGCTCCGAGTAATGCCGATTCAAGATTAATGATATAAGCCTTTGGCTTACCTCCTACTGGAGTCATGCTGCCAAGAATGATTAAAGCAACGGCAGCAGTAGTTATTGAAAGTTTTTGCTGAATAGACATATGATTATTCCGTCCATTAGATTTATTAAAACAGAGCTTTATACAATTTGAATAGTTTTAACCTATAAGCAATCTACTATCCGACCATACCTTAATCCTTATTTAGTTTAAGAGACAGGAGTATTAGCTAATGCTTTTACATATTTAAAACTATCCTTTGCTATAAGTTTATAGGGTTTTTTGGTGAGCAAAATGTTTATCAATTAGAAAGTTAAATAAAGTACAACAAGGTACATGAATTGTAAGTAAATATTCATACTTTAGTTGAGTTTGCATTAGTCAAAATTTTTCGGTAGTGCTTCAAAAGATAGTGGAATCAGTGACTAGCTCATAGCTGTCTCATCTAGTCCCCCGAAAGATCTCGAGCGACAGGCAGTTCAAGGCGAGGTTAAACAATTAGTAGATCAAATCAATTCCTTGGGCAAGCAACAGTCTGATGCACTGGCAACTGTAGAAGCCATGCAGAAAGACCCTCTACGTAACTGGAATGGCAAGTACGACTTGGGCGTTACCCAAGTAAAGCAAATAGCGAGTAAGTTAGAAAAAGCGATCGCCCACAAGCAGCAAAAAGAGCATCAATTAGGGCAATGGGATAAGCAAGCCAAAGCTCATCAAGCATGGAACAAAGACCCTCAAACCATTGAAATGCGATCGCTTCTTGAAGGGTTAAAATCGCCGCAAGCAATGGAACGCTTAGTGAGTATTAACCAAAAACTGCCACTGAGACAGGCGCAGTTCCAGTTGATTAGCGTTAGTGGAGCAGTATTTGGGGAGCGCAAAATCTACTACACTGCTGAAGCTGCTTTGAGAGCGGGATTGGAGTGGTTTGCCCAAAAGAAAATCTGATATCATCTTGATATTACTGTGATGCTATAAATATGTCATTAAAACACTTTATAGATGTCATTAAGGTATCAAAGTGATTATAGGCTACGACGGAATTAAGAACTTAGCTTTACCTAACTACTTCGGATCATAGCAAACTTCCCCAAAATTGTCAGGACATTGGGTGTACAATAAAAGGAAGTCAGGATTTAAAACTATGTCCAAAGCAAACGAACAAAAGTCAGAACGCATAGATATACGCACGACAACTGCTGCCAAGCTCTTGTTACAACAAGCTGCTGCTGCTTCGCATAAAAACGTCAGTGAATTTCTCTTAGAAAATGGATTATTGGCGGCAGAGCAAACTTTAGCAGATCGACGTTTGTTTGCCCTTGATGACGAACAATGGCAGGCATTCCAGTCAGCGCTCGACCGACGCACTCAAGAAAAGCCCCAACTGAAGAAACTTCTGACTGAGCCTGGAGTATTTGATTGACAATTTCAGAAGATTCTAAGCCCCACATTGAGAAATTAGCTGCTGGTCAGAACGTAGCTGCCTTTGATTGCGGTTCCCAAGAACTCGACCGCTTCCTGCAAAAATTCGCATTTGCAAATCAACAAGCTAATACCTCTCAAACTTATGTTGCTCTGTACGAAGGAGCGATCGTCGGATATTACAGTCTAGCCGTTGGTTCAGTTACTTATGCAGAAGCTCCACTTAGAGTTGTTAAAGGACAAGCCAAACATCCCGTTCCAGTAATGATTCTGGCGCGTTTGGCAGTAGCGCAACAATGGCAAAAGCAAGGAATTGGTAAGGGATTGCTTAAGGATGCTTTGCGACGTACTGCTACTGCTGCTGATATTGCAGGTATTCGAGCCTTACTGGTTCATGCAAAAAACGAACGGGCGCGAAGCTGGTACGAGCAATTCGATTTTGAGCCAAGCTCTACAGATGAACTGCACTTATACTTGCTGCTCAAGGACATCAAAAAAATATTGGCAAATTCTTAATACTGTCTGCACTTTTTGAAACTATAGCATCACCAGGTTAAGATGCTATAGTCATATCTCTATAATATCCTAGAGATGTCATGGTGATATCATAATGATTTTAGTATGTGGCGGAATTAAGGGCGGCGTAGGCAAAACTACGTTAGCCACGAACATGGCGATTTTGAGAGCGGCAGCCGGGAAGGATGTGCTGCTCGTCGATGCTGACGACCAAGGGACTGCTAGTGATTTTACCGCAGTCCGCAACCAAACATTAAACGGTAATGCTGGCTATACCTCAGTCAAACTGCACGGAGCAGCAGTACGAGCGGAGGTGCTGCGAATGGCTGTTAAGTTTGATGATGTAGTTATTGACGTTGGCGGACGCGACACGGCAGGACAAAGAGCAGCCTTATCAGTGGCGAACGTTTATGCCGTTCCTTTCCTCCCAGGTTCGTTCGATGTTTGGACGTTAGACTCGGTTAGTCAGTTAGTAGCGGAAGCAAAAGCTTTCAACGAAAACCTCAAAGCAGTGTGCCTGATCAACCGTGCCGATCCTTCTGGCTCGGATAACGAAGAAGCCGCCGCGATCGCTCTCGAAACTCCTGGACTTACTTACATCGACGCACCTTTAGGAAACCGCAAAGCTTATCGTAGTGCCGCATCTTTAGGACTTGCCGTTACCGAAGCCAAACGAGTAGACAAAAAAGCCATTGAGGAGCTTGAGAGGCTATACAAATATCTTTTCGATGCCTAAGTAATATCTGTACAATGTCAATAAGATATCATTAAGATTTTGAAAAGAGGTCAAATGGCAATTGCTCGTAAACCGAAGCCAAGTAACGTAGACGATTTTATTTTGCAGGGTGGCTCCGTTCCAGAAGTAGCAACTAAGCCATTGTCTGAGGAAGAAGTTAAGGGTCTAAAACTGAGGTTGCCTGTGGATTTGTTGAAGCGGGTAGATGAAGCAGTTGCTAACCGCCGTCCTGCTCCAAGTCGCCATCAATGGATTTTAGAGGCTATTTATAAAAAATTGGATGAGGAAGTAGAGGAGCTAATGTTGCAAAAGATTAAGCTAGATTGACGAGACTTTTAACTCAATGCAAAGATCCAGCTAACCGCAAGTTACCGCTTGCGATCGCACAACCTCTAATACTTTATTGTGAATAGTCAACCCAGAACCATCCAGATGTATTTTGATGGAGTTGAGGTGCTACGGATTGAAGACGGCGAGAAGTGCCACGAAATCTTGTTCCCTGCGGACCACAAACCAGGTTTGATGGAATTGCATTGGGATGGAGAGGTAGTCTATGCTATCAATCCCGCTTCTGAAAAGGTTTTAATCAACCGTCTACCGTAGTATCAATACTCTACTAGCCAACTTAGTCGCTTAAGGTGGTATTTGCCTTGCACCAGCAGTTAGTAACAGCCTTCGCCAACAGTTTTACTAATGGCGAAAACTTTAACGCAATCATTAAAGCCCGGAGTTTAGCGGAAGCAATCTTAAACCAAAAGATTGTTGCGGGGACGACTGGGGCTAAACTCGTAGATGAATCTGTAGAACAGGGACTAATCTTAGCCGCACGTCAATTAGTCCGACAGTCCGATGATCCGTTGCAAACTTGGGAGCAATGCCTAGACTTGTATGATCGCCAACCCGCGCTAAACACGCGGACAAGTACAAGCATTTTGCAGCAGGCTTATAGTACACCTGTACCGATTGCTTTTTTGGCAGGGAAACTAGCAGGTATTACTAGCGGAACAACGGTTTACGAACCAACGGCGGGGAATGGGGCGTTGCTGTTGCTGGCAGATCCAAGCAAAGCAATCGTTAACGAATTGAATAGTGATCGCGCTGCGGCATTACGGGCGCAAGGTTTTACCGTAACCCAAGAAGATGCTTCGAGCTTTATACCTCAAATTGAAGCTGTAGATCGGATTATTACTAACCCGCCGTTTGGCTCCCTGAAAGATGCTCAAGGACAAACTCGAATGTTTCGGCGTGGTCGGCTACTAACGAGCCAATTGGATCATGCGATCGCACTCTCGGCTTTGGACTTATTAAAACCCGATGGTAGAGCGGTTCTCATCCTCGGCGGCAAGATGGGGGATGAGGATTCGCGCACCGAACGGTACAATACCCAACTGACCAGGGGATTTTATCGTTGGCTGTACAAAGATGCTGGCTATAAAGTTACAGATCATTTTTCTTTAGCAGGTAGCTTGTATCGAAAACAAGGGACAACTTTTCCAATTGATGTAATTTTAATAGAAGGGCGAGGGGAAACAACTCTCAAGCTACCTGGTGTTGAACCGCCGCGTATTTACTCTAGTTATGAAGACTTAAAGGAGGTTTTAGTTTATGCAACTGAGCGACAACTTGTACAGCCGCAAAGAGATACTGGAATTGCCTTATCAGAAGGTAATTCCAGGGCGAATTTGGACACCAACATATCCAACGGATACTCCCGAATCACCTCCTTTGCTGTGGACAACAGTATTAGTTCCAAAGCAGTTGGAACAGATAGAGAACGAGGAGGAATACTTTCTACTCCTGACGAGGCGGGTGGAGTGGTTAATCGAGCAAATGCTCGATTGGAAGACGAACTACGAAGCTTACGAGAAGTTGGAAGCTTCGTCGTGGGTAGTTCAGGAAATCGAGCAATACCTTCCAGTACATCTGCAATACCTCAATCGCAGTCAAACTCCAAAAGAGATGGCATTTTATTTGATAACGAATTATTGGAACTTGCGTCAGGCAGCTTTAGAGAACCAAACGTTCCCAGTGAGTCCCTACCCGACCTTAGAGACGGAACTGAATTATCTAGAGGACATGAATATAATCGACTGGTTGATGTTCATGAACATGGAAGCAAACCCTCACTATTTTCAGGACTAGAAACTATGGCTGAAACTAATCAATCCCTTGAAGTCAATAGTGAATCCATTGAACAAAACATCGAAAATCAAGTTGCCTATAAACCTCGAAGCCAAGCATTTTCTCTTTCCACTCTAGCTCCAGCTTCTTCACTTAAAGGATTAGAAAATGCCTTTATAAAAATTGAAGCCTCAACAGGTATGAGCATTGATGATTATGTACGCAACAGACTCAATGAATCATCTAAAGAAGAGTTATTTAGTCATTATGCTGCCGAACAGATTGATTCGTTGGCTTTGTCCATTTATAACTATGAGTTTGAGAATAAAGCAACTTTAATAGGACATGACACAGGGATTGGGAAAACTAGAATCCTTTGCGGTTTAGCAAGGTATGCACAGCAGCAAGGCATGACCCCAGTAATTGTTACCGCCGACTCTGTACTATATGCGGACATTCTAGCAAGGGATGCTGTAGATACTGGTAACAACTTTAATCCACTAATCACAAATAATAAATATGACTTAACATTGCGTTCGGCTGATGGCAGGAAAATAGGAGAAATCCACACTTCTGCAAATCACAGTGCCAGAATTAGAGAACATACTCAATCCGGTAGTATTGGAGAGCATGATTGTGTTTTTACAACCTACGGACAGTTAACAGGTCCTCTTAGTGTAGAACGACGAGAATTGTTAGAAATGTTGGCTCCTAGAACTTTTTTAATCCTCGACGAGAGTCATAAAGCAGGTGGAGCCGCAGCCGAGACACGCCCAGAGCGCAAAAACACACCAGTTGTCCCTTCCTGTAGCGATTTCTTTCAGCAGCTAGTTACTCGTACAAGAGGATTTGTAGCATCTTCTGCTACAGCAATCAAAGATCCAATTATTGCGGCTAGACTATTCTACGAGACAACCGACCTAAAACTCGCTGCCCCAACTCAAAATAGTTTTACCGACCATCTCAAAGCAGGCGGCGTACCATTACAACAGATGGTGTTCTCCATGTGGGCGGAGTCAGGTGGTTGTATCCGTTGTGAGAAATCTTATGAAGGCGTAGAGTTCGGCGTTAGTAAAGTTCCAGTAAGCCTACAAACAGCAGAGAACAATTCAAAAATACTTAATCTAATCTGGCAGTTCGACCGTGCTAAAGAGACAACAGTAAAAGAAATCCGCGCCCAGTATGCCGACGCGGGGGAAGCCGCTAGAAATGGCAACCCAGCAATCGGGGAAGCTGGAGCATCTAGTACAATTTTTACAAGTGTCCTGCATAACCTAACGGCAGTCACTTCATTGGGATTAAAAGCCGAAGAAACGGCAAACGCAGCGATCGCGGATATTGAGCAGGGGCGCAAACCAATTCTCATGCTGTTCAACACGCTGGAATCGACAATAAAGGAATTTGTCGATACCCATAATGAACTCGCCGACGTGCATAATGCGGAATTTCCCGACAGTCCCATTAAACGAATTGAGGTTAGCGACAATATTACTATTGATGCGGGACAACTATTTACGCGCTACTTGGAAAAATCACGCACGATTAAAATTACTGAACCATACCTAAATGAGCTAACGGGAAAAAATGAAACGCGAGCGCACCGATTAACCGATGGCGAATTGGGGGAAGCAGGGGTTGCAACTTTCAACCGCGCTGAAGCTGCGATCGCCGAAGCTGATTGGAGTCAATTGCCTATTTCGCCGATTGACTACATCAAGCAAAAAATTGAGGATGCGGGGTATTCCGTTGGTGAAATAACTGGGCGCTCTCATATTTTGAAGTATGAATCAGCCAACGATTTAGCAGCAGGAGTTGTGACCTACAGCACTCGTAGTAGTGGTACGGCTCAGAAAAAGGGGGTAATGGATGATTTTCAAAATGGTCGCCTCGATGCGATTATTACTAATTCCACTACTGGCTATTCCCTCCATGCCTCAAGGACAGTAGCAGACCAACGGCAGCGCGTCATGTACTTGGTTCAACCTCATCTGGACGTAAATCAAGTCGAGCAATCCATTGGGCGAAGTCATCGGAGTGGACAATTAGATCCCGCTAAACACGCACCAGACCGATTAGACGAAAACGGGCAACCAGTATGGGGACAATACCCCGGTACTTTTGGGTTGCCAGTTTTCAAGTTAGTGGTTGGGCAAGATTTGCCCACTGAAGAAAGAGCAGTGGCAATCTTGATGAAGAAGATGAGCTACTTGAAAGCAAATACCACAGGCAACAAGTCTTCTAGCTTCGGGCTAAAAGAAATGCCCGATTTCATCAATGACTACGGCAATGAAGTAGCCCAAAACTTGATGGAGGGAAATCCCCAGCTTCATGCTGCTTTAGATCACCCCCTCGGACATACTGAGGAACTAAAAGACCCTCAAGCAATCCAGAGAGTTACGGGACGGGCGGTAATGCTTGTCAGCAACGAGCCGCCTACGGCAGAGAACCCTTATCCTTCTCTAGAACGGCAAGCATGGCTGTATGACACGCTAACTTCCGATTACAAAGAGTTTTTAGCCCAAAAAGTTGCCTTGGGAGAGAACGAATTAGAAGCGCAAAAACTAGATTTGCAAGCAGAACCAAAAGCAAGACTCGTTCTCAGTACGGGAAACCCTCAAGTAGACAGCCCTTTTACAAAACCTGCTTACTTGGTTGAAGTCCAAGCCAAAACAGGCGCTAAACCTAATACTACGCTGCAAGTTGTTAATGCCGTGCGCCAAGAATTAGGATTTGAGCCAACGGCTGATTCTAGCGACCATGCTTTATTTGACGTTAGGGAAACTGGGGAGCAAGTTGCTATAGAGACAGTAGAGCAATTACGCACGTCAACCGGGGAGTTTTTACAATCCACTGTTGGAGTAAAAGAAGCAGAAATTGCGATTGCCACTGGAAAAGTAGAAAAATACCAACAGAAGCTCGATGCGGGAATGGAACAATGCGAGTCTTTGCAGCAGCAACAGACCGCCGCCGTAAGTAGTGGTAATACTGAGCTATTTGAAAAACTTCAGGCTCAACTAGGACAGCAACAACCAAAAATCGACAAGCTTAAAAGCCAGTTGAGTAAAGCCAAGCTAGACCTAAATGGCAAGCAGTTTCAACTGAGTAAAGAGCAGAGAAATATCAATGCCACTCTAGAAGAAGTTTGCGCTTTAATTAAGCAGTTTCCCGTTGGTCAACCAGTGCGGTTGGTGAATAACGAGACTAAAAATTATCTTCACGGTGTAGTAGGAGGGGTAGAGCAAAAAAGTAAGGCAAATAATCCCACTGCTCCTAGCAATTGGAAGCTGAAGCTATTAGTAGTAGATGGAGTTCGTTCTCTTTCAGTAAAATTCGATAGCCTCACCAAGAATAAGCAGTCTCTGGAACCCGTCGAGATGGCGAATAGTTTCACAAATATTAAAGAACAAACCTCTGTTTACGAGTTATTCGACCAACGCCAAAGTGAAGCTAAGGAAAAGCGTTACCTAGTAAGCGGACAAGTCTTGGCTACAGAATTAAAGGGTAAGTTTGCTCAAGTTAGCGACGACAAGGGGCAAATCCACCCTGTCTACTTGCTCAGGCGTGGGTTTGATCCCGCAATTGACATGAACCTTGATCCGGTGATGTTGGCGAACCCCGCACAAGTTAAGCAGTTTTTTGAGCAGACTCAAAGAGCGGGAGTAATAAAAACCGCCGATGAAAACTTAACCGTTCTTGCCGACCTTAAACGCACAAACGAAGGTGGCATTGTGATTAAAACGCCAAAAGCTACGGCGCAAGGAGGCATATATTTTAAAGATTTGG
>JAABUN010008205.1_pt1 | contig 10802 bp, 15 predicted proteins | sample 5559311 | NCBI WGS metagenome assembly JAABUN01 (sample SAMN10711877, study PRJNA513370) | rock metagenome | isolation source: Antarctica rocks | place: Antarctica: Victoria Land, Siegfried Peak sud
ATCAACCATCACGTAGACCACGGTGAACAGCTCACTTAACGTAGACTGTCCTTGGAAATGGGGTGTACTCGTCATACTCCCATTTTCACTTCTTTGAACCCTTATCCCCTAGCACTCGAGGTTAATACTGTTGATTTAATGCTAGTTGAGGGAACCCGTGCTCTCTGTTCTGAGCTTTACCAAGCCATGCGCGAAAGACCAGACATCTTTTTGGGTCAAAATCTCATCGGTTCTGGCTCTTACCGCCAAGAGGATGCCAAAGCTGACAGTCGGAATTTTGTAGATAAAGCTTTAGGGGGTCTTTCCTCTAAAGAACAAGAGGATATACACCGTTTACTCGAGTACCTATTTCCTCGAATGGCAACCGCTTATGCAAAGAACTATACGCCTCACGGCCATGATTTTGAGAAAGTTTGGCAAGAGGGTAAGCGTGTTACTTCAAGCGGATATTACAACCGATACTTTTCTTATGGCGTTCCTAGCGGCGATGTTTCAGACGTACAGCTCGGACGTTTCTTTAATAATTTATCGAATCTCAGCAGAGATGAGATTTTGCAGCAGCTTTTAGGGTGGCTAGAAGAACAATCCGCAGCAACACTAATTCAAAAACTACGAGCAAACATAGATAAGATATCTAGCAACGAAGCAGCTCACTTGGCTTTGAGTTTGGCTGCAATGGCAGAACGCTTTCCCAAAGATGGGAGCGGTTTCGCCCTTATATCAACCTTTGAGCAGGCAGCACTTTACGTAAGCGAACTTGTCAAAAAGCTACCTATAGAAATTGCCCGTGTAGAGTTGTGCAAGCAAATTGTCCTAGCTTCTAATCCCTTAGTATTCTCTTTATCTATGTTGCGATGGGCTGGCCCTCGGGAGGACAAGACTTCTGAGGCTACATTGTCAAAAGAAAGTATTTCAACGCTCTCTGATGTGATAGTAGGTAGAGTAGAAAGCCTCATTGACAAACTCAAGGAGCCGATTTACATTGATGGCAGTTCAGAAGAAGATGCTACTGCTTATCTGTCAGTGCTTGCACGCAAAAAGGGAAAGGAGGCAACAACTCATTATCTAGTTGCCACCTTTGAGAAAGACGCCTCAAACGCACTTCGGTTCCTCCACCGCTATGCCTCGACCTGGACTGACGTAGCAACCGGTGAACGAACCGCGAGGAATATTGATACTGAAGCATTTGATTCTATCTCAAACGTTGTCGACGCAGACACTTTGTTGAAATGGCTTCAACTTGGTCTTGGTGAAGACCTAACTGTCGAAGACATCTCAAACTATATAACTGGGTACGTAGAGGGTCTCAAAAGCTCGATAGATATAGAACGTACACTTGCTCGTCAGTTCGCTTTTCATCTTACCAAGCAAGCTCAAGCACTTGACACTAATGGCTCAAGTGAACCAAACCAACATTCTGCTCAACGAACATTTATCAAGTGAAAATGCCCATAGTCCTTCCAACCGGAGACGTCACTAAAACCTTAACTTACTCTAGCTCCTACAAACGTTTCAATCCGTTCTAACGCCTTCTCGATATTTTCCATGCTCGTCGCGTAAGAAAACCGCGCCTGTCCGGGCGCGTCGAAGTCGGTACCGGGAACGACGCCGACGTGGGCTTTCTCGAGCAGCATGACCGCCGCCTCGGTTTCGTCTTTATGGATTGGTGTAAGGTCGCTCATCACGTAAAACGCACCCTGCGGTTTTGGGGTCTTGAGGCCGATACGGTTAAGCCCTTCGACCAGCACGTCGCGCCGCGCAATATACGCTTTTTTGGTCATCGCGATAAACGCTTGCGTCTTGTCAACCTCGTTTAAGGCGGCGACGACCGCGTGTTGCGCCACAGCGTTCGTACCACTCGTGACCTGACCCTGAAGCTTGTTCATCGCTTTGATCAGCGGCGCGGGTCCCGCACCGTAACCGATACGCCAACCTGTCAGCGCGTACGCCTTGCTCGCGCCGTGAATGATGAGCGTCCGGTTCTGGGCGAAGTTGGCCGCCGAGACGAACTCACCCTCGTAAACCAAGTGTTCGTAGAGGTCGTCGGAAAAAACCCAGAGGTCGTGTTTTTCGGCGAGTTCAGCAATGCCGCGCACGACTTCGGGCGGGTAGACTGCGCCGGTCGGGTTCGACGGTGAGTTGAGAACGATGACGCGGGTACGCTCGGTAATGGCAGCTTCGATAGCCTCCACACTCGGGATAAATCCATCTTCCGGACGCGTCATCACCGGTACCGAAACGCCGCCCGCCAGCTGTACCTGCGCCGGGTACGAGACCCAATAAGGCGCAGGCATGATGACCTCATCGCCGGGATTTAAGACTGCCATAAAGCCGTTGTACAAAACCTGTTTGCCGCCCGTACTAACCGAAACCTGATCTAAACCGTAAGCAAGACCGTTTTCCCGCCGGAACTTTTCGGCGACGGCTTCGCGCACTTCGGCAGTGCCTTCGGCGGGCGTGTACTTGGTCATGCCTCTGTCGATAGCTTCGTGTGCTGCCGCGAGCACATGTTCGGGCGGCTGAAAATCGGGTTCACCCGCCGTCATCGCGACAACATCGACGCCGCTACGCTGAAGCTCCTTGGCTTTGGTATTGAAAGCGACCGTCGCGGACGCTTTAAGGGCTTTGAGGGTTTCGGAGAGTTGGGGCATAGGTTCCTCCTAGTCGTTGGGGTCAGTTTAACGGTATTTCTTTGGAGCCGTCGCGCATCACGAAAAAGCGCCCTGCAAGGTGCAGGGCGCGTGAGGTTTACAGAACGTTTTCTAGAGGCGCTAAAGCAGCTCTTCAGGCTTAAAAAAGATGCTGATTTCGCGTTCGGCGGTTTCAGGCGCGTCGGAGCCGTGGGCAACGTTCTCGTCAATCGTGCTGGCAAAGTCGCCGCGAATCGTACCGGGGGCGGCGTCTTTAGGGTTCGTCGCGCCCATCATCTTACGCCACTCCAAGATGGCGTTTTCACCCTCGACGACCATCGCCACAACCGGGCCGCTCGTGATAAACGAGACGAGACCCTCAAAAAAGGGTTTGCCCTGGTGTTCGCCGTAGTGCCGTTCGGCAGTTTCACGGGGAATTTGCATCAGTTTCATACCGACGATACGAAAGCCTTTGGCCTCGAGCCGCCGCACCACTTCACCGACGAGCGCACGCTTCACGCCGTCGGGTTTAACCATTGCGTAGGTGAGTTCTATAGCCATAACGAGGCACCATACCACACGTTTTCAGGATTACGTCTACGTTTACAACCCGCTAGGTAACAGCTTCCGAATCAGCAGAATCTGACCCCGGTGGTTCACTTCATCTTCGAAGGTATGAAACCATTTGTAGTAATTACTTCTGGGTACATCTCGAGATACATCAACCTCTTGTAACCAAGCGTCATCACGATTTTTAAGCCCTGCCAGCGTCTGCTCCCGAACACGCGCCAGTTCGCTCAAGTAATGTTCTAAAGGTTTGCCGTTTAGAGATTTACGGCCTGCTTCACCGAGCGCTTGAGCCGGAGTCTCCCAGTCAACGTTTTGGTTTTCAACGGTGTCCAAATAGTACCCTTCCTCAACGGCTGCAATATGAGCAAGCAGCATCCCTATAGAATTACCCTCTGAGTGGGGCAAATAGTCGAGTTGTGCTGTACTAAGGTCTTTTACCACGTAAAGAGTGGTGTCGCGCACGCATTGCATCATGGATAAGAGGCGGCTGATGTGCTGCGTGTAACCGGGCAGGTCTTCAAACACAAGTGGGTTTTGGGTAGTCATCTCTGCAGTGTAGCGGGTTAGCATCCGGCAGGGGGAGGCTCGAGCTTTGCAAACCCCTTTCCGGATAGAGCGTGTACTATGTCCGGTGTAAAGCGCTCCGCTACCCCTTAAGCGTTATGTATCTAGTGAGCTTCCAGCAGACGAAAGGAAGGTACCGTGACGCAATCACCCGCTTCTCCTGCGCGCCCAGATTTGCTTACCCTTATCGCTGTTTCAGCCCTCGCGTATATCCTCGAGGTCGCCCTACACGAACATCTCGGACACGCCGCAGTGTGTATCTTGCTCGGCGGCCACCCTACAGAACTCGGCGCGTTTTATGTTGAATGTGATTACGCGAATATGAGCGCCTTGGCTGTCCGGCTTGTCGCCCTGGCTGGTCCGGTAGTCAGCCTGCTGACCGGCGTCATAAGTTTTCGCAGCCTTCGCCAAATTTCACTGCGTAAGTCTGCTCTTTACATTTCGTCTGGCTTCTGGACACGATTGGTTTGATGACCGCGACCGGGGACCTGCTTTTTTCGGGCGTTTCCGGTATCGGCGATTTCGGCCCGACTCGTGACGGGGTGTTTTACGGCGCGTCACCCGCTTGGCTCTGGCAAATTATCCTGAGTATGGCAGGCGCAGCGAGTTACTTTTCGATCATCAGGCTCGCTGTTCACAAGGTCGCGCCGCGTATCGGGGGCGTAGGGCGCGCGCGTATCACCTATGCGCGCCACCTGGTTTTAGCGTCGTATCTAATCGGGGCCGTGTTGTATATTGTAGCATTTCCAAGAGAACTTGCACTAAGCACTATTTCAGAATGTGCGTGCTAGTCAGCAAAACTCAGATAGAGAGCGTTGCTGACCAGATGATACTTGCTATTGCTATCGGCCTACTCAATTCAGTGGGGCTGATTATCGTCTTGATCTCGTCAGCGGCCTCGTCGTTGGGTGGTACCTCCGGGTTTTTATGGATGATGCAGCTGCTCGACCCGAAGCAAACAGCCTCGGCGAACGCACTGGCTTTTCAGCGCAAGTGGGGTTGGATCATCTTGGGAGCGGTTGTAACCGCCGTTTACGCGTCTGTTTTGGGGCCGACAGTTCGCCTTTAATAGAGGACTCGAGCCGCCTTCATAACGGACAATCTCGTCAACCGTAGCGCACTCTGTTGAAGCCCCCAGGCTCTCGGGCTAAGCTTTATAGAAATAGTCACAAAAGGAGACCCAATGGCTCACTACCAAACTCGGCTGAACATCGAAGGCATGACCTGCGACCACTGCGTCAAGGCGGTTCAAGGGGCGCTCGAGCGCACCCCCGGCGTCAGTAAAGCGCGAGTCGATCTCGAGGCGGGACAGGCGATGGTCGAAGGGAGTGGCGACGTCCAGGTGATGCTGCAAGCCGTCGAAGCCGAAGGCTACGGAGCGTCGCTCAATACGCAGAACGCACGCTAAACCGTTTCCTAACGCCGACGTTTTTCCGGTAACTCGGGGGCAGGGGCCGCTCGAGGGCAGGACGTAGATACGGTTTTTTGAGGTGCTCTCGAGCATTAGCCTCTAAAAACAAAAACGTATGATTAAGAATGTTGCGGCGGCTCAGCTTCCTAAAAGCAAAAGGTACCTGCACTTTGAGCAGTTAGCTTTCGTAGGGTCTTTACAGACGTCTGAACATGTGCCCGGTTGAAAAGGGCACATCCCTTTCATTAGAAGCCTTTATACTTAAAGATATGTCTACTCCAAGTACCACACGTACCGCGCAGCGACTTACGCTCGTTACGCTCGTCATTTTAGCGCTCGCCCTCGTCGGCTTTATCGTCTACCGTCAGGTTGCGCCGCAGGGAAGCGCGACGACGCCAGCTAGCGGCGATATCGACGTCAGCGGTCAACCTATGCTCGGTCAAAAAGATGCACCGGTCGAGATCGCGGTTTTCGAGGACTTCAAATGCCCCGCTTGCCGTTTTTTCGACGAGAACGTCTTTCCCGAAGTCAAACGTGAGCTTATCGACACGGGTCAGGCGCGGATTTACTTTCTCAACTACCCGTTTATCGGCCCCGACTCGACCACGGCGGCTATGGCTGGCGAATGCGTTTACAACCAAAAACCTGAAGCTTTTTGGGACTACAAAACCTACGTTTTCCGCTCACAAGGTGACGAGAGCAAAGCGTGGGCGACGCCCGCCTTTTTAGCCGATATTGCCCGCAACAACCTCTCCGGGCTCGACGCCGACGCGCTGCAAAGTTGTACCGCAGACAAAACCTACGCGGAGCAGGTTTCGACGGAAAAAGCGATGGGTGACGCTGCCGGAGTTCAGGGAACACCTTCGATTTTCGTTGACGGTCAGCGTTTAGAGAGTTTCGAATTCAGCGCGGTTCAAACAGCCGTCAAGAACGCACAGGCCGACTAGACCATGCGGGGCTTTTTTCGCGGCTTTGGGCTCTACGCGGCGTGGCTCGTCGCTGTTGTCGCGACGGCCGGGAGCTTGTACTTTAGCGAGGTGCGCTTTTTTGTCCCGTGTACGCTCTGCTGGTATCAGCGCGTCCTGATGTATCCACTCGTCATCGTGTTGGGTATCGCTTCGTACCGCCAAGACCGCAGTATCGTCCTCTACGCGCTGCCCCTGTCCATCGTGGGAATAGGCGTCTCGACGTTTCACTACCTCGAGCAAAAAGTCCCGGGGTTTAGCACGCCGAGCATCTGCCGCGCGGGGGTGCCCTGCTCGCAGGAGTACATCAACTGGCTCGGCTTTATCACGATTCCGTTTCTCGCGCTCACCGCCTTTACGCTGATCACCGCGCTGCTTGCAGGGGTTGCGTGGAGCAGGGCCGCCACGCATAATAAAGGGGTAGGCGCGGAGCCTGCTGCCGCCTGACCAAACCGAGAATATCTCTCCGGGTGCTTTGCCGGAGTAGTTCCTCATCCCCTCGCTAGAACGTCTCTAGCTTAACTATTAGGAGAAAAACCGTGCCTCATATTATCACTGAACCGTGTATCGGCGTAAAAGACCAGTCGTGCGTGGACGTGTGCCCCGTCGAGTGCATTTACGAAGCCGACGACCAGCTCTACATCCACCCTGACGAGTGCATCGACTGCGGCGCGTGTGTTCCGGCGTGCCCCGTCAGCGCCATCTTTCCCGAGGAAGATGTACCAAGTGAGTGGGAATCGTTTATCCAGAAGAATTACGACCTCTCAGGCGTCTAAACGTTTACATAAAGGTCAAAGGCCGGACAGAACGACGTGTCCGGCCTTTTGGTATTGTCAAACCTATCGGGCCGAACCGAGCGCCTTGACAAGCTGCCGTATCGCTCCTAAGTGGTAAGCGCTGTGGGTCAACATTGCGAGTGCACCGCCGAGTTCATCCTCATTCCAGCGGTCAAACCCACGGATGAGTTCAGCAGTGTGCCGGTACGTTTCATGTAGACCGGTTCTGAGCGTGTTCCATTCTTCGGGGGTAACGGTCGTCAGCTTCCAACTCTCTGCCCAATCGACGCGGGTATGTGCCCCGCTGATAAAACCTGCTAAGGCCACCAGATAAAAACGCAGATGCTCGGCTTGAGCAGCGAGCGTGATTGCGCCGGGGAAAGCAGGTTTTGACGCGTCTTCGGCGCTTACGGCAGCTAAAGTCATAAAGATACCGGTACCTCTGTCCAGATAGGCGTTACCGTCTTCTATCGGGCTTTCGAAGGTTTCGGTGAGCAGATACAAGATTTCTTCGGTAAGTTCGGCGGTGGAGTCAGCCATAGTTCTCCTAAGGGGGGCTCGAGCCGTCACAGCGCTAAAATGCAGTTGTGACCCAAGACTCGAGCGTTTGAAAGGCCGACCAGTGGCTGGGTCAGTTTAGCAGACTTTCGGGTAATTCAGGCTAGCATTTCCAAATAACGTTGCACCGTTTCTTCGCAGCCATACCCCATGCGGGGCACAGGTCATCGTCAGAACGTGCGTGCCAGACTGTCTTTTCCCAAGTGAGCGTGTCGCAAACTAGATGATACCTGCTAAGGTTGACTTTGACGCTCAAACAACGCTTTCGACCTTACTACCGATGAGAATTGCGTCATTACGCCGAAGCTTTCGCGCTTCTTGCTGCTTACCTCTAGCAAAGCAAAACCACTTTGAACAATTTGCAAGGTAAAAAGGTCTAGACGACCCCTTGAAACCGCTCGGCGTACCGACCCTTAAACACGTCCCAACTCTCCCAGTCTTTAGGCCGCTCCTGCGTCTGTGTCCACTCCCAAAAGCTCATGTAAAGGGGCCGCGCCAGCCTTAACTCTTCGTAAAAGATGCGGGCACTCAGACCACCCGCCCCCAGGTAGCCTGAGGTTTCAAAGGCGCTCAGAGCCGCCGTCCGGTCGTAAGGCACAGCTCTAAATTCGGGTTGCCAGAGTCCGTTTTGTGGATGCAGCAGCAGGTACTGCGCGCGCGGGTCGCCGTTAAACGGTGTCCCGACCGCGCCGGTATTTAAGATCAGGTGGTCGCCGTACCGGTGTTCGTAAGGCCGGTGCGTGTGCGAGCCGACGAGAACGTCAGCGGGATACTGTGCGACGATCTCCTCGAGTGCCTTGTCCTCAAGGTAGGCCGCGTAGCCCTCACGGTAGTGACGCGGCGAGCCGTGCGAGAAGAGCAGCCGAGGGAGCCCCGGCCTGTCGTCTCGGTAGGTCATGGGCAGCTTCCGGAGCGGCTCCAAACACCCCGTCTCGGCGAGCTGCTGCGCGGGCCACGCCATCCCGTACCAGAACGCATCTTCAAACCACAACTCGGGAATGTCGGAATCGTGGTCGATCCACTTACGCATCAGATCGTCGTGGTTGCCCAGCGTCACGGCGCTGACGTTACTCAGGTTAAAGATACGCTCGACCACCGTTGCGTTGTTCGGACCACGGTTCACGAGGTCGCCGTTCACGACAATTTCTTCTGCGCCGACTTCGGCGATATCTGCCAGTACAGCTTCCAAAGCCTGAATATTCGCGTGGATGTCGGCGATAGCGGCGATCAAGATACTTTACTGTAGCATCCCCTCGAGCCTCTTTTTAGGCAGGCTACGAAATACCAGGCTACGGCCGCTCCAGATACCGTAAAGTAGAGGGTGTCCAGGACGCTTCTCTACCTATTAGGTTACGGCTTACTGATTTTAGGTCTCGCGCTCGGAGCCGACTTGCTCGGAGTGCCGACGCCGTGAGTCGTAGTCGGCGTAGTTGTTTTAGCCGGAAGCGGCCTGATGAGCGTCTCAAAGAGGTTTAAGGATTGAACCTGAACGGTCAAACGGGCCAAAAGTCGGTTAGGTAGCTTAAAAAGGTGGAAAGAATACAGAAGGGAGAGTAAAAAACGAACGTCTTTATTCTCCAATTTATTTAAGTTCCTTCCCAAACCCCACACCGTGCTTTTACGGGCGGCGTGATACGCTCTTTTATACATGCCGAGCCGCAACACCGACACCTTCCAAGAGACCGTTCAGGGCTACCTCGTTCACATCTACACCGCCTCGACGCTTTTTTTCGTCGCACTAGCGGTGCAGTGGCTTTTAGAAGGCACCTTCCGCTGGGCGCTCGGGGCCATCGCGGTAACAATGGTGATCGACGCGACCGACGGGGCGCTGGCGCGCAAATACCGCGTCAAAGAGACCGCCGCCGCGATTGACGGCGGCCTGCTCGACAACATCATCGATTTTACGAGCTATGTGGTCTTGCCGATGCTGCTCCTGTTACAGGCGAAACTGCTTGTACCCCCGGCGGTTTTAGTTGCGGCGTTTGCAATGTTCTCGAGCGCCTTCGGTTTCTCCCGTACCACCGCCAAACTCGCCGACGAGGGTTTTTTCGTCGGCTTTCCGTCGTACTGGGGTATCGTCGTGTTTTACCTCTATCTGCTGCAAACGCCGCCCCTCTTTAATACTCTGCTGATCTTGAGTTTGGCGCTGCTCGTGTTTGTCCCGGTGCGCTTTTTGTATGTCAGCCGGTTGCCGCGCGGACGGACGCTGCACGTCGCTTTGGGGTCGGTCTGGAGCTTGCTCTGTCTAGCGGCGCTGCTGCTCGGGCAAAGTCCACTAAGGACGGGACTGCTCTACGTCTCGCTGGTTTACCCGCTCTACTACACGCTGCACTCGCTGCAGCTCAATTTGCGCCCGCAGAGGACAGTGTTTCGGGAAAAACCCAGCGACTAGGGTTTTGCAGCTTTAGTTTTCGTTTTGCTGACGTATCTGCTTCATCTCTACCAGGCATGTTCAAATGACCCTAAACGCGCTATAACAGTCTATGCGTCCGCTTATATGTACTTCTGCAGCTCTACTTCTAGTTTTGGGAAGTATCTGTGCGGCGCAGATGCAGTCGGGGAGCCTCGAGGTTGACGGCCTAAGCAGGCACTATGAGGTGTTCGTCCCGCAGACGCACAAAAGTGTGCCGCTGCCCGTTATCATCGCCCTGCACGGCAGAACGGAAACAGGCGCGGGGATGGCCCAACGTACCGGATTTAACGAGCTAGCAGAGCGAGAAGGTGTGGTCGTACTCTACCCAGACGCGGCGAACGGCGAATGGAACTATACGGCGGGGATTCCGGGGTATCCCGATGCGCCCGACGACGTAGCGTTTTTAGACACGCTCGTGCAAAAGCTCAGCGGAGAAGTCCGTATAGACCCCAAACGTCTCTACGCAGCCGGGTTTTCCAACGGCGGTTTTATGACCGAGCGGCTCGCGTGCAGCGCGCCAGGGCGTTACGCCGCGTTCGCGTCGGTGGCAGCTACAGGGTTTGGCGGGATGGCGGAGACGTGTCCGGGTTCGTCTCCGCTTAAATTTCTTTTTATCCACGGCACCGCCGATACCAACGTCCCGTGGGACGGGTTGACGCGTGAGGTCGGCGGGCGGCGTGTCCCGGTCCTTTATTCGGTACCGCAGACCCTCGAGTTTTGGGCCAACTACGCGGGCTGCAGCGCCGACCTCGAGACGACCGACCTGCCTTCCATCTACCTGGAGCCGAAACTAAGTATCTCCCAAGTATACACTAGAGCATGGCTACAGCTGCACGCTTGCTTACCTTGAGTACAAGCCAAGATGAAACGCTGCGAGAACTCGAAACGAGCCCGGTGGTGAATGCCAAAGTCCGC
>JAABUN010008207.1_pt1 | contig 10799 bp, 6 predicted proteins | sample 5559311 | NCBI WGS metagenome assembly JAABUN01 (sample SAMN10711877, study PRJNA513370) | rock metagenome | isolation source: Antarctica rocks | place: Antarctica: Victoria Land, Siegfried Peak sud
TACTTCAACTGGATCTGGTGCAATAGTCGGAGCAAGACAACAGCAGCACAGAGAGCGGGGTTAACGTTTTTCAACTGGGATTGGCAGGACTTTGCCACCTACCCCACACTTCTTTAACTCACAACCAAGCGATCGCCCGTTACGAATCTTCCTTACACATTTCTCAAATCTACTTGACTGCTACTTAATTTTGAGACAACCGTTTTACTTCTTCACCCCCCAATAGTTGATCGGCTTCAATAAGTAAAGCGGGAATGCGATCGCGATGAGGACTAGCTGCTAAACATTGATTCAAGTCTAACTCGTTTAACTTATCAGCCTTAGCACCGGGAAACCAATCACCACCCGAACCTAGCAAGTTGTAGCGCATTTTTGCATATTCAATCATGTCGTAAGAAATTGCTAAATCTCTCAGCGCTAAAATCACCGGAATATTTACCCCTCCTGGGGTTTTATCAAACTTTGGTAAGCCTATATGACCAGAATTTACCCAATCTTCTCCCAAAGATGCGACTTGCTGTTGCGTTAATCTGTGCAAAATTGGCGGCAAAATTTCCCCCGCACGATCTAATAATTCTAGGGTTTTGAGGTGTTCGTCAAAGTCTTGCGGCTTTGCTGCACCAATGCTCAGAGTATGTACTTGCTCATGACTTAGACAAAATAAGTCATTAAATACCATTGGGCTAAGAGGCTGACACAAATTTACTAACTTTTGGGGTGGTTTGTATAGCATTCCGCCTTTATCAGACGGGCTAATGATAAACACACCCATGTCATGACGATTAGCAGCTAGAATCGCCTCCCAGTTGATTTGATTGATGTAGTACCAATGCAGATTTAAGTAGTCAAATTGATTGGTGGCGATCGCCTGTAAAATAATTTCTAAGGAGCCATGAGTCGAAAAGCCAATAAATCTAACTTTTCCTTGAGCTTGCAACGATTGAGCAACTTCTAAGCAACCCCCAGGAAGCATACTTTGGTTAAAAGTTTCTTGATTATTAATCCCGTGTATTCCTAGCAAATCCACATAATCTAGCTGCAAATTGGCTAAAGATTGCTCAAAATTGCGGAGAAATTCTTTAGAATCGGCTTTAGGCGAAACTTTAGTTTGCACAATTAGGCGATCGCGCTCTAATGTCGCTAAAATTTTCCCTAACTGCAATTCTGACGTACCATAACCCCGCGCTGTCTCTATATGATTTATGCCAACTTCTAGCGCTCGTTTTATTGTGGCTGCTAAATTTTGCTGATTATCTTCAGGAATTTGCGCCTCTGGGACATCTTGCCATTTATACTGATACCTCATCCCACCGCAAGAAAATAGCGGCATTTGCAATTCTGTCCGCCCAAATCGTCGATATTTCATGGTTGACTAATAACTGATTGTGGTAGCTCGGTACTCAATCGCAAGGGTAAATTAGGGGTAGATAGCGATTGAGCGTAAGCAGGAGTGAGAAAAGGCTCATAAAGCTTCGCGTTTGGTGTCAATTGGTTAATAAATGCCAAACTTACCCCAGAAATTAGCTGACGTAATGGTTGCGCTTCTACCCCTCTACGTTCTTTAATTACCCCTGTATCGGTAAGTGCTTGGCTATGAGGATTCCCTACACTTAAATGCGTCCCACCGATGGCTGTGATTAAATACTTTTGAGCGCCAAGTTGAGTAAAAGGTCGCAATTGATGATTGAGTACGGGGGTTATCGCATCGTCGGTACTCGCTAAAACTAAGACGGGAATATTAATTTTACTTAAACCATTTTCCCCAAATAATTGCCCAACTACCGGATTGAGTGCGATCGCATTTTTTATGCGCCGATCTTGCAATTGCACCTTACTATCAATCAAAGTCGCCGCTCCACATTGCAACCAATCGGCGGGTGATTGCATCAGAGGATTGACATTTTTACAAGCAATTCTCAATTGCTGCAAGTTTAATTCTCCCCCAGCTACCGCCAAAGCTGTATAACCGCCCAGAGAATGACCGATAATACTAACCTTCTCTGTATTTAGGTTGCCTTGTAATGCTCCCGTTTGCTGGTTGAGCTTGCTTAACTGGTCAAGCAAAAAGCTAATATCTTTAGGACGATTAATAAACTCTGTAGCTGGTAGCAACGAATTGGGACTAACAGTGCGATCGGGATGTTCTAAGGCTGCTACCGTTAACCCATGACTGGCTAAATGACGAGCTAAGTAGCTAAAAAACTTGCGATCGGCTCCCAAACCTGGGGAAATTACAACTAAAGGAGTTGGGCGTAAAGCTGACAATAAAGAGTTTTGTTGAGGATAGTAGATATCTACAGGAATACTGCGATCGCGTTGTCGATCTTGGAAAACTATTGTTTGCTCTATTACCTTGGCTTTGCCTAAAATAGTAGGGTCAAAACTAGGTTTAAATGTACCCTTTGCTACTGCTAACTTATCTGCTAAAGATGAACCTACTGCCTGACTTTGCAAATAAGAGGGATTAAATTCTAAAGCTAAAGTAATCGCTGCCGTTGCATCTATGACAATATTATCTTGGGGATAAGCTTTAATTAAACTAACTACGCTCACTCCGTTAGCTTGCTGGGCGGCTAAACTGACGGCAGCTTGGAGTTGAGGTAAAGTTAATTCAGGAATCGCTATACCCAAATACTTAAGTAACTGCTTTCCGTAAGGCGAAGCCGATAATTGAGCAACATATCCATCTGCAAGCTCTGGATCTACTTGCAGGCGATTATTTAAAGCTTTTCGGACTTGAGGAGTTAAAAAAGCCGAGTACAGTTGCAATTGTGGCGGTAAAACCCCTGTTTTGGCAAATTGTTCTAATTCGGAAATGGCGATCGCACTTTCAAATCCTCCCAATTTTAGCGTTACTCTAGAAGCTGCTATTGCTGGGGTTGCGGCTAATTGCATAGTAAAAGCGATCGCTACAAGCCACCATTTTTCTCTAACTACCTTGCCAATCCTACTGCTACTAAATTTTTTTACGTTAGACATTAGTGTATTTTTATTAATCACAAAATTTTATTACCCATTTCGTTCTATTATGTACGCCCCTGGTTTTGATGTTCAGCCAAAATAGGGACATTAATAATTAATTACTCAGTGTTAAATCTACTTGCTTGTGCAAAGCAGCCGGGATAACCAAAGCTCAGAGCATTTAAACTCGCAAAAGCTAAGGTAACAAAAAATACTGGACTACTAAATAGGCAATTATGGGAAACAAAACATAAAATAGTGAAGACTAAAGACTTAAAGAAACTATTACATCGCTATTATGGTATTTATTGTATCGTCGGTAGTTACACGAACAGTTGCAGGTTTAACAACCGTATTAGCGACGGTGGCGATCGCTTATCCGTTTCCCAGCATTGCCCAGTTAAATCAAAAGCAACCCGCCGCCCCTAGTTTACCAAGTCCAGCGGGGCGATCGTTGCAGCCAGCGCTTGACTATACCTTAGGAGGAGGCGATCGCATTCGTCTTAATGTCTTTGAAGTACCAGAATACAGTGGTGACTACCAAATTCCCCCCGGAGGATCGCTATATTTACCTTTAATAGGTGGCATAACAGTGTTAGGACTAACCCAAGAACAAGCCGCCGAAGCGATCGCGGCTAGATATGGTCGTTACCTGCGACGACCTTTAGTAACAGTAAGTTTACTTTCTCCCCGTCCGATTAACGTAGTAGTTGCTGGAGAGGTCTATCGTCCTGGCTCCTATACAGTAGGTTTGCAAGGCGGCGCTGGCGATAATCCTGGGGTGCAGTATCCGACGATTGTAGGCGCGCTGACCTTAGCCGAGGGTGTAACCTTAGCTGCCGATATTCGTCAAGTGCAGTTGCGGCGACGACAGGGATTAGGGCCAGAAGTAGTGACCAATCTTGACTTAACCCAACTAATCCAATCAGGAATTGCCCCGTCAGATATTACCCTGCGTGATGGAGATACAATTTTTGTTCCAGTATCGTCCCAGGTGAACTTAGCGGAGATCCGGCAATTTTCCACCGCCAGTTTTGCCGCAGCAATTAATAGACCCCGCACAGTAACCGTAGTGGGCGAAGTAAACCGTCCTGGCTCCTACACGGTGATTGGCGGCTCTACGACGGGAATTGCGACAGAGCAAGGTGGAGGCGGTGCGGGTGGCGGACTACCAACGGTATCACGGGCAATACAGTTAGCTGGGGGGATAAATTCTTTAGCCGATGTGCGGGGGATTCAATTACGCAGGCCAACCAAGTCTGGAACCGAACAAACTATTAATTTGAATTTTTGGCAACTATTAACAGGCGATTCCTATCAAGACACCATAATTCAAGATGGAGATACAATTGTAGTTCCTACGGTTTCGGAGCAAAACCCTGCCGAAAGCACGGTACTAGCTACAGCAAATTTTTCACCAGCGACTATTCAAGTTAGCGTCATTGGCGAAGTCAAGCGAGGGACTGGCGGTGCTGGAGGTACAACCTTGCAACTACCAGCCAATACACCGCTCAATCAGGCGATATTGGCAGCCGGAGGATTCAACGATTCTAGAGCTAGGAGAACTAGCGTCGATTTAATTCGTTTAAACCCTAATGGTTCGGTGACAAAACGCCAAGTTAAAGTCAACTTAGGACAAGGTATTAGCGAAGAAGTTAATCCCATCCTCCGCAATAACGACACTATAGTCATTAGCCGTTCTTTCTTGGGTAGAGCCGGAGATACTATAGGCGCAGTGGGTAATCCTATATTTAGCCTGTTTAATTTTTTCAGATTGTTTGGGAATTAATTGTTGACCTAAAAGCAGGGCGGCTCGGCTCCTACCGCCGCCCTTAAAAAATCGCCCTACAGGGATTGATTTAACATTGATGCGATCGCCCCTAACAATTTTTCTGGGACAAACGGCTTAGTAAAGTAAGCATTTGCCCCCAAATCTTTAGCTTTTTGACGGTGTTGATCGTTTTCCCTTGAAGTTAGCATTGCCACAGGTAAATTTTGCAAATTTTTAGAACTGCGAATCTCTCTAAGTAGGCTAAATCCATCCATCCGAGGCATTTCAATATCGGAAATTACTAAGTTGTATAGGTCGCCTGGCTGGTTCAATGCCTCTACTGCTTCTTTCCCATCCCGACATTGCACAACTTGATAGCCCGACTTGTTCAAAACTTGGTCTAGTAACCGTCTTACCGTCACCGAGTCATCAACAATTAAAATTGTGATCTTAGCTTGGGAAGATGGCTTAAACGCGCCAGGCGAGGCTAATAAGGGCTGTTTTCGATTGATTAATTCCCCCCAGTAGTTAGGCGATAGAACTGTAACTACTTCACCCGTACCCAGCACCGTACAGCCAGCAATATAAGGTGGCACTTTGACCGTAGCATCAAAAGGCTTAAGTACAAGTTCTTTTTCTCCTAGTAAAGAATTGACCGCAACAACTACAGGCTCACCGCCCACATCTAAAACAATGCCTAAGTGTTGGTTAAATTGATCCGCCGCCGGGACGCTATCAGCGCGAGTGTAGGGAAGGATTTTTGTCAAACAAAATATTGGTACAGGGCGATCGTGCCAGATTATTGTCTCCGTTTGGGCAGAATAACCGCCAAATTCAGTTAAGGCAATAATTTCTAAAATATTTACCGATGGAATTGCCAACGTGCGCTGCTGACAACGACAAAGCAACAAAGGTAAAATGCTGAATATGATGGGAATCGTAATTGTAAACTTAGTTCCTTGTCCAACTTTAGTTGCTACTTGAACTGTGCCGCGCAGTCGCTCTATTTGGGTGCGAACTACATCCAAACCCACACCCCGACCAGAAAGATCGGTAACAGTCTTCGCTGTAGAAAACCCCGGCATAAATAGAAATTGCAAAATTTGCTCTGGCGTAAGCTCGGCATTTGGGCTATATAAACCCGTCTCTATGGCTCTGTCTAGGACTTTTTGAGTATCTATACCGCGTCCATCATCAGAAATTGTAACTACTACTTGATTAGCTTGAACGTGAGACGTTAGAGTAATTTGCGCGACTTTTGACTTACCTGAACTTAGCCGTTCTTCGGGGGTTTCGATGCCATGATCGAAAGCATTGCGCACTAAATGAGTCAGGGGAGTTTGCAGTTGTTCAAGAATTACTTGGTCAATTAAAGTTTCTTGGTTTGTAATCTCAAGTTCTACAGATTTATGGTAGCGATCGCACATTGTTTGCAACGCTTTAACAAACCTTTGAGCCAAAAAGTTAAACGGTACTAAGCGAGATTCGGTCAAGTCGCCCCGTAACCCATCAAGTTGTTGGCGCAATCGATCTAATCCAGTTTGAAAGTCACGACTAATTAGTTCAATATCAGACTTGGTTTCCTGCACTCGTACCATGACTTCCTGCAAATCTTGCAACGTTGTGTGAAAGCCCGTGTACTGGTCAAATTGCAGAGCATCAAATTCGCGATCGCCCTCTAAATTACTTACCCCCATAGACGCTAAAGGGCTGGCTAATTGGTCGTAAAAAACCCTGACTTGTTCGTTGATGGGATTGAGCTTATGCGACTCTTTATTGAGAGTCAAATTTGCCTGATAAAGTTGGGAATTATACAAAGACAAACGCTCGTGACCGATCAGCAATTCCCCTAAAGTATTACTCATCCGGTCGAGTTTAGTAACGGGAATCCGTAAGTTTAAAGCCGGAGCAACTTGGGCAATAAGTTGACTTTCTGTCGCCCCAACGGGTTCAGGAGTCGAAATTTGCGGAGCGGGGTTAAGAGTTTGACTGCGCTTTTCCCGCAATTGAGCAATTTCTTTGGTGACTGTCGCTAAAAGTATCTCTACTTTGGCACTCTGTGCTTGCTGAACGTTCGAGGCTGAGGCAATTAGCCATTCTAGATTTAGAGTTTGCCCCAATAAAGTACATTCTTCTACAAAACCCGTCAACCCTTGTTTGAGCGCCGCTATTTGGATAGGTGCGATCAGCAATTTCTCGATTCTTTGCAGACATTCCTCTAAATCAATCTCTAAAACCGTTTTGAGGATAAAAGGATTAATCGCCATCGATTCAAAAGCTGTATCCTCTTGACGGGGAGCTAATTCTTGCAAAAACCCTTCCAGAGCGATCGCAATGGGTAAAGTAGATTCTGACCCTACTACCGAGTCTGGATTGCTAATGGCTTGGGCGACTAACTCTTTAACTTGCTCTATACCAATAAATAACAGTTCGTAAGCTGTATCTATTTGAGATTCTGCCCGACCATCGTTGAGCGCTTCTAACAAGTCTTCTAACTTGTGAGCGAGTTTGTGTAAAACTGGAATTTCGGCAATCCCCGCGCCCCCTTTAATTGAGTGCGCCGCCCGCATCAGTACCGTATATTCTTGCTCAATTTCTTCAGGCTTTACACTAGCTGGACTACGGGCAAAAGCTACTAACTTTTGCATTCCTTGCTCTAGCATTATTAAATAATCGGGCGCATCCTCGTACAAAAAGCAAGAACGAGCTTCAAGCAAAATTGCTTTTAAACTAGCAGTATCTAGTACCATTTATTTTTCTACCTGAAAGCGAGCTACGGAGTTTTGCAGTTCTTCAGCAACGCCGACTAATTGCTTCAAAGATACCGAAACAGCTTCTGATTCCTGGGAATTATTTAGGGCGATCGCGGCGACTTCGTGCATAGTTTTGTTGACACTTTGAGAAGCGATCGTCTGAGAAACGGTACTTGCAGAAATCGACTGTAATAGTTGGTCAATGGTATTGCTAATGTTAGCTAGTCCCGCCAAGGTTTGCTTAGTTTTGCCGACTAATTGAGTCCCGGTGACAACTTGAGTTGTACTATTTTCCATTGTTTGCAATACTTCGGCGGTTTCAAGTTGAATTGTGCTAACTAATTGCTCAATTTCTTTGGTTGAATCGGTAACTCGTTCCGCCAAGCGTCTAACTTCGTCGGCTACTACGCGAAAACCTTGCCCGTGTTCTCCGGCGCGGGCGGCTTCAATAGAGGCATTAAACGCTAATAGGTTTGTTTTTTCGGAAATTCCCGAAATAATGCTCACAACTTTAGAAATCTCTTGAGATGACTCCGCTAGGCGTTTGACTTTTTTTGAAGTTTCGGCGACGCTAGAGCGAATATTTTGGATGCTACCTACAGTCAAATCCATAGTCTCACCACCTTCTTTAGCGGCTTCTACAGCCTCGCGGGCGATCGCGGCGGCTTTTTGAGCAGAATCGGCTACCGATTGAATTGATTGCCCAATTTCTTCTACCGAGTTGAGGGCTTGGTTGACCGCTTGGGCTTGAGTTGTGGCTTCTGTAGATAGTTTGCCTACGGAGGCTTCGCTACTAAAGGTTGATTGTTGTACTTGGCTGCTGGCTACTTTTACTTGGGTAACAATTTCTCTCAAACTGCGAATTGTGGCGTTAAAAGCATCGGCAATAGACCCCATTGCCCCTTCGTCTACTTTTGCCTTAATGGTTAAATCTCCCTGTTGAGCATCTTCAATATCTAGCAAAAAGGCAATTACTCCTTGTTGCAAACGTTCTTTTTCTTGCCGTTGAAAGTCTGCTTCGGCTTGGCGGATATTAGATTGGTCTTGTAAAGCGACGGCGGCAGCGGTGATGCTATCAGCCATTTGGTTAAAGGTCAAAGCTAGTTTTCCTACTTCATCAGTGGCAAAAACTTCGGCTCTTACCGTGCGATTTCCTAAAGCAAATTCCTGCGCCGTCTGCTGCAATCTTTCGATTGGTTTAGGAATAGCTCGTCTTAAAACTATTGCCCAGGCTGTGATTAAAACTATTGCCAACAGTAGTACAGCTAATTCTTGCCATAAACTTTGATTTAATAAGTCGTTAAGGGCGTTTTCGGGTGTGCCTCTAACTAAAATTGCTACCGCCTCCTCTGGGGCATTAGGAACCGTTACCGCCCCTTCTGCTGTCTCTTTTGTGAGGTTTGGTAAGGTTCTAGCTGCTAACGTATAGGTTTGATTGCCCACTTGCGATCGCTTTGTGACTGATTCTCCTTTGGCGGCGATCGCGGCTTCTAGTAGTTCCGTATCTGGCAATAATACCTGTGATTGAGCTTGTTCTAAATTCTTGCCGACTCCTCGATCTATTGAGGTTGCCAGAGCAAATTCTCCCGTAGGTTTATGGGAGTAAATAGCACTGTAGCCACCGCCAATGGCTTTTAATGTGCTTTTAACTATCGGCAATTTTCCATTTACAATATCTCCTGAAACCAAAGCCCCAATAATCTGTTTGCTGACAGGATCTTTCACCGCCGTTACTGTATAACGAATTAGAGCATCTTGATTTGTAAAACCTTCAGGTAAAATCGCCCCTTCTTTTTTTAATTCATTCCAATTAACAATGGCACTAGCTTTAATTTGCCTTTGGTCGTTAAAAACTTCTTTAACTAAGTTGTTAGGATTAAAAACTTCTCCCTGTCGATTATTATTTGCATTAATAATAATGCGTAAATCTTTGCCAACTAAAGTAGCGTATTCAATTTTTCTGGCTTTAACTTCATTAACAAGAATCTTTTTTACCTGGCTTTGTAATGCTGCAGATATAGGCTTATTTTCTGCCTGAGCTTTTGCAGCATTAATAATTGCACTGTTATCAGATTGACCGCGAAACCCAAACCCCATTTGGTTAACTTTAGTGTTGTAATTAATTTCTGTAACGGCTACTTCAGATTTTGCTTGATTGAGTAGCTGGCTTCGCAGCCCAGTTTCAATAATGTATCTTACTCCTAATCCTAGAGCGATTATAGATACTAATTCTGAGGCAAGTAAGGCGATAACCTGCTTGCGGCTGATAGGTAGGTTGTAAAACCATTGCAAGGGCGATTTTTTGACGCTGGATGTAACTGGAAGGGGCGCTTTTTGCCCTTCGTTTTGAGGTAGCTGAAAATTACTAACATGGGAGGAATGTAAGTTGGTTTCGGGTTCTAAAAAGCTACTTTCAGGAAATTCTAATGCTTCCAAAGCTTTACGGGCAATAGCTCCCATCGGGCTTACGGGGTCGGCATCCACTATTTCTTGATAAACGGCTTTTGCTTCACTAATTCTGTCTGATTGCTCTAAAACTGTTGCTAAACTAATTTTATTTACTAAGTCACTGGGATCTAGTGCAATTTCTGCTTCAAGGGATGCAATTAGCGATTCAATATTTTGAGTATTTGTCTGGTACATATTATTATTTGTAGTTGTCATAGGTTACTAGGCTCCAGGTTAAAGATATTTTTCAAAACTGCTTGAACATCAATAAGTGCGTACTTTTCGTTATCAAGTACAATACTATTTGTATTTAATTCTTTCCAGGCTAAGGGACAATCAGAAATTAAAGATTGAACTGTTAAATCTATTGAAATAATCCCTTCTAAATTGGATATTACACAACCTAACTGCTCCAAGTTATGACTATTACTTAATACTAACAAGGTTAAACTATCTGGCGATCGCCTACTTTTTTTGTCGGGTTTTATTTGCAATAAATCGCTCAGTTCTAAGACCCATAGCAATTTACCACGCTGATTTACTACTCCAATTAAAGCGGCAGACACTCCGGGGACTGGGCAAATTTCTTCGTAGGTCAAAGAAATTACTTCTTCGGTACTTGCCAAAGGAAATAAAACCTTTACCGATTGGCGCAATTGACAGCAAAAATAATCAGTTATCATAACAATATTTAATTCAGATGCTTGCAAACTGTTTGAACTAAGTTGTTGGGAGCAAAAGCAGGGTAAGCTCATCTAACTTGGTATAAAGTGAACTTGACAAATTAAACAAGATGAGAATAAACGACCAGATTAAAACGCACTTGACAACTGAGTAAGATAAATGAGAAGAATGCAATGCTGTTG
>JAABUN010008208.1_pt1 | contig 10793 bp, 11 predicted proteins | sample 5559311 | NCBI WGS metagenome assembly JAABUN01 (sample SAMN10711877, study PRJNA513370) | rock metagenome | isolation source: Antarctica rocks | place: Antarctica: Victoria Land, Siegfried Peak sud
AGCCGTGGCGGACAGTGAGCGTGGCCTGACCGGGCGACGCTCCGCCACGGCTCCCCGTGGCCGCCGGAGCTGCGCAGCAGCACTCGGCGCTTGACCGGGAACACAGATGCTCCCCGGCTCGGTTTCGTCGCTGCGGCTCCTCATCGCTCGGAGAGGGGCTCATGCTGGTCGGCTTCGCCGTCCCGCAGATCGGTCCCTTCCGCGTCCCAAAGCCATTCTCGGGCTCAGTGTTCGCGTACGTTCGTAGGGGCGATCCCTTGTGGTCGGCCGACCGCCGCAGCGGCCTTTGCCGCGAGGCGAGAAGGTCTTCCGGGGACAACACGGTTCGCCGGTCCCCGATCTGATGAACATCGACGCCGAAATCGGGTTCGATTGACCTTGGCGACCGTTCTCTCCCTGCGGGGCGATGACCCTGACTGGCCGGGCGACCACAAGGGATCGCCCCTACGACTGGCGGCAACCGTGTGCCGGGTAGACGTCGTCTTGGTCAGTCGATCCGGCTGATCGTCACCCGTTCGGAGATCAATGGCCGGATCGCTATTGTCACGCCGTGCTGCGTCAGGTCGGTGCCGGTGCGGTCGCTCGTTCCGCCGTGCTCGTGCCTGACGCGGTAGGTCGCCGAGGGGTCGAGCCGCTTTGGGCGAACGGTCAGCGTCTCGTTGGCCGAGGCGTTCCGGAAGGCAAGGATCTGCCCGTCGTGGCCGTCGGCCGAGAGCGTCTGGTAGGCGTCCCATGCCGCCGGCGTCGCCATCGTCTTCGGGTCGATCCGGGGCTGCGGGGTCAGGTGGGCGAAGTAGCCGTCCCAGAGCTGGCGGCGGTAGCCCTTGAAAGTGGCAATCTCCTCGGCGGCGACCCGGCGGGTCTCGTCCGTCCAGTCGATCAGGCGGCATGACAGGCCGAAGGCGCCCAGCATCCGGCTCCGCAGCATCGCCCGGAGGACGTCCTCCGACTGGTCGTAATGGCTGGTGTGCTCGAAGACCGAGTCGATCAGCCAGCTGTTCAGCGTCGCCGGTGGGTAGAGGTAGGCGGCGCCGGTGTTCTGGAACCGGACGCGGTGACCTGGGCTGGTCGCGTCGCTGACCCAGACGGCGTGGCTGTGCTGCGTCATGGCGAAGTCCATCCGGGTGCCCCCGCCGGCGCAGTTCTCGATGACGAGGTCGGGGAAGCGCGCGATCAGCCGGTCCATCACCCCGTGGACACCGGCGACCTGGGCCGCCTCGCCGTCGCCGGGATCGTGCCCGTGATCCGGGCTCGTGCAGATCCCCCAGTAGTTGCTGTCCCACTTCAGCCACGCCGCGTCCGTCGAGGCGACGAGGTCGCTGATCCATCCGAACGCCCAGTCCTGTGCCCGTTGGTCACCGAAGCAGAGCCAGGCCGAGTCCGTATCGCCTGGCCAGTCGGCCCGGATGTAGCCATCGTCGTTGCGGGCCAGCCAGTCGGTCCGCCAGGTCGCCATGTCCTGCCGGCTCAGGTCGACCCGTTCCGGTTCGACCCAGATGCCGAAGCGCATTCCGAGATTGCGAATCCGGTCGCTGAACGCGACGAGACCGTCGGGGAACTTGTCCCGGCTCTCCCGCCAGACCCCGAGGCCGGTCGTGAACCGATCGACGGTCACCGACGGGCTCGTCGCCCACCAGCCGGCGTCGAGGTAGAAGACCTCGCTGCCGAGTTCGGCGGCGATCCGTGCCTCCTCCAGCAGCGTGTCCTGTTTCAGGTCGCAGACGTAGGAATACCAGGTGTTGTACTGGACCCACGGGAAGTCTTTCGCCAGTGGCGGCGACAGCACCTCGCGGTGGTAGGCGTGCTGGACGGCGGCGGCTTCGTCGAGGTCGCCCCGGTAGAGCCCGACGAAGGCGGTGGCGGATGTCCACGTCTGGCCAGCGGCGAGGGACGGCGATCGGTGGGTCGGGGCGACCGAGACGGTCGCGACGCCATTCGCCTCATCGAAGCGCGCGAGCCGCTCCCACGACGCGGAGTAGAGCAGCCCACCGAGGATGCCGGCGGCGCGCCCCTCGTCGCCGATGACGAACCACGGGGTCCCGGACCAGGTCGAGCGCGGCCCGGACTCGCCCCGATCGGTGCCGGTCAGCGGCTGGCTGAGCAGCTTGAATACCTGGAATTCGTCGGTCGGCGGGTGGCCGCCGCCCTGTGCCTGGATGCCGTCGATGACCGAGAGCGTCGGCGCCGAGCCGGTCCGGACCGCCAGCCGGAAGGGTACGGCGCTGGCGAGCGTCGCGGCCGATCCGGCGGTGACGTCCAGCCAGACCTCGGCGATCGGGAGCGTCGCCCAGACCCGCAGGTGGACGGTGACGGTGTGCCCACCCTCATCGAGCCGGACGGCGATCGTCCGGCCGTCGGCGTCGCTGGCCTCCTCGACATTGAGCACCGCCCGCTCGACCGACCCTGGTTCCAGGGTCGGGCCAGTGTCCGACCAGACGAGTTCGAACAGCGGCGACCTCACGTCGCCCGGCCAGGCTTGCCCGCCGGACTCCTCGATGCCGACGAGGTGCAGGCCAGTCCCGGCGTTCCAGCCGAGTTCGACGGTGATGGCGTCGGTCGCGATCTTCCAGCCCGCCGCAGTCGCGTCGCTGGTCGATTGGATGGTGTCGTCCGTGGAGATGGAGACCGCCGAGTCAGGCAAGGGAACCTCCGTGGTGGGTGCGATGGTGAGGAACGCGTAGTGGTACCTTGCGAGCTTTCGCGATAGGCTCCCCGCCGGCCTAGGGACATGGTTTGCCTTGTCCGCGCCGCAAGGCGCCAGACCGCGCAGCGGTGCCGGTGTTACAACAGATGTGTTCCGATGAGACACGAAGGTTGCGAACAGTCCCCACCCCCCGGCCCCCTCCCCGGCTCGGATCGTCGCTGAAGCGACTCACCGCCCGGAGCGGGGAGACGGGCTCACTCGACGCCGGCCGTCATCGGAGAGCTTCAGCTCGACCGGCATGAGCCCCTCTCCGGGCGGTGAGGCACCGCAGTGCCGATCCGAGCCGGGGAGGGGTTTGGGGAGGGGACTGTTCGCCGACCGCATGTTGAATGCTCGGCGCCATCTCGCCTGACGGCGAAGGCCGCTGCGGCGGCCGGTCACCGCCAGCGAAGCGAGAGCGGATGACCCTACGAAACGACGCCGCTGCGGCGGGCGGAGCAAGCCCACGCCCCTACGGACGGGCCGCTGCGGCGGCCGGGCGGGGCAGGCCCACGCCTCTAAGAACGGGCAATCCTCGGGCAGGCCGATGGCCGATGGCCGATAGCCGATGGTCGGGACGGAGACCACCGGCCATCGGGGCTCGGATCGGGAGTTGCTTAGCCCTCCAGCAGGGCGTTGCCGGCCTCGTCCATCGCGGCCGCCGCCTCTTCCGGCGTCTGCTGGACGTTGTAGAGCTTCTCCAGGTTGGGGCCGATTACCTCGGCCAGGATCTGGGTGGTGTTGTTGGTGTAGATGTCGCCGAACCGGGCCGTCGAGAGGGCGTCGATCACCGGGGTGTAGCCGGGCGGCATCCCGCCGAGGCTGGCGTCCGAGGTCCGGGCCGCGTTGAGGACCGGGATCCAGTCGTGCTCGGCCGCCATCGTCGTCTGGTAGTCGGTCGCGCACCACGTCGCCCAGATCGCGGCCGCGTCCGCGACACCGGACTCCTTCGCGACGACCCAGCCGCCCATCGTGTACATCGTGGCACGGGTCGTCTCCCAGAGCGGGACGGCCGTCATGCCCCGCTCGAACGGCAGATCGGCGTAGCCGGAGATCGTCCACGAGCCGTCCGGGATCATCGCGACCCGGCCGGAGGCGAAGCCGGTCGTGTCGGCGCTCTGGCCGGCGACGGCCGGGCTCGGCGCGACGCCACTGGCGATCATGTTCTGGACGAACCGCATCGTCTCGATGTTGGCCGGATTGCTGAACTGGAACCTGGTCGGCTCGACCGGGTTGTCAACGAAGGCGTCGCCCTGGGCCCAGGAGATGGTCTGGAGCCCCCACCAGGCGAACAAGCCGCCGATCGCCATGCCCCACTGCTGGACCCGGTCGCCGTCCTTGATCGTCAGCGCGGCCGCCGCCTCGACGACCTGCTGCCACGTCCAGGTGTCGTCCGGGACGGGCATCCCGGCGGCGTCGAACAGCGCCTTGTTGTAGAAGAGTGCCATCGTCTGGAGGTTCTCGGGGATGGCGTAATAGTTCGTCCCGTCGAGCTTCCAGGCCTCCATCAGCGGCGTGGCGTACTGGGCCGGATCGAACAGCCCGGCGGCGTCGAGGTACGGCTGGAGATTGAGCAGCAGGTCGGCCTTGAAGTGGCCGTAGGCCTGGACGTCCCAGAAGTAGGTGTCGTAGGGCTGGCCCGAGGCGTAGGCCAGCTGGACCTTCTGCCACATCTGGTCGTAGGGTAGGAACTCCAACTGAAGGTCGACTTCCGGGTGGGCCGCCCGAAAGGTGTCGACCCGCTTCTGGAAGTTGGCGTCGATCGTCGGGCCGACGTTCCACATCAGGGCGCGGACGGTCTGCGGGTCCTGACGCAGAAAGGCCGGCGCCCGGCGCGGCATCGCCCCGGTGAGGGACGGCTTTGCCGCGATGGCGGCCGCACCGGCGGCTCCGGCGGCGGTCTGGATCAGGGAACGGCGCGAGATGGACGGCGTGATGAGCTTCGACATCGTGGTGTCTCCTCGTCGAGTGCCCACGGTGCCGTGGGCGGTCGTGTCCTGGTGCGGTCTGGCTCCGCGGCGAGCCACGGGTGCTGCGCGAATGGGCATGCTCAGTAGGCCGTCTCTCCTTCTCGGTCGGGTCGTCCTAGCCCTTGAGCCCGGTGGTGACGATGCTCTGGACGAAGTAGCGCTGGGCCAGGAGGAACATCAGCAGGGACGGCACGATCGCCAGGGTCGCCATCGCCATCAGGAGGTGCATCTGCGGTCCAACCGTCGGCGAACCGGTGAAGTACGACAGGGCGACGGCGACGGTCTGCTTGGAGCGGTCGTTCAGGTAGATCAGGGGACCGAAGAAGTCGTTGTAAGTGGCGAAGAAGGTGAAGACCGCGACCGCCGCGAGGACCGGCTTGCTCAGCGGCAGGATGATGTTCCACCAGATCCGGAACGACGAGGCGCCGTCCAGCCGGGCCGACTCCTCCAGATCCCGCGGGATCGTCATGTAGAACTGCCGGAGCAGGAAGATGTAGAAGGGGCTGCCGAAGAAGGCCGGCACGATCAGCGGCGCGAAGCTGTTGATCCAGCCGAGCTTGTTGAAGCCGATGTAGGTCGGCACCAGCGTGACGGTCGACGGCAGCATCAGGGTGGCGAGCAGGATGAAGAAGATCACGTTGCGGCCCGGGGCCCGGAGCCGGGCGAAGCCGTAGGCCGCCAACGAGCAGGACAGCAGCGTCCCGATCATCACGCCGATCACGATAATGGCGCTGTTCCGGGCGAAGGTCCAGATCGGGACGAGCGAGGCGGCGTCGCTGAAGTTCTGGTACCGGACCGGGTCCGGGATCCACTGCGGCGGGTAGGCCTAGACCAGGCCCGGATCCTTGAGCGCCGTCGAGATCATCCAGTAGAACGGCACCATGATCAGCACGGCGCCGATGCAGAGCAACACGAGCGTCAGCAGCTTCGCGCGGGAGTCGCCCGAGCGCTTCGTTCGCCAGCGGCTGACCTTCGGGTCGGTCGCGTTGGCACCCGGACCAGAACTGGAGCTGGAGAAGCCGGTCATCGCGAATCCCCTTCCGACTGATAGTGGACCCAGAGTGGAGCCGACCGGAAGACGATCAGCGTCAGGACGAAGACGATCAGGAACATCACCCAGGCGATCGCCGAGGCGTAGCCCATCTCGAGGTACTGGAAGGCGTTGCGGTAGAGGTAGACCGGGAGGAGGAGGGTCGAGTTGTTCGGTCCGCCCTGGGTGAGGACGAAGGCCTCGGTGAAGACCTGGAGGGCGCCGATGACACCGAGGACGAGGTTGAAGAAGGTGACGTTCGACAGCAGCGGGAAGGTGATCGTCCAGAACCGCTTCCAGCGCGAGGCACCGTCGAGCTCGGCCGCCTCGTAGAGCTCGGCCGGGATGCCCTGGAGGCCGGCCAGGAAGATCAGCATCGTGCCGCCGGCCGTCCAGACGCTGGTCAAGATCAGCGCGGTCAGCGCCCACCGCTCGTCGATCAGCCAGCCGGGCCCGCGGATGCCGACCTTGTCCAGCAGGAGGTTGAGGATCCCGTACTCGTCGTTGAAGATCCAGCGCCAGAGCATCGCGACCGCGACGCCTGAGATCACCGTCGGGAGGTAGAACACCGAGCGGAAGAAGGTCGAGCCGCGGACCTTCTGGTTGAGCAGGACGGCCAGGAACAGCCCCAGCGCCAGGACCAGTGGGACGCTGACGAGCGAGTAGATGGACGTCACCTTCAGCGACTGCCAGAACAGCGGGTCGTCCGCCATCTCCCGGTAGTTGTCGAGCCCGATGAACTCGGGGGAGGTGAGCAGGTCGTAGTCGGTCAGGCTGAGGATGAACGAGGCGACCATCGGGCCGAGGTAGAAGATCAGCAGCCCGAGGATCGCCGGCAGGATGAACAGGTAGCACTCGATCGCTTCCCGCGTCCGGACATTGAACCGCGGCTTGCGCGCGACGATGAACTCCCGTCCCGGTTGTCCGATCGCTCTGATGTCGTCTGCTACCACCGTCGTGTTCCCTTCGTCGGGTGTGTTGAGCGCAGCGTTGCCAGCCGAACCGCGTGCCTTCAGGCGATGTGCCGATGGGATGGCGCGATGTCATCGCCCGTGCGGACCGGCGCCAGGTAGCCCAGCCGGTGGGAGAGCGTCCGGGCGCCGTCCAGCAGCGCGTCCCGCAGGAACGGTTCGCGTTCCGGCGTGAAGCGGGGCTGAGGGACGGAGACGCTCATCGCCGCCACGACCTGCCGCTGGGCGTTGTGGACCGGCGCGGCGATGCATTCCAGCCCGACCGTCGATTCGCCCCGGTCCCGGGCGTAGCCGCGCCGGTCGATCTCCCAGAGCTCGCGCATCAGGGCGTCACGGTCGACGATGGTCAATTCGGTCAGCCGTTCGAGCGCCTGGCCGACCGGGAACAGCTCCTCCAGCCGCTCGCGCTCCAGCGTCGAGAGGAGCATCTTGCCGACGCCGGTGCTGTGGGCCGGCAGGACGGAACCGACCGTGGAGACCATCCGCATCCGGCTGGTGCCCTCCTCCTTGGCGAGGTACTGGACCTCGTTGCCCCGCAGCGCCGCGAGGTGAACGGTCTCGTCGCAGCGGTGGGAGACGTCCCGGACGACGGCCAGCCCCTCCCGGACCAGATCGACCCGCTGGAGGAAGGCGGCGCCGAGCGTCGCGACCCGTGGGCCGAGCCGGTAGCTGTGGTCCCGGCCGCCGGTCGCGAGATAATCCCGGTCGCGCAGGGTCCGGAGCAGGCCGAGCGTGCTGCTCTTGGGCCAGCCCGTCGCCTTGCAGACGTCGTTGAGGGTGAGATCGTCGCGGGACTGCGCGAAGAGCTCGAGCAGATCGAGGCTCCGGGCAGCCGACTTGACAGACGCAGTGCGCCCTGCGATGGTGTTCATATCTATGAACTCCGGACGGGTGAATGAATATGTTGATGGTAGCGACTGAGTCTGGCCGCGTCAAGGGGTCCGCCTGAGGGACTGCCTCAAGGCTGTAGGGGCTTACGAGAGTGGGGTGATCAGGTAGGCACAGGCGTGGTGCCCGGCGACGCGGTGGGCGACGCGCTGGACGGTGGCGTCCGGCAGGAGTGCATGGAGGAACTGCAACTCGGTCCCGCAGGCGTGGCCGAAGCGGAGCGCGACGTTGAGCACCGCGCAGTTGTGTTCCCGGATCAGGAACGTGCCGTCGTCCTGCCGGACCGAGTCGGCGAGGTAGCCGTCGTCGTCGAGAATCCGGGCGATCTCGACCACCCGGTCGTCGAGGCTGAGGCCGTCGGTGCGCTCCCGGGCGTCGGCCAGGCGGCGCTCGGCCCGGCGGACGAAGATGTGCCGAAGCATCTCCGGGTCCTCGTCGGCGAGGTAGCCCAGCAGCTCATTGGTCAGGTCGGCGTAGCGGCGGGGGAACAGCGCGTCGCCGGCGTCCGTCAGACGGTAGAGGTAGCGCGGCCGGCCCGGTCCGGCCGATTCGGTCCGGAAGGTGACGAGATCGTCCCGCGTCAGCGCCGCCATGTGCTGCCGGACGCCGCTGGGCGTCATCTCGACGGTCTGGGCGATGGCTTCGGCGTCGAGCTCCCCCTGCCGCTTGAGGGCGGAGACGATCCGCCGCCGCCCGTCCGGCAGACTGCGGATGGCAGCTGTCGTCCACCCGACGCTGTCGAGCGGCGGCGAGTCGACCGTCGGGCTGGTTGGGATCGACGGCTCCGCTGAGGACATGGATGCTCCCGGTGAATGGTCGGCGCATGTGAAGTATAGAGGGATTGAGCAAGCCGACGATTATAAAAAGCAAACACTTGCTTTATTGCCCGGAGTTGCCTATGCTGACGATAGACAGGAGACGCCCATCCGAGATCGGGTCTGGGCTGTGAGGACCAAGCCGATGACCAGCGAGACGATGAGCGACACCGCCCTGGCACCTACCCAGGGCATCTATGAGTTGACGCTCGAAGTTGTGGACCTGGCGGCGTCCGAGCGCTTCTACGCCGGGGTGCTCGGCCTGCCGGTCGTCGACCGGTGGCAGGCGCCGCGGGACGCGACCTGGCTCGGGCTCGGCGGAGGCGGATTCCTCGGTCTCTGGCCGGTCGCGACGGGTGGCGTCAACGCGATCCACGAGGGTCGGGGCGGCAGTCATGTGCACTTCGCCCTGCGCGTGCCGCCGGAGACGCTGTCCGGTCTGGCCAATCGGTTGGAACAGGCGTCGTATGCAATCGAATGGCAGCATTTCGCGCAGGGCAATGTGGCACTCTACGTCACGGACCCCGACGGAAACGTCGTGGAACTGACGGAACTGGTCGTGCGCTGGGATGGGCAGCCCGATCGTGGCTGAGAACGACGAGCAGAACCGTGTCGGTTGACCGGTGATCCGGGACGACGCGGCCGTGAGATGGATGAGGAACGGGATGCGGAACGACGGCGAAGCGCGGTCTGGCCTGAATGAGCATCCGATCGACAACCGGCCGCTGCGGCTGGTCGGAATCGGCGGGAGCATGGGTCGCGGCGCCCAGAGCCGGATGGTGCTCGAGGCGTCGCTGGCGATGGCGGCTGTAAATGGCGCCGAGACGGTCCTCGTCGATGTCCGGGATCTGGACTTTCCGGTCTACAACCCGGACCTCCGGGTCGATGCCTACGGCCCGAAGCTCGCCTGGTTCCTGGAGGAGGTCCGGGGCGCCGACGCCGTGCTGCTCTGCTCCCCGACCTACCATGGGACGATGTCCGGCGCGGTCAAGAACGCGCTGGACTATCTCCAGTTCCTCGGCGGTGACCGGCCACCCTACCTGACCGGCAAGGCCGTCGGCCTGATGTCGGTCGGGAGCCTGACCGCCGTCAACACCATCACGGCGCTCGACCACACGACGCGCAGCCTGAACGGCAACATCGCCCCGACGACGGTGGTGATCCCGAACGGGTCCGTCGACGTCGCCGCCCGCCGCTTCATCGAGCCAGCGACGCGGGGCCGGGTCGAAGCGATGATGACGCAGGTGCTGGAGCTGGCTCAGGTCCTCTCGCCGCTGCGCCGCTCCCGCGTCCGCGAAGTCTGAGGGTGACGGTATCGCTTCCGCTCACCGACGAGCAGTTCGCCGAGCGCAACGGCTACCTGACGACGGCTGGCCGCGTCTCCGGCCAGCCGCACGAGATCGAGATCTGGTTCGGCGTCGCGCCGGACCGGCGGACCGTCTACCTGCTCTCCGGTGGTGGAGAGCGGGCCGACTGGGTCCGCAACATCGACCGCGACGGCGCGGTCACGTTCCGAATCCTCGGAGTGACGTACGAGGCGACCGCCCGCCGGGCATCCGATGCCGAGGCACAAGCCGCCAGGGAATCGCTGGCCGCCAAGTACTACGGCTGGTCGGGCGGGGAGTTGCCGAACGACTGGTCACGGACGGCGCTGCCTATCGTGATCGATCTGGGTTAACCCCTCCTCCCCCTAACCCCCTCTCCATCCGCAGGAGCGAAGCGGGCCAGCGTGAGAGAGGGGGATTTTTCAACTTCGCGATCCGGTTGAGCGGAAGGAGAGGGGAATTTTCAGCTTCGCCATTCGATTCAAGCGATTGCACGAGGCCAGTATATGAGCCTGCTCAGGTTCGTTGATCGAGGACTGCCTGAATCTGGCGCACCACTGAACGCGGATCATCGAATACCTGTATGTTGGAGAACCGAATGACGGTGAAGCCCATCTCATTGAGCTCACGAGTCCGTCGAGCATCCTGCTTCTGGGCATCGGGATCGTTATGAACCGAACCGTCGACCTCGACGACGAGGCGCACGTTTGGGCAGCAGAAGTCGGTCACGACCGGGCCAATGACGTGCTGACGACGAAACGGAACGCCAAGCTGGTTGCGCCGCAGGAACGCCCAGAGAAGCGCCTCCGCCGGGGTCTGTCGTTGCCGAAGATCGCGAGCCGCCTCGAACATCTTCCCCGATGCCGGGGCGGGTGCCTGTATCTTCATCGACTCTCCTCCTTCGCAATGACCGTGACCATTCAATTGAGGAACCGTCGCGGGAAAGCCCCCTCTCCATCCGCAAGCCCGCAAGGGCGCCAGCGTGATGGGGAGCATCTGTGTTCCCGGTCAAGCGCCGAGTGCTGCTGCGCAGCTCCGGCGGCCACGGGGAGCCGTGGCGGAGCGTCGCCCGGTCAGGCCACGCTCACTGTCCGCCACGGCTCCCCGTGGC
>JAABUN010008209.1_pt1 | contig 10793 bp, 8 predicted proteins | sample 5559311 | NCBI WGS metagenome assembly JAABUN01 (sample SAMN10711877, study PRJNA513370) | rock metagenome | isolation source: Antarctica rocks | place: Antarctica: Victoria Land, Siegfried Peak sud
GCCTCATCGAAAGCACGACCCAGCACAAGCCCTGTGTCTTCGACCGTGTGATGGTCGTCGACCCAGGTATCGCCTTTCGCTTCGACGGTAAGGTCCATGCTGGAGTGATGCGCGAGCAAGTGTAGGACATGGTCCAGAAATCCCACGCCCGTGGAGATATCCGCCTCTCCAGTTCCCTCCAACTCCAGGCTCACCCGGACGAAAGTCTCACCCGTTTTACGCTCCGCATTGCCTGTTCGCGTCATGCTCCTCCTCTAATACCGACTTGCGGGATTCTAACTTACCAGCGACTTGTTCTATTTCAGGCGGACGCGGACACTCTCCGCGTGATTCTCGAATCCTTCGAGGCGGGCGAGTCGTTCGACGTGAGGCCCGATCTCCCGCAGAGCATCCTGCGTATAGTGAATGTAGTTGGTGCGGGCGGTGAAATCATGCGTTCCGAGCGCGGAAGCCCAGGCTGCGGCACCGTTTGTTGGTAGAGCATGTGAGGGTCCGGCGGCGTAGTCGCCCAGGGCTACCGGGCTAAAATCCCCGATGGCTACCATACCGGCGGCATCGAGGTTCTGCAGGATGGCTTCGTGGTCCTCGGAGATTACGTGAGCGTGCTCGGGGGCGTAGGCGTTAGAGATTTCGACGGCCTGTTCAATATTCTCCACGCGCACGAGCGTGACTAGCTCGGCTGGCTCTCCGGTCAACAAGGGTTCGACGCTTTGGATCAACTCATCGCTCGGTGTAAGCAGTACCGCCGACGCGCCAGACAGATGTTCAGCCTGGGCCATCAGGTCACGGGCGAGTCGCTCCGGAAACGCGCTCGCGTCCGCGATAACGACTACCTCACTCGGACCCTGCGGCGCGTCGATGCCAACGATTCCAAAGACTTCGAGCTTCGCGGCAGTGACGAAGTCGTTGCCGGGACCGACGATTTTATCGACCGGCTCCACGCTCTCGGTGCCGTAGGCCATCGCTCCAACAGCCTGCGCCCCACCCACGGCGTAGACCTCTTCGAGACCAAGCACGTTCGCCACGGCCAGGACGATAGGGTTTGGGCGACCGTCCGGCCCCGGTGGAGTGCAAACTCGAATATCCTCCACTCCGGCTACTTGCGCGGGGACGGCGGACATCACCAGGGTACTCGGGTACGCGCCGTGACCGCCGGGGATGTATAGACCGGCGCGTCTTATTGGGCGAACGCGCTGGCCGGTTGTCGCTCCGTTGCGGCTACGTTCCCATGAGCGATCCATCTCCCGACCGTGGAACGCTCGGACGTTCTCTATCGCGACCCCAAAGCTCTCCTCCACCTCCGGCGTAAGATGCGCTCGGGACTGCTCCAACTCGTCTTTGGTGGCCCGGATCGGGTCCGGCCTCATACCATCAAAACGCTCGGTGTATTCGAGGAGAGCCGCGTCACCCCGTTCACGCACATCCTCGACGATGTCTCGGGCGATGTCCCGTATTTTCTTGGAGAGAAAGCCTCCTGGACGGCGCAAGTTTGGGATCAGTTCTTCTATATCCATCTCACGGGCGTCCAGCTTTTTAGACAATTGGTGCTCCGTTGGCTTGCAGGGCTTGGAGTAGGCCGGATATTTCCCCGTGGCGCAACCGGTAGGAGCCTCGGTTGGCTATTAAGCGGGCGGTCGATGGAGCTATGTCGTCGAGGATTACTAGGTCATTTTCGCGCAAGGTGTTGCCGGTGGCGGTAAGGTCTACTATGCACTCGGCGAGGCCCACGAGCGGCGCGACCTCCAGGGAGCCATGAAGCTCTATGACTTCGGCCTGGCGGCCCATCCCCTCGAAGTAGCGGCGGGCGGTGTTCGGAAATTTACTCGCTACCCGCACGACCTCCGCGCTTCGGATAGAGCGTCGCACTTCTTCGGCGGTGGCTGCCGGGGCGGCCAGGATCATACGGCACTCACCTGTACCGAGATCTCGCAGCTCGACCACGTTGGGAGACTGTTCATCGAGAATGTCCTTACCGACGATCCCGATATCCGCCGCTCCATACTCCACGAAGACCGGCACGTCGGACGGACGACTTATTATGAACTCAACGCCGTCGCTCTTGTAGATGAGCTTGCGTCCGTCCTCACGGGCTACAGCCGCCGGAAGACCAGCGACCTCCAACGCCCGAAGCGCATCCTCCATGATCGCACCTTTAGGAACCGCGACCCTCAACCCATCACTCATGAGAGCACCTTCTTCGCCACGGCATCGTAATCCAATGACTCGAACTCCCCACCAGTGTCCGCCGCCGCGACCTTCAATCCATCTTCCACCGGATAGCAGACCCACTCAGCACCCACGCCGCTCGCGTATCCAATAGCCGTCTCCGGCATCAGGTCTTCGGCGACGTGCAACACTGGTACTCCGAGTTCCCGAAGCCGGGCCGCAGCAGACACGCCCTCCACGTCACCGCCGACGAGCACTACTAGCGGCTCGGTGTCTTTGTCCGGCAGAACGGAGAGTAGGCGTTCGAGGTAGATGGCGAACCCGGTAGCGGGCATTGCGCGTCCGAAGCGCGAGAGGAGGTTGTCATAGCGTCCTCCGTTTGCGACGGTGAAGCCGAGACCAGCGGCGTAGACTTCGTAGACGGCACCGGTGTAGTAATCGTGGCGTCCGGTTAGACCGAGGTCCAAGATGACCGCGTCGAGGCAGCCGTGTGCCTCCAGGTGGCGCAGGACTTCGCGCAGGTTGTCGAGGGCGGCGGCGGCTTCGTCGCCACAGGCTAGTCTCGCGGCTTCATCCAAGACTACGCCATCTCGGGCCGGGCCTATGAGACGCGGGATGCCGCGAGCTCCGGCGGTGGCTTCCGGTGACAATTCCTCGGCTATGGAGTCCGCTCGGACGAGATCTTTGGCGGCGAGGGCGGCGAGTAGCTTGGGGGCGGCTTCCGGGGAAGTGTGAGCGAGGTGTCCCCGGTAGATCGCAGGTTGTCCAAGCGCCACGGCGAAGTCCGACGGAGCCCGTAGGCCAAGCTCCTGAAGAACGTCCACGAGCAAGGCTATGGTCGCGGCATCCTCGCGGGGGCTTGGGTCCCCGATCACCTCGACCCCGGCCTGGTGTATCTCCGCGCTCTGTCCTCGTCCTACGCTGGCCCGGCGATAAGCGGGCAGAAAGTACGAGAGCTTGTGCGGCGGCGGACTGTCCGTCAGACGTTGCGAAACGACACGAGCCATTGGGGTCGTCATCTCCGGGCGCAACAGAAGCATCTGGTTATCCGCGTCGAAAAGTTTAAACGAAGCGTCGCGCAGACCGGGCTCTTCGATCACCTCGGAGTATTCGAGGGCGGGAGTTACCACCTCCCGAAAACCAAAAGCCCGGAAGCGGTCTCGAACACGAGATTCCACTTCACGCAGGCGCGTGGACTCCGGCGGCAGCACATCGCGAGTGCCGGGAGTTGTGGAGAACTTTCTGTGCGTCCTGGGCTGCATACAGTCCGCTATCTTAACCGATAGTATGAGAGAGACTAGTATTGGAGTTTTTAGTGCGGCTTCTCACTACCAGGAGTTGCTTTATGCAGCATAGTATCGCCGTTGTCCCTGATCCAATTGGAGTTCCCGTGAATCAGAATCAAGAGGAAGATAGGTCGCATTCATCAGACGAGGAGGGTAGGTGGGGCGCCGAGGAGATCACACGGATCGTACTGCGACCACTGGCGACCCCGCTACCGCTGGCGTTCTTCGCTTTCGGCATCGGGTCATTCCTGTTGAGCGGCCAGCAACTTGGCCTCATCCCGCAGGACGAAACCAAGTTGTTAGCACTCGTGATCGGGCTCTTCGTATTTCCACTGGAGGCTTTGGCCGCAGTCTTCGCGCTACTCGCCCGCGAGTCACTCGGGGCTACGGCGCTCGGTATTTTCTCGGCCTCCTGGCTCACAACCGCCGTCACGACTTACACGCAGCCACCAGGTTCGACCGCTGTCACCCTGGGGCTATTTCAACTCGTCCTGACGGTTGCGCTGGTATTGCTCGGTATAGCGGGAGTCTCCGGGAAGCCGTTGATCTCGGCGATCATCCTGCTAGCCGCAGTCCGCTTCGGACTCGATGGTCTCTATGAGTTGAGCGGCTTGACGACGCTGGAGTTCGTGTCCGGCATCTTCGGGATCGTTGTCTTTTTGTTCGCTTTCTATGGAGGACTTGCGCTAGTGCTCGAAGATTTGAAGCATCGAACGGTGTTGCCTTTCGGGAGACGCGGCGAAGCGCTCGATGCCATCGAGGGGGATATCGGGGATCAAGTCGGCCCCCTCGAACAAGAACCCGGTGTCCGCAAACAACTCTAGGAAGGAGAACTACCGGCCCTACTGATACGTCACTATCGCGGGGGCCGGGTCTAGCTGCAAGACTTCCTCAGGTTCCAGTACGGGCGTATCTTGTTTGTAGAAGACTTTGAAACCACCGTACTGTATCGGCTCTTGTCGAACGAGGAAATCGTATTTTACGGCTTTGGCATCCGGTCCTCCGAAGCCGTCGGCGTGCAGTGCGACCTCGACATTATCGGTTGGCTGGATGCTCGGTTTGTTGGTTACGATCTCGGCCTCGAACTGGTGGACCATGAGAATTTTGTCCGGGATACCCTCTTTCTCGACTAGCTTATCAAGATATTCGACGGCCTCCTGGATCTCAGCCCCGTCTACTTCTCCGAGATCCTGCCCCGGTATCTCACCTTCGTCGATGGAGTACTCGGTGTCGATAGCGAGGTGTACGTTTGGCTCCTTGAGGTACTCGGCCAGTATCTCGACTTCCTGCATCACGGTGGCACGGCCTAGCTGCACATCGAGGATCAGTAGCGCGTCATTCTTCTTGGCTAGTTCGAGGTATTTGTCGATCTCTTCTTTAGGGGTCTGGGTTACGTAAAGTCCGTCTTCACCGGGGTCGCGCTGTGCGACGGAGGCTATGAACTCGATGGTCGGGATAGCCGGACGCTCCGGGTCCAGCTCCGAGTAAACGGCGGCTTGCTCCTTGAGCTTCGCCATCATCTCTTTGGGATCATACTCCCCAAGAATCCCCATCTCGGCCACATACGGATGCCCATAGTAGGCGACGAGCCGATTGTTCTTGAGAGGCCCATCGGATGTGTCTTCCTTATCCGCAAGCAACGTCTCGCCTAGCGGCACCGTCCGCAGAGCCTTCTTGTCTCCTTCCATAGAGCCGCCGGTAGTTTCGCCTCCGGTCTCGTTCGCGTACTGCTCCTCGGCGGCGTCTACCGGTATCTGCCTTTGCATCGCGAGTAGATCGCCTGAGTTGCTCTCGAAACGCTCGTCCAGCGGCTTGGCTCCCTTAGGCGGCTTTAATGCAGCGTAGGGTTTCTCGGGTTTCTTCTCTTTGGTTTGGTCTTTGCCGCTCCCCGAACTGGCTTTGTCGGAGTTGCCTTTACCGCCGCCTACCGTATCTTCCATCCCTCCGTTAGTGGAATTTTTGGAATCGGTGGCTTCACCGCCTGAGGTGTCCTCGGATTGGCTCGAACACCCTTGCACTATTAGTAGAACCAGGATCAAAAGTATCGCCAGAGCGGCTACGGCTCCTAAGACACGCCCCGCATGATTCCTTCTCCTGTAACCTTGCGGCACGCTCAAGCAGCCGACCTCCTCGTAAACGAACTAGACATAAGCACCTAGACTACCCGTTTGTAGGAAATTTATCCACATCTATCAACAGGCACGAAAACTCCAGGAACCATAGAATGAACTCCACGAATCGAGAGAGCAGGGAGGCGAGACATGCTGAAGGTCTGGGGACGAACGACTTCGGTCAACGTCCAAAAGGTGCTGTGGTACTGTGAAGAACTAACCCTCGACATAGAGCGCGTGGACCTCGGCGGCAACTTCGGCGGCACCGAAACCCCCGAGTACCAGGCGATGAACCCGAATGGCCTCGTCCCAGCCATCTCCGACAACGGCTTCGTCCTCTGGGAATCCAACACCATCATCCGCTACCTGTCGGCCCGCCACGGCTCGGGAAATCTCTGGCCCCAAGACTCCGCCCAACGCGCCTTCGCCGACAAGTGGATGGACTTCCAACTCGGCACTCTATGGCCCGCCTTCCGGGACGGATACCTCGGCCTCACCCGCGTCCCACCAGAACAACGCAACCCCATAGCCATCCAAGCTTCACTGGATTCCACCGCTGAAACCCTAGCTATCCTCGACGAGCACCTGACCCAAAACGAATACGTCTCAGGGGACGACTTGACGATGGGAGACATTGCGCTCGGCTCCACGATCTACCGCTGGCTCAACATAGACATCGAACGCCCCAACCTACCCGGCCTCGAAGCCTGGCACGAACGCCTAACGACAAGATCCGCCTACCAGAAAACCGTCATGGTCCCATACACTTTGCCGACCTCCCCATAACTACATGACACGCACCCCCCCCTCTGGACATCCACGGATGCTCAGGCTCATTGCAATCAGTAGCAATCTCGCGTCGTTAGCAACATCTTGCATAGTCGAAATCGCATAACTTTCAGCGGTGCTCCATGTTTAGCTTGAGCTACCGTCAAGGACGCGCAAGAGCCACTCACAACACCTCGACCGAGAAGCTGTCGTGCAAGAGTTCGTGGCTACGTAGCGGTCGTCACAAAGTCTACGTTGCCACCACCAACTCGCAAAGCCTCTCTACAAAATGCTCCTGGCGGTTCAGGGTCCGCTAGGCTACTCGAAGACGACCGTCCGGTTTCCGTCCACCAGTACGCGATCTTGAAGATGCCAGCGGACGGCGCGGGCCAGGACGCGGCGCTCTACTTCGCGGCCCAGGCGCACTAGGTCTTCGACGGTGTCACGGTGGGTAACGTGGGCCACGTCTTGGTGGAGTATCGGCCCGGCATCTAGGTCTTCGGTAACGTAGTGGGCAGTCGCGCCGATTGTCTTTACGCCCCGCTCGTGCGCCCTCCGATACGGGTCCGCGCCGACGAAGGCCGGTAGAAACGAGTGGTGGATGTTTATGATGCGGTACGGATACGCGGACACGAAATCCGGGTCGAGTATCTGCATATATCTGGCGAGCACGACTACGTCTATCTCGTTGTGTTTCAGTAATTCGAGGACTTGAGTTTGCTGCTCGGCTTTGGTCTCTTTTGTGACCGGCAGGTGGTGGAACGGGATGCCGTAGCTCTCGACTCGTTCTCTCAGGTCGGGATGGTTTGAGATGACGAGTGGAAGCTCCGCGTCTAGTTCTCCGGCGTCCCAGCGCCAGAGGAGGTCTATGAGGCAGTGGTCGTAGCGGGAGACCAGGATCGCCATTCTCTTAGGCGCGTCGGTGTGGCTGACGGTCCATTGCATGGAGTGACGGCGGGCGAGTGGCGCGAAGGCCGAATTAAATTCCTCGCGTTCCAGGCCAAAGCCCGCGCCCTCTATTTCCAGGCGCATGAAGAAGAGGCCGGAGCCGCTTACGTATTGATCCGACGACAGGATATTGCCGTCGTGCATCGAGATGAACGACGAGACGGCGGAGATCAAGCCCTTGCTATCCGGACAGGTTATGTTTAAACGCACATTGTAGCTCACAAGCACGGCATTCTGCTACAGTCCACCGTAATAGGCAAATCCAAATCAAAGACAACCGAAGGAGACCCCGTACAAAACGTCCCGAACATGAGCCCCGAAGCGAAAGCGAGTTTCGAAAACATCGTCGCGCCCGTCCGTGAAACACTCGCGGAACTTCCCAAGCGCGACCGGGCCATCTTCGAATTGCGTCTGGCCCATTCCTGGCAGGATCTCTTCGATGGCCTCACCCCACCTTACGCTGGCCGCGAGGATTTCGAGCCATTCCTGGAGAAGCTCGTGTCGCTTCTGGCGTGTAGCTACGTGGCGCGTTCGGAAGAGCTAAAAATGCTGGATCTCCGACGCAGCCTTGACACGGGATGGTTTCAGAGTGAGCGTCTAGTGGGCTACGTGTTCTACGTGGACCGATTCGCCAAAGACCTCAAAGGCGTGCGAGATCATCTGGATTACCTGCGAGATATCGGGGCGGGCTACATCCATCTTATGCCGCTCCTTCAGACGCGACCCGAACCAAACGACGGCGGCTACGCGGTAATGGATTACAGGATGGTCGAACCCGAGTTGGGGACGATGGACGACCTCGAAGCTTTGTGCTCGGAACTGCGGGGCGAAGGTGTGAGCGTGTGTCTGGATCTCGTGCTAAACCATTGCGCCCGAGAGCATGATTGGGCCAAGAAAGCCCGATCCGGAGACCTCGAATACCTGAAAATGTTCCACACTTTCCCGGACCGGACCATCCCCGACGAATACGAGAAGCACCTTCCAGAAGTCTTCCCCGAGACTGCGCCCGGCAACTTCACCTTCGATGAGAAACTAGGTCGCTGGGTCTGGACCACGTTCCACGATTACCAGTGGGATCTCGCGTGGTCCGAACCTCGTGTCTTCCTGGAGATGACCGACACGCTTCTCTCGCTGGCGAATCGCGGCGTGGAAGTCTTCCGCCTCGATGCCGTGGCCTTCCTGTGGAAACGACTTGGGACAGACTGCCAGAATCAGCCGGAAGCCCATGATCTGCTGCAGGCGTTGCGGGCTTGTTCGCGCATCGTGGCTCCGGCGGTCGCGCATAAAGCCGAAGCCATCGTGGCGCCTCACGACCTGATCCAATACCTCGGCACCAACAGCCGGTATGGCAAGGAATCGGACCTCGCCTACCACAACAGCCTGATGGTCCAGTTCTGGTCCACTCTGGCAACCCGCGACACCACCCTAATGACCCGCACCCTCACCAAATTCCCAGAGAAGCCAGCCAACACCGCCTGGGGTCTCTACGTCCGCGGCCACGACGATATAGGCTGGGCTATCACCGGAGAGGACGCCGCCGACGCGGGCCTCAACGGCTTCGCACACCGCGAATTCCTGAGCGACTACTACACCGGAGATTTCCCCGACTCCCAAGCCCGAGGCGAGGTGTACCAACTAAATCCGGCCACCGCCGACCGCCGCATCAGCGGGACCACCGCTAGCCTCGCGGGCCTCGAATACGCGCTGGAAGTCGAAGATGAGACCCTGATCGACCTGGCTATAAAGCGCATACTGCTCGGCCACGCCCTCATCCTCGGGTACGGCGGAATACCCCTGATCTTCATGGGCGACGAACTGGCTCTCCGCAACGATCCCTCGTACCTCGACGAGCCGGACAAAAAAACCGACAGCCGCTGGCTCCATAGACCAAAGATGGACTGGCGAACAGCCGACCGTCGCAAACAACCCGGAACGCTCGAAGCCCAAGTCTTTAGAGGAGTAAGCGAACTTATCGCAGCCCGCAAACGAACCCCGCACCTGCACGCCGCGACACCGACCCGGATACTGGACGCTTACAGCAATCGGGTCTTTGCCTTCGCACGACCTCATCCGCTGGGAACGCTCGTCGCGGTCCACAACTTCACCGAAGATGAGCAGAGGTTCCAGACGGATCTGGCGCGTGCAGAAGGTATCTACAACCTTTATGACGCTATCTCTGAGCGTCGCATCCGAGTGGAGACCGGGGATATGATCGAGTTGGCTCCGTATCAGTCGGTCTGGATTTTGGATCGTCCCTAACTGGTAGAGCGTTTTATCTACGGTCCCGAATCTGGGTTACTGTAGGGCTGAAGAACATGTCGAGGAACCAGTCCGCTGCGATGCGAGCTCGGCTCTGGGGGCTTTCGAGCTTGTACAGGTACGTTGCCCGCCAGAAGAGCGACGCGATGAACCCGCTGAACTTCACGCCCATTACATCGTTGACCGCGAATTGGCTGCCCATTTCCACCAGTTGCCCGACGGGCTTGTAGTCGAAGGGCTCGATCTCGCCTTCGCCATCCAGAGCCACCAGGATATTGCGCGTGACGGCATACCCTTGCTGTACGGCTGCCTGAGCGTTCGGGGGTACTGGCGAACCGTCGAGCTCGATGTTGGCCGCGCAATCCCCTATCCCCCAGACGTTCTCATGGCCTTCGACGCGAAGGTAACTATCCATCTTCAAGCCCTTGCGTTCGTCGGACGGGAGATCCAACTTATCGAGCGTCTCGCTGGCGCGGGCTCCAGCGGTCCAGATAGCGTTCTCGGTCTCTATCTCGGTGCCATCGGATAGTAGGACTTTCTCTGCCGTGATCTCCTTGGCTTTGACCTGATTTAATACGTCGATCTGTAGGTCTGCCAGCTTTTTACGAGCCGTTCGTCGGAGTGCGGGATCCAACTCCTTCAGAACCTCCTTGTTGCTGTCGACCAGCACTATCTTGACCCGCCTCGGATCTATGTTCGGATAATCCGGCGCAAGCACGTCATTAACTAGCACATGCAACTCGGCGGCCACTTCGACGCCCGTAGCACCGCCCCCTATGACGACGAACCTCAAACGAGCGTCTGAGACCTCGCCCCTGGCGAGCGTAGCTTCCTCGTAGCGTTCGATGACGCGGTTCCGGATCTCCTCGGCGGCACTGATACCTCTTATGCTGATGGCGTGCTCTTCAACGCCCGGTATCCCAAAGTATGCGGGCTCCGCACCCAACGCCACGACTAACTGGTCATAAGGAAAATCCCGACCGTCCGCCGTCACAGTCTGCTCCTCGAAGTTCACTCCCTCGACTTCGGCCCGCCGGAAGCTCGCACCGGCTCGTATGAGAGCGCGGCGTAGCGGCTGGGCGACGTTTCCAGTGTCTATGTCGCTGCTCACGCACCCGGCTAGCATCGGCCAGAAAGTGAAGTAGTTGTCGCGGGAGATGACCATTACTCCTACGTCGTCGCGATGAGCTGTCTTTTTGCAGAGTTCCTTCGCCGCCGTATAACCGGCGAAACCGCCACCGAGGATAAGGATCTT
>JAABUN010008210.1_pt1 | contig 10793 bp, 11 predicted proteins | sample 5559311 | NCBI WGS metagenome assembly JAABUN01 (sample SAMN10711877, study PRJNA513370) | rock metagenome | isolation source: Antarctica rocks | place: Antarctica: Victoria Land, Siegfried Peak sud
TTCGCGGGCGGACAGTTCCACCCCTTCGGCCTGTTCCGGGCGAGCGCGGTCACGCCGGAGTGGCGGGCGCGCTATCTTCAGGCGCTCGACTACGCCTTTCGCCGGATGCAGCTGCTGGTCGGGGACGAGTGGGGCGTGCGCTGGCTGCCGACCTACGTCGAGGGCGAGCGGCCGGAGCCGAAGCTGACCGCCACCTTCCCGCCCGCCGCGCGCGTGGTGCCAACCGCCGCCAACCCGTTCGGCCGGCCGATGACGCGGTATGAGACGCTCTACATCGAGACGAGCCACTTCCTGCGCCGACTGACGCGCGAGATCGTGGCGGACGGCGGCAGGATCGAGACGCGCCGGTTTGCTGACTTGGGCGAGGTCGCGGCACTGCCCGAACGATTGGTGTTCAACTGCACGGGCCTGGGCGCGCGCGAGCTGGTGGGTGACACGACGCTCGTGCCCATCAAGGGCCAACACGCCATCCTGCTGCCCCAGCCGGAGGTCCGCTACGCCTACTCAGTGGCCGAGGGCCACGCCTTCCCCCGCCCCGACGGCGTCGTGCTCGGCGGCACCTGGGAGCGCGGGGTGGAGGACGGGGGCGTTGATCCGGCGGCCATCGCGCGGATCGTGGAGAGCCACCGGCGGCTGTTCGCGGGGTTCGGGTGCGGGAGGTGAGAGGACCTGGCGGCTGATCGCTTGCTGCGAAGTGAGCGGGAGGGCTGCTTGCGGTGGGGAGAGGGCTTTCTTGAAAGCCCTCTCCCGCGTGCGGGAGAGGAGGGAGGCGCGTGAGCGCCGGAAGGTGAGGGTGTGCGGGCCGAAGGCCCGCGCGGCGCTCTGGCGCCGCCACCCCCACCCAACCCTCTCCGGCAAGCGGGAGAGGGCTCATGAAGGGGCGTCCGTAAGTGTTCGACAGCGGTCGTCGTCAGCCCCCGCCCAACTTGCATCCCCCGGCCCCTTCGCCATCTAGCATCCCATGCTCGACCCCACGCCACAGCCCTCCCACCCGCTCACCCCGCGCGCCATCGTCGCCGCGCTCGACGAGCACATCGTGGGGCAGGCGGACGCCAAGCGCGCCGTCGCCGTGGCGCTGCGCAACCGCTGGCGGCGCCAGCAGCTCTCGGCCGAACTGCGCGACGAGGTCACGCCCAAGAACATCCTGATGATCGGCCCCACCGGCTGCGGCAAGACGGAGATCAGCCGGCGGCTGGCCAAGCTCGCCGACGCGCCGTTCGTGAAGGTGGAGGCGACCAAGTTCACCGAAGTCGGCTATGTCGGGCGCGACGTCGAACAGATCGCCCGCGACCTGGTGGAGGACGCCGTGCGGCTCGAGCGCGACCGGCGGCGGGTCGCCGTGCGCGAGGCGGCCGAGGTGGCGGCGATGGAGCGGCTGATGGACGCGCTGACCGGCAAGGGGGCGAGCGAGGCCACCCGCGCCTCCTTCCGCCAGCGCTTCGCCGACGGGCACCTCGACGCCACCGAGATCGAGATCGAGGTCGAGGACGTGGCCCCCTCGATGGAGATGCCGGGGATGCCGGGCGGCGTCGGCATGATCAACATCGGCGAGATGATGGGCAAGGCCTTGGGCAAGACGCCGACCAAGCGCCGCAAGCTCAAGGTGCCCGACGCCTGGACCAAGCTGATCGAGGAGGAGGCCGACAAACGCCTCGACAAGGACGACGTCAACCGCGCCGCCATTCGCGACGCCGAGCAGAACGGCATCGTCTTCCTGGACGAGGTCGACAAGATCGCGGTCAGCGACGTGCGCGGCGGGTCGGTGTCGCGCGAGGGCGTCCAGCGCGACCTGCTGCCGCTGATCGAGGGCACCACGGTGGCGACCAAATACGGGCCGATGACGACCGACCATGTGCTGTTCATCGCGAGCGGTGCGTTCCATGTCGCCAAGCCCTCCGACCTGCTGCCCGAGTTGCAGGGCCGGCTGCCGATCCGGGTCGAGCTGAAGGGCCTGACGGAGGGGGACTTCGTGCGCATCCTGACCGAGACGCGGGCCAACCTGCCGGAGCAGTATGTGGCGCTGCTGGGCACCGAAGGCGTGACGGTGACGCTCACCGACGACGCCATCCGCCGGGTCGCGGCGGTCGCGGCGGAGGTCAACGAGAGCGTGGAGAACATCGGCGCGCGCCGGCTCCAGACCATTATGGAGCGGTTGTTCGAGGAGGTGAGCTTTACCGCCGAGGACCGGCGCGGCGAGTCGGTGACCATCGACGCCGCCGCCGTGGACGCCGCGCTCGCCGACATCGTGCGCAACACGGACCTGAGCCGGTATGTCTTGTAGGAGCGGCTGACCGGAACTGCTCCCCTCCCTGCAAGGGAGGGGCTGGGGTTGGCGAGCCGCAGGCGAGCTCCCGATGCCTCCGCTGGGCTCGGCTTCGCCTCGCCACCCACCCCTCGATCCCCTCCCTTGCAGGGAGGGGAAGCAGGCAATCACCTTGCCCGCCGTTCCTCCCCCCTTATGAGCACCCCATGCCGCGCCGTCCCCCCGCCATTCACGCCTACCCCGGCCATCGCAACGGCCAGCGGGTCGAGCTGACCGCGCGCGTCTTTCGCCGCGCGCCGGCCCCGGTCGCGCGCACCGGCCGCCGCGCGCGGCTCGCGGCGCTGTGGTCGATCTGGGGCACGCACGAATGGGCGGACGCGGGCGTGGCCCTCGCCGGCCCCGGCTTCCTCGGCGAGGCGCGATCGGACGCCGAGGGCTTCGTGCGCTTCGACCTGCCGTGCTCGCGCGCGCTGCCGCCCCACGCGCGGTGGGAGCGCGCGCGGCTGTGGCTGCCCGCGCATCCCGACGTGCCCGTCGTGCGCGCCCACATCCTCGCCCCGGGACGCGACGGGCGGCTGGGCGTGATCTCCGACCTGGACGACACGGTGCTCGTCACCGGCCGGATCGGACCGCGCAACTGGCGTCGCCTGCTGCTGCAAGGACCGGCCGAGCGCCAGGCGGTGCCGGGTGCGCGCGCTCTGTTCGACGCCCTGGCCGAGCGCCCCGACACTGTGGACGAGGCCGGCGAGTGGCCGGTCGCCCGCTTCGGCCGGCCGCCGACTCCCGTGGCGGAGGCGGACACGGCCCCCGCGCCCGGCCGCCCGTTCTTCTACGTCTCGTCCTCGCCCTGGAACCTGCACGGCTATCTGACCGAGTTCCTCGCCCTCAACGGCTTTCCAGCCGGGGTCTTCGAGCTGCGCGACTGGGGCCTCGACCGCGCCACCTTCGGCACCACGAGCCACGGGACCCACAAGGGCGAGCGCATCGCGCACATCCTGGGCTTCCACCCGGAGCTGCGCTTCGTGCTGATCGGCGACGACGGGCAGGGCGACGTGCTCGCCTACGCACACGCCGTGGAACAGGAGGGCGAGCGGGTCGCCGGCGTCTTCATCCGCTCGACCGCGCAAGGCAGCCTGTCGGCGGCCGAGGCGAGCGCGGTCGAGGCGATGCGGGCCGCCGGCACGCCGGTGTTCGTCGGCCCGATCTGGGATGCGGGCGTCGACATGGCGCGCGCACTCGGCCTGCCGTCGCCCGTCGACGGCCCAACCGATCTCAGGGTTGCGGAGCCGTCGCCGCCGGGGTGACGACCCAGCGCGCGCTCGTGCCCGGCGTCAGATAACGCCCGGCGAGCGCCTGGAGCCGCTTGGGGGTCAGCGCGCCCAGCGCCTCGCCGAGCCGGCCCGGCACGGCGGCCACGGCGGGGTCACGGCTGACGCCCTCCAGCATGCGGAGCCAGAAGGTGTTGCCCGACGACGCCCGGGCGTAGTTCTGCACCACCGGCCCGCGCGCGCGCTCGAACTCGTCGGCCGAGAGCGGACGGTCACGCAGATCGGCGGCAATCGATTCGCTCACCGCGAAGAAGCGGTCGGCGCTGCCCGGGCGGATCTGGCCCAGCACGAACAGGTTGCCGCCCGCAGTCGCGTCGCGCGGCCACTGGCTGATCACCTGCGGGCTGTAGCTCTCGCCCTCCTCCGAGCGCAGCCGGTCGAACAGGCGGTCGCCGAACACGGCCGCCAGCACCTCCAGCCCATAGCTGTCCTCCAGCGTCGCCATGCCGGCCCCGGTCGGCCAGGCGAGCACGGCGGCCGCCTGATCGGCCGGGCCGGTGTGGGTGGCGACGACCGGCCGCGCGGACGCCGCGACGACGGGTTGCGCGCGGGCGGCGAGGGGCACGCTCACCTCCGGGCGAGGCGGCAGGGCGCCAAAGGTCTCGGCCGCCTGCCGGACCGCGGTGTCGCGGTCGTAGTCGCCGAAGATCGCCACCTCGATCGAGCCTTGTTGCAAGATCGGCGTCCAATAGGCCTTCAGCCGATCGGCGGTGAGCCCCTGGATGTCTGCCCGGCTCGGCGAGGCCCAGCGCGGGTCGCCCCGGTGCAGAAAGCCGGCGAGGTCGCGGTTGACCACGGCGGTGGCCGAATTGTCCTGCGACTCGTAGCTGGCGAGGAGCACGTTCCTGACCCGCTCGACGGCTTGCGCGTCCCACGACGGGTGGGCGAGCTTGGTCGCCAGAAAGCGGAGCTGGTCGCCCAGATCGTCGCGCCGCGTCGTGCCCGACAGCGAGAAGTGATCGTCGGCCGCGCTGAAGCTCATGCCGACCTGACGCCCGGTGGTCAGCCGATCGAGCTGGTCGAGGTTGAGCCCCGCCAGCCCGGCGTCGACCAGCGCCTGCTCGCCCGACCAGGCGAAGCCGGCGTTCGCGCCACCCAGGCCCGCCAGCCCGGTGCCGAAGCGCGCGTCGACATAGATGCGCCCGGCCTCCGAATCGTTCGGGAACAGGACGAGGGTCACGCCGTTCGACAGCCGCACGACCTCCGTCCGCATCTCCTGGCTCGAACCCGGCAGGCTGGTCTGGGCCACGACCGTGGCCGGGGTGCCCAGTGCGGGCAGCACGTCCATAGAGATCGCGTCCACCTCCTTGCGCCCGGCGCTCGCATCGACGGTGATCGGGCGGTCCAGCGCGGCGAGCAGCTGCGCCTGCGCGCCCGCGTCGGCGGCCGGCAGCGACAAGAGCGCGCGGATCGGCGCGCCCTGGAACAAGGCCTCCGTCTCGGCGCGCAGCCGATCGGGCGTGAAGCCCGCGCGCGCCGAGCGGAAGATCGACAACGCCCCCTTGGCGGTCGTGCTCGTCTCGGCGATGTCGAGCGCCTCGACCAAATTGTCGGCCAGCTCCGCCCCGGGCGAGGCCGGCTCGTTGGCCGCCGCGGTCACCAGCGCCTGCTCGTACTCGGTCGCCTACCGCCTCGCGCACGTCGTCGACCGCCGCGTCCCACTGGCCGCCGGCGGGAACCACGGTGACGGAGGTGACGTCGCCCGATCGCACGACGTCGCTGCGCGACACGCCGGCGTAAAGGAACGAGCCGCCCGCGCGCGCCTTGCTCTCGAGCCGGCGGTTGAGGATCTGGAGCGCCATCTGCTGGCGCATCAGCCCCTGATTGTAGGACACCGTGTCGGCCTTCCACCGCCACGGCCGCACGACCGCCATCTCGACTCGCGCGGGCAGCGACGGCTCGACGGCGACGGCGACCCGGTTCGCACCCGGATCGGGCACGCCCAGATCGGTGTGCGCGGGCGCGGGCGCGGTCGCCGACCAGGCACCGAACTGGCGCTGGATGATCGGCACCACATACGCCGGATCGATGTCGCCGGAGACCACCACGACGGTGCGGTCGGGTCGATACCAGCGGTCGTGGAACGCCTTGAGCGCGGCCGGCGTCGCGGCGCGCAGCGTCTCGACGGAGCCGATCGGATCGCGCTCGGCGAAGGGCTGGCCGGCGAAGAACAGCTCGCGCAGCTGATCGTTGACCCGGGCCGCCGGCCCCTGCCCCTCGCGCAACTCCGCCTCGACCACCTTGGTCTCGGCCGCCGTGGAGGTCGCATCGAAACTCGGCGCGGCCATCATGCCGGCCAGGATCGTCAGGCTCTCCTCCACGCTGGCGGGCTGGGCCGAGGGCAGGTCGAGCTTGTAGGTCGTGGACACCGGCGTCGTGGAGGCGTTCGAGTCCGAGCCGAAGGTGACGCCCAGGCGCTGCCAGATGCGCTTGGACTCGCCATCGGGCACGAACTTCGAGCCGCGAAACGAGATGTGCTCCATCAGGTGCGCCCAGCCGCCTTCGGACGCGCGCTCGTCGAGCGAGCCCACGTCGATCCGCACCCTCATCGACACCTGCCCCGGCGGCACGCCGTTGCGGCGCACCGCGTAGCGCACGCCGTTGGACAGCTCGCCGAACACCCAGGCGGGGTCCATCGGGATGTCGGAGTTCTCGTAGAACCACCCGCGCGATTCGTCGAGCGGCGTCGCCGGCGGGGCGGTCGGACGCTCGGCCGCCGTCTGGGCCGCGAGCGGCGAGATGAGGAGGAGGGCGGGGACGAGCAGGCCGAACGGCCGCAGAAGGCGGTGCATGGGTGCCCCTTAGCGCAACCAAACTGTCGTGCACCTGACAAATGCGTCGGCCGGGCGAGTCCGGCTCACCGCCCTCCTCCTTGCCTTCACCCAAGCGGGGGGCCACATCCGATCCCATGCAGATCGACATGGAACCCACCCCCAATCCGGCCACGGTCAAGTTCCGGCCTCACCAGCCGGTGATGGCGGACGGCACCCGCGACTTCGCCACGCCGGAGGACGCGGAGGGCTCGCCGCTCGCCGACGCCTTGTTCGGGCTGGGCGACGTCGAGGGCGTGTTCTTTGGCAGCGACTTCGTGAGCGTGACGAAGGCACCCGGCAGCGACTGGCCGATGCTCAAGCCCCAGGTGCTCTCCGTGCTCCTCGACCATTTCGCGTCGGGCGCGCCGCTGTTCGACCAGTCGGCCGCGCCCGCTCCGCTCGAGAGCTTTCCGGTGGCCCCGGAGGACGAGGACATCGTGGCGCAGATCGCGGAGCTGATCGACACCCGGGTGCGCCCGGCGGTGGCGGCCGACGGCGGCGACATCATCCTGCGCGGCTTCGACAAGGGCACGGTCTATCTGACGATGCAGGGCGCGTGCGCCGGCTGCCCGTCGTCGACCATGACGCTGAAGCAGGGCGTGGAGCAGCTCTTGAAATACTACGTGCCCGAGGTGATCGAGGTGCGCGCGGCGTGAGCGCGGGCGCGGAGCAGTCCGCCGTCACGCCCCGCCTGTCCGACGCCGCAATCGACCAGCTGTTCGCCCGCGCGCGCAGCTTCAACGACTTTACGGACGCGCCGTTCGGCGAGGAGGACGCGCGCGCGCTGGCCAAGCTCGTCGCCGACGGTCCGACGTCGGCCAACCAGCAGCCCGCTCGCCTGGTGTGGTGCCTGAGCGCCGACAGCCGGGATCGACTGGCGGCCTGCGCGGCGGAGGGCAACCGCGACAAGATCCGCGCCGCGCCGGCGGCCGTGGTGATCGGCATGGACCTGGAGTTCCACGAGCACCTGCCCTGGCTGTTCCCGCACGCCGACGCGAAGAGCTGGTTCGGCGACGAAGAGGGCCGCCGCGCGTCCGCCTTTCGCAACTCGACCCTGCAGGGCGCCTATCTGATCTTGGCGGCGCGCGCGCTCGGCTGGGACACCGGGCCGATGTCGGGGTTCGACGCGGACGCGGTCGACGCCGCCTTCTTCGCCGGCCAGCCGACCGTGCGCGTGAACTTCATTTCGACGCTCGGTCGCGGCGACCGCTCCACCCTGTTCCCCCGCTCACCGCGTCCGGATTTCGAGCGCTTCAACCGCGTCGTCTGACGGCGGGGCGGCCGTGCGGACGCTGGTGATCGACACGGCCACGCCCGCGCTGACGCTGGGCTTGTGGGACGACGGCGTCATGGTCGCGCGCATTCACGAGGTCATCGGCCGGGGGCACGCCGAGCGGCTGGTGCCCGCCCTGGCCGAGCTGCCGGACGGCGGCCGCGCGGACCGGATCGTGGTCGGCGTCGGACCGGGCAGCTTCACCGGCATCCGGGTCGGCGTGGCCGCCGCGCGTGCTCTGGCACTCGCCTGGGACGTGCCGGTGGACGGCCTGCCGACGCTGGCGCTGATGGCCGGGCAGGCCAGCGGGGGGCCGGTCAGCGGGGGGCCGGTGTGGGTGGCGATCCCCGGCGGTCATGACGAGGCGTTCGTGCAGGGCTTCGCCGGCAAGCCGGTGCGCCCGGACGGCGATCCGCTGGCGGTGCCGCTCGCCAAGCTCGGCGCGCACACCGCCGATCGCACGCTGCTCGCGCCCCACCGCCTGCGCTCCACCCTGTCGCCGTTTATTGAACTGGAGGTCGACGCGGCCGCATTCGGTCGCGTGGCGCACCTCGCCACGCTCGCACCCACGCCGCTTTACGTCCGCGCGCCGGATGCCCGCCCGGCTGGTGCCAAGGCGCTGTGACCGGCACCCGGCTGTGGCCGCGCGACGCGGGCTCGCTCGGCCCGGTGATGACGCTGATGGAGGCGGGCTTCGCGCCCGACTTCGGCGAACGCTGGAGCGCCACGCAGCTCGCCAACCTGCTCGCCAGCGACCCGTCCAGCTGGATCGCGACCGACGACGGTGCGCTGCCCGACGGCTTCGCGCTCGCCCGCACGGTGCTGGACGAGGCCGAACTGATGCTGCTCGCGGTGCGCCCGTCCGCGCGCCGTCGCGGCCTCGCCCGTCGCCTCGTGGACGCCATCGCCGAACAGGCGCGAAGTCGAGGGGCGCGCCGCCTGTTCGCCGAGGTGCGCGACGGCAATGACGCCATGCAACTCTACAGCGCGATGGGCTTCCGGGTCGTCGGTCGCCGCCCGCGTTACTATCGTGGGCGCGACGGACAGGCGCACGATGCCCTGACGGTGCAGTTGTTATTGAAATCAATTGGCGACGAGGACTAGACACGTCTCGCCAGGGTGAATATGTGGCCAACAACGAACGCTGCTGTTCGTCTCCCCTTTACCCAACGGAACCACCAATGACCGAAGACACGACCTCCGCCGAGATGCTTGTGACGTTGACCGCCGACATCGTCGCGGCGCACTTGAGCAACGCATCCAGCGCCGTCGACATCAACGACGTTCCCGACCTGATCACAAAGGTTCATGGCGCGCTGGCGGGGCTGAGCGAGCCGCAGGAGCCGGAGCCGGAGCCGCAGGATCCGGCCGTGCCGATCCGCCAGTCGATCAAGCCCGACTACCTCGTCTGTCTCGAGGACGGCAAGAAGCTCAAGATGCTCAAGCGTTACCTGATGACCAACTTTCAGATGACCCCCGACGAGTATCGCAAGAAGTGGAACCTGGCGTCCGACTATCCGATGGTCGCGCCCAACTACGCCGAGCAGCGCCGCGACCTGGCCAAGAAGATCGGACTGGGCCGCAAGCCCGGTCAGTCGCCCAGGAAGAAGTGATCGCGTGGCGGGGCCGTCCCGATCGGATGGCCCCGCTCGCCCCTTGGCCCGCGCGCTCGACGTAGGCTAAGGATCGTTTGATGCGCGACAAGATCGACCTGGAACAACTCTGCGCCGAACGCGGCCTTCGGATCACCGACCAGCGGCGCGTGATCGCGCGCGTGCTGTCGGACAGCGACGACCACCCGGACGTGGACAAGGTCTATCAGCGCGCGTCGGCCATCGACCCCAACATCTCGATCGCCACCGTGTATCGCACGGTGCGCCTGTTCGAGGAGGCGGGCATCCTCAATCGCCACGACTTCGGCAACGGCCGCTCGCGCTACGAGCCGACGACGGAGGAGCACCACGACCATCTGATCGACGTCGAGTCCGGCGCGGTCATGGAGTTCGCCGACGCCGAGCTGGAGGCGCTGCAAAAGCAGATCGCCGAACGCATGGGCTACAGGCTCGTCGACCACCGGATGGAGCTCTACGCCGTTCCGCTGCCGCGCGAAGGCGAGTGACCTGACCAGCCTCGCTGGCCGCCTGCGCCTCGCCGGCCGCCTGTCCGCCATCGTCGGGCTGACCGTCGGTTGCGTGCCGCTCCACTGGACGGCGAGCCGGTTCGGGAGCGGCCGGTCGCCCTGGCCGCGGCGCTATCTGCGCTGGGTCGGCCGGGTCGCCGGTGCGCGGGTGCGGATCGTCGGCACGCCCCTGGCACGCGACGTGGTGTTCGTCTCCAACCACATCTCGCCGCTCGACATCCTGGTGCTGGCGGGTGCCAGCGGAACCGCGTTCGTCGCCAAGGGCGAGCTGGAGGACGTGCCCGTGGTGGGCGCGCTCTGCGACATGAACAACACGCTCTACATCAAGCGCGACAGCCGGGCGGCGGTGGCGACACAGATTGCCACGATCCGCCGGGCGCTCGCCGACGGCTGGCCGGTCACGCTGTTCGCGGAGGGCACCACAGGCGACGGGCGCGCGGTGGCGCCGTTCAAGCCGGCGCTGCTGGGCGTCCTCACGCCCCCGCCGCCCGGTGTGCGGGTCCAGCCGGTCGCGCTCGACTACGGCCCGGCGGAGGAGATCGCCTGGACGACGGAGACCGGGTGGCAGAACACCAGCCGGCTGTTCGCGCGCGCCGGGCGCGTGCCGGTGACGGTGCGCTTCCTCGAACCGCTCGACCCGGATGAGTGCGGCGACCGCAAGGCGATCGCGGCGGCGGCGCACCGCGCGGTGGCGGCGGCGCTGGCCCGCTAAACTCCATTGAAGATGGGGAGGAATGACACCCAGCCACCCCTCCGCTAAGCCCCCCCCATGCCCCGCCCCCTCCCCCGCACGTTCCGCGTGAAATCCTTTGGCTGTCAGATGAACGTCTATGACGGCGAGCGCATGGGCGAGTTGCTGACCGCCGAGGGGATGACGCCCGCCGCCGAGGGCGAGCAGGCCGAGCTGACGGTGCTCAACACCTGTCACATCCGCGACAAGGCCACCGAAAAGGTCTATTCCGACATCGGCCGGCTG
>JAABUN010008211.1_pt1 | contig 10791 bp, 6 predicted proteins | sample 5559311 | NCBI WGS metagenome assembly JAABUN01 (sample SAMN10711877, study PRJNA513370) | rock metagenome | isolation source: Antarctica rocks | place: Antarctica: Victoria Land, Siegfried Peak sud
GGGCGCGAGGCCGCCGGCGGTCCGCATCAGGTTAGCGACGGTCCGGCGGCCGGGCGTCAGGATGGCGGCGCCGAGGAGCGTGACGCACCGGGCGAAGGTGGGCCGGGTGAAGTGCGGGGCGAGGGCCAGGAGCAGCGGCGCGGCCTCGGGCGGGAGGGTCATGGCGTCCGTCCGGGGCCGGGGCATCGGGTGCCGCTATCGTACCGGCCTGATCACCCAAAACTGCACAAGTCGAGCTAACAGAACCGGTCACGGGGCGAGCAGGCGGCCGGCGCGGAGGCGGATGCAGGCGTGGGCGAGGAACGCCCGGTGGATGTCCGACCGCTTCTCGTACAGGGCCTTCCGCCGCCGGTTCTGGCGGCGGATGGCGATGGGCTGCTCCGCGACGTACCGCCCGGCCCCCGGCCCCCGGCCCGCTCCCGCGCGTCGCCGGCCCGGTCCTTACGCCCCGTCGCCGAGCACCCGGGCCGGCGGCCGGTCCTCCCCGTCGGGGGCCGGCACCGCGAACTTGGTGCCGGCCACGAGCGGGACGAACTGGGTCACGTCGGGCCAGTTCGCTGCCGTCGCCGTGGGGTTCCGGGGCGTCCCCGCCCCGTCCACCGTCACGTGGTGCTTGCTCCCGCTCTTGCCCCGGTCCGTGGGGTTCGGGCCGGCGTCCGCCCCCAACCGCCCGCACGGTGGACGTGCCGACGGCCGCCCGGGACCAGTCGATCCGCCCGGCCCGGTCGAGCCGGTCGGGCGGCCCGGCGTGGATGCGGTCCCACGTCCCGTCGAGCTGCCGGTCCCGGGGGGCCGCCGGCAACTCATCCCGGACCCGCAGTTCAGCTCGGTCGTCCGGTCCTCCCCCGCCGCCCCCGTTCACAGGACGAGCAGGATGCCGGTCCGGGCCTGGCGGTTCGAGAGGCGGGGCCGGCCGCCCTGGCCCGACGGCGTGGGGGCGGGGGCAGCGGCTCGATCAGGTGCCACACGGCGTCGGGCAGGATCGGGCGGGACCGGGGCCGGGGCCGGCCTCCGGTCGGGGTTACCCCGTCGGCATGCGAACCGAGCCACCCCGCAGCCAGGTTCTGTTCGAGCCTGTTATCCTTCAGCATTTAGCATTACTACAAAGCGTCCCCCCCCGCCGGCCCGGTCGCTCGCCGTCAGCGTGCCGCCGTGGTCCTCGACGATCCGCCGGGAGATGGCCAGCCCGAGGCCGAGGCCGGTGTCCTTGGTGCTGGCGAAGGGCTGGAACAGTCGGGACCGGATGGCCGGCGATACGCCGGGGCCGGTGTCCGCCACCTCGACCGCGGCCCGGCCGGCGGGGCCGGCCCGGACGGTCACGAACAGCGTCCCGCCGGCCGGCATCGCGTCGAGGGCGTTCAGGCACAGGTTGAGGACGACCTGGCGGAGCAGGTCGGCGTCGGCGGTGACCGTCACCGGGTCGGCCGGCAGGCCGGTGTGGACGGCCACCCGTTGCTTGTCCGCCCGGCCGCGGACCAGGCTGACGACGCCGACCACCGCCGCCCCGAGGTCGGTCGGCCGGCGGACCAGGTCCGGCGGCCGGGCCAGGTCGAGGAACGTCTGGAGGGACCGCTCCATCCGCCGGACCTCGGCCTCGATGACGGCCAGGTCGTCCGCCGCCAGCCCGCCGCCGCCGGCCTCCTGCCCGGCCTGGACGAGCATCTTGATCGACGTGAGTGGGTTCCGAATCTCGTGCCCGACGCCGGCCGCGAGCTGGCCGACGGCGGCCAACTGCTCGGCCCGGAGGACCTCCCGCTCCCGCTGCTGGAGTTGCTGGACCACCTGCTCGATCCGCGCGGTCAGCCGGTCCATCTGCCCGTGCAGGCCGCCGAACCCGCCCTCGCCGATGACCACGATCTCCGGCTGGGTGGTGTAGGCGAGGATGCCGGCCGCGTCCCGGATGCGCACCTGGAGCCGATGCAAGGACCGGGTTAGGCCGCGGGCGATGCCGAACCCGAGGACCACCCCGGCGACGCCGCCGAGGCCGCCGACCACGGCCATCCCCCAGGCGAGCTGCCGCAGCACCCGCTCGTGGTGTTCGGCCGACGCCTCGATCCGCCGGCCGTTGTACAGCTTGAACTCCTGGCACGGCCGGAGAACCTCGGCCTCCAACAGCCGGGTGGCGTCCCGCCGGGCGGCCTCGCGGCCCGGCCGGTCCGGCGGCGGCAGGGCCTGCCACCCGGCCAGGTAGGCGGCGAAGTTGGCCTCCAGCCGCCCGTGCAGGAGCCGCTCCTCCGGCTGGTCGGCGGCCTGCTCGACGGCGCGCAGGAGTACCCGGACCCGGTCGTGCAGGACGGCCACCGACTCGACCCGGTCGTTCTGCAGGGCGATCAGGTCGGTCAGGCACTCCTCCAATTCGACGGCTACGCGCCGGCTCTCGACGTTCTCCCGGAGGACGCGGGTGACCTCCTCCTGCTGGCGGAACAGCGACACCGCCGTCACCCCACACAAGACCACCAGACACGCCCCGGCCAGGGCGGCCGGGGCGAAGTACCGCAGGCGGAACCCCATCGCGTCACCTCCCTCACCGGCCGGTATAGTAACCCCCGGACTGGGCCGGCGGCGGCCACGGTGACCGCCGCGGGGCCACTTGGTCGGGCACCGGCCGGCCGATTCGGGGTAAATCAACCGCCGGCCCCGGCCCGCCCGCGTTGGCACGCCCGGTGCTTGCTCCCTCCCGGCCCGACCCGCGACCCCGACGGCAGGTGAGATTGGTGGCCCTCAAAGACTCCGCCGCGCACGCCACTTCCGCCGGGACCGACCCGCCCGCGGACCGCCTCCGGGCCGCCGTCGCCCACGCCGCCCACCTGCTGCCGGCCCAGGGGCCGATCGGGGTGTTCATCCACCACAACACCCTGCACGCCTTCGAGCACCTGCGGTTCGACGCCGCCGTCGAGGCCGGGGGCGTCACGTTCGGGTGCGAGCCGTACCTGTCCGAGGACCGCTTCCGCGCCGAACTCGCCCGCGGCCGCATCCGCGTGTCCGGGTTACGGGCCGTCCTCGGCGACGACCTGGGCGACCGGGCGGGGGATATGGTGGCCGGGCTGGTGACCCGGCTCGACCTGCGGATGGCCATGCTCGAACACCCGGTCTGGGCCGGGTCGGCGGCCGAGTTGGAGTGGTTCCTGGCCGAGACGGACGCCCTCCGCCGGGTCCGCCCGGACGCCCCGGCGGCGGCCCGCGGGCGGCTCGTCGCGGAGACCCGGCGGTGGGCCATGCGGGACCTCCGCGGCCGCCCGGCCCCGGCCTGGGCGGCCGGGCTGCTGGCCCGGGACCGGGCGGACCGGATCGAGGACTGGGACGACGCCACCTGGGAGGCGTTCGCGCTCGAGTCGCTCTGGCACGCCTGCCGGGCCGGGGCCGAAGACCTCCCGGCCCCCGTCCCCCCGCCGCCGACCGGCCGGCACCGGAACCTCCTGCTCGCCGCCACCGAAGTGGACGCCGACATCCCGGTCCACGACCTGCTCGGCCGGTTCGCCGCCTCGTTCCTCGACCAGGGCATCGCCGGGTGGCCGCTGCCGGGCCGGGCCGCCGGGCTGTTCCCGACGTTCCTGCGGGTGTACGGCCGGGCCGGCGGGCCGCCGGAGCGGTGGCTCCGCGGCCTCCCCGCCGAGGCCGCCCGGCTGGCCGCCGGCGGGGTGACGCCGCTCGCGTCGATCGCCGAGTCGCTGGCCGCCCTCGGGGTCGACGAGGCGGAGTGGGCCGACTACCTGGCCGCCACGTTCCTCGCGCTGCGCGGGTGGGGCGGGATGATCCAGCACACCGAGACCCGGCCCGACCGGGTGCCCGTCCCGGCCCCGCCCGGCAGCCTGGAGGAGTTCCTGGCCGTCCGGCTGCTCCTCGACCGGCTCGCCGTCGCCGAGGTGGCCCGGGCCGAACTCGGGTACGCCGGCCCGCTCGCGGACTTGCGCGATGACCTCCGCCGGCGGGCCGGGTCGAAGCCCGGGCCGGGGGCGGCGGGCCGGGCGTTCCCGGTGTTCCAACTCGCCCAGGTGTTCGGCTGGCCGGCCGCCGACCTCGTGCAGCTCTCAACGGCCGACTGGGCGGCCCTGGTCGGTGAGGTCGAGGCGTTCGGCAACGTCGCCCGGCGGCGGGCGTTCCAACTGGCCTACGAGCGGCGGTTCCGGGTCCAGACCCTCGACGCCCTGGCCCTGCACGACCGCTTCCGGTTCCCGCCCGGCACCCGCCCGCAGTTCCAGGTCGTCACCTGCATCGACGAACGGGAGGAGTCGTTCCGCCGACACCTCGAGGAGGTCGCCCCGGCCTGCGAGACGTTCGGCGCGGCCGGGTTCTTCGGCATCGCCATGTATTACCGGGGCGTGACCGATGCCCACTTCGTCCCCCTCTGCCCGATCGTGATCCAGCCCCGCCACTGGGTCGAGGAGCAGGGGCCGGACGGCGGCGACCCCGGCCGCCGGCGGGCCAGGACGCGGCAGGCGATCGGCACGGCGTCGCACCGGCTGTACGTCGGCAGCCGGTCGTTCGTCGCCGGGGCGGTCCTGACGGCCGCCGTCGGGGTGCTGGCGACGATCCCCCTCGTCGCCCGGGTAATGTTCCCACGGCTGGCGGCCCGGGCGAAGCGGCGGTTCGGCCGGATCGGCCGCCCGGCGGGCCAAACCCGGCTGAAGCTGGAGCGGACGGACCCGCAGCCCGGCCCGGCCGGCGGCGGCCTCGGGTACGGCGTCGGCGAGATGTACGACATCGCCGAGCGGCTGCTCCGGGACATCGGCCTGACCCGCGGGTTCGCCCCGCTGGTGTTCGTCGTCGGCCACGGGTCGCACAGCATGAACAACCCGCACGAGTCGGCCCACGACTGCGGGGCGTGCGGCGGGGCGGTCGGCGGGGCGAACGGGCGGGCGGCCGCCCAGATGCTCAACGACCCCCGCGTCCGGGCCGAACTCGGCCGCCGCGGGATCGCCGTGCCGGCCGACACCGTGTTCGTCGGCGGGCTGCACAACACCTGCAACGAGTACGTCAAGGTCTTCGACAAGGACCAAATCCCGGCCACCCACCAGGACCGCTTCCGCGAGGCGGCGGCCGCCATCGAGGTGGCGCTCGACCGGAACGCCCATGAACGGGCGCGGCGGTTCGAGTCGGCCCCGCTGTCGCTGTCCGGGGAGGCCGCGCGGCAGCACATGGACGCCCGGGCGGAAGACCTCGCCCAGGTGCGGCCGGAGTGGGGGCACGCGACGAACGCCGCCTGCATCGTCGGCCGCCGGGAGCGGACCCGCGGGCTGTACCTCGACCGCCGGCCGTTCCTCGTCTCCTACGACCCGACCCAGGACGACCCGCAGGCCGCGATCCTGGCCCGCATCCTGGCGGCCGCCGGCCCGGTCTGCGCGGGCATCAACCTCGAATACTACTTCTGCCACGTCGACCCGGTCGGGTACGGGTGCGGGACCAAGTTGCCGCACAACATCACCTCCCTGATCGGGGTGATGGACGGGGCCCAGAGCGACCTGCGGCCCGGGCTGCCGTGGCAGATGGTCGAAATCCACGAGCCGGTCCGCATCCTGTTCGTCGTCGAGACGACGGCCGCCATCCTGACCGGGATCATGGACCGCAACGCGGACATCGGCCGGCTGGTCCGCAACGGCTGGGTCCAGATGGCGGTCCTCGACCCCGACTCCGGGGCCGTCCAGGTGTACCAGGACGGGGCGTTCCGGCCGTACACGCCGCAGACCGACCGGCTGCCGGCGGCGGCCACGTCGGCCGACTGGTACCGGGGCTGGCGCGGCCACCTCGACTTCGCCACCGTCGGCCCGCACCCCGTGGAGGCTCGCCTGGACCATGCCTGACGTGCCCGCGGTATTGACCGGGTTGGGGGCGACCGTCGTCGCCGCCCCGGCCGCCCTCGTGTTGTTCCTCGGCGCGGCCGCCGCCGGCACCCGGCCGGCGGAGCGGGCCGCCGGCCGGGCCGTGGCGGCGGCCGTCGTCGTCGGTCTGGCGGCCGCCCTGGCGGTACTCGTCGGGATGCTCGCGACCGGCACCCGGCACGTCGTCGTGGACTGCGGCGACTGGGTCGACATCGGCCTACCGCCCGCCGGCGGGCACGCCGAACCCGGCGGGGCCGCGGAGGCCCACTACCAGTTCGCCGTCAAGTTCGTGTTCGACCGGCTGAGTGTCCCGTTCGTCGCCCTGACGTTCGTCCTGTGCGGGACGGTCGGTGCGTTCTCGACGCGGTATCTGCACCGCGAGCCGGGGTACAACCGGTTCTTCGTGCTGTTCGCGCTGTTCCTCCTCGGCATGGTCGTGGCGGCCCTCGCGGACACGATCGAGACGCTGTTCTTCGGGTGGGAGCTGGTCGGGCTGTCGAGCGCCCTCCTGGTCGGGTTCTTCCAGGAGCGGGCTGGCCCGGCCCGGAACGCCCTGCGGGTGTGGGTGGTGTACCGGGTGGCGGACGCGGCCCTGCTCCTCGCGGCGGTGGCCCTGCACCACACGGCCGGGGAGGGGGACTTCGACAAAATCCTCGGGGCCGACCCGTGGCCGGGCGGGGCGGCGGCGGTGACCGCGACCCAGGCCCTCGTCGTCGGCGGGCTGCTGCTGATCGCGGCGGCCGGCAAGTCGGCCCTGGTGCCGTTCTCCGGCTGGCTGCCCCGCGCGATGGAGGGGCCGACGCCCTCGAGCGCCGTCTTCTACGGTGCGCTGTCCGTCCACCTGGGGGCGTACCTGCTGCTCCGCGTCGGCCCGATCCTGGACGCCGCCCCGGCCCTGTCCGCGGTGGTCTGCGTCCTCGGCCTGGTGACGGCCGGGTACGCGGCCCTGGTCGGGCGGGTGCAGACGGACATCAAGAGCGCCCTGTCGTTCGCGTCGCTCGCCCAGGTCGGCCTGATCGTGGCCGAGATCGGGGCCGGGTGGCGGTACGTCCCGCTCGTCCACCTGCTCGGCCACGCCTGCCTGCGGACGCTCCAGTTCCTGCGGGCACCGAGTGCCCTGCAGGAACACCGGATGCACGAGGACGCGACCGGCGGCCGGCTCACCCCCCGCGCCCGGCCGGCCGGGCGGGCCGGCGGCTGGGTGTACCGGTTCGCGCTCGAACGCGGCTACCTCGACGCCCTGCTGGCGGTGCTAATCGTTGATCCATTTACCCGGCTGTTCCGGGGGCTGGATGCCCTGGAGCGGCGGGCTACGGCGGCCCTGGCCGGTGCGCCGGCCCCGCCGCCGGCGGCCGGCCCGACCCCGGCGGCCGCGGACGCCGTTCCCGTGGAGCAACTCGTATGACCTGGCTGTCCGTCCCGTGGGCCGAAGTGGCGGTGGCCGTGCCGGTGGCCGGGGCGGCCGCCGTGTGGTTCGCCCGGGACACCCCGGCGGCCGCCGGCCGGGCGCTGGTTGCGTCGGTGGTCACGCTCGCGTGTGCGATGGCCGCGGGGGTGGCGTTCGCCGCCGGCGGCCGGCCGGGGCCGGCGTTCGCGGTGGACGGGCTGTCCGCCCCGCTCCTGCCGCTCGCCGCGCTGTTGCACCTGCTCACCGTCCTGGCGACGGCGCGGGTGAAGATGAACAAGTTGTCCCTGGCCGCGCACCTGGTCGGGGAGGCGCTGACCCTGGCGGCGCTAGCGTCCGTCGACCCGTGGCCGCTGGCCGGGCTGCTCGTGGCCGGGGTGGTCCTGCCGTACCTCGAACTGGCCAACCGCGGGCGGCCGACGCGGGTCTATGTGATCCACATGGCGGCGTTCGCCGGGCTGATGCTGGCCGGGGCGGCCGGGGCCGGGACCGCGTGGGGGGCGGTCGCGGTACTGGCGGCGGTCCTGGTCCGGACCGGCGGCGTGCCGGCCCACCTGTGGGTAGCGGACCTGTTCGTCAACGCCACGTTCGGCACCGCGCTGCTGTACGTCGCCCCCCTCCCGGCGGTGGTGGCGGCCGTCCGGCTGGCCGTCCCGGCCGCCCCGGACTGGGCGCTGCACGCGGCCGGGGTGGTGGCGCTGGTGACCGCCGTCTACGCGGCCGGGCTGGCGGTCGTGCAGCGGGACGCCCGGCGGCTGGTGGCGTGCCTGTTCCTGAGCCACGCGGCGCTTGTTTTGGTCGGGCTGGGCCTCGACTCGCCGATCGGGCTGACCGGGGCGTTGTGCCTGGCGGTGTCGGTGACGCTGTCTGTCGGCGGGCTGGGGCTGACCGTGCGGGCGCTCGAGGCCCGGCACGGCCCGCTCGCGCTGACCGGCCACCGCGGGCTGTACGACCAGTCGCCGGCGCTGGCCGGGTGCTTCCTGCTGACCGGCCTGGGGGGCGTCGGGTTCCCTGGCACGATCGGGTTCGTGGCCGCGGAACTCGTCGTGGACGGGGCCGTGGCGGTGAACCCGGCGGTCGGGGTCGGGGTCGGGCTGGCCGCGGCGTTGAACGGCATGGCCGTCCTGCGGGCGTACTTCGCGCTGTTCGCCGGCCGCCGCCCGGTGACCGCCCTGCCGCTCGGGATCACGCCGCGGGAGCGGGTCGCCTGCCTGACCCTGGCCGCGCTGATCGTCGGCGGCGGGCTGGTCCCGCAGCCGGGGGTGGCGGACCGGCACGCGGCGGCGGCCGCGGCCCTGGCGGCGCGGGCGGCCCCGGTTCCCACTTCAGATCAACCGGCGAAGGGACCGGGGCGGACCGTGGCGGAGCAGTCGGGGTCTCGCTAAACTGATGCGAGGCGTTCGCCGGTCGCCCCAACCGGGTGCCGCCGAACCGAGGGCCTGTCCGTGTCCCGTCTCCGATTCGCACTACCACTCCTGGTGTCCGCGGCCCTGGTTGCCCCGGGGCCGGCCGCCGACCCGTTCGCGTTCGCGGACGGCGACCGCGTCGTCTTGCTGGGCAGCACGCTCATCGAGCGCGAGCAGAAGTACGGCTATTGGGAACTCGCCCTGACCCTGAAGAACATCGATAAGGCCGTCACGTTCCGCAACCTGGGCTGGAGCGGCGACACGGTCCACGGCGAGGCCCGCAACGGCTTCGACCCGGCCCCCAAGGGGTTCGAGCGGCTGGTCGGCCTCACGACGGAACTGAAGCCGACGGTCGTCGTGGTGTGCTACGGGCACAACGAGTCGTTCGACGGCCCCGCCGGGGTGGCCAAGTTCGCCGCCGGCCTCGACAAGCTCCTTGATGCGCTGACCCCGACCAAGGCGCGGGTCGTGCTGATGTCGCCGACGCCCTTCGGGTGGCTAAGCCAACTCGCGGACGTTGGTGCGAAGAACAAAAATCTGGCGCTGTATCGGGACGTGATCCGGGCGGCGGCGGAGAAGCGGAAGCTGGGGTTCGTGGACCTGTTCGAGAGGTTGGACCGGTGGACCCCCGGAAACCCGGTTTACATTGAGTACACCACCAACGGATTGCACCCGACGCCGGAGGGGTATCAGCACGCGGCTTGGCGTCTGGCCGGGCCGATCGACCGACGGCTCGACGGCCCCGCGGCGGACGCACTCCGGGCCAAGATCGTCGAGAAGAACCGCCTGTTCTTCTACCGCTGGCGGCCGCAGAACGAGACGTACCTGTTCGGCTTCCGTAAGCACGAGCAGGGGTCGAACGCCGCCGAGGTCGCCGCCTTCGATCCCCTCGTCGCGGCGGCCGAGAAGGAGATCGCGGCGTTGAAGGCGGCCGCCAAGTGACGGCTTTGCTCCCCCTCTCCGAAACGGAGAGGGGGTTGGGGGGTGAGGTGGCTCGGGCATCTCCACGCCGGCCAAAGCAACCTCACCCCCCGCCCCCTCTCCGAAACGGAGAGGGGGAGCCAGACTCTCCCTGACTCCCGGACATCCCATGCGCCGCCTCGCCCTGCTCGCGCTGCTCCTCGCCCCGCTCCCCGCATCGGCCCAGCGCGACGCCCGCGTCCCCGACCCCGACCCGGAACTCGAACGCCGGACGTTCGTTGTCCCGGACGGGTTCGAGGTCAACCTGTTCGCGGCCGACCCGATGCTCGCCAAGCCGGTTCAGATGAACTTCGACCCCCAGGGCCGGCTGTGGGTGGCGGCCAGTGCCGTCTACCCGCAGATCAAGCCGGGCGAGAAGGCCGACGACAAGGTTCTCATCCTTGAAGACACCGACGGCGATGGGAAGGCGGACAAGACGACCGTGTTCGCCGACGGCCTGCTCATCCCGACCGGCGTGCTGCCCGGCGACGGCGGGGTGTACGTGGCCGACAGCACCGACCTCGTCCACTTCTCGAACCCCGACCCGGTGACCGGCAAGGCCCGGACCAAGCGGATTGTGCTGAGCGGCTTCGGCACCGAGGACACGCACCACATCCTGCACACGCTGCGGTGGGCACCCGGCGGGGCGATGACGTTCAACCAGTCGGTCTACATCCACAGCCACATCGAGACCCCGCACGGCGTCCGCCACCTCAACGCCGGCGGCGTCTGGCAGTTCCGGCCCGACGCGGTCGATTTGAACGTGTTCGTCCGCGGGTTCTGGAACCCGTGGGGGACGCAGTCCGACCGCTGGGGGGCGACGTTCGCCACCGACGGGGCCAACGGCGAGGGGCCGACGTACCTGGTGCCGGGGGCGGCCTACCCGGCCGCCGACAGCGCCCCGCGGCTGTTGCACGGCCTGAACCCCGGCAGCCCGAAGCACTGCGGGTTGGAGGTGCTTTCGGGGAGGCACCTGCCGCCGGAGTACCAGGGGAATCTGGTCACCAACGACTTCCGCGGCCATCGGGTCTGCCGATTCGTCCTGCGCGACGACGGGGCGGGCTACCAGTCCCAGGAGAAGCAGGAACTCATCAAGAGTACGCACCCGGCGTTCCGGCCGATCGACGTGGCGATGGGGCCGGACGGGGCGGTGTACGTCGCCGACTGGTACAACCCGATCATCCAGCACGGCGAGGTCGACTTC
>JAABUN010008212.1_pt1 | contig 10787 bp, 10 predicted proteins | sample 5559311 | NCBI WGS metagenome assembly JAABUN01 (sample SAMN10711877, study PRJNA513370) | rock metagenome | isolation source: Antarctica rocks | place: Antarctica: Victoria Land, Siegfried Peak sud
CACAGGAGCGTCATCATCCGGTACACTGCTTCCGGCATCGGGGACCTCCCTCGTAGCGCGCGATCTCAGCACTCGCACTCTATCAAAGGTGGCTCCCCGATGCCTTCAGTTAGCGAAAACTAGAGTTGTATGACAGTGCTTATCATCTCGCCAGTCGCCGAGTAGCCGATCTGCGTCATCATTGACGGCATTTGTTCGCTATCGTAGTAGCCAACAATATTCGCGGGCTGGGTGGTGCCATCAGCAAAGGTGGCTTCCACGCGAATAGGCTCGCGCACCTGACTTGTAAAGTTTTCGATCGCCTCTACGGGCGAAACATTATCTCCCGTAGGTAGCCAGAACGAGCCTATCTGATACCGCATTAGGTTGAGCATTTCGGTTTCGCCCACCTCGAAAGTTACCGTGAAGAGAGAGGGGCCCGACGCAGGTATGCCGCTTAATGGCGATGTCCTGAGACTTTTGTGAGGGACCGAGCCGACTTGCGAGCCGAGGGCTTGGAGTAATGCCGTCTTCCCGACATTATTTCTGCCGACAATAACGTTGAAACCTGGTCTGAAGGTAATATCGCCGGAGTCGAAAAAACTTTTGTAGTTCCTCACCCTGAAGTTTGTGATACGCATTAATATCCCCTCATCTAAAACTGGTTTAGACTTCCCATCTTACCTTGAACTTAACAACGCATGTTCGCATAACCCCCCCTACAGCGACACTTTGACGTTTGTACTGTGTTCTTGCCCGTCCACCTTGGGCGAGGAGGTCGCGACCGTACTTGCGCCGCAAGAGTCCGGAACGGGAAGTGTCGCTGTAGGGACCCCTCAGCATGTTGAAAAAGCCGGTGGCCTGGCGGTAGTATGGTCGCCTTGCTCATGCCGCGAGGAAGGATTGCCATGTTGGGGCCACCGAAGACGCGCTGCCTGGACCGGCCGGTGCTGGCCTCGTTGGAAGACCTGATGCCGGCGGGCCACTTCTATCGCCACCTCGATGCCGCGCTCGACCTCGGCTTCGTGCGCGACTGGGTCCAGGGCCGCTATGCCGAGCGCGGTCGGCCGAGCATCGACCCGGTTACCTTCTTCAAGCTGCAGCTCATCATGTTCTTCGAGGGCACCCGCTCCGAGCGTAAACTCATGGAGACGGCCAGCCTCAATCTGGCGCACCGCTGGTACCTCGGCTACCACCTGGACGAGCCGCTGCCCGACCATTCCAGCCTGACGCGCATCCGGGACCGCTACGGCCTGGCGACCTTCCGCCGCTTCTTCGATCGCGTGATCCAGTTGTGCGTCGACGCCGGGCTGGTCTGGGGCGAGGAGCTCTTCTTCGACGCGACGAAGATTCGCGCCAACGCCGCGATGGCCTCGGTCGTGCCCCGCCTGCGCGAGGTCGTGGACGGCCACTTGGTGGACCTCTTCCCGCCGAACCGCGCGGAGGCGGCAGCGGGCGACACGCCGGGAGAGGCCCCGGGAGAGGCCGAGAGCGGCGGAGACGCGGACATCCCCGCGCCGACCCCGCTTCGCCGGTCGACGGTGCCCGCCGAGGGCGAGTCGCTCGCTGAGGCCTCTGCCCCAGCGTCCACCCCACCCCGGTGGGACCTCTTGGAGCAGTGTCGCCTTGATCCGGCGCGCCCGCCCGCGCGCGGCTACGAACGCAAGAGCGACTGGTGTGTGAGCGCGACCGATCCGGACGCGGCGCTGATGAAGGCCGCTGGGCAGCGCGCCGCCCTCGGCTACCACGACCACTACGTCGTGGATGGCGGCAGGGCGCGCGTGATCCTCCACGCCCTGGTCACGCCGGCGGATGTGATGGAGAACGAGCCGATGCTCGACCAGCTCCGGCGGGTCCAATTCCGTTGGAAGCTCGCGCCCAAGCGCGCCGTCGCCGACACCACATACGCCACGGCTGAGAACATCCGGGCGCTCGAGGAAGGTGGGATTCGCGCGTATCTGCCCTTGCCCGACTGGGACCGCACGTCCTACTTCGGCCCGTCGCGGTTTGTCTACGACGCCGAGCGGGACGAGTACCGGTGCCCGCAGGGCGAGCCGCTGCGGCGCGAGACCGCCAAGTATACCGAGCGCGTCGTCATGTACCGCGCGGCCCCGGCCACCTGCAACGCGTGCCCCCTGAAAGCTGCGTGCACGACGAGCGACGCTGGGCGCCTCATCCACCGCTCGTTCGACGCCGACTATCTCGAGCGGGTGCGCGGCTACCACGCGACGGCGGCCTACCGCAAGGCGATGCGCAAGCGCCAGGTCTGGCCCGAGCCGCTCTTCGCCGAGGCGAAGCAGTGGCACGGCCTGCGCCAGTTCCGCCTGCGCGGCCTGCAGCGGGTGAACATGGAGGGGCTGCTGGTCGCGGCCGGGCAGAACCTCAAACGCTGGCTGGGCGCGACCGGCTGGGGCCGTCGCCACGGCCCGACGGGGAGCCTGTCTGTCACCGGCACGCCCAACCGCGTTGCTCATCGGGCCGTACTGGGCAGCGGATCGCCGCCAGGGACCCCCTAACGGCAAGGGAGCACACATTCGACTGGCACCCATCCGCCTGGCGGCATATTCGGCCGCGCAGCCATTTTTCAACACGCTGCCCTATTCTGCGAACCACCCGCCCCTCTTCTTGGCTTGACACCGTCTTCTCTGGTTCTAAATAATGGCCTCAGTCGCATGTTATGCGAGCCACATTTCGCGGCAATCCGAGATTGAGCGCACGGTGCCGATCCCCTATGCTGGGGACCAAGGAGGACGCCCGACTATGAACACACCAACCACACCCATCGCCACCCGCACCCTCGACGGTGCGCTCGCCGCCTTCCTCCGGGCCCAGGAGGGCAAGAACCGCCGCCCGGCCACCCTCGCCGCCTACCGCACCGACCTGGCGCAATTCGTCGCCTGGGGCTGGCGGCGAGGATCTGACTGCGACGGCGCTTGTAGGCATTCGAGGAGCGCAGGCCCAGTTCCATCGCATCGCGCTCGGCGTCCGTCAGCGGACGCACAAAGAGAGGCGCTTGCATGACCCAGATCTACCACCTGCCCGACCATCCGCCCTGAAGCTGCCCTGGCAATACGCGGGCCACTTGACGCCGCCTTTCACCAATACGTGTCGGATTGCGTTCCTCCCCCGCTCATCGGCTGGCCGGGCACCCGCTGGGCGGCGGGGTGGCGAGCCGCAGCGATGCCGGGGGTGCGGGCCGTTCCCCCACACGCCATTGCCGACCAGCGCACTCAAGGAATCAGCAGCAGCTTGCCGGTCGTGCCGCGCCCGGCGAGATCGCGGTGTGCCTGGGCGGCGTCGGCGAGCGGATAGGTCTGGCCGATGCGGAGCGCGAGCTTGCCATCGCGCATCCAACCGAAGAGGTCGTTCGCGCGCCGAAGCAGTTCTTCGCGATCGAGGGTATAGAAGCCGAGCGAGGGGCGCGTGAGGAAGAGCGAGCCGCGCGTATTGAGGATCTGGGGGTCGAAGGGCGGCACCGGGCCGCTCGACTGGCCGAAAAGGACCATGTAGCCGCGCGGACGGAGCGAGTTCAGGCTCCCCTCGAAGGTGTCCTTGCCGACGCCATCGTAGACGACATCGACCCCCTTGCCGCCGGTCAGCGCCTGCACCCGCGCCACGAAATCCTCCTGCGAGTAGAGGATCACCTCGTCGGCCCCGGCACCACGCGCGAGCGCGGCCTTCTCCGCTGTGGAAACGGTCGCGATGACCCGCGCGCCGCGCAGCTTCGCCATCTGGCACAGCAGCAGGCCCACGCCGCCAGCCGCCGCGTGGACGAGGCAGGTGTCGCCCGCCTTGAGCGCGTAGGTCGAATGCGTGAGATAGTGGGCCGTCATCCCCTGGAGCATCGCCGCCGCCGCATCGCGCCCGCTCACGCCGTCCGGCACGGGGACGAGCTTGCCGACCGGGACGACGGCCCGGCTGGCATAGGAGCCGAATTGGTCCTTCCAGGCGACCCGCTCGCCGACCGCGAAGCCGGTCACACCGGGGCCGACCGCCTCGATGGCACCCGCCCCTTCCTGGCCGAGGCCGAGCGGCAGCGCGTTCTTGTAGAGGCCGGTGCGGTGGTAGATGTCGATGAAATTGACCCCCGCCGCCTCGACCGCCACGCGCACTTCGCCCGCCCCCGGCTCCGGGGTGGCGACCTCCTCATGGCGCATCGCCTCGGGACCGCCGAATTCATGGACCCGGATCGCGTTCATCGAGTTCCTTTCTCCTATCGGGTGCTATGGCACCGCGCGCCGTGGCGTTTTGCGCACGCCCTCCCGCCGTCAGCCCGCCCACGCCCGCGTTCGAGAGCGCGCGTCCGTCGCTCAGTCACCTTCTGACGACTGCCGACCGACGACCGACGACTCCCCGAACCAACGCCGCGTCAATCGTCGCCGCCACTTGGCCGATTGGGAGAGGGATACTCGACGATCTTGTCCCACTCATCCGCCGCCGAGCGCGCCACGAAGGCGACCAACGGCTCGTCGCCGATATTGTGGACCTCGTGCGGGATGCCCGGCTTGATGTAGATGAAATCCCCCGCCTCGTTGATGACTTCCTGTCGCAGCCCCTCGCCATAGGTGTGTTTCACCCGCCCTTGCACGATGAACAGCATCACCTCGAAACCGGCGTGGATGTGGGCGTAGGCGATCGCCCCCGGCGGCACCGTGGCGACATTGATCGAGAGCGCGGTGGAGCCGACGTTCTTGGCCGAGATGCCCTGCATGTACTGGATGCCGTTCCAGGCCCGCCCGCCGCCGCCGCCGCGCAGGACGGTGATCCCTTCCAACGCCTCGACCGCGCCCGGATCGAGCGCGCCGCTCCCTTCGGTATCCGTCGCCATCTTCCCCCCTCCGCTAGCGCGCAAGCGTCGCGCCCGACGCACATAGTACCGCCGGGCGGGGAACTGTCAACACTGTCAATGAGGAGCCAGGCGCATAGGCGCGGTTGCAGTCGGCCGCAGGCGGCAGCGCGGCGCGGGCCGGGCGGCGATGCCGTCCGGCCTACGCAGAGAACTTCGATCGGGGCGCTACTTCTTCTTCTGCGCGATGGCGAGGTTGGTGATCGCCTGGGCGCGCAGGACGAACTTGCTCTCCGCGAGCTGGCGGATGGTCTTGATGTTGAACGCTTTCTTCAGCGCCTCGGCATCGGTCGCAGAGACCCCTTCCAACGCTTCCACCGGCGAGTCGGCCAACTCCTCGAAATCCTTGGACTCGTAGGCCTTGTCGACGTGCTTCCCGATGTCTGCCATGTTCGTCTCACCTCCTGCTGCGTTGTACAGTGCCGAATATAAGGAGGGATCGTTCCCGCAGGGCGCAGTGTACGGCGTGGCCGGGAGAAGATCAAGCTCCCAATACAGCCAGGGGACGATTCAGTGTTTTGTGCGGCGGAGGCGCGTGGTATTACCGACGTGGCAGGCGGTTGAGGCCCCGCTACGCTCTGCCACCACCCGCCTCGACCACCCGCCTCGACCGCCTGCCACCCTCTCCACACCCACCCGCCACCTTCGCCGCGTTCGCCCCTCAAACCGACCACACCTTGCCCCGCCGCCCGTTACCCGCACCGCCACACCCCCGAGTTGCCCCGCCGCAACTCGTGGCGGATACTCTGCCTTGCACATGAGGCGGATGCTCACCAATCGAGATAGCTGAAGGAGGGTAGCATGGCAGCGGAGATGCGTCCGGCGCAGGCGGCGATCGCGAGTCTCCTGGCGCACGGGGTCGATACGATCTTCGGGCTGGACGGCGACCATGTGATCGCCCTCTTCGACGCGTTGGGCGACGCGCCGACGATCCGCCCGATCACCGTGAAGCACGAGAACAACGCGGCCATCGCCGCCGAGGTCTACGGTCGCCTCACCGGTAGGCCGGGCGTGGTCATCTGCACGGCGGGGCCCGGCGCGACCCACTCCCTTTCTGGGGTGGCGGGCGCATATGCGGCGGGCGCACCGCTCGTCCACATCTCCGGCGGCGTGCCAAGCGATGCGGCGCGAGAGGCGTTCCACGGCGTCGACACGCCCGATTTCCTCCAGGCCGCCTTCACCCCGGTGACGAAATGGTCGGTGCGCGTCGAGGACGCGACCGACATCCCCGCTGTCCTCCGCCGCGCCTTCGCGCTCGCCGTCGCCGGGCGACCGGGTCCCGTCCATGTGGAGATCCCGCTGAGTACCCTGGGACAGGGGCCATTCGCGGTCGCCGACGCCGACCTGGCCCCCCTGCCGCTCCCGGACGCGCCCGCCCTCGACCTCGACGCCGTACTGGCGCGGCTCGACGGTGCCGCGTCGGTCGCCATCGTGGTGGGGAAGAATGCGCTGTGGCCCGCCGTGAGCGCGCAAGTTGTCCGCCTCGCAGAGCGCGTGGGCGCCCCGGTGGCGCACGCCTGGGACGCCCACGCCGCGATGCCGACGGTCCACCCCCTGTCGATCGGCGTCTATCGCGGCCCGAGCGGCAGCCACCCGCTCGCGCACGAGGCGCTGGCGGAGGCGGAAGTGGTGCTGGGAATCGGCGTGCGCGTCGGCACCGAGACGGCGGCCCAACTCGCCGCACTGGTCGGCGAACGCCTGCTGCTGCTCGACGCAACCGACGCGGCGGACGCGGCGCTGGCCCTCGCCGCGCCTTCCACCGGCGCGCTAGCCGAGGCGCTGGGGGCGCTGGCCGAGGAGTGCCGCCCGCGCCCGGCGTCTGCGGCGACCCTCGCCCGGTGCGCTCGCGCGCAGACGTTGCAACAGCGGGGGCTCGATCTGGAACTGGCGCGCTACGCCGACGATCGACCGTGGCACATCGGCCACGCGCTCGCCGCGCTGGCGACGCGGATGACGCCGGAGATGCTGGTCGTCAGCGATGTCAGCCAGGTGAAGCTCTGGACGCCGCTGCAAATCCCCGCGTTCACCCCCGAGTCGCACTTGCAACCGGGCTCGTGGGGTGCCATGGGCTACGCCGTGCCCGGCGTGTTGGCGGCGGCGCTGGCCCGTCCCAACAAGAAGGTGATCGGCCTGACCGGCGACGCCTCGTTCCAGATGGCGTGCAGCGACTTCGGCACGATCTGCCAACTCGGCTTGCCGGTCGTGATCGCCGTCCACGCCGACGGCCAGATCGGCATGATCCATCACGCCCTGCGGACCACCTTCGGGCGCACCCACGCGACGGAGATCGGGCACGTCGATTTCGTGCGTTACGCCGAGGCATTCGGGGCGCGCGGCATCCGCGTGACGGAGCCGGGCGACGTGGGCGCGGCCTGGGACGAGGCGCTGGCCGCCGACGGCCCGGTCCTGCTGGAACTGCGCGCCGGGCACCTCTTCCCCTTCCCCTGGCCAGTCGGGCGGCTGGTGGCGCAAGCGGGCGGCTGACTGGCATACCCTCGCGACGAGTCCGAAACGCCCCCCGCGCCGACCCGATCTGGGAGTCAACACACCATCACGAGAAGGGACCATGGCAGCAATCGCCGTCTCGACCTGGAGCCTGCATCGCACCCTCGGGCCGACCTATCACGGCCTCGCGCCCGACGGCGAGCGACCGCGCACCCACCCCTACGGCGAGGGCGCGACAACCCTGCTCGACCTCCCCGCCGCGCTGGCGGCGCACGGCCTCCACCACCTGGAGATCTGCCACTTCCACGTCCCGCGCACCGACGCCGCGTACCTCCGCGACTTCCGCGACCGCCTCGCGGCGGCGGAGGTCGCCCTGACCACGCTGCTGATCGACGCGGGCGACATCACCGCCGCCGACCCCGCGCCCCGCGAGCGCGACCTGGCCGCCATCCACGACTGGCTCGACATCGCCGCCACGCTCGGCGCGCGCCGCGTGCGGGTCGTGGCGGGCGAGGGCGACCCGGCGGATGCGGCGGCGGTCGCGCGCAGCGTCGCGGGCCTGACGGCGCTGGCGCGGTACGGGCAATCGCGCGGCGTGGCGGTGATCACCGAGAACTGGCGGCGGCTCGGCGACGATCCCGCGACCCTGCTGACCATCCTCGACGGCACCGGGGGACAGGTCGGCCTCTGCGCCGACTTCGGCAATCTGCGCCCTGCTGGCCGGGACGACGCCCTGCGCCTCCTCCTGCCGCGCGCCACAACGGTCCACGCCAAGGCCGAACACCCCGGTGGGCGGCTCGACCAGGCCGACTTCAGCCGCTGCCTCGACCTCGCGCGCGACGCCAAGTTCAACGGCGAGTACGTGCTGATCTTCGACGGCCCGCAAGAAGAGTGGGCGGGACTCGCGGAACTTGCCGCGATCGTGCGGCCCTACGCCGCCTGACTCGAGCGCCGCCCGTCCCCACCCTCCCCGCGTCGGGGAGGGTCGCCGCCGCAGCGGCGGGGAGAGGTCCGTCCCCTCACGTCTCACGTCTCACATCTCACGTCTCACGTCTCCCCCCACCCTCCCTTTCAGGGGAGGGTCGCTGCCACAGCAGCGGGGAGGGGTCACCCCGTCAGCGCCACAGCGACTCGGTGCTGCCGCTGGTCGGCTGGGGACGGAAGTTGCGCTCGGCCAGCAGCTCGAGGTTCAGGTCGGTGCCGAGGCCGGGGCCGGTCGGGAGGTCGAAGTGGCCGTCATTGAAGGCGACCGGCACGGTGCAAAGCTGGTCGCGCAGGGCACGCTCCCCTTCCATCTGCTCCAGGACCAGGAAGTTGGGGATCGCGGCGGCGAGGTGCATCGCCGCCAGCGTGCAGATCGGCCCGCCCGGATTGTGCGGCGCGATCGGGATGTAGTAGGTATCGGCCAGCGACGCGATCTTCCGCACCTCGGTGATCCCGGCGGCGTGCATCAGGTCGGGCTGGGCGATCTTGCAGCCGCCCCCTTCGAGCAGTTCGCGATACTCCCAGCGCGACAGCAGCCGCTCGCCGGTCGCGATCGGCACCGGCAACTCGTGTTGAAGGCGGATCATCGCCCGCGCGTTCTCGAAGGGGATCGGCTCCTCGAACCAGCCGGGGCGGTAGGGCAGGAAGGCGTTCGCCGCCATAAGCGCCGTGCGCGGCGACAGGCGCTCGCCGCACTCCACGTAGATCTCGGTATCCGGCCCGGCCCCCTCGCGCGCGGCGGCCATCAGCGCGGTCGCGTCGGCGATGGCGCGGGCCTCGTTCTCGCGCAGGCGGTTTGGGTCGAATGGCCCCCACTTGAAGGCGGTGAAGCCGCGCCGGGTCGCCTCGCGCGCGCCCTCATAGGCCCCCTCCGGCGTGGTCACCCCGGCAAGCCAATGGCTGGCGTAGCCGCGCAGGCGCGTACGGAATGGCCCGCCGAGCAGGCGGTAGACCGGCACGCCGAGCCGCTTCCCTTCGAGATCCCAGAGGGCGATGTCGAGCGCGGCCATCGCCGTGGCGAGGGTGGGGCCGCCGCGCCAGCGCCAGGCGTGGTACAGCGCCTGCCAGTGGCGCTCCGGCCCGGACGGGTCCTGGCCGATCAGCACCGGGCTCAGCTCGCGGATCGCCGCCTCCACCGACTCGATCGCGCCGTGCAGCGAGCCCTCGCCCCAACCATACAGCCCATCGTCGGTCGTGACTTTCACGAAGAGCCAGTTGCACCACTCGATCCAGTACTTGAAGGTCTCGATCTTGACGATCTTCATGCCAGCAGCCTCCTTCGGCGCGATCCTCAGTCGCCGGTCCCCGCCGATTCCATCGCCGGGATCCACTCATCCAGCACCCAGCGCAGGTACTCGACGTAGCGGAGGGTCGAGCGGACGCGGTCGCCGTTGCCGCCCTCGTTGCAGACCCAGCCCCGGAAGCCCGCGCGCCAGAGGGTGACGGTCGCCTCGCGGAAGTCGAGGTCGCCGCCATCGAGATCGGTGTTCCAGGCGAAGGCGCGGCCGGCCTCGGGGGCCACCACGCGCCGGTAGTTCTTGACTTCCCAATAGTTGGTGCGGGGCGCGAGTTGGGCCAGTTGTTCCCGCCAGGCGCCGCGCGGCTCGTGGGCGACGCGATACCAATTGCCGATGTCGGGATTCACCCCCACGTTCGGCTCGTCCAGCAGCCGCAGGAGTTTCAGGCACCCCGCAGCGGTGTCCTGCAACCCGTCGTCGTGCAGCTCGATCGAGAAGTCGGCCCCGAACGCGGCGCAGGCGCGAACGAACGGGCGCAGTTCGGCGGCGGCGACGCGGTAGGTCTCGTCGCTGGCATGTTCGCCCCGGAAGAGAGGGCGCGCGGCCAGTTGGTGCGGGTCGAGGCCCTGCGGCAGCGGCACGTTGAGGCTGAGGTCCACGATCGCCGGGCGCAAGACGCGGCAGACGGCGAGGATATGGTCGCAACGCTGCCGGTCAGCCGCCAGAAACTCGGGCATGAACAGCGACTTGCGGAGGCCATTGAACCCGGCGACTTCCAGCCCCGCCGCCCGGATCGCTGCCGCCAAGCCGACGAAACGTTCGGGCGGCGTCCGGTAGAAATCCGGCAGGTTGTCGTAGAGGACGACCCCCTCGATGCCGCGCGCGCGCCACCAGGCGAGTCGCCGGGTCAACTCCTCGGGTTGCTCGAAGAGGAGGCGGTCGTCCGCCCCCGCCAGCGCCACGGCCAGGCCCATCGCCAAGCGCATCGTCCCCCCTCTCGTTCGCGCACCTCTCGCCTCATGGTGCCGCAGTATAGCGCGCCGCCGAGCGGGGCGGGGGCGACGAACGCGCCTGGGGGTATATCGCGGAGACAGACACGTCGCCCCGGCTCTTGGCGGCAAAGCCACCCTGGGAAGCGACGCGGCCTCCCGCTATCCTTATCGTCGGCATCGTCGGCATCGTCGGCATCGTCGGCATCGTCGGCATCGTCGGCATCGTCGGCATCGTCGGCATCGTCGGCATCGTCGGCATCGTCGGCATCGTCGGCATCGTCGGCATCGTCGGCATCGTCGGCA
>JAABUN010008213.1_pt1 | contig 10786 bp, 11 predicted proteins | sample 5559311 | NCBI WGS metagenome assembly JAABUN01 (sample SAMN10711877, study PRJNA513370) | rock metagenome | isolation source: Antarctica rocks | place: Antarctica: Victoria Land, Siegfried Peak sud
CCTACTAGGTCACTTCCACCACGCTGATCGCGCCAGGTGTCTCCCGCCCGGCCGACGGATCACTTACAGGGCAACCTGTTGGTGCCGGCCGATAGCAGAGTCAGGCCGGGCGGGAGAACACCACCATCCTCATCCCTGCCGATAGCCGCGACCAGCGGGAGCCGACGTTATCCTCGGTTGGATGGCTGCGTCGGCTGCGCATACGATATCGAGTTGCGGCTGGCGCATGCCGCACTGGACGGCCCGGGAGTAGGCAGCGACCGGCTTTGCAAGCGCAGCGTGCGGCGCGCGTTGCAGATCACGCAGGTGCGATGCGCGACCGCACGAGCTCGGCCAGGTCACCAACCGTCCGGAGGTCGCGCAGGTCAGCTTGGCCGAGGAGGACGTCGTAGTCCTCCTGCAGCTCGATGGCCATCTCGACCAGCCGGAAGCTCTCGGTCACCAGGTCGGTGAGGACGGCGTCCGGTGCTACCCGCGCCTCCCGCAACTTCAGGATCTCGGCGATCCGCAGCCGTACGTTGTCAGCGGTAACGGGCACCTAGCGATCCTCCTCGTGCTTCGTGACCAGGAACGCGAGGCGCTCGTCGTACTCCTGGAGCGTCTTCGCGTAGATCTCACAGTCGGCCGCCTTGTTGCGGTCCAGGGTCTCCTTGATGTGCTCCTTGCCGTACTGGTCCTCCATGCCCTGCAACGCCTCGCGTACCCAGTGCAGGTGCCACTTCTCATCCACCATGATGCGGCTGAACGTCGTGGCGACCTCGGGATGCAGGCCCGGAAGTTTGAGGTGACGGGAGTACTGGTGGATCACCCGCTGCTCGAACACCAATGTGACGGCCAGGATCTCCATGAGGTTGACCGGCAGCCCGACCGCCTCGAGGTACTGGTCCTGGTAGCCCGAGGTCAGCTTCATCGGGCGCGCGCCCAGCCGGTCGATGCACGACGTCCAGTACCACGCGTGCTGCGCCTCGTCGGCAAAGTGCTTGGTGAGGTCGTGCTGGATCGGTCCCGGCCGCAGCGTCCGCGCCAGCCGCCCGAAGAAGAGCGAACCGTTGATCTCCGATGCGCGGTAGTAGCTCAGCACGAACAGCTCGTCGTCAGAGAGGGCCATCGTTGCCTCGCAGGGTAGCGACAGAAAGGCTGCCGGCTAAGACGTCTGCGCTAGCGTAGCGGAGCACTTGTCCGTCCGGACCCGTTGCGGTTCCGCGGCGGGCGCACGGGTCGGACAGCTCGAAGTCGAGCAGTACGGACTGGCTGTTGTCGGGGAAAGCCTTGAACAGTGCCTCCTTGATCGTCCAGAGCCGCACCAGCCCTTGCGCAGTTCGCGCCGCCTCCTGCTCTGACGAGCGAAGGAAGAAGCGGGCCATTCGTGGGTGCACGTATGCGCGCCACGCCTCGAAGTCGATGCCGATCCCGGCGAGGGGGGAGTCCGACCGCACGGCAACAGCAGTCCCGTCCGAGTGCGACAGCGACAGCGACGGGTGCGGGAACCTCAGCGTCGACGTGTCACCGCCGCCAAGCGCCTTGAGTGCCGCCCTCCCGCGCAGCCAGGTGTTCCTCGCCTCGCGCGGCGGCAACAACTCGGCGAACTGCTTCTCACCGAGGCTCAGCGCGCTGGTGGGTGCGGCGTCAGTGGCGACCGCGAGGGCGACAGGTACGCCCAGGTGGGCCGACAGATCTGCGGCCAACCTCGGTCTCACCGTCTCCCCCAGCGCGTGGTGACGAGATTTTCGCACGTCCGGCTGACGAGCTCGGGCGTGTCGGGGAAGCGGTGGGACGGAAGAGCTTCCCGCAGCCGGCTGTTGTCGACGTCCTTGCTGACATAGAGCTGGCGGGCGAAGGGTGCGACGTCACCCAGCGCCGACCTGACGAGCCCGCCAGCGATCGGCGACACTCCCTCGACCAGTAGCGTGAACGACTCCTCGTCGGCCAGCAGCGGCCGCAGGATGCGCTTGCGGCGGAAGTCGTCAGCCTGCGAGAACGCATCGAACGCGAGGTCGATCAACTGGTCGAGACATACAGCTTCCTGGCGGCTGTGCGCGAGGTGGTAGACGCCACGCGGTGCGTGGGCGCGGCCCAGCGCGACGATCGCGTCGGTGACGAAGTCGCCGGTCACGAAGTAGAGCGGGGTGTCGGCGCGACCCGGCAGAAGTGAGAGAAGGCCGTAGAAGTAGAGCTTCAGCGTGTCGTGCACGGCGTTGTACTGCGACACGGCGCCGGTGTCATCGTCGGCAAGCACCGTGGAGACGCGCAGAATGCGCCAGGGCAGGTCGTCGCACTCGGCGACGAGCTGCTCGGCCATCCACTTCGACTCCTCGTAGGTGTTGGTGAACCGGGGCGCCTTGTCGTTGACGGTCTCTGGAAGGAGGCCGTCTTGGAGCCCGGTTGCATACACCGTGCTGAGGTAGTCGAAGCTCTCCAGCGCATCGCACCGGCGTGCGACCTCCAGCACCTGAGCAGTCCCCGCGACATTCGTTGCCAGTCCGAGCGACCGCTCGACGTTGAACCGCGTGACGGCTGCCGCATGGACGATCGAGGTGACGCGCCGCAGGTGCTCAGCATTGAGGAACCTGAAGGCATCGGGGGACTCGAGGTCGCACTCGACGAACTCCACCCTCGCCGCCCCCGGTCCCAGATCGGTTGCGACCTCCGCGCGGCGCTCCTTTGACCGCACCGGCAGGACGAGCTGGACGTCGCTCGTATCCAGGAAGCGGTGGGCCAGGCGGCGCCCGAGGTAGCCGCTGGCACCTGTGAGCAGCACGACGTCGGTCATCGCGGCGGCTCCGGCCACGCCAACGAGTCTGGGCCGAGCGTCTGAACCAGCGCCGCGAGCCAACGTTCGAGCCCGAAAGCAACGCACGCGCTGTGCACCGGCTGGCCGTCGCGCTCGATGTCGTAGGCGCGGCCGAACGCGTCGTGGTGCAGGTTCGCCGAGCCGATGGCGAGGCGGCCGTCGAACACCAGCTCGTGCTTGGTCGGTGCGATCTGCTGCATGACGTACTTCGGGTTGTTCAGCGGCTGGAAAAACGGGTCCGTCGCTGTCTGCCAGTCGAGCGTCAGGCCGAGCGACGCGGTCAGCGCGTCCACGTCCCGCGTCACCGCATCGCGAAACTCGCGCGTCTCCTCCGGCGTACCGAGGCACACGATCTCGCGCATCGTGAAGCTCCACTGGCGCTCGAGCGGCAGATAGTGCGTTTCTCGCCGAAAGCAGGTGCTCGACGTGGTGAAGAAACACGGCTCGGTCAAGCGCGCGCCCGCCGACATGCTGTAGATCGGGTAGCACGCAGCGGGAGTCAGGACGTCGCTGGCCGGCATCGTCTGCGTCAGGCGCAGGTGCCCCTCGTCGTCGACCGGCGACTGTGCCCGGAACCGCTCGAGGTTGTCGTCTGCGGCGTCGAGCACCATCGCGAACGTGGCGAGGTGCGGAAACGACCGGAAGTAGTCGATGCGGTCGAGATCCGCCGCTGGAACCACCGACGGGAAGCGCACCTCGGTTGGCTCCCACCGCCGGGCCAGCGCCAGGAAGCAAGCGTCCAGACGCTCGGTGTACCGGAGCAGGGGACCGTAGAGCGTAGCCGAGCCGTTGGGCACCCACCTCAGGCCGGGCACGTCGACAAGGACAGGTGCTCGCGCTATGGAGACCGGCGGCTTTGCCGTCACGGCGCAACATCCGATGCGGGCGCTGCGAAGAACGTCGCGTAGATGGCATCGATGTCGCGGAACGCAGCGGGCCGCAACGCGGTCGGGTCGATCGGCTCTTGCCGCAACTCCTCGAGCAGGAGCAACAGGTCCATCACCTGCAACGAGGTGATCAGCCTCGACGCGATCAAGGGAGTGGCGTCATCGATCAGAGGCGCGTCACCGGCTTGCTCGCGCACCCACTCGCGCAGCGCGACGCGGATCTCGGTCTCGGTCACAGCACCGGCTCCTGCTCGAGCACACCCGCGCGGACGAAGAAGCCCAGGCACCGCGCGCTGACGGTCTTGCGGTGTTCCTGTGCGATCGACGACTGCCACGTCTTGCGCGCGAGCGCCCATGGGTTGTCGAGGCCAGCGTCGCGGTAGACCTGCGGGTTGTAGTACTCCCGCCACGTCGCCACGACATAGCTCTCGAGGTAGGCCCGCAGGCGCGCGAGCGTCTCCGGCGACCACTGCCCCAGGTTGTGCTGCCAAAGGTGCTCGACGACCTTGCGGCCGAAGACCAGGTGACGCGTCTCCTCCGCGTGGTGCATCGCGTTGATCTGGCGGGCGACGGGCACGAGCCGGTCGTCCTTGCCCATCGCCTCGTTGTAGCGGTCGACGATCTCTTCGAAGACGGTGATGCGGGCAAAGAACAGGAAGGTCTCCTCGCTCTCGGTGAGCTCGCTGTCAAATGCCACCTTGAGCTCGGGATAGACCTTGCCAGCGTACTTCAAGCAGAACGTGCCGAACCAGACGCTGTGCTTGTTCTCCTCGTCGAGGAAGTGGTGCAGGTACTCCGTCACGCTCTCCATCCCGGGCGCGTAGAGCCGCTGCGCCATCCCCTGGATCAGCGACCGCTCGCCGTGGATGTTCAGGCTGAAGAAGTTGACCGCCTCCCAGAAGCTGAGCTCCTTTCGCTGGCTGTCGTCCAACGCGTTCCAGGTAGGCGTCCCGTAGACCGAGATCAGCTCGGGGCTGACGAACCACTGGTCTCGGTCTATGTCGTCCGGCCACTCAACCGCCTCGTGAGCGTTGCGGAAGTGGCGCCGCGACAGCCCGCTGAGGCGCCGCGCGGTCTCGGTCACGGTGTCCATCAGGTGCGCTCCAGGAGCAGGGCCTGCCAGTTCATGCCGTAGCCGGCCATCACCAGCAGGACGACATCACCGGGCTGTACGACGTTGCGCTCGCCGAGGTAGGCGAGGTTCACCAGGTTGTCCCCACTGATCATGTGGCCGACATTGGGCAGCGACTCGTGCGACACGCGGTCGTAGTCGATGCCCAGCAGCCGCGTGAGGATCTGCCAGGCCTTGACGTTGGTGTTCTGCGGCACCACCCAGTCGACGTCAGCTGTCGTGCGGCCACTTTTGGCGAGCAGCTCGCCGATCAGCCGGGCGGTGTAGCTGAAGTAGACCCCGACGGTCTCGTCGTCATCGGCGTGCACCAAGCCGCCGTTGGTGATCTGGTGCGCCGCGAGGATCCGGTACGCCGACGGCGAGCGGCTCACGATGCACGCGGCGGCACCATCGGAGATGAGGCTGTAGGCCTGCTCGTACGTCGCCCCAGGCGGGAACCGGTCAGCGGTCAGGCACAGCACGTTCTCGAGGTCGGGCTCGGCGGCGAGCAGCCCGTTGGCGAGGCGGATCGCGCCGAACGCACTGGTGCACGCCTGCTGGTTGACGCCGACGACGAACGCGCGGTCCAGGCCCAGATCGGCCTGTAGCCGACTTGCCGGGAAGTCCATCAGGTGCTTGACGTCGCCGGTGTCACCGAACGCCGCGACGTCGCCGATATTGCCGTTGGCCGGAATGCAGGTGGCGTAGACGATCGCATCGACGTCTGCCACCTTACCGTGGGCGATGTTCTGCACCGCGGCCAGCGCGACGTCGTACGCCGACTCGTCGTGGTCGCACACGTGGTGGTGCCGGAAGCCGGCGTCCTGGAGGTCGGATGCTCCGGTGAGGGTACGCCGTGCGGCGACGCTCTCCTCGACACTGCACTTCTGCCGGCCGAGCGCGTAGGTGAAGTGGTCGACGTAGGCCATCGTCATCGGGTCCCTCTCCGCTCGCGGACCAACGAGACAATATCGGCGCGCCGCAAGGACAACTTGACCGTCTTGGGCAGTGGCTCGGTGACGATCTCGACCATTGTAGGACGCTTGTAGCCGCTCAGCACCTGTGCGCATCGGCGTACCTCTGCCTCGACGGCCTCACTCAGCTGATCCGGTTGGGCGAGTCGAGTGCGCACCTCGGCCGTCGGTACGACGACCGCACACACGGCCTCAGCAGACCCATCGGTCGGCGGACTGACGGGCACTGCCACGACGCACACTTCGGCGAACATGTCGCTCGCGGCGAGCGCCGCCTCGACCTCCTCGGCGCTGACGTTCTTGCCGCTCTCCAGCACCACGAGGTTCTTCCTGCGGCCGGTAACGTAGAGGTAGCCGTCCTCGTCGAGCCTGCCGAGGTCGCCGGTGCGGAACCAGCCGTCGGTGTCCACCCCATGCGCGGTCGACTCAGGGTCGGCCCAGTAGCCGGCCATGAGCCCGGGCGAACGTACGAGGATCTCGCCGTCCGCGATTTCTACGTCGGTGCCGGGCAGCGGGCGCCCCACTGAGCCTGGTCGGTTGCGCTGCGGGGAGTTCATCGCGACCGACGGCGCCAGCTCGGTGAGGCCGTAGCCTTGGTAAACGGGGATGTTCAGTGCGGTGTAACTGTCGAGTAGCTCGCGGCTGGCGGGCGCTCCGCCGCTGTAGAGGGCGTGCAGACCTGCGGCTGCCTCCGGAGTCTTCGCCAACGCCGGCTGCAGGAGCCGCAGCAAGAGGGGCACGGCCATCATGCGCGTCACGCCGCGCTCCGCCATTGCCCTGACGATCTCGTGGGGCATCTGCGATCTGGCGAAGGACATCGTGGCACCGCTACGCAGACAGGCCAACAGGCCGCACGACAGCTCAAGCATGTGGTTGAGGGCGAGCACAGAGAGCCACCGATCGTCAGCGGCTGCCTGCTGCTCCGCCGCACTCTGCGTGACGACGAAGTCGAGGTTGGCGAAAGTGAGGCACACGCCCTTCGGCCTACCGGTCGTGCCGGCCGTCCAGACGAGAAGGGCCAGCTCGTGCATCGGTCGCGCGACGTCCGAGCCCGCAGGCGCGCCAAGCACCGCGATGTCCTCGATGATAAGCACCGGAATGGTTTCCGACAGAGACGAAAGCACCGCATCGACAGTCGGCAGCTGGCGCTGCGACACCACAACCGCACGCCACGTCGCGCGTGCCTGCAGGGAGTCAAGCTCAGTCGTCGTCAAGCTGGGGTCGAGCGGTACGACGACAGCGCCTGCGCGCAGGATCCCGAAGAAGCCGGAAACCCAGCCACCGCCAGATTCTCCCAGCAGCGCAACCCGGTCTCCCCCAGTGGCTCCCTGTGTGGACAGCCACGTGCGCACCTGTTGGCTGCGGGCGTCGAGCTGCCGGTAGGAGAGCTCGTCCCAACCGGTGGATGTGCGAGTCGCAAGTGCGGGCGGTTCACCGCGCAACTGATCAGCACGGTGCAGGAAGGATCGGACGAACTCGACGGAGGTCTGGCTACGGCCGGGTTGCCGGACGACTGCTTCGACCATGTCAGCCTCCTGCGCGCGCTGCGGGATGGTGCTGGCGTTCATCGACCCCCCTCGGAACAGGCACTCCTCGTGCCCTACCAAGGATCGGCTGACGACGCGGAACCTGCGTGAGTAGAACCACTCAATTGTACGTTGCCGCTTCTCTGCAACGGTTTCATCCGTAGCATCGCCGACATGGAAACCACATCTGCAGGCTTGGCTCGGCGGGAACTTCCCGGTGCTGTCGACAGCAAGCTCTTCTTCGCCCAGGTCCGCGAGGATCCCTTGTTGGAGATCGAGGCACTCGACGCCAAGCGCGACGACACCGTGGTGGTCGTCAGCTCAGGCGGGTGCACAGCTCTGTCGATACTCGCTTCCGGGGCCGGTCAGGTCGTCGCTGTCGACCTCGGCAAGACGCAGAACTCGTTGGTGGAGCTCAAGGCCGCGGCGGTTTCGACGTTGTCGGCTGACGAAGCCATTGCCTTTCTCGGCGGCGCACCCGCCGACGCTGCGTCTCGGTGGTTGACGTACTGCCGCCTGCGCGAGCGGTTGACGCCGACGGCGCGGGCGTACTGGGACCCCCGAGCCCAAGACATCAAGAGCGGGGTCCTGAGCAGCGGCGTCACCGAACGGTTCCTCGATGCCGTAGTGCAGGTCGTGCGCAAAGCCATCCACCCGCGGTCGCGCATCCGTCGACTGCTTGCCTGCCAAAACCTGAAGGAGCAGCGCGACCTCTACGAGCGCGAGTGGAACTCCCGCCGCTGGCGTCTGCTCTTCACGGTCCTGCTCAACCGCGCGGTGTTTCGGCGCACCTACGACCCAGCGTTCTTCGCCAACGTCGAGAACCCGAGCTTCTCCCGGCACTTCTACCGCCTGGCCGAGCACGCGCTCACGAACGTTCCAGTCGCCAGCAACTACTTTCTCCACCACATGCTGACGGGCACCTATCCGCGCGATATCGACGGCGGCGTCCCGCCCTATCTCAGCGCCCGGGGCAAGCGGGAGCTCGCGGACCTCGACCAGCGGCTTCAGCTGGTCGACGGTTCGTACCTCGACTACCTCAAGACCTGTCCGGACGACAGCATCAACGGCTTCTCCCTGTCGAACATCTGCGAATGGCTGGAGCCGCCACAGATCGACGAACTGATGGGCGAGATCGTCCGCACTGCCGCACCGGGTGGGCGGCTGGCGTTTCGGAACTTCGTCGGCTGGACTGACGTGCCGCAGCGCTGGCGTCACGCGATCGTGGAGGACGTCGCCGTCGGAGAAGCATTGATCGCACGCGATCGCAGCATGATGCAGCGTCGCATCGCCGTGTGCCGCATCGTCAAGGACGGCTCTTGAGCAGCTCTCCGCATACTTTGGGCGTTCGAGAAGCCACGCCGGCTGACAACGACGCACTCGTGGAGCTCGCACAGCGGTGCCCGATGGACGGCGACATCGGGCTCTGCGTCAACCGCACGCCTGACTTCTTCGCGCTCAACCGGCTCGAGGGAAAGAACTGGCGCGTCGGCGTCGTCGACGGCCCCGACGGTACGGTCACTGGCTCGATAGCGGTCGCCGAACGGTTGGTGTACATCGACACCAAACCGCAACGGACGATGTACGTGAGTGATCTCAAGGTCGACCCGGCACATCGTGGGAACGGAGCTGCCGACGCGCTGGTTGGCTGGGCTCGAGACCACTGCTCGGCGCATGGTGACGTCCTCACGTTCCTGACCATCCTCGCCGGCAACCGCTCGATGCAGCGGCGGTTGAGCGGGCCGCGTGGCCTTCCGTCGTTGCATCACTTTGCGACTGTGCGGTCCTCGTCGATCAGCCTTTTGTGGCGCCGACGCGTTCCCCGGCTCGACCACATGCGGGTTGCCCGAGGGACACCGGACGACCTCGACGAGATGGGCTCGCTGTGGCAGCAGTTCGCGCCCGGAAGGCAGTTTGCGCCGGTGCACGATGCTGCATCGCTAGCGGCGTGGGTCGATGCCGCTCCCGGCCTCGAGATCTCGTCTTACTGGCTGGCGCGGTCGCTCGACGGCCGGCTCCTCGGCTTCGTCGGACTGTGGGACCAGCAGTCGTTCAAGCAGATGCGCGTGACCAGCTACTCACGTAGGTTGGCCGTCGTACGGAGGCTCTTCAACGCCGCATCGCCCCTGGTCGGGGCGGCCCGGCTGCCACCGCCGGGTGGATTCCTGCGCTACCTCACCGCGGTCCACGTGTGCGTGCCGCCGACCAGGCCCGACCTGCTGCGGTCTCTGCTTCTGCACGCCTACAACGAGCTGCGCTGCAGGGGTTACTCGTTCATCACCATCGGCCTCGATGTGCAGGACCCGCTGAGGTCAGCCGTGTCAGGACTACTCGAGCAACCGACGGACGTGTGGGCGTGTATCGCCAACGCTGACGGCCTGTACGACGGACCTGCGCTGGACAGTCGCCCGGTGCACGCCGAGATCGCGCTGGTGTAGAGGTCCACGTCAGCCGACGGCAGATCCAGAACCAGCCACCTGTCCGCTGCTCCACTGTCGCTGCGTACGTCGGGTTCGAATAGTCGCCATCCCGCTCAACGAGTGTCGCTGGCTGCTAGGGCTTGAGCGAGACGGCCTGCTCGTAGGACTCAACTGGTCCGGGAAGAACACGACGGGTTTACGACGTCGAGCCTGCGCTTGTTGAGCAAACGCGTGCAACACGCGGATAGGTGCAGCCGCTAGACAACTGGCCTGCCTCGCGTCCATGCTCTTCTTATGACCGCACAAGACAAGTACTCCATGGACGGGCACGCCGAGCAGCTTGTGCAGCTCGTCGCCGACGCGGCCGAGCAGAGCAGCCCGGCATCCTCAGGCAGGTGGACGAGCAGGTCCAGGTCGGAGTCGGCGCCCTCCTCGCCCCGGGCGACACTCCCGAACACCCGCACGTCGCTCACGCCGCGCCGGCGGGTCCGCACCGAGCCGCAGGCCGAGGCTGATGCCCGTCGCTTCGCCGAGCGCCGAGAGTATCGCCACTAACGGGTCGCGGGCCGCACTCTCGTGCGCCGCCACAACGCTCTGACTGATGCCGGCCCGCCGAGCCAGCTCCCGCTGGGACAACCCGGAGCGCGCACGTGCCGTCTTCAGAACTGCGGCGGGCGGTGGGCGCGCACGCCGCGACGATCGCGGATCGTAGGTCGCTGTGCCGTTGCTCAGCAGGGCCAGTCAGGCCCGGTCTTGACAGCGTTTGGCATGTCTGTCCACTCCGGCCGCGCCGGAACGCCTGTCCGTGTGAGGCACCGAGCAGCTGGGACCGTCCGGGGCCTGGTCGCTGGTCGTCCCGCCAGCCGACACCGCAACCAGCAGGAGCAGGCATGACCGATCAGCAGCAGGCCGTGCCGCCAACCCCGGCCCCTGACCGAGCCCGGCCCACAATGGACGTTGCCGAGGCAGCGGCGCTGCTCGGCGTGTCGCCCTGGCTGGTGCTCCAGCAGATCGGGCAGGGCAACCTGCCGCACAAGCGGTTCGGTCGGCGCATCCTCATCCCGCGGGCCCGCTTTC